>JAESFZ010000065.1_pt1 | contig 351273 bp, 334 predicted proteins | sample 9269561 | NCBI WGS metagenome assembly JAESFZ01 (sample SAMN14515552, study PRJNA621657) | algae metagenome | isolation source: Tildeniella nuda ZEHNDER 1965/U140 and co-occurring heterotrophs from wet... | place: Switzerland: Stansstaad, Zurih | collected 1965-01-01
CACAGGTTCCGCGCACACGTCATCGCCAGAACACAGGTCAACGGAAACTACCACGAACCCAGAGCCCTCAAACCCACCGCAAAAGCCCTCGCACGCAGGTTCGCAGCAGCACGGTAGGGAAGGGGGCGAACTCGGCCGTTCATCCCCGGTCGTGAGGATATGGGTTCTGACCGACCGCCTCGGGTCGACCTGATCGTCTCAGCGTGAAACCAAGACCAGCGGCGCCGAGCGCGTCTGCGGGGCGCTAGCAGGCTCCCCGATCAAAGCCCGACCGACTGCGATGGTCAGGGCCGCCACGATGACAGCGGAAACGGTCGCGGCAAGCACCATGCGCACGCCCTGTCCGACATCGCCCTGTTCATCCATGCCCGCCCCTGGATTCTCCTGAGACGAGAGGGACCACAGGCGGCCCGACGACGCAAGTCGGCGAACCGCGTGCGGCGGCGTTTTCGTCAGCCCGTGAAGGGACGGATCAGGATCTCGACCCGACGGTTCTGCGCCCGGCCCTCGGCGGTGGCGTTGGACGCCACAGGGGCGCGCGATGACAGACCCTCGATGAACAGACGTTCGCGCAGCACGCCTTGCTGGATCAGGGCGTCGGCCACCGCCAAGGCGCGGCGCTCGGAGAGCGGCTGGTTGATGGCGTCGCCGCCCGAGGAGTCCGTGTGCCCGCGGATATCCACGATCGAGCGATCGTACTCGCGCAGGACCGCCGCGACGTCGGCCAGCACCGCCTGGAAGCGGGGCTCGATGTTCGACTGGTTCACCGCGAAAGTGACGTCCGACGGCATGCGCAGGACCAGGTTGTCGCCCTGACGCGCGACGCCGACGCCGGTGCCCGAGAGCTCGGCCTCCAGAGCGCGCTGCTGGCTGTCCATGTAGCTGCCGACCGCCGCGCCGCCGAGCGCGCCGATGCCAGCGCCGATGAGGGCGTTCCGGCGACCCTGCTCGCCGTCCGAGGTGTTGGTCAGATAGCCCAGCACGGCCCCGCCCAGCGCGCCGGCGATCGCGCCTGTGGCGGTGTTGTTGCGACGCGGGGTCGAAGAATAGGGATCGGTCGTGGTGCAGGCGGTCATGCCCAGCATGGCGGCGACGCCGACGCCGCTGACGATCAGATTCATGCGCATGGTGTGTCTCCAGGGAAAGATCTTCCGGCGCGACAACGTCCGCTTATGGTCAAGGTTCCGCAAGCCGTCGTTCGCCATGCGGCATTCCTTCGCCGCCGCGAGGCTGCCAATTTCCCGGGCGAAGGCGTATGACAGCCGACTTTCCGGCGTTCTCGCTCGACGCCGCGCCACGCATGAGGCCCAGCCGTGACCGTCACCCTCGACGCCCCGACCCTTGAGAAGAAGGGCATCGTCCCCGTTTCCATGAGCCGCTACGACGCCGACTTCCAGGGCTTCAGCGACGACCTTGGGGCGTCGTTCAAACGCTATGGCTTCGCGGTCGTGTCCGACCACGGGCTGGACGAAGGCGTGATCTCGCGCGCCATCGACGACGCCAAGGCCTTCTTCGCCCTGCCGGAAGAGGTCAAGCGCCAGTACCATGTGCCCGGCACGGGCGGGGCGCGCGGCCTGACGCCGTTCGGGGTCGAGGCCGCCAAGGGCGCGGCCACGGTCGATCTGAAGGAGTTCTGGCACACCGGCCGCGAGCTGCCCGAGGGCCATCCCTATCGCCAGTACATGCGCGACAACCTGTGGCCGACCGAGATCCCGGGCTTCCGGGAGGACGTCTACGGCATGTTCGAGGCGCTGGACGCACTCGGGCGTCGCATCCTCAAGGCCATCGCGCGCTATCTGCAGCTCGGGGACGACTTCTTCGAGGACAAGGTCCAGCTGGGCAACAGCATCCTGCGCATGCTGCACTATCCGCCGGTCCCGGCCGACGCGCCGGGCGTGCGGGCGGGCGCCCACGAGGACATCAACGTCATCACCCTGCTGCTGGGAGCCGAGGAAGCCGGGTTGCAGCTGAAGGACGCCGATGGCGAGTGGCTGGACATCGCGCCGCCGCCGGGGGCTCTGGTGGTCAACATCGGCGACATGCTGCAGCGGCTGACCAATCACGTCCTGCCGTCGACGACGCACCGCGTGGTCAATCCGGCGCCCGAGCGTCGCGGCTTCGCCCGCTACTCGACGCCGTTCTTCCTGCACTTCAACCCGGACTATGTGATCGAGACCCTGCCAAGCACGGTCACGGCGGAGAACCCGGATCGCTATGCCGGCCGCGCCATCATGGCCGAGGACTTCCTGACCGAGCGGCTGAAGGAAATCCGCCTGATCTGACGGCTCAGGCTGGCAGCACTTCCGGGTCGCGCGGGTTCTCGGCGAACTGGCCGCCCCGGCGGTAGCGCCACAGGTAGGACGGGGCGATGGCCTCCAGCCCCGTCGGCTCGATACCGAGGTCGGCCAGCCCCAGCGCGCCCGGCGAGACGACATTGTCGGTCTTGAGCATCAACACCTGATCCCGCGTCAGGACCGGCGGGATGCCGACCATCGCCGTCAGGCCCGCCAAGCGGCCCAGCGTCGCCGCTGCGAAGACTGGGATGGGAGCCAGCATGCGGCTCCGATTCGTCTCGCGCAGGATGTAGGTCAGGATGTCCTTGAACGACCAGACGGCGGGCCCGCCCAGCTCATAGGTCTTGCCTTGAGCCTCCGCGCTCGCGATCGCGCGCGCCACGGCGTCGGCGACATCGCCAACATAGACCGGCTGGAACTTCGTCTTGCCGCCGCCTATCAGGGGCAGGGCGGGCGACATCGTGGCCATGGAGGCGAACCGGTTCAGGAAGCCGTCGCCGGCACCGAACACTATGGAGGGTCGCAGGATGGTCGCGGTCGGAAGCGCGTCCAGGATGGCCAGTTCGGCCTCGCCCTTGGTCCGGCCATAGTCGGCTTCGGATTTCGGATCGGCGCCGATGGCCGAGATGTGGACGAAGCGCGCGATGCCGTTGGCCGCGCAGGTCTGGGCGATCGTGCGGGCCCCGTCGACATGGGACTTGGCGAACTTGCCGCCGGGCCCTTCGAACAGCAGGCCGACCAGATTGACGGCGGCGGTCGCCCCCTTCAGCGCGGCTTCCACGTCGGCGGAACGAGTGATGTCGCAGCGCACGGGCTGGATCTGGCCGACGTCGCCGTTGACGCGCAGGTCCTGGGCCAGGTGCGGGCGACGCACGGCCACCTTTACGCGCCAGCCTTGGCGGGCGAGCGCCCGCACCACCTGGGTCCCGACGAAGCCGGATCCGCCGAAGACGGTGACGAGGCCGGGGGTCGTGTCGCTCATGACGGCATCCTGCAAAGGCGTTCGGGCGTGGGGATAGACGATGGCCCGTGGGGCCGCAACGCGGGGCGGGGACACAGGCGCCGCAAAACCTTCAAAAGCCGTGTTGACCGCGCCCATGCGCTGCCTTAAGGGTCCGCGCCTTCCGGTTCGGAACGCCGTCGCGGCGGATCGAAACGGGCCCAGATGGCGGAATTGGTAGACGCGCTGGCTTCAGGTGCCAGTGGCTGAAAGGCCGTGGAGGTTCGAGTCCTCTTCTGGGCACCATCTTCTCGAACGGCGTCGCATCCCAGCGGATGCGGCGCCGTTCGTCCTTGAGGCGTGGGCGGCGCCGATGGGGCTTCCATTCCGGAGCGCCCGGCCCCATCTGGCGGCCATGTCCGATCCCCGCATTCCAGTCACCGTGCTCACCGGCTATCTCGGCGCCGGCAAGACGACCCTGCTGAACCGCATCCTCACCGAGGACCACGGCAAGCGTTACGCCGTCATCGTCAACGAGTTCGGCGAGATCGGCATCGACAATGACCTGGTCGTCGGGGCCGACGAGGACGTGTTCGAGATGAACAACGGCTGCGTCTGCTGCACCGTGCGCGGCGACCTGATCCGGGTCGTCTCGGGCCTGATGAAGCGCCAGAAGCCCGGCGCGCCGGCCTTCGACGCCATCATCGTGGAGACGACGGGGCTCGCCGATCCCGGGCCGGTCGCCCAGACCTTCTTCGTCGACGAGGACGTCAAGGCCAAGACGCGGCTGGACAGCGTCACCGCGCTCGTCGACGCCCGCCACATCATGGCGCGGCTGGATGACAGCAAGGAGGCGCGCGAGCAGGTCGCCTTCGCCGACCGCATCATCCTCAACAAGACCGACCTGGCGACCTCGGAGGAGCTGGCCGAGGTCGAGCGGCGTCTGCGCAGCCTCAACCCGCTCGCCCCCATCACACGGACCGAGCGTTCGAACGTGCCTCTGGATCAAGTGCTCGACATCGGCGCCTTCGACCTGGAGCGGGTGCTCGACATCCACCCTGCCTTTGCGAACCCGCCCCACGGCGAGGACGGCCACGTCCATGACGAGCACTGCGGCCACGCGCACGATCATCACCACGATCACGCCAGTCACGGCCACGATCATGCGGACCATTCGCACGATTCAGACGGTTCGCACGCTGTTTCGGGGGCTGAGTCCGGGCCTCGGGGGCACAATCATGCCGATGACATTCGGGGAATTTCTGTGTCGCTCGACCGCCCCATGAACGGGGTCAAGTTCACCCAGTGGCTGGATCAGCTGCTGGGCCAGCAGGGCCAAAACATCCTGCGCGCCAAGGGCATCATCGATGTCCAGGGCGAGGATCGTCGTCTGGTCTTCCAGGCCGTCCACATGATCCTGGAGGGAGACCTCCAGCGCGAGTGGGGGGCCAACGAACGCCGCTGGAGCCGGGCCGTCTTCATCGGGCGCGACCTGGACGAGGCGGAATTGCGGGCGGGGTTCGAGGCCTGCGCGGCCTAGAAGTAGGCGATCAGCCGCCCCGTTACGACCACGCCGAGCCAGGTGATCAGGGACACGGTCGCCAGCCCCTTGGCTGTGTCGGGGATTTCATCGGGCAGCTGGGCGAAAAGGCTACGAAACGTCAGGGCGTTCAGCCCGGCGACCCCGATCAGGGCCATCTTGCTCCAGAACAGGCCGGAACCCGATAGAGCTTCGGCATCGGCCACGAACATGAGGACGCCGGTGACGATCATCAGGCCGAAGCCGATCAGGAACAGCGGCGTCACGGCTTTCGACAGCGCGGCGGGGTTGAGCCCTCGCGCATAGCCGAGCAGGCGGAGGTCCAGCAGCCCGATGCCGCCGACCACCATGATGGCGCCGATCACATGGGCGGTGTTGGCGATGGGGTAGACCAGGGCCTCGGAGCCGACCCAGCGGGCCAGCCCCGATCCCTCGATGGCCGCGATCACACCGCTCAGCGCAGTTCGACCGTCTTGCCGCCGGCGGTGATGCGCTCGGCCCGGATTTCGCGCGTGCCGTCCAGGCGCGGATAGCCTTCGACGGTCACGGTGCGGCCGACGGCGATGTCGGCCTCGGCCAGGCCGCGGGTCTGCATGCGCGAGACGGGGGCGAGCACGACGTCCCAGCGCTGGCCGTCGATGGCGATGACGATGGAGCCGTGCGGGCTGCCCCAGCTCGATTCCAGCACCTGAGCGGTGGGGCGCAGCGTGCGCTCGGCGTCATAGGAGCTCCAGCCGTGGTGGGCGGCGGCGGCCGTGGCGATCACGGCGGCGGCGCCGAAGGCCAAGGCGGCGGGTCCGAACCGAAGGGTCATTTGATTTCTCCCGGTTGTTCCTATCTGGCCCAGGATAGGGCATGGCGGCGGACCGATCCAGCGACGCCGTGCCGCAAGGAGCCCTGCCCATGACCCAGACCGCCCTGATCGTCGGCGCCTCGCGCGGCCTGGGCCTCGGCCTGGTCGCCGAATATCTGTCGCGCGGCTGGAGCGTGATCGCCACGGTGCGCGACGCCTCGGGCAAGGCGGCGTTGAAGGCGCTGCCGGGCGCCGATCGGCTGACCGTCCATCACGCCGATGTGACCTCGGACGCCGACATCGCGCGGCTGGCCGGGGCGGTCGCGGGGCCTCTGGACCTGCTGTTCGTGAATGCCGGGATCATGGGACCCGGGGACATGACCTCGGCGTCTGCGGACGAGATCAACGCCGTCATGCAGACCAACGCCTTTGGTCCGGCGCGGCTCGCCTGGGCCTTGATCGATCGGGTGCGCGAGCAGACCGGCGTGCTGGCCCTGATGTCGACCGGCATGGGCTCGATCGCGGACAACACGTCCGGCGGCTACGACGTCTATCGGGCCTCAAAGGCGGCGCAGAACATGCTGGCGCGCAGCCTGTGGGTCGGGCCGGCGCGGGCGCGCGGCGTCACCGTCCTGTCGGTCAATCCAGGCTGGGTGCGCACCGACATGGGCGGGCCGGGCGGAACCATCGATGTGGAAACCAGCTGCCGGGGGATGGCGGACCAGATCACCGCCAACGCCGGCGCGCACGAGCATCGCTTCATCGGCTGGAACGGCCGGGAGCTGCCCTGGTGACGTCCTTCCAGTTCGACGCCCAGGTCACCGCGGTGCATTTCGAGGTCTCCGGCGCCGCCTTCGCACTCGGCGACGGCTCCGTCCGGTTCGAGGACGGGACGTTCGACGCCGTGCACGACGGCGCGGTCCTGTGCGCCGCCGTTCATCCTTCCGGCGAGGGCCTCGTCACCGGGGGCGACGACGGCCGGGTGATCTGGAGCCGCAAGGGCGAGGCGGGGGTGCTGGCCACCGCCAAGGGCTGGATCGATTCGATCGACGCCTCGGCGGAGTCGAAGCTGATCGCCTTCTCGTCCGGGCGGACCGTGTCGGTGATCGACGCGACGGACGCCGCCTTCCGACGCGACTTCACCCATGAGCGGACGGTGTCGGGCGTCGCCTTCGATCCCAAAGGCCGGCGGGTGGCCGCCTCCACCTATGGCGGGGCGTGGCTTTGGTATGCGCGGATCGCCGATCAGAAGCCGGGCAAGCTGAACTGGGCCGGGTCGCACACCGGCGTGGTCTTCTCGCCCGACGGGGCCTTCGTCATCACGACCATGCAGGACAACCAGCTGCACGGCTGGCGGCTGAAGGACGCCAAGGATCTGAGGATGGGCGGGTATCCTTCGAAGATTCGCAGCCTGGCTTTCCTGTCCAGGGGCCAGCTGATGGCCACGTCCGGGGCCCAGGGCGCGGTGCTCTGGCCCTTCGTCGGCGCCAACGGGCCGATGGGGCGCGAGGCCTCGGAGATCGGGTTCGACGACAGCACGTTTGTGACCCACGTCGCGGCCCGCACCGCGCATGGGCGGTTGGCCGTCGGGCTGGCCGACGGGAGGGTGTGGGTCGCCGATCCGGCCGCGCAGGGCCTGAACTTCATCAAGGCTGAGAAGGGGACGCCGATCACGGCGCTGGCCCTCAGCCCGGACGCAACCCGGGTCGCCTGGGCCGATGAGGATGGCCGCGCCGGCGTCGGCGAGGTCGTGATCGACAACCTATAGGCGAGAGTCCTAGGTCTGGTGATCGGGTCAGGGGATTCGGATGTCCGACCAGGGAGCGAGGCGGGGACTAAGCACGGCAGCCGGCTGTCTGGCGGTGCTGATCCCGCTGGTCGTGGCCGGCGCCTTGCTCGCTGTGATCTTCGCCTGGAACGTCAACGGCGTCGGCTGAGCAGAGCGGTTGCGATGTGGCCGCGTCGGCCCTAGCGTCGGTTCATGGACGAGGGGGCTCAACCAGCATCGACGTCGCGTCGCAAGGCGCGTCCAATCCTAATCACGCTGCTGATCCTGGCGCTGCTCCCGCTGGGGGGCGTGCTGATCCACGCCGTCCTGCCGCCGCCGATCACGCTCCTGATGGCCCGGCGCGCCATGGCAGGGGAAGGCCTCGACTACCGCTGGCGATCGCTGGACGAGATTTCCCCGCGCCTCGTCGCCGCCGCCATCGCCGCCGAGGACGCGCGGTTCTGCAGCCATCGCGGCTTCGATCTGGAGGCCATTGAACAGGCGCTGAAGGCCAATGAGCAGGGCCGTCGCATGCGTGGTGGCTCCACCATCAGCCAACAGACGGCCAAGAATGTCTTCCTGTGGCCGGGCCGTGACTGGGTCCGGAAGGGGCTTGAGGCGGGCTACACCGTCCTGATCGAAACGGTCTGGGGCAAGCGCCGCATCATGGAGGTCTATCTGAACGTCGCCGAGATGGGCCCCGGAATCTATGGCGCCGAGGCCGCCGCCCAGCATTGGTTCGGCAAATCGGCGGCGGACCTGTCATCGCGCGAGGCGGCCCGGTTGGCGGCCATCCTGCCCAGCCCGCGCCGCTACAACGCCGGATCGCCCGGGCCCTACATGCGGCGTCGTGCGTCCAGGGTTCAAGCTGCAGCTACCACGGTCCGGAACGAGGGTCTCGGAGCCTGTGTCCAAGGCTGACGCTGACTCGGTGCCGATCTGGCGATCGGAAAGGCCGGAGTTTGCTTGAAATTAAGAGCTACCGCGTAGGCTCGGCGATCATCGGTCTCTCGAATCAAGGGGCCGTATGTCGGGAAACGAGAGCAGAATGCGCGCTGACATCGAGGCTACCGTCTTGCGAGTCGTCCGGCTGGGTCGGCGTCTTGCGACGGATACGGCCGGCAATATCGCGATCGTCTTCGCCCTGGTCTTGCCGCTGCTGATCATGATCACGCTTGGCGGCGTCGACATCAGCCGTGCTTCGACGGTGAAGATGAACCTGCAGGACGCGCTGGACGCTGCAACCCTGGCCGCCGCACGCTCGCAGTTCACCGACAACTCCCGCATCACCGAGGTTGGGATGAACGCCCTGCGCGCCAATCTCGCGCCGTTCCCGGAGATTCAGCTGCTCGAGGGCCAAAGCAGCTTTCGTCTGAATACCACCACCGGCGCCGTGGAAGGAGATGCGAGGGTCAGCGTCGATACCCTGGTCGCCGACATCGTCTTGCCGCCCTACGGGGCCGTCCTGGATGACCGCCTGCCAGTGCGGGCGCGCTCGGAGGTGCTGCGATCGAATAACCGGATCGAGGTCGCGCTGGTGCTCGACAACACCGGCTCCATGGCCGGCCAGAAACTGACCAACACCAAGGCCGCCGCCATTGATCTGATCAACCGATTGGAAGCCGCGGACGGCCGCTCGATCGAGGCGGATGCGATCAAGATTTCGCTGGTGCCTTTCTCCATGACCGTCAGGGTCCAGCAGGGCGGGACGTCGACGATCCCCAGCTACATGTCCAACGCGACCAACCATACCGGTGGCACAGGATCGCTGGGTCTGTTCAGCACAGGCGTCGGACGCTTCACCCTGTTCCAGGACCTCGGCACGACCTGGGGCGGTTGCGTCGAGGCCCGGCCTCAGCCCTTCGACATCCGCGACACCGCCCCGACGACCAGCAATCAGGCCACGATGTTCGTGCCCTACTTCGCCCCCGACGAACCGGACCGCGGCGATTATCCCAACGACTCGACCTGGCAGTCGTGGCTGAACAGCTCCAACTCGGACCAGAACGACTACCTGAACGACACACCGACAAGCAGCTATGGGACGAGCAACGCCTCCAACCCCATGGGCGGCAACAGCGGCCGTCGGACCATGTATTTCAACCGGCTGAAGGAGCGGTCGAAGTACAACACCACCAACCGGCGCGGCGCCATGACGACGGACTTCGGTCCCAACAACGGCTGCACGCTTCAGCCGATCATCCGCCTGACGGACAATTACAACGCGCTGCGTACGGCGGTGAACAACATGGTGGCGACCGGCAACACCAACGTCCCCTTGGGCTCGATGTGGGGCTGGCACACCCTGTCGCCGAACGCGCCTTTTGGCGACGGCCGTCCGTACGGCTCCGAGCGGTTGCAGAAGATCATCATCATAATGACCGACGGCGAGAACGTCATGAGCGACAACAGCAGCCCCAACGACAGCTTCTACAACGGCCTGGGCTACATCTGGCAGGAGCGGCTCGGTATGGGCACCGGCAGCGACACGGCGCGACGCCAGCGTATGGACGAGCGGTTCGACCACGCGGGCAACAATCAGGAAGACCTGTGCGGGAACATGAAGGCGGCCGGTATCGAGGTCTATACGGTGGCCGTTCAGGTCGACAATCAGGCCCAGACCCTGATGCGGCGGTGCGCGTCCAGCAGCGACCACTACTTCCCGGTCGATAGCGCCTCGGGCATCGGCGCGGCCTTCGACCGGATCGCCGGAGCCATCGAGAACCTGCGTATCTCGCGATGAGACCCGACGACTGCGCGCCACGAAGATTCAGTGGCGGTTAACCTTTGGCGATGCCGGTTCCCTTAACCGCGTCCTGATACTCCGGTCGTCTGCGAGCTCTGTGAAGCTTGCCGGGGAGGACCATGAGGGCCGCCATGACCGTTGTCGAAACGATCCGCCGGGGCGCTGGGCGCGCCGCGCTGTTCCTCGGCCGCGCGGGCCGCGACAAGGCCGGCAACGTCGCCGTCATCTTCGCCCTCGTCCTGCCGGTCCTGATCATGATCACCCTTGGCGGCGTCGACATCAGTCGTGCCTCGACCGTGAAGATGAACCTTCAGGACGCGCTGGACGCCGCGACCCTGGCCGCAGCGCGCTCGCAGTTCACCGAGGACGATGAGATCACCGAGGTCGGGCTGAACTCCCTGCGGGCCAACCTGGCACCCTTCTCCGACATTGAACTCTTGGAGGGTCAGACAAGCTTCCGTCTCAACGCGGATACGGGCGCGGTGGAAGCCGATGCGCGCGTCAGCGTCGACACTTTGGTCGCCGACATCGTCCTGCCGCCTTATGGAGCCGCTCTCGACGACCGCCTGCCAGTGCGAGCCCGCTCGGAAGTGTTGAGGTCCAACAACCGGATCGAGGTCGCCTTGGTGCTCGACAACACCGGTTCCATGGCGGGTCAGAAACTGACCAACACCAAGGCCGCCGCCATCGACCTGATCAACCGGCTGGAAGCCGCCGACGGCCGCTCGATCGAAACGGATGCGATCAAGATTTCGCTGGTGCCCTTTTCGATGACCGTCAGGGTTCAGCAGGGCGGGACCTCGACGGTTCCCAGCTACATGTCCAACGCCACGACCCACACGGGTGGCGGATCATCCTTGACCAACCCGTACAGTATCTTCAGTACCGCCGTTGGTCGCTTCACCCTGTTCCAGAACTTGGGAACCACTTGGGGCGGTTGCGTCGAGGCGAGGCCTCAGCCCTTCGACATCCGCGACACAGCGCCTTCCGTCGCTGATCAGTCGACGATGTTCGTGCCCTACTTCGCGCCAGACGAGCCCGACCGAGGCGACTATCCAAACGACTCCACCTGGCAGAACTGGCTGAACAGCTCCAACTCGGATCAGAACGACTATCTGAACGACGGACCGAACGTCACCTTCCCGACCAGCAGTTCCAGCACCTACTTTCCAACCTCCCAGGCCCGGCGCGACGCCTACTTCGCCCGTCTGCGCGCCACGGCGAAATACAGCACAGCGCCCCGAAACACGCTGACCACCGGCTTCGGCCCCAACAGAGGTTGCACGCTTCAGCCCCTCATCCGCCTGACGGACGATTATGACGCGCTGCGCACGGCGGTGAACAACATGGTGGCGACCGGCAATACCAACGTGCCTCTGGGCGCCATGTGGGGCTGGCATACCCTGTCGCCCAACGCGCCCTTCGGCGACGGTCGGCCCTACAACTCCGAGCGGCTCCAGAAGATCATCATCATCATGACGGACGGGGAGAACGTCATGACCGATAACGGCAGCCCCAACGACAGCTTCTATAATGGACTGGGCTACATCTGGCAGAATCGGCTGGGCATCACCTCGGGCAACGATTCGACCCGCCGGACGCGGATGGACAACCGCATGGATCATCCCACGGCCAATACCGAGGACCTGTGCGGCAACATGAAGGACTCGGGCATTCAGGTTTATACGGTCGCCGTTCAGGTGGACACTCAGGCCCAGACCCTGATGCGCCGGTGCGCCTCCAGCGACGACCACTACTTCCCGGTGAACAGCGCCTCAGGCATCGGAGCCGCCTTCGACCGGATCGCCGGGGCGATCGAGAACCTGCGCATCTCGCGCTGAGCCGAGGGCAACCGAAAGCCCACAGCCGCGTTCACGGCAAAGGTTCAACCGCTTGACCGGGGGTCTCCCATGCGTGTTCGTCTGCCGTCCATCGTCGCCGTTTCCGCCATCGCCGCCCTGTCCGTGGGCGTCGTCGCCTGCACCGAGGCCGAGCAGGATCAGGCCGCCGTCGAGGCCGACGCGGCCGGCGACAATGCCGAGGCCGCCGCGGCCGAAGCCGGCTCCGCGCTGAAGGAAGAGGCCGCCCAGGTCGGCTCGGCCATCGCCGCGGGCGCCTCCGAGGTCGCCCAGGAGATCGACGAAGGCACCGACGCCCTGGCCCGCGAGGCCCAGGAGCAGGAAGCCGAGACGGAAAGCGACCGCCAGGGCAACACCGGCGGCACGCCGCCGGCCAGCTGACGGCTCAGGCCGGTTCGGCCAGAACGGCGTCGATCAGGGCGCGAGCCTCGGCGCTGTTCCAATCGGCCTCGCCCGAGAAGGCGGCGCGGATGCGTCCCTCACGGTCCAGCAGGATCGTCTGGGGCATCTTGCCCTTGCCGGGAAACTCGAACGGCAGCTGGAAGCGCGTGTCCGAATAGAAGGGCAGGGGCTCGTGCACGTCGATGAAGGAGCGGGCGTCGGCGACGGCGTCTTCGCCCGTGTCGACGTTGATCGGCAGCACGACGAGGTCGCTGTCCGAATAGGCCGAGGCGAGCGCCGCGATCGTCGGCATCTCGGTGCGGCACGGCGCGCACCACATGGCCCACAGGTTCACCAGAACGACTTTGCCCCGGAAGTCGGCGAACCGGACCTCGGCGCCCTCCCGATCCTTGAAGACATAGTCGGGGGCGGTCTCCAGGGCGGCCGGGGTCTCCAGGCGCGCCAGAGGACCGGTGGCGAACCGGGCCAGCTCGCTTTGAGCCGCCTGTTCCGCCTGCGCGGGCGCCGCGCCTTTGAAAGGACCGGCGCGCATGGCGTATAGGGTGCCGACCGTGCCCCCGGCGATCACCGCCAGGGCCAGCGCCCCGATCAGAACGCCTTTCCCGGACCCGCCCATGCCTGACTCCAAACCTCCGGCCACCGCGCCGTCGTCGGGCCAGACCCTATGGGGCGGGCGCTTTTCCGCCAAGCCCGCCGAGATCATGCAGGCGATCAACGTCTCCATCGGCGTCGATCAACGCCTGTGGGCGCAGGACCTGCGCGGCTCGCGGGCCCATTGCCGCATGCTGATGGCGCAAGGGATCGTCGGGGCCGACGACGGGGCGGCGATCCTGTCCGGGCTCGACACCATACAAGCCGAGATCGAGGCCGGCGCCTTCCCCTTCCGCAACGAGTTCGAGGACATTCACCTGAACGTCGAGGCGCGGCTGTCCGAGCTGATCGGCGAGCCGTCGGGGCGGCTGCACACGGCCCGCAGCCGGAATGACCAGGTCGCCGTGGATTTCCGTCTCTGGGTGCGGGACGCCTGCGACCGCACGGGCAAGCAGCTGAAGGCCTTGCAACGGGCGCTGCTGGCTCGCGCGGAGCAGCACGCTGGCGACCTGATGCCCGGCTTCACCCATCTGCAGACCGCCCAGCCGGTGACGCTGGGCCACCACCTGATGGCCTATGTCGAGATGTTCGGCCGCGACGCGGGCCGCTTCGCCGACGCGCGGGCCCGCATGAACGAGAGCCCGTTGGGCGCGGCGGCTCTGGCCGGGTCGCCGTTCCCGATCGACCGCCATGCGACGGCGGTGGACCTCGGGTTCGACCGGCCGATGGCCAACAGCCTGGATGCGGTGTCGGACCGCGACTTCGCGCTCGAGACGCTCGCGGCCGCCTCGATCTGCGCCGGGCATCTGTCGCGGCTGGCCGAGGAGATCGTGGTCTGGATGACGCCGATGTTCGGCTTCGTCACCCTGCCGGACGATCTGACGACCGGGTCGTCGATCATGCCGCAGAAGCGCAACCCGGACGCCGCCGAGCTGGTGCGGGCCAAGACGGGGCGGATCATGGGGGCCTTCGTCGCCCTGTCGACCGTGATGAAGGGCCTGCCGCTCGCCTATTCCAAGGACATGCAGGAGGACAAGCCGCCGGTCTTCGAGGCCATGGATGCGCTGGACCTGGCGCTGACCGCCATGACGGCGATGGTCGCGGCGCTGAAGCCGAACACCGCCCGGATGGCCGAGGCGGCGGGCTGGGGTTACTCCACCGCGACGGACCTGGCCGACTGGCTGGTGCGCGAGGCCGGGCTGCCGTTCCGTCAGGCGCACCATGTCACGGGCGCGGCGGTCAAGCGGGCGGAGGCGCTGGGCGTGGGTCTGGAGCAACTGCCGCTGGCCGAATTGCAGAGCCTGCATCCCGGCGTCACCAACGAGGTTTACAAGGTGCTCAGCCCTGAGGCTTCCTGCGCCAGCCGCCAGAGCTTTGGGGGAACCGCGCCGGAACAGGTCCGCGCGCGCATCGCCGGCTGGAAGGCGCGTCTCGCGTAAAGGATCAAGCCATGAAGACCCTCCCCGTCCTGGGCGCCGTCGCCCTCGCCATCGCGCTTTCGGCATGCGGCCGCATGGCCGATCTGGAGGCGCCGGCTCCGCGCGAGACCGAGCGCGCCCCGCGCGACGCCCGCGCCCGTCCGATCACCGACCCGGCGACCGTCAACCGCCCCTCCAGCCAGGTCGGCATCGACGGCGGCCCGTCCAATCCCTACGGCGGTACGGCCGCCGGGCGGGAGCCGCAGTAGGCCTTGGACCACTTCGACTACCGCAACGGCGCGCTCCATGCCGAGGACGTGCCCTTGGCCGACCTCGCCGAGGCCGTGGGCACGCCGGTCTATGTCTATTCGACCGCGACGCTAACGCGGCACTTCCGCGTGCTGAGGGAGGCTCTGGACGCCCATGCCGCGCTGGACGGCGCGCTGATCGCCTTCGCGGTCAAGGCCAACTCCAACCTGTCGGTGCTGGCGACGCTGGCGAAGCAGGGCTGCGGAGCCGACACGGTGTCGGAGGGCGAGATCCGGCGCGCGCTGAAGGCGGGCGTGCCCGCCGACCGCATCATCTTCTCCGGCGTCGGCAAGACCGACCGCGAACTGGCCTTCGCCATCGACGCGGGCGTCCGCCAGATCAATGTCGAGAGCCCGGCCGAGCTGGACCGCCTGATCGCGGTCGCGGCGGACAAGGGCGCCTCGCCCGAGATCGCCGTCCGCGTGAACCCCAAGATCGGCGCGGGCGGCCACGCCAAGATCACCACGGGCGGAGAGGGCGACAAGTTCGGCGTCCCCGCCGACGAGGCCATGGCGCTCTACGCCCGCGCCTCGGCCAGCCCGCATGTGACGCCCGTGGGCCTGGCCTGTCACATCGGCAGCCAGATTACGGACCTGAGCCCGCTGGAGGCGGCCTTCCGCCTTCTGTCCGAGATGACGCGGACGCTGCGGAGCCAGGGGCTGTCGGTCACGCGGCTGGACCTCGGCGGCGGGCTGGGCGTGCCCTATTCGGGCGGGGCGCAGACCGCGAGCCCCGCCGACTACGCCGCCATGACGGCGCGGGTGCTGGAGGGTCTGGACGTCGAGGCCGCGTTCGAGCCGGGGCGTCTCTTGGCCGCCAACGCGGGCGTGCTGCTCAGCCGGGTGATCCAGATCACGGAGCGGGCGGACGGGCGACGGTTCCTGGTGCTGGACGCAGCCATGAACGACTTGGTTCGCCCCGCCATGTACGACGCCTTCCACGAGGTGAAGCCGGTCTCGGCGCGCGCCGGGGATCTGGTCGCCTACGACATCGTCGGCCCGGTCTGCGAGACCGGCGACACCTTCGCCCGGGGTCGGCCGCTGCCGCCGCTGGAGGCCGGAGACCTTGTCGTCTTCACCGGGGCGGGGGCCTATGGGGCGGTGATGTCGAGCGAATACAACACCCGGCCTCTGGCGCCCGAAGTGCTGGTGGACGGGGCGGACTGGGCCGTGGTGCGGTCGCGGCCGAGCTATGACGAGATGCTCGCGGGCGAGGCGATGGCGGGGTGGTTGTAGGTCTCGTCGTTATCCTGCAACCTTGACGGTGAAGTTCGTCGTGCAAGGAGGCTAGGCGGTGGTCTGGATTGCCATTACGGGCCTAGTCGCCATCGGTGTTCTCCTTTGGACACTTCTGAAGGTGAACCGACTTAATGACGATCCTGTGCAGAAAGAGTTGGCTCACCTCATTCTTGAGATGATGGCCAATGGAGCCACGACGGAGGCGCAAACGATCTTCGTGGTGAGCTCAACGCGAGCAATGATGATGGGCTTCGTCAATCCACGCGAAAGGCATACGCGTTTGGCCCATGCATTATCCATCGCTAAGCCGATGTTGAACGCTCACGGCTATGAAGTCGCTAAAGGCATTCTGCGATCGATAGCTTGACCCTCACCCCAAAAACCGCCCCACCGCCGCGAGGAACCTCTGCGGCTGGTCGATCATGACCATATGTTCGGCGCCCTCGATCCGCTCGAACCGGGCGGGAGCGCGAAGGCTGCGGTAGGCGGTCTGGAAGGCGGCGTCGAGGCGGGCGCGGGGGTTTGAGGCGTCCGGACTCCAGCCATAGACGACGGTCACCGGCGCGGTGATGTCCGGCAGGCGGTGGCGCAGGTCGGTGGTCATGACCTCGTACAGCCCCTGGGCCAGCACCTGGCGATCGCCGCCCTGCCAGCCGAGCGAGCCGAACACGCTATCGGCCGCCCCGCCCAGCTCGCGCCCGATCAGGGTCGGCTGGTTCCTGAGCGCCGCGTCGCCCAGCAGAAGCAGGGCCTGATAGGCGATCTGGGCGATGGGCTCGACGTCGCCCGAGGTGGCGCCGGGGTTGATCAGGGCCGGGAAGAAGGGCGTGGCGTCCACCACCATGACCCGGCCGATGGGGTTGCGACGATCCCGGCCCGCATCGGCGGCGGCTCTGAGCGCGACCAGCCCGCCCATGGAATGGCCGATCACGGCGGGTTGCTCCAGCCGCCGCTCGGCGATGTAGCGGCGCAGCTCCGCCGCCACCGGCGCGACCAGGGCGCCCTCCTGATTGCGGCCCGGCGGCACTGCGCCAAAGCCCCGAATGGAGACGATGTGGACGCGGTGGTCGTCATCCAGCCGCGCCGCCGTCCGCGCCCAGACATCGCCGGTCGAAGCCAGGCCGGGGATCAGGATGACATCGGGCCCGCGCCCGCGCGTCTCCACCACGATCCGCTCCGAGGCGAACGGCCGCTCGCGGCTTTGCGCCGACGCCAGGCCGGGCAGGGCGAACAGCAGAAGGGAGAGGAGGGCGATCAGGCGGGTCATGGCGTGTGGGTGAACGAGGATCGCGGCCTTTGGTTGGCGAGGTCCACTCTTGAAAAGTGACTATTACAGCGCTGTAACATTGGCCCACGAGTCATCCTGGGGAGGAACACATGACGTTTGCGACCACGGCCCTGGCCATGCTGATCGGCGGTCTGGCCCCTGGCGGCACCGGGCCCGCCCAGGATGTGGAGATGCTGTCCAGCGGTGCGACGGCCCAGTGGCGGATGTTCTCCGAGAGCGACAGCTCGACCTATCTGGTGGACATGGCCAGCATCGTTCGCAACGGCGATGACGCCTCGATCCGCGTCGCGCGGGTGTCCAAGCGCCTGGGGCCGGGTGAATACCGTCACACGGTCGATCAGTTCGGCGTCCGCTGTGGCGCTGGCGAGACACGCGTCGAGACCTCGTCCGATATCGCCGACGACGGCGTGACCGCCGACACCTTCGCGGCCGACGAGCCCTGGACGCCCGCGCCCGCCAACAGCTTCGACGGTTCGGTCAAGGAAATGGCCTGCGGCGAGAAGGAGCCCAGCCGCGCGCCCTTCGACAGCGTCCGCGCCTGGATCGAAGCCGGACGACCCTGATCGTCAGACGTCCACGGCCGCGTCCAGGGCGTTCTCCTGGATGAAGTCCCGGCGCGGCTCGACCACGTCGCCCATCAGCTTGGCGAACAGGTCGTCGGCGTCGTCGGCGTGGTCGACCTTGACCTGCAGCAGGGTGCGGGCGTTGGCGTCCAGCGTCGTCTCCCACAGCTGATCGGGGTTCATCTCGCCGAGCCCCTTGTAGCGCTGGATCGACAGGCCCTTCTTGCCGGCGTCGAGCACGGCGGTCAGCAGATCGAGCGGCCCACGCACGTCCACGCTCTTGTCGCGGCGGCGATAGGTGGCGGGGCTCTCGAACAGTCCCTCGAAGGCCGCCGCCCGCTCGGCCAGACGACGCGCATCCAGGCTGCGGATCAGTTGCTCTTCCAGAACGATGGTTTCCTTCACTGCACGGCGCGTCCGGGCGAAGACGACCGCGCCCTGTTCGCCGGGTTCACCGGTCCAGGCCCCGTCGCCCTCTTCGGCATAGAGGTTCAGGCGGTCGGCGGCGGCGGCGGCGCGGTCGATTAGATCGGCGTCAGGCGCGAACAGGCCGGCGAGCGCCGCCTGCTCGATGGCGAAGGCCGGGGCGCGCTGGCTCAGGCGGTCGACGCCCGCCTTGAACGCCTTGGCCTCTCGCACCAGAGCCATCAGGTCCTGGCCGATGCGGCGCTCGCCCGAGCGGAAGTCGAGCTCGGCCTCGGTGGAGCCTTCCTCGATCAGATAGGCGTCCATCTCAGACTGGTCCTTGAGGTAGCGGGACTGCTTGCCCTTGGCGACCTTGTAGAGCGGGGGCTGGGCGATGAAGACGTGGCCGCGCTCGATCAGCTCGGGCATCTGCCGATAGAAGAAGGTCAGGAGCAGGGTCCGGATGTGGGCGCCGTCGACGTCGGCGTCGGCCATCAGGATGATCTTGTGATAGCGCAGCTTGTCGGCGTCGAAGTCCTCACGGCCGATGCCGGTGCCGAGCGCCAGGATCAGGGTGCCGATCAGGTCGGACGACAGCATCCGGTCGAACCGGGCGCGTTCGACGTTCAGGATCTTGCCCCGCAGCGGCAGCACCGCCTGGTTCTCACGGTTCCTCGCCTGCTTGGCCGAGCCGCCGGCGGAATCGCCCTCGACGATGAACAGTTCGGACTTGGCGGGATCCCGCTCCTGACAGTCCGCGAGCTTGCCGGGCAGGGAGGAGATGTCCATCGCCGACTTGCGCCGCGTCAGGTCGCGGGCTTTCCGCGCCGCCTCTCGCGCCGAAGCCGCCTCGATGATCTTGGCGGTGATCAGCTTGGCCTCGACCGGATGCTCCTCGAACCAGGTCGAAAGGCCTTCCGAACACAGGGCCTCGACCGCCGGACGGACTTCCGAGGAGACCAGCTTGTCCTTGGTCTGGGACGAGAACTTGGGGTCCGGCACCTTGACCGACAGGACGCAGGTCAGGCCCTCGCGCGCATCCTCGCCGGTCGGGGCGACTTTTTCCTTCTTCAGGGCGCCCGAGCTTTCCATGTAGTTCGACATGACGCGGGTCAGGCTGGCGCGGAAGGCCGACAGGTGGGTGCCTCCATCCCGCTGGGGGATGTTGTTGGTGAAGCACAGCATGGTCTCGTGATAGCTGTCGTTCCACCACAGGGCGAGGTCGAGCTCGACGCCCTCCTTCTTGCCCCGGATGACGATGACGTCCTTCAGGATCGGGGTCTTGGACTTGTCCAGGTGGCGCACGAAGGCCTCGACGCCGCCCTCGTAGTGCAGGATCTCCTCGAAGGGCTCGGCGTGGCGGTGGTCCGCCAGCTTGATGACCACGCCGGAGTTCAGGAAGGCCAGCTCGCGCAGCCGGTGCTCCAGCGTCTTCAGGTCGAAGTCGATGTGGCTGAAGGTCGTGACCGACGGATAGAAGGTCACCTGGGTCCCCGACAGGGGCTGGCCCGCCTTGGCGCCATCGGTGCGGATCGGCGCGTCACCGGTGACCTTCAGGCTCTCGACCGTGTCGCCGCGCTCGAAGCGCATCTCGTGGCGCTTGCCGTTGCGGAAGATGACCAGCTTCAGCCAGTCCGACAGGGCGTTGACCACCGACACGCCCACGCCGTGCAGGCCGCCGGAGACCTTGTAGGAGTTCTGGTCGAACTTCCCGCCCGCGTGCAGCTGGGTCATGATGACCTCGGCCGCCGAGACGCCTTCGCCCTCGTGGATATCGACGGGGATGCCGCGACCGTTGTCGGTCACCGTGACCGAGCCATCGGCGTTCAGGATCACTTCGACCAGGTCGGCGTGACCGGCCAGGGCCTCGTCGATGGCGTTGTCCACCACCTCATAGACCATGTGGTGCAGGCCCGAGCCGTCGTCGGTGTCGCCGATGTACATGCCAGGGCGTTTTCGAACCGCGTCCAGACCCTTCAGCACCTTGATGGAATCGGCGCCGTAGGCGGCCTCTTCGGCGGTATCCGCGGTGCGTTCGGTCTCGGCGTTGTTCAGGGGTTCGTCGGTCATTCGGTGATCCGGGAGGGCGGCTGACCGGAACCGTCTGCGACGATCCCTCCGCCGATGGAAAGGGCAGGGCGACGGGGCGTGAATCACCCTCGTCCGCGTTCTGTGTTTATATAGGAGATCACGGCTGAAAAGCGAGGATTCATCGGCCTTTGGCGGGTTGCCGAAAGCGGTGTCCCGCCCCATGTGCCGTGGGTCCCAAGGAGGGTCGCCCCACAATCTGAACCGGAGCCTGGATGCAGAGCTACAGCCTGATCTCGACCCTCGTGGCCGCCTTCGTGCTGGCATTCGCGTTCGGCATGATCGCCAACCGGCTGAAACTCTCGCCGCTGGTGGGCTATCTGCTCGCGGGCGTGGCGGTGGGGCCTTACACCATCGGCTTCGTGGCGGATCGGGAATTGGCGCCTCAGCTGGCCGAGATCGGGGTGATCCTGCTGATGTTCGGGGTCGGGCTGCACTTCTCGCCCGCCGACCTCATGAAGGTCCGCAAGGTGGCCGTGCCGGGAGCCCTGGTCCAGATCGCAGCGGCGACCTTGATGGGTTGGGTCCTGGGCCGGTTTGGCCTCGGCATGGGCGATGTCGAGGCCCTGCTCATGGGCTTCGCCCTGTCCGTCGCCTCCACCGTCGTGCTGATGAAGTCGCTGGAGGAGCGCAACCAAGGCAAGGGCGAGGTCGGCAAGATCGCGGTCGGCTGGCTGATCGTCGAGGACCTGGTGATCGTCATCGCGCTCGTCATGCTGCCCATGCTGCTGCTGAGCGACGGCGCGGCGGTCGATCTGTCGACGCTGGGCGTGAACGTCGGCTGGACCCTGCTGAAGGTCGCCGCTTTCGTGGCCGCCATGCTGTTCATCGGCGGGCGGGTGCTGCCGTGGGTGCTGGTGCGGATCGCTCATACCCGGTCCCGCGAGTTGTTCACGCTCGGCGTGCTCGCCATCGCGCTGGGCATCGCCTGGGTGGCATATGCCCTCTTCCACTCCTTCGCCCTGGGCGCCTTCCTGGCCGGCCTGGTGCTGAACGGCACGCCGCTGGGGCACAATGCGGCTGAGCGGTCGTTGCCGTTGAGGGACGCCTTCGCGGTGCTGTTCTTCGTTTCGGTCGGCATGCTGTTCGATCCCTCGATCGTGGTGCGCGAGCCGCTGGCGGTGCTCGGCGTCGTGGGCATCGTGCTCGTCGGCAAGACGCTGGCGGCGCTGGTCATCACCACGGCTTTCAAGCTGGATCGGGCCACCAGCCTCACGGTGGCCGCCAGCCTGGCCCAGATCGGAGAGTTCTCCTTCATCCTGGCGGCGCTCGGCCTGTCGCTCGGCGCGCTCAGCCAGGGGACCCACGACCTGATCCTCGCCGCGGCCCTGCTGTCGATCTCGCTCAACCCCTTCGTCTTCCGCTTCATGGACAAGATCGGCGGCGGCAAGGGCGAGGCCCGCGCGCCCGGACAGCCCAACCCCGCGACGACCTAGAGAAGCGGGCGTGACATCTGCGCATCCGTTTCGTGACTTGAGTGACGGGTTCACCGCGTTCTAGGCTACAGCCATGCGCCTCCCCGTCGGCCGCCTCCTGAACAGCACCGTGGTCGTCAGCGCGGCGGCGATCCTGCTCGCTTTGTCGCCGACGTCGGTATGGGCCAGCGGAGTGGAGGCGGTTGCGCCCGACGCCGACCAGGCCGCCCCTGACCGCGATCGCGCCCGTATGAACGCCCGGGTTTTCGACGCAGTCTGGGACACGGTCCGGCGGCGCTACTACGATCCCGACTTGCACGGCGTGGACTGGCGGGGCGCGCGCGACACCTATCGGCCGCAGGCGCTGGCGGCTGTGGATGACCGGTCGCTCTATCGCACCCTCGGCCAGATGCTCGACCTGCTCGACGACGATCACGCCGGTGCGATCTCGCCGGCCCAGGCGCGGCGGCAGGATCAGGCGAGGACGCGCCGCGCGGTCATGGGCGTCATGCTGGCACGGGTGGATGCAGACGCCTGGCGGATCGACGCGGTGCGGGCGGGCTCTCCTGCTGAAGAGGCCGGGATCGAGGTCGGCTGGGTTCTACAGAGCGTCGACGGTCAGTCCTGGGGCGTCGATTTCGACGTGGAGGCCGGGCGGCCCACGTTGCTGACCTTCCGGGACGACGCGGGACAGACGCGAACGGTCACCCTGGTTCCGCGCGAGATGGACCCCTTGCCGCCCTTCACGGTCGATACCTCACGGCCCGGCGCCGTGGTGCTGCGGGTGGAGGGCTTCGAGGCGGGGCTTGGCCGCTGGCTGGGCGAACAGCTGGCCGTGGTGCCTGCGGAAACCGATGTGATCATCGACCTGCGCGGCAATCCGGGCGGACTTCTGCTCGAGGCCGACGCGGCGCTGTCCTGTTTTCTGCCGGCCCGTCAGCCTTGGGCGACGCGCGTCGCGCGCAATGGACGGCCGGTGACGCTGACGATCATGCCGGGCTGCGGCGACCTCGACGAACCGGCTCCGCATGATGTGGCCGTGATGGTGGACAGCGCCAGCCGCAGCGCCGCCGAACTGACCCCCGCCGCCTTGCAGGAGGCCGGGCGCGCCCTGGTTGTCGGTGAGCACACGGCGGGGTCGGTCCTGATCTCGCAGGATACGATGCTGCCGGATGGCGGGCGACTGACCCTCAGCCGGGCCGACTACATCACGTCGGGCGGGGTGCGGCTGGAGAAGCGGGGGGTCGCGCCGGACGTCCTGGTCTCCCGTACGCTCGAGGATCGGCGCGCGGGACGCGATCCCGTTCTGGAGGCGGCCCTTGAGGCCCTGAACCGGCAGGAGCTGGCGCGGGCGTCGGGCGCGGGCGGCGGCCCGGCCGTGGCGGTGGCCCAGGGGCTCTAGCGACCTCAGACCTTGGTGGGACGCACCCGGCTGGCGGCCTCGCGCGCCCGTTCGCGGGCTTCTTCCACCGACGTGCCGCGAGCCGTGGCCACGCCCATGCGGCGACGCTCGAACGCCTCCGGCTTGCCGAACAGGCGCAGGTCCGCCGTCGGCACCGACAGGGCCTCGGCCACGCCCTCGAAGGCGATGCCGACCGCCTCCATGCCGCCGTAGATCACGGCGCTGGCCCCGATCTCGCGCTGGCTGACGTCGACGGGCAGGCCAAGGATGGCGCGGGCGTGGAGCGCGAACTCGCTCATCGTCTGGGTGGCCAGCGTCACCAGGCCGGTGTCGTGCGGCCGGGGTGAAACCTCGGAAAACCAAACCCGATCCTCCTTCACGAACAACTCGACGCCGAAGACGCCAAGGCCGCCTAGCGCGCCGGTCACTTTCGCGGCGATGTCCTGGGCCGAGGCGAGGGCGGTGGGGCTCATCGCCTGGGGCTGCCAGCTTTCGACATAATCGCCCTGGACCTGACGATGGCCGATCGGGGCGCAGAAGTCGGTGACGACCTGGCCGTCACGCAGCGAGCGCACGGTCAGCAGGGTGACCTCGAAATCGAAGTCGATCCGGCCCTCGACGATGACCCGCGCCGTCTCCACGCGCCCGGCGGACTGCGCGTACGCCCAGGCGTTTCCGGCGTCCTCCAACGCATCGATCATCGACTGGCCCTTGCCGGAAGACGACATCACCGGCTTGACGAAGACCGGCAGGCCGATGCGGTGCGCGGCCTCGGCCAGTTCGGCGGCCGATCCGGCGAAGGCGTAGGGGCTGGTCGGCAGGCCCAGCTCCTCGGCGGCCAGGCGCCGGATGCCCTCTCGGTTCATGGTCAGCTGCGTCGCGCGCGCCGTCGGAATGACGGTGGTCCCGGCGGTCTCGACCTCGGCCAGCACCTCGGTGGCGATGGCCTCGATCTCGGGCACGATCAGGTGGGGCCGCTCTGCCGCGATGACGGCCCGAAGCGCGGCGGCGTCTGTCATGGTCACGACGTGCGACCGGTGCGCGACCTGCATGGCGGGCGGGTCGGCATAGCGGTCGACGACGACGGTCTCCACGCCCAGCCGCTGGAGCTCGATCACGACCTCCTTGCCCAGCTCGCCGCCGCCCAGCAGCATGACGCGGACGGCGGTGGACGAAAGGGGCGTGCCGAGACGAGGGGCTTGGGTCATGGCCTCGACCTACAGCCGCCGCAGCAGGCTCGCATCATAAATCGAGAGCGACGGACCGTCGTTGCACAGGGCGGCCATCTCCGCGCCGAACGCACGGGTGGCAGCGAGGGCGAAGTGGGCCGACAGGCTGTCCATATCGGCCCATTGCTCGATGAAGCGGACCTTCAAGGGATCATCGGCGTCCACCGCCATGTCATGCGATACGCAGCCCGGTTCATCGCGCGAGCGCTCGACGTGGGCCCGCCCGGTCTCGAGCACCTGGTCCAAACTCTCCGGACGGGCGACGACGTGACCGAGAACCAGGATCATGCGCCGCGCCTCAGCCCTTCGGGCCGAAGTTCTCGGCGGCCGTGGCGGCGAGAACCGCCTCGATCATGGCGGGCGCCACGCCAAAGCGGCGCATCTCCTCCTCGGTCATCGTCGCGGTCTCGGCGCAGGCCAAGGCCACGTGGGGGAAGTCGGCGGCGAAGGCGATGCCGCCGGTCTGGGCGTCCAGCCAGACCTTGAAGTAGTCGTCGGCCAGCATCTCCTCGGTGAACAGCTCGCGGCACTGGCCCAACCACTCGGCGTCGGTCGAGGCCAGCATCTTGCGGGCATAGAGTTCCGCCAGGTTCTCCGACTGCAGGGGCGGCTCGTAACTGGCGGGCATGTTGTCCACCTCGGACCGGGTTGCCCGCAGGCCGGGCGCGGCCGTGCTCCAGTCGGCGCGCTGTCCGGTCGACAGGTCGTAGGTGATGGCGGTGTAGTCGAAGCTCGGGTGTGCCGCCTCGTCGCAGTAGTACTCGTCGCGGATCGCCACGGTGAAGTAGCCCGGCCCGGTCATCGGCATGGTGGCGAAGCGAGTATAAGTTCCCGGGCCCTCGCAGCCGGTGGTGTCGGCGTTGATCCGGTCGATGTCGGCGTTGATGGCGGCGATCGCAGGGGTGTCGCCAATCAGGCGCGGGAGGGCCTGCACGCCCTCGCGAATGTCGGGTCGGGCCTCGAGGACAACAGCGCCGTTGGATGCGGCGGCAGCGGCCGGAGCGGCGGCTTCGCCGTCGGACTTGGCCTCACCCTCGGTTTGGGAACATGCGGCCAGCAGCAGGGCGGCGGCCGCACCAGCGATCACAACACGCGCACTCAGTCTCGTCATCTCGATCTCCCCCATGAGGAGGTGAGATTGCCTCGCCGAACGTCGATGCGCCAGAGGCGAAACCTGACGTCTAGAGCCGCGCCTTGACTGCCGCGACCACGGCGTCTGCGGTGATCCCGAACTCGCGGTAGAGGACGTCGGCGGGGGCCGAGGCGCCGAAGCCGGTCATGCCGACGAAGCCGCCGTCCTCGCCGATAAAGCGTTCCCAGCCCTGCCGGATCGCGGCCTCGACGGCGACGCGGACCGTGCCACGACCGATGACCGAGGCCTGGTAGGCGGCGTCCTGCTTCTCGAACAGCTCGAAGCAGGGGACGGAGACGACGCGGGTGGGCGTGCCTTGGGCTTCCAGCGTCTCGGCGGCCTTCAGCGCGATCGGCACCTCGGTGCCGGTGGCGAACAGGGTGGCCTTCGCCTCGCCGGACGCGGCCTTCAGCTCATAGGCGCCGCGCGCCGACAGGTTCTCGTCCGAGGCGGTGGTGCGGACCGCCGCCGTCTTCTGACGTGACAGAGCCAAAGCCGACGGCGTGGTCTTCGCCTCCAGGGCCAGTTGCCAGCATTCGAAGGCCTCGACCGTATCGGCGGGGCGGAAGACCATCAGGTTCGGAATGGCGCGAAGGGCCGCCAGATGCTCGACCGGCTGGTGCGTCGGGCCGTCTTCGCCCAGGCCGATCGAGTCGTGCGTCAGGACGTGGATGACGCGGATGCCCATAAGGGCCGCAAGCCGGATCGACGGGCGGCTGTAGTCCGAGAACACCATGAAGGTGCCGCCGTAGGGGATGACGCCGCCGTGCAGGGCCATGCCGTTCATGGCCGCCGCCATGCCGTGCTCGCGGATGCCCCAGTTGACGTAGCGACCTTCATAGGTCGGGGCGTCGAAGATCGGCGTGCCCTTGACGAAGGTGTTGTTGGAGCCGGTCAGGTCGGCCGAGCCGCCGATCAGCTCCGGCAAGGCGCCGAACACGGCTTCGAGCGCGGCGCCCGAGGCCTGGCGCGTGGCCTGGGCAGGCTTGTCGACGATCAGCTGGGCGATGCCGGCGTTCAGTCCGTCGAAGGCGCGCTCGGGCAGGTCGCCAGCCATGGCGCGGGTGAAATCCTTCGCCTGCGAGGACGCGGCGAGCCGGGCCTCCCAGGCCTTGCGGACCTTGGCGCCGCGCTTGCCGACCTTGCGCCAGGCCTTCTCGATGCTCTCGGGGATTTCAAAGGGATCGTGGGTCCAGGACAGGCCCAGACGGGTGGCGGCGACTTCCGCCGCGCCGAGCGCCGCGCCGTGGGTCTTGTGGCTGCCTTCCATGGTGGCGGCGCCGCGGCCGATCTTGGTCTTGCAGGCGATCAGGGTGGGCCTGTCCTGGCGGATCGCCCATTGCAGGGCGGCCTTGATAACCTTGGGGTCATGGCCGTCGATGGCCTTGACCGCCCAGCCCGCAGCCTTGAAGCGGCCCTTCTGGTCGGTGGCGTCCGACAGGCTGACCGCGCCGTCGATGGTGATGGCGTTGTCGTCCCACAGCACCGTCAGCTTGTTCAGCTTGTAGCGGCCCGCGAGCGCGATCGCCTCCTGGCTGACGCCCTCCATCAGGCAGCCGTCGCCGGCGATGACCCAGGTCCGGTGGTCGACCAGATCCTCGCCGAACCGCGCCGCCAGATGCCGCTCGGCCATGGCGAAGCCGACGGCGTTGGCCAGACCCTGGCCCAGGGGACCGGTCGTGGTCTCCACCCCCGGCATGTGGCCGTACTCGGGGTGACCCGCCGTCTTCGATCCCCACTGACGGAAGTTGGACAGCTGCTCCTTGGTCGCGGCCTTGTAGCCGGTCAGGTGCAGCAGGGCGTAGATCAGCATCGAGCCGTGACCGGCCGACAGGATGAAGCGGTCGCGATCGGCCCAGTCGGGGCGGCTCGCGTCGAACTTCAGGAACTTCGAGAACAGCACCGTCGCCACGTCGGCCATGCCCATCGGCATGCCCGGGTGGCCGCTGGCGGCCTTCTCCACCCCGTCCATCGCCAGCACCCGGATGGCGTCGGCCATCTGCTTGAGGGAGGCCTTTTCAGGGGCGGTCTTGGGCTCGGCCACGGGTGGAACTTTCGTCGGGAGGCGGAAAAAGGGAGGCGGCGCCGCTTTACCGCGCGGCCGTGGCGGGTTCTATACGAAATCTGGAGGAAGCGACCGATGGCCGACGCCACCACCGCCGCCCGCGACCGTCTCGACCGCGCGCTGAACACGCTGGAACGCAAGATCCACGAGCTGAAGCTGGCGCCCGTCGTGCCGGACGACGACCTGTTCGCCCTGCCGGCGCCGCCCTCGAACAGCGGCGAGGACGCGGACCGCATCGCCGCGCTTGAAGCCGCCGGGCGCGAGGCGTCCGAGGCCCTGGCCCGCGCCGCAGACGCCGTGCGCGAAGCGCTGGCCGACGTCGACGCTGACGAGGCCGCCTGATGGCCACCGTCACCGTCGAGATCAACGGACGCCCCTACGCCGTAGGCTGCGCCGACGGCCAGGAGGAGCGGGTCCGCATACTGGCCAAGCAGTTCGATGCCAATGTGCGGCAGGTCGCTTCTGAAGTGGGGCAGGTTGGCGACCTGAGGCTGTTCCTCATGGGCGCCCTGCTGCTGGCCGACGAACTGCACGAGGCGCGGCTGGCGGCGTCGCCGGCCCAAGTAATCCACAACGCACCGCCGTCGGACGCCGGGGTGGCGGAGGCTCTGAACGCGGTCGCCGCCCGGATCGAGAAGATCGCCCAGGGGCTCTGACCGAGCCCCGGGACTCACATGAACCTGCGGGCGCAGGTTTCGATGACCATCGACGTATAGGTCAGCACGGCCTCTCGGGTCAGGAGTGTGGAGGCGAAAGCGTTGGCGCGAGCGATGATGCCAGCCCGGTCGATCCTGCCAAGCCCGTCCAGCCTGACCCAATCCTCGACCGCCTCGGCGTCTGCGGCCGGCAGATAATGCTCAAACGGCCGCAGGCCCGCGAAGTAAAACAGTTGGTGCGGCGAGTTCATCTTGATCAGCACGCTGTTGCTCGCCAGCGTTCGAACGACGCGGGAGCAGGTGGCCCCGTTTCCATCGATCGACAGGATGAACCTTCGCTTCAGCTGGTCGGACCATTCGATCGGTCCGGAGAACCAGGGCTGACCCTCGAGCAGCGACCGGGTATCGTCGCTATCGCACTGAACAGCGGCTCCGATGGAGACCGAAATCGACGGATGGCCAGCGAACCGTCTTGCTATCGCAAGGCGTGGCAACAGGCCATGCGCCACAGCATCCCTTGTCACTGTCCCGCCCGTGGATGCGCCGACGAACACTGCGCCAGGGCGCTTGTCCTGGAACGCGATCAGATCCGTTTCCGCTTCGTAGGCGAAGTAGAGAAAGTCGATGTCGGGTATGAGGATGTTGGCGGCGAATCGCGGCTTCTGGAACGACAGAATCGGCGCGTCGCGTGAGACGACGGGAAAGTCGCTGACATCCAGCGCCAGTGTTGCGCCACCCTCGACGGGACGGTGCGCGAGGGCCTGTCGGAAATGGGCTTCGTAGAGGCGGGCCCGATGCGCGTAGACGTGATCGCCGGCCATCGCGTCATCGTCGAAAAAGGCTGGTTTCGCCCGTAGGCGCGCCTGATCGCCGTGTACGTCGACGAGAAAGACCGACAGCAGGGTCTCGTTCCACCGGTGCATGAGCTCTTGTGTCGAGCGCGCCGGCAAGGCGACCGCACGCCAACACGCCGTGTGCCGGTCACACCACTCGCGCAGCGTGTTGTCTCTAGCGGAGCGGTTCTCGCAAGGGTCCATCGCACTGACGATGAGGGGAGCCGTCAGCCCCGGTCAACCTGCTCAACATTGTGATCCGGTCGCGCCCATCCTATCTTCCCGCTCGGCGGGTCAGCTGTGGCTCACGTCGAAGGCAACATATCCTCGCGGCCTTAATTCACTCGAAGGGATCTGTCCCTGTCTGGCCCCGTGGGGCCGGGTACACGGAGCCCACCTGGTTACCCAGGCTCGAGAGGATTTAAACCGTCCTTCACGGCTCTCATGGCGCCGCCACCCCAAGGTTTTGGTGCGCTACCGCTCGCCGCGCGGCGGCTCGCTGCTTGAGCGCGGATGATGATGACTCCTGGCGACAAGGTAGCCTTGCGTGCGCACATGCGTCGTCTCAGGCGAGACCTCGCCGACCGGGCCGAAGACGCCGCCTTATCTCTGGCAGGCCAAATCGACGCGCTCCCGGACGCCGAGGTCGTCGCCGTCTATCGGGCGATGGGATCCGAGCTCGATCCGGAGCCCCTCGCCGAAGTCGTCGCAGCCCAAGGCCGGACCCTGTGCCTGCCGGTCGTAATCGACCGCCATGCGCCCATGATCTTCCGCCGCTGGTCTCCTCGCGATCCTCTGGAGGTCGACGCCGCCGGCTGTCCCGCGCCTCTGCCGCTGGCGGAGGTCGTCCAGCCCGACCTGATCCTGACGCCGCTTCTCGCCTTCGACGATTTCGGCGGGCGGTTGGGGCAGGGCGGAGGGCACTACGACCGGACCTTCGCGGCGATCCCCCAGGCGATCCGGATCGGCCTGGCCTACTCAGGACAGAGGGTCGAGCGATTGCCGGTCGAAGCCCATGACATTGCGCTGCATGGCGTTCTGACCGAGGTCGGCTATACCCCCGCCCGAAAGGCGGACCCCGCATGAGACTGGCGTTTTTCGGAGACGTGATCGGCAAGTCCGGCCGCGACGGCCTGACCGACCACCTGCCGGCGCTCAAGCGCGACCTGAAGCTCGACTTCGTGGTGGTCAACGCCGAGAATGCGGCGGGCGGGTTCGGCATCACCGAGAATACGGCGCGCGAGCTGTTCATGGCCGGGGCTGACTGTCTGACGCTGGGCAACCATTCGTGGGACCAGCGCGAGGCCCTGACCTATATTGTTCGCGAACCACGCCTGATCCGGCCGGTCAACTATCCGCGGCTGATGGATGCGCCGGGCGCGGGCGCCAATCTTTTCGAGACCCATAGCGGCCGGACCGTGCTGGTCATGAACGTCCTGGGCCGGGTGCACATGGACCCGATGGACGATCCCTTTAGCGCTGTGGACCGGGAGCTGAACGCCGCGCCGCTGGGGGCCGTAGCCGACGCCGTCATCGTCGACATGCACGCGGAGGCGACGTCGGAGAAGATGGCCATGGGTCACTTCTGCGACGGGCGGGCCAGCCTGGTGATCGGCACCCATACCCATGTCCCGACCGCCGACGCCCAGATCCTGCCGGGCGGCACGGCGTATCAGACCGACGCGGGCGGCTGCTGCGACTACGACAGCGTCATCGGAAACGAGAAGGAGGAGCCGCTCCGGCGGTTCACCACGCGGATATCGCAGGGGCGCTATTCGCCGGCATCGGGTCCGGCGACGATCTGCGGGGTATATGTCGAGACGGACGATCGCACGGGTCTGGCGACGCGGATCGAGCCGATCCGCGTGGGCGGGCGTCTGAGCCAGAGTGTGCCAGTCGCGGCCTGACGCTCAGTCGGCGCTATCGACGAACGGAACAAAACCGCCGAAGATCATGGTCTTGCCGTTGATGACCCCGTCGGACGGCATCTTCATGCGCGGATCGGCCATGACCTTCTCGTTGCAGGCGTCGCGCGTCGCCTTGTCCGGGTATTCGATCCACGAGAAGATCACGATCTCGTCCTCGCTCGCCTGGACGGCGCGGGGAAAGGACGTGAGCTCGCCGTAGGGCACGTCGTCGGCGACGGCCTCGACCGTGCGGATCGCGCCGTATTCCTTCCAGATGGCGGCGGCGTCGGCGGCGATCTGGCGATAGTCGTCCAGCCGATCCTTCGTCACCGCCAGCACAAAGCCGTCGACATAGGCCATGGGTCTTCTCCGGTCAGGCGGTCTGCAGCCGGGCGCTGCCCCGCTCGACCACCATCGTCTGACGCGTGGAGAGGTTCCCGTTGCGGTTCTGGATCTGGTCGAGGACCTTGAACTCGGTCTGCCAGCGATCCGGCGTGACGTCGCACAGGACATAGCCGCGCTGGCTGTTGCGGAACTTCAGTTGGGGATTGGCGGACAGGAACTCGGCCTGGTCGGCGCGCGCGTCCTGGCCGTCGCCGCCGGAGCTGATCGAGGTCGACACGAACTCGGTGGCGATGGGTTCGCCCTCGGGGTTGCGGCCGTCCAGATAGAGTTCACCGGCATAGTTCTGATGCTCGTCGCCGGTCAGGACGACGGTGTTGGCGATGCGGCGGTCGCGGATGTGGCGCAGCAGGCGTTCGCGCGGCACCCGGTAGCCGGCCCAGCTGTCGTTGTTGTTGCCGACGCCCTCGCCGGGATTGCGGTCCAGGTCCATGACCATGATCTGCTGGGCCAGCGCCTTCCAGGTCGCCTCGGAGCGGTTGAGGTTGTTCAGCAGCCAGGCCTCCTGCGCCTCGCCCAGAACCTGCGCATTGCGGTCGTTGACGCCGTCGCATGTGGTGTTGAAGCGGTCGCCGCAGGGCTGGTCGCTGCGGAACTGGCGGGTGTCGAGCAGGTTCAGGTCCAGCAGGTCGCCATAGACCGCCCGGCGATAGAGCTGCATCGCGGACCCGCGCGGGAAGGACGACCGCCGCAGCGGCATGTGCTCGTAGTAGGCCTGCATGGCGGCGGCCTGACGCAAGGCGAACACGGCCGGATCGGTGCCGTCCTGGTCGATGTCGGAGACCCAGTTGTTGTCGATCTCGTGGTCGTCCCAGGTGGTGAACCAGGCGGCCGAGGCGTGGCTCGCCTGCAGGTCCGTGTCCATCTTGTATTGGGCGTAGCGCTGACGGTAGTCGGTGACGGTGTAGACCTCGCCGCCGATGTGGGTGCGCAGGTTTTCTTGGGGATTGATCGACCCGTAGATGCGGTTGCCGCGACCCTCGTAGATGTAGTCGCCGTAGCAGTAGATGAAGTCGAGATCCTCGGCCGCGATCTTGCGGTGGGCGGTGTAGTAGCCGCTCTCATAGGCCTGGCAGCCGACGATGCCGAAAGTGATACGGTCAAGAGCCGCGCCCGCCACCGGCATGGTCTTGGCCCGCCCGACGCCCGAGCGTTCGCGCCCGGCGGTAAAGCGGTAGAAATAGGGGCGGCCGGGCTCCAGCCCGCCGACCTCGACGTGGACGGCGTGGCCCAGTTCGGGTCGGGCGACGGTCTCGCCAGAGCGGACCACCGTGCCGAAGCCCGAGTCCGACGCGACCTCCCAGCTTACCGCCATTGGTTGGGACGGCATGCCATGGTCGGGCTCGAGAGGGCGGGGCGCCAGTCGCGTCCAGATGACGAAGCCGTCGGGCAGCGGGTCGCCGGCCGCAACGCCCAGCTGGAAGGGATTGTCCTCGAACACGGCCTGGGCCAGCGATTCGCGCGTCGAGACCCCACTCATCAGGCCTCCGAGACCGGCACCGACAATCAGGGAGCGGCGGGAAAGCACGGGTAACATGGCGACTCCTTGCGATGACCGTGATCGCTTACCGCGCAGATGTGACAGTTCGCGAACCCTCCGTCCGGTCACGGCGGCCGATCATCCGGGAAAGGAGCATTTCCCGGATCGTCAGGAACAAGAGGGTTGTAAGGCAACGCTTGGCGGGTCCAAGGTGACCTCACGCAGCGGGGGCTGCGCTTTGGAGAGAAAATCATGAAATCTCTGTTTCTTACGGCGGGCGCTGCGGCCCTCGCTCTGTGCGCGTCCACGGCTTCGGCTCAGGAAGTGATCAACCTTTCCGCGGGCTTCCTGCCGGATCCGATCGAAACCTCGGTCGTCTCGGGCGGCCCGAACGACGCCTCGGACCTAGGCGGCTCTTGCGTCGGCATGATCGCCGGAAGCCCCGACGTGGTCGTCAACTTCGATTCGAACGGCGGAACCCTGTCGTTCAGCCACGTCTCGGGCGGCGACACCAGCCTGGTGATCAACGCGCCGAACGGCCGCTACTACTGCAACGACGACTCCAACGGCCTGAACCCGGTCGTGACGTTCGGCTCGGCCGCCAGCGGCCAGTACGACGTGTGGGTCGGCGCGGTGGGCGACGCCGCCGGCGGCACCCTGCAGATCTCCGAGAGCCCGCTCTAGGGTTCCCCTCACGCCAGACACAGGGAGACGCGACATGCGCGCTCTAACCATCGTCTGCGCTCTGGCTCTGACCGCTGCGGCTTCGGCCGCGGCGGCTCAGAATCCGGGCGCGTCCGGCACCGCCGGTTCCATCAGCCGCAGCGCCGGCTTCACGCCTGACCCGATCACCGTCAGCATCTATTCCGGCGGCGGCATCGACGCCTCGGAAACGCTCGGCGGGTCGTGCGTGGGCATGGTCGCCGATGCGCCGGACTATGAGTTCACCTATCAGGCGGGCTCGTGGCCGCTGACCTTCGCCGTCGATTCCGACTACGACACCAGCCTGGTCATCAACGGCCCGGACGGTGAGTGGTACTGCGTCGACGATTCCGAAGGCCTCAACCCCATCCTGCGCTGGGGCAGCCCGCTGAGCGGCACCTACGACATCTGGGTGGGCGCTGTGGGCGAGGCGGGATCCTCGACCCTCTACATCACCGAGAACAACTGAAGCCCGATTGCGCGCTGAAGACCGGCCGTTCGCGTCAGCGGGCGGCCGGTTTCCATGTCTGCATCTCGGCGATCTCGCGGGTCTGGGCGTCGACGACGGCCTGGGCCATGCGGCGGATCTCGGGGTCCTGCGACTGCTCCAGAGCGACCTCGGCCATGGCGACGGCGCCGCGATGGTGCTCGATCATCTTGGCGATATAGGCCTCGTCGATCGTCGGGCCCGAGGCCTGGCCCATGCGCTGGTGCATCTCGGCCTCGACTTCGGCGAAGGCTGCGTCGCCGGTCGAGGGTGTGCTCGCGCCGCCGTGGCCCGCGTGCGGGCCGGCGGCCTTCTCGGCGTAGGCCGCGTTCTGGTTGGCGGTGGCGGCGTCGCGCATGGCCTGCTGCACCGGATCGCCGCCTCCATCGCAGGCAGCGAGCGCCAGACCCAGCGATATCGCCGTGAGGGCGATCAGCCTTCGATCCATCGGGGCATCCATCCTTCGTGTATCTCGCGCAGGTGCTTCAGCGGGATGCTGAACAGGTCCTTCGACGCGAAGGCGTCGCCCCTGGCGTGACCCACGACCGAAGCGTGCAGCCCCGCCTCGCGCGCCGCCTCGATCAGCGGCTCCGCATCAGGAACGGCGACGAGGTAGCGGGCCTGGTCCTCGCCGAACAGGAGGATGTGCGCATGGGTCGCGCTGGTCGCGTCCAGCACGACGCCCGTGTCGGACGCCAGCGCCATGTCGGCCGCCGCCCCGATCAGGCCGCCGTCGGACAGGTCATGGACGCAGGTCAGGCGACCGGCCTCGATCTCGGCGCGCACGAAGTCGCCGGTCTTCTTCTCCAGCGCCAGGTCGACCGGCGGGGGGGCCCCGTCCTCGCGGCCCAACACCTCGCGCAGATAGATCGAGGCGCCGAGTTCGCCGACGGTCTCGCCGATCAGAACCAGCGTGTCGCCCTCAGCCATGGTCGAGAAGCCCGCGACCACGTCGTAGTTGGGCAGCAGGCCGACGCCGCCGACGGTCGGGGTCGGCGGAATGGCGACGCCGTTGGTCTCGTTGTAGAGGCTGACGTTGCCGCTCACGACCGGGAAGTCGAGCGCGCGGCAGGCCTCGGCCATGCCGTCGATGGCGCGCACGATCTGGCCCATGATCTCGGGTCGCTGCGGATTGCCGAAGTTCAGATTGTCGGTGATGGCGATGGGCCGTGCCCCCACGGCGGTCAGGTTGCGCCAGGCCTCGGCCACCGCCTGCTTGCCGCCCTCGTAGGGGTCGTTCTGGACGTAGCGGGGCGTGACGTCGCTCGTCATCGCCAGGCCCTTGTCGGTGCCGTGGACCCGCACCACGCCGGCGTCGGCGCCGGTGGCGGAGTCCTGCAGCGTGTCGGCCATGACGTGGCGGTCGTACTGTTCCCAGATCCACCGCTTGGACGCCATGTCCGGGCAGGTCAGGACCTTGAGCACCGCGTCCTCCCAGACCTCAGGCGCGGGCACGTCGGCGGGGGCGATGCGCGGCTGGAGCTCGGGCTGAACCCAGGGCCGGTCATACAGCGGCGCATCGTCGAACAGCGGCGCCAGCGGCACGTCGCAGACGACCTCGCCGTGGTGGTTCAGCACCAGCCGACCGGTGTCGGTGGTGCGCCCGATGACGGCGGCGTCCAGACCCCACTTCTGGAAGATGCGATAGCCGTCCTCCTCGCGGCCGGGCTTCAGCACCGCCAGCATGCGCTCCTGGCTTTCGGACAGCATCATCTCGTAGGACGTCATGCCCTCTTCGCGCTGGGGCACCTTGTCCATATCCAGCTCGATGCCGACGCCGCCCTTGCCGGCCATCTCGACGGAGGAGGAGGTCAGGCCGGCCGCGCCCATGTCCTGGATGGCGGCGACGGCGCCCGACGCCATCAGCTCCAGCGTCGCCTCGATCAGCAGTTTCTCGGCGAAAGGGTCGCCGACCTGGACGGTCGGGCGCTTGGCCTCGGATTCGTCGTCGAACTCGGCCGACGACATGGTCGCGCCGTGGATGCCGTCGCGGCCGGTCTTGGAGCCGAAATAGACCACCGACATGCCCGCGCCGGGCGCGGCCGAGTAGAAGATGCTGTCGGCCCGGGCCAGGCCCACGCACATGGCGTTGACCAGGATGTTGCCGTTGTAGCCCCGGTGGAAGTTGGTCTCGCCCGCCACGGTGGGCACGCCGACGCAGTTGCCGTAGCCGCCGATGCCCGACACCACGCCCTTGACGAGGCGCTTGGTCTTCTCGTGCTCGACGTCGCCGAAGCGGAGCGCATTCAACAGGGCCACGGGCCGCGCGCCCATGGTGAAGACGTCGCGCATGATGCCGCCGACGCCCGTCGCCGCGCCCTGATAGGGTTCGATGAAGGAGGGGTGGTTGTGGCTCTCCATCTTGAAGATGCAGGCGTCGCCGTCGTCGATGTCGATGACGCCGGCGTTCTCGCCCGGCCCGCAGATGACGCGCGGCCCCTTGGTCGGGAACTTGCCCAGGTGGATCTTGGACGACTTGTAGGAGCAGTGCTCGGACCACATGACCGAGAAGACGCCCAGCTCCACGGGGTTGGGCTCGCGGCCAAGGCGGTCGAGGATCACCTGATACTCATTGGGGGCCAGACCCCATTCGACGGCGAGTTCGGCGGGAGTCTTCTGGGGCGCGCTCATGGGGGCGGCTTCTAGCAGAACCGCCCCGGATGTCAGCCCGGCTTTGCCTTCAGGACAAGGACTGGCCGCCGAGCCCGACGGCAGCGTTGAACCGGGCGTAGGCGGTCAGGGCCTGGCCGCGCGCGGCGGCCTCCTCGGCGCGCGCGTCGGCGGCGGCGCGCTGGGCGGTCAGGACTTCCAGAAAGGGAGAAACGCCGCCGCGATAGCGCTGGTTCGCCAGTCGCGTCTGATCGTCGGCGGCGGCGACAGCTTCGGCCAGCGTCGTGGCGCGGGCCTCGGCCGACGCGAGGGCGACGAGCGCGGTCTCGACCTCGGACAGGGCGTCGACGGCGGCCTGACGGTAGGCGATCTCGGCCTGGGTCCGGCGGGCGTCGGCGGCGTCGCGGGCGTTCTCCAGCCGGCCGAAGCTGAACAGGGGCGCGGTCAGGCCGCCGGCGATCTGGCTGAGAAAGCCGGACGCGGTGAAGGGGGTCTCGGGATCGAGTTCCTGACCACCGAGCGCGGCGCTCAGCGAAAGCGTCGGCCAGAAGTCGCGGCGGGCGGCCCGGGCGTCGGCCCCGGCGGCCCAGAGCTGGAGCTCGGCGGCGCGCAGGTCCGGACGGCGGGCGAGGACGGCGGCGGGGGCCGACAGGGCGCGTACGGCGGGGGTCTCCAGCGCGACGGTGGTCGGTTCGGTCAGAGCCGTTGTCAGCGCGCCGGGGTTCAGACCGAGCAAGGCCTCCAGACCCAGGCGGGCCTCCTCGGCCGCCTGGCGCGCGGCGATGGGCCGGGCGCGGGCGGAGGCCAGGGCGGCGCGGGCGGACGCCGCGTCCAGCCCCGAGGTCAGGCCCGCCCGTTCGCGCGTGTCGGCCAACGAGAGGGACTCTTCCAGCGCGCGCACGGCCAGGTCGCCGGCGGCGGCGCGGGCCTCGGCCTCGCGGTAGGCGGCGTAGAGCTGGACGGCGGTGGACCGGGCGGTCAGGCGGGCGGCGTCGACGCGGGCGGCCTCGGCCTCGGCGCGCAGGCGCTCGGCTTCGGCGCGGGTGCGGACCGCGCCGTTCAGGTCGGGGTTCAGGCTGAAGGACACCAAGGCCTGGAAGGTCTCCTGGTCAAGGTCGTCGGCAGATTCGCGCTCGGCGGTCGCCTGTCCTCCGATCTCGGGCCGCAGGGCGGCGCGGGCCGAGCCGAGGCGGGCGCGGGCCTCGAACAGCCGGGCCTCGGCCAGACGGACGTCGGAGGCTTCGCCCGCCTGTTCGACGATGCCGTCGAGAACCGGATCGCCGATGGCGGTCCACCAGCGGTCGGTCGCGGGGTCGGCCGAGGGCAGGGCGGCGACGTCCCAGGCGGCAGGGGCGGCCAGCGCCGACGCCGGCGGCGTCAGGTCGGTCGCGCAGGCCGACAGGAGCACGCCCGCTGTGGTCAGGAGCAGGGCCTGGCGGATCATCGCGCGGTCTCCGTCGTCGGCGCGGCCGCCTGGGTCGGCGACGGCGCCGCCTCGACGAAGACGTCCATGCGCTGGCCGAGATAGGCGGGGGCGGCGGCCGGGTCGAAGCTGTAGATCGCCTCCACCACACGCGTGTCCACGCGCTCGGAGCCGCCGGACAGGGCGCGCTTCTCGACCACCTGCGGCTCGATGCGGACCAGCGTCAGGGGGATGCGGCGTCCGGCCTGTCCGCGCAGGGTGCCATAGGCGCGGCCCGCGCGGGTCAGGCGCGCGGCGTCGGCTTCGTCGAACTCGGCGCGGACGTGCAGGCGCGCGTCCTCGCCCATGGCGATCAGGGGCTGGGAGGGCGCGCCGGCGGGGGCATATTCGCCGGGCCGCACGTCCACGCGGAAGATGCGCCCGGCGATGGGGGCGGCGACCGTTAGACGCTCCAGATCGACGCGGCGCGCCTGGGCCTGGGCGCGGGCGGCGGCGGCGCTCGCACGAGCTTGAGCCGCAGCGGCCTCGGCCCGGCGGACGGCGAAGCGGCGGCGCTCCAGCTCGTCGCCGGACAGGGCGCGGGGGTCGTCGACCGCCTCGAACAGCGACAGCCGCTGGCGTTCGTCGGCCAAGGCCACTTCGGCCTGCCGCGCGGCGGCCTCGGCCGAGGCTGCGTCGGCGAGCGCGGTCGCCACGGCGGCCTCCGCGGCGCGGGCGTCCAGCCGGAACAGAGGCTGGCCCTGGGTCACACGGTCGCCCGGCTGGACCAGCACGCTGCGGACCACGCCCGGCACCTCGGCGGCGACGGCGATCAGCTCGGACTGGGGCTCGATGGTCCCGATGCCGGCGACGGCCGAGGCGGACGCCGCGCTGGGCGGCGCGGCCGGCGGGTCGGCCCGGGTGCGCTCGGGCCGGATCACGGCGGCGACGGCGAAGACCAGGCATCCCCCCGCAAGCACGGGCAGGACGAGGCGCGAGATCCGTTGGCGAAGATTAGTGGGCATGGAGTCCCTCCGGGAGTGTTCCAAGGCGGCTGTCTCCGACGATCCGGCCGTCTTCCATGGCGACGATCCGGTCGGCGTAGCGGTAGATGCGGTTGTCGTGGGTCACGACCAGGACGGCGCGGCCGGGGCCGGCGGCGGCCTCCTTCAGCAGCTCCATCACCTGTCGGCCGGTCTCGGCGTCGAGCGCGGCGGTCGGCTCGTCGCAGACCACGAGGTCGGGTTCGTGGACGATGGCGCGGGCGATGGCGACGCGTTGCTGCTGGCCGCCCGACAGCATGCGCGGCAGCTTGTCGGCGTGCGGCCCCATGCCGAGCGTCTCCAGCACGGCGCGGGCCTTTTCCGCCGCCTTCTTCAAGGGCATGCCGTCGGCGACGAGCGCCATGGCCGCGTTCTCGGCGGCCGTCAGGGCGGGCAGCAGGTTGTATTGCTGGAAGATGAAGCCGATGCGGCGGCGGCGCAGGATGACCTTCTCGGAGTCCTTCATGCGGGTGATGACATTGCCCATCACCTCCACGTCGCCGCCCGTGGGCTTGAGCGTGCCCGACAGGATGGACAGGAGCGTGGTCTTGCCGCAGCCCGACGGGCCGACCAGCATGGTCAGCTCTCCGGAGGTGACTTCCAGGTCGATGTCGGACAGGACCTGGGTCTTCAGGCCGTTCGAACCGAAGGCCATCTCGATCTCGCGGGCGATCACGGCGCTCATGACGATCAGCCCCGGAACACGATGGCGGGATCGACGCGGAACACCTTGGTCAGGCTGCCCAGCACCGAGATCAGGATGATGAGGAAGACCACCACGCCCGTGCCGACCAGCACCTGCCAGGGCAGGTAGAAGCCTTCCAGCGCCGCCGTGCCCCGCACAAAGGTGAAGAAGGCGGCGGCCCCGCCCATGCCGAGCCCATAGCCGATCAGCCCGACCACCCCGGCCTGCAACAGGACCATGCCGGTGATCTGGGCGTTGGTCGCGCCGATGGCCTTCAGCGCCCCGAACTGGCGCAGGTTCTCGATGACGAACAGATAGAAGGTCTGGGCCGTCACCGCCGCGCCCACGATGAAGCCCAGCATCACCGTGATGCCGAAGTTCACCGGAATGCCCGTGCGGGTCAGGTAGTACTGGACCGAGCGCCAGGCGAAGCTGTCCCAGGTCAGGGCTTGGTAACCGGTCTGGTCGGCGATGCGCTCGGCCAAAGCCTTGTGATCCACGCCGTCGCGGGCCCGCACCAGGACGAAGGACATCTTGTTGCGCTGGGGCGGGGTGAAGCGGATCGCCTCGGAATAGCGGGCGTAGGCGAGCGGGAAGGTGATGAAGGACGGGGCCGTGTTGGCGATGCCGGTCACGACCACGCGGCGGTCGTTGATCTCTGCCTCGGTTCCGACCTTGGACAGGGGGTCGTCGTCGGGCCAGATCAGGGTCGCCCCTTCCTTGTCGAAGACGATGCTGTTGGGTTGGCGCAGCGCCTCCAGATCACCGGCCAGCCAGGTGCGCGGGGCGCCGACCAGGGTCTCGTCGTCGACGCCCAGGATGTTGATCTGGTTAATGAGGCCGTCGCGGGTGCGGAAGATGGCGTTGCCCTTGAACAGGGGCGCGGCCCATTCGACGCCCTCGACCGAGCGCACGCGGCCGAGCGCCGCGTCGGGCATCGGCTCGACCTCGTCGACGTAGCGGACGCGCGGGTCCATGACCCAGATGTCAGCCTCGCGCACGTCCAGCACCTGGTTGGCGGTGCGGGTCATCAGGCCGATGAAGATCGAGACCTGCTGGCTCATCAACAGGGTGGCGAAGGCCACGCCGAACACCAGCGCCAGATACTTGGCGCTGTCACCCAGCAGCATTTTGAGCGCGACAGATCTCATCCTCGGAATCCTGTGATCCGTGGTCGGGGTTGCGCCGGGAGGGGCGCGTCGGGGTAAGCTGGGGTACTGATCCGATTAAAATACTGGTCAGTTCAGTATGTCAATGCCGAATGGCATTTCAAACATGAACGTTCACGTTCATATTGAGCGGCGAACGGCGAGGCAAGGACAGCGCGGTGCAAACGCCTAAGCCAAAAGGTCGCAGACCGGATCAGGACAAGGCTGACGCTGTATTGGATCGCGGTTGGGCTCTGTTCCTTGAGCATGGCGTCCAGGGGGTCAGCATGGAGATGATCGCCGCCGCCGCCGGCGTGTCGAAAGTCACGGCCTATCGCCACTTCGCGGACAAGCATGACCTATTCCGCGCCGCTGTCCGAAAGGAGATGGCTCGGCTCGAGAGCCTGCAGGGCTCCGATCGGCCGACGCCAGACCTGCCGATTCGTGAAAGCCTGACAGCCTTCGGCGAGGGGCTGATGAGCTATCTGTTCTCCGGCCCAGCGATCGATTTCTATACCGCGCTGGCCGGAGAGCTGCGCCGGACCCCTGAACTGGCCCGAGCCTTTTACGACGCCGGTCCAGGAAAGACGCACGCGACCCTTAAGTCGCTGCTGACGAGCGCGGTCGAGAAAGGCGAGCTTGATCTGCCGGACGTCGATATCGCGGCCGATCAGTTCCTCGGCCTGCTTCAGGGTTACAGCAGCTTTCAGCTGTCGCTCGGTATCGAGCCATCGCCCTCTCTTGCTTCAGTCAAGGACCGTGTTGAAGGCGCGGTGAAGGTGTTTCTGAAAGCATATGCGAGGCCCGACTGACGATTCTGGCGCTGCGTCATGATTTCGTATACTGGTGCGTCTATTATGTCTGATGGTGAAAGCCCCCGCCGCGGCCGACCGCGCGACACAGCCAAGGACGAAGCGATCCTTCTGGCCGCTGGGGACCTGTTCATGGAGCATGGCTATGAGGCCGTCAGCCTGGACGCCGTGGCTCAGAAGGCGGGCGTGTCCAAGGCTACGATCTACGCCCGCTACGCCGACAAGGACGCCCTGTTCGCGGCCGTTCTGCGCCATGAGTGCGAGCGGGCGGTGTCGCTGGACAGCTTCTCGCCCGACCCGAGCCAATCGGTCCGCGACACGCTGATCGTGCTGGCGACGCGGTTTCTCGACCTGGTGACCGGCGAAAAGGCGATGCAGATGAACCGCGTCCTGGTCGCCGAGACGGCGCGCGCGCCACGTATGGCCGAGCTGTTCTACGAGACGGCGGTGCTGACGCTGAAGAACCGCTTCGCGGCGTGGCTGACCGCCGAGACCCGGCGGGGCCGACTGAATGTGCGCGACCCCGACGGCGCCGCCTGGCGCTATCTGGGCGGGGTGAAGGGAGAGGCGCATTTGCGCGCCTCCTTCGGGCTGCCTCCGATCGAACCGGAACGGCTGAACACGCATATTGAGGACGCCGCTGACGAGTTCATTCGCGCCCACGCGCCCTGAGGCGGTCGACACTCGCGGGTCGCGGTCGAGCTGCCTTACTGAGATTTCACGCGCCCGGACTTGACGACGAGGCCGTTCATCGGGTCATACGTTATTTCATAACATACCTGCTGGATGGTCCCGTATGTCGTTTCCGCGCGCTCTTCCCGCCCGTTCCCTGCTGATGGCCTCGGCGGCCGCCCTTCTGCTGGCCAAGCCGGCCGCCGCCCAATCGGCTCAGGATCCGGCGACGGAGTTGGACGACATCATCGTCACCGGCGCGCCCTTCGGCATCAGCCAGAGCGCGTCCGTCATCGCCACGACCGTGATCGACGAAGAGGCCCTGGCCACGGCCCCGGCCGCGACGTTGGGCGACCTGCTCGCGGGCACGCCCGGCCTGCGGTCCAGCTCCTTCGCGCCCGGCGCCACACGTCCGGTCATCCGCGGCCTGACCGGCCCTCGCGTCCAGGTCCTGACCAACGGCATCGGCCTGATCGATGCATCGTCCGTGTCGCCGGACCATCAAGTCGCGGCCGATCCGGCTGAAGCCAACCGCATCGAGATCGTGCGCGGCCCCTCCACTCTGGTCTACGGCGGCTCGGCCATCGGCGGCGTGGTCAACGTGCTGGACGGCCGCATTCCCGACGCCCTGCCCGAGGGTGGCGTCGATGGCCTTCTGGTCGCTCAGGGTTCGAGCGTGGACGAAGGGTCGTCCTTCGGCGGCCGGGCCGACATCACGTTCGGGAACTTCGTCCTGCACGTGGATGCCGTGACCAAGGAGGCCGACGACTACGACATCCCGTCCTCGCCGATCTCGCGCAGGCTCGCGGACGCCGAGGGGATCACCCGCGAGAACACGGGCGTGGTGCCGAACAGCTTCTCGGAACTGGACGCCTGGGGCGTCGGCGGGTCGTTCATCGGCGACCGGGGCTTCGCCGGCGTGTCCTACAAGGAAACCGACAGCACCTACGGCGTCGTGGCCGAGGAAGGCGTCTTCATCGAGCTGGATCAGCAGCGGTTCGACGCGCGGGGCGAGCTGCGCTTCGATACCGGGCCGTTCCGGGCGCTGCGCGGCGCCTTCGGCCAGGCCGACTACACCCACACGGAGTTCGAGGATGTCGGCGAGCCCGGCACGGTGTTCGAATCCGACGGCTGGGAAGCCCGCGCGGACCTGATCCAGCGCGACCGCGACGGCTGGAACGGCGCCGTTGGCGTCCAGGCCCTGTCGCGCGACCTGTCGGCCATCGGCGACGAGGCCTACATCCCCGGCAGCACGACGGACGAGGCCGGCGTCTATGCGGTCCAGCGCTGGGACCGCGATGGCTACGGCTTCGAGGGCGGGCTGCGCTATGACCGCCGCACAGTCTCGGCCACCCCAATCGGCGGAACCACCGAGATCGAGCGCGAATTCGACAACTGGTCCGCCTCGGCGGCGGTGTTCCTGCGGCCATCCGAGAGCCTGTTCCTGGGCCTGAGCCTGGCGCGTAACGAACGCGCCCCGTCCGAGACCGAGCTGTTCGCCGACGGCGTCCATATCGCGACCGGCGTCTATGAGGTTGGCGACGTCGACCTGGACAGCGAGTCGGTCACGACTCTGGAAGGCACGCTGCACTACGATGGCGGCCGCCTGCGCGGCGACCTGCACGTCTACGCCTCGCGCTATGACGGCTTCATCGATCTGCGTGACACGGGTCTGACGTTCGAGGTCGACGAGGACGGGGAGATCGAGGAGTTCCCCATCTTCGCCTACCTCCAGACCGACGCGGACTTCCGCGGCTTCGAGGCCGAGCTGGCCTATGACGTCTGGGCCGAGGGCGACGGGGCCGTGACGCTGGAAGGCGCGATCGATTACGTCGACGCCGACACCGACCTGGGTCCGGCCTCGCGCATCCCGCCGCTGTCGGTGACCGGGCGGGTCAAGTACGGCTCGGGTCCGCTGGACCTGGGTCTGGAGGTCCGCCACGTCGCCGAGCAGGACGAGGTCGCCGCCTTCGAGCTGCCGACCGAAAGCTATACGATGATCAACCTGTCGGGCGCCTGGCGGCCGTTCGCGGATCAGGCCGTGACCCTGTTCGCCGAGGCGCGGAATATCACCGACACCGAGGCGCGCGAACACGTCAGCTTCCTGAAGGACATTGCCCCTCTGCCGGGCGCGAACCTCACGGTCGGGATCGCCTATCGGTTCTGATTCCAGGACCCGTCCCGCCACCTTGACCTTCGGTCGGCCGGGCGGGCTCAGAACGTCGTAAAGGCGGACACGAGAAGATTGTCGTTCTGACGATCCGGCCCTGTCGCGGACGGGATGTGCTGGTTCATGTAGCCGCCCTCCAGCCGGAACCGGGGGGTGGCCTGCCAGCCGAGGCCGACGAAGGCGCGGTTCTGGTCATAGCCGTCCGCCTGACCCCAGTCGGTGTCGTTGAAGGCGATGAAGGTCTCGTTGGAGACGACCACGGAAACGCTCGGCCCCGCGACCGGCCGGCTCCAGCGCACGAATTGGCGCAGCCGCCAGCCGGTGTCGTCGCCGCCCTCGCGGAAGCGCTGTTCCAGACGGGTGCGGCCGGTCAGTCGTCCCCCGCCTATCTCGGCGATGGGATAGGTGGCCTGCTGCCAGGCGCGATGCTCTTCCCCGTCCGGACCGGGTCGGCGCAGGGTGACGTGAGCGTAGCCGGCCCACAGATCCAGACGCGGCGAGACGCGCCAACCGACGCCAGGCCGCACGATCGTGACGTCCAGCTGGTCGCCCTCGTCGCGGAACCGGGCATGGCCATCGAACCAGACCAGCAGCTTGCCGCCTTCCTTGACCGGCCCGCTGGCGAAGGCCGCGGTCCAGACCTGACGGTCGTCCTGGGCCGTGGCGGACAGCGGGACGGCGAAAGCGGCGGTCGCGGCAAGGAGGGCGGTGACGGGCTTCATCGATGTGCATCCAGGTGTCAAAACGGAAAAAGACCGCCCCGTGGGATACGGGGCGGCCTTGCTTTGGACTGAACGGATCAGTCCGCGTCGTACGGCAGGGAGGAGTGGTGCAGCACGATGCGGAGCGCGCCGTTGGCGTCACGCACCCAGCCCCAGGTCTTGTTGACCGTGGTCGTCTCGCCTTCGTCGTTGGTGAGCATCACGTTGCCGGTCGAGATGGCGGTCGCGCCGTTGATGACTATGGCCGCGTTGTCGATCTCGTAGGACCGCCAGCCCTTCAGAGCGAAGCCGGTGTCGCCGGCGAAACGGCTGTTGCCGCCGACGAAGTAGGCCAGGGCGCCTTCGCGGGTCGTGCGGAAGGTCTGCTCGCCGTGCGCCAGAGTCGGCTTGAAGGCGACCGGACCCAGATTATAGCCGTAGGCGGTGTCCAGCACTTGGCCGGCCAGACGGGTAGCGGCGGCTTGGCCGTTGCGCTCGTATTCAGTGGCGATGGCGACCAGGGCGTCGCCCCAGGCGCGCTGGGCGGCCTCGACTTCGGCGACGGTGATCGGGGCGGCGGCGGCTGTGGCCGGGCTCAGGTTGGCGACGGCGTAGCTGTCGCTGGAAACGGCGACCGCAGCGGGCATCTGGGCCAGGGCGGGTGCGGCCATCAGGCTGACGAGGCCGGCGAGGGCAAGGGTCTTGCGCATGGGGTGTCCTTTCGACGGGGCCGGTGTGCGGCGACGGTCGAAACATGCCGGAGGCCAAGCTTGGCCGCGTCGGCGGCCTGGCGCGCCGGGCGGCCTATGCCGTTCGGCATATGACGCATCGGCAAAGCTCGGCTAGGACGGGCCATCACGCTGGAGACCGGCCCGATTGAGCCCTGACGCCGCCCTGACGACGGACCTGCGCTCCCTGTTCCGGGATTCGGAAGCGCGCGCCGCCCGTCTGAAGCTGCTGATCGAAGTCAGCCGCGATCTGGCGGCGGCGGACGGCGGCGACCTGGATGCCGCGATCGAGCGTGCCGCCCGCCGCGCAGCCCTGTTCGCCGGATACGGGCGCGGCGCTCTGTTCGGCCCGGAGTTGGACGACCCGGCGGCTGGCCTTGTCATCCCGATGCAGACCCTGGCCGAGCGGGGCCGACCGGGGGTGCGACTGGTGTTCACCGCGCCGCTGAATCCGGCCGCCCTGTCCGGCGCGGACGACGCCGAGGCCCTGAGGCTGCTGGTCGAGATGATCGAGGCGCGCCTGACGGTCGACCTCCAGAGGCGTCGCGAGGCAGAGTTGCTGGGACGACTGGAGCAGCGCGAAAAGGACCTCGAACAGGTCCTGTCGGGCGTCGTCACGGCCCAGGAGGGCGAGCGCGCGGCGATTTCGGCGGACCTGCACGACGGCGTGGCGCAACAGGTCGCGGCGTTGCACCGCCGGCTTGAGCTGCTGCGCCTGGACCTTGACGACAGCGCCCCGCCTCAGGCTGCTCAGGAAGTCGACGCCCTGATCGGGATGGCGCGCCAGTCCGTGGCCGATCTGCGCGGCGTGATCTCGGGACTGCGCCCAACCAGTCTGGACGACCTCGGCGTGGTGGCGGCCCTGACCGAGGCGGCGCGTCGACTGCAGGACGCGGGCCACGCCGTCACCGTGATCGACCGGCTGCCGGAGCGTCTGCCGGACTGGCAGGAGACCCTGCTGTTTCGCATCGGCCAGGAGGCCCTGACCAACGTCGCCAAGCACGCCCCAGGCGCAGCCGTCTGCCTCGAACTGGCCCTGAACGAGGCCCGGGACGCTGTGGTGCTGAGCGTGGAGGACGCGGGCGGCGCACCGCGCGCCGTGTCCGCTGAGCCCGTCCCCCGGTTCGGGCTGGAGATCATGCGCGAGAGATTGGCGGCGGTCGCGGGGCGGCTGGAGGCCGGTCCGACGGCAAGAGGCTTTCGCATCCGCGCCAGCGTGCCGATGGCGGGGCGCCTTTGATGCGGTTGCTGATCGCCGACGACCATGAACTGACGCGCGCGGGCCTTCGCGCCATGATCGAGCGCGAGCCCGACATGACGGTCGTGGCCGAGGTAGAAGCCGCCGAGGCCGCCGTCGCGCGCGTGGCCGACGGAGACGTCGACGTGGCGGTTCTGGATATCCGCTTCGGCCCCGGCATGAACGGGTTGGAGGCAGCGAAGGCCATCCTCGAGACGTCATCGGCGCGGGTGCTGCTGCTCACGCTTCACGATACGCCCGAGTATGTCCGCAGCGCCCTGGCCTCCGGAGCGACAGGCTATGTGCTGAAGGACGCCGGGCGCGAGGAACTGCTCCATGCCATTCGCGCGGTGGCGGCCGGGCGCACGGCCTTGCCGACCGAACTGCTGCGCAGGGCGATGGCGCCGACTGCGGGGCCACGGCCCGACGATCTCGCCCGGCTGACGACGCGGGAACGCGAGGTGCTGGACGGGGTCGCGCGCGGCCTGACCAACAAGGAAATTGCCCGAGATCTCGGGATCGGCCCTGGCACAGTGAAGACTCACGTGGAGCGGCTGATCGCCAAGCTGGGCGTGGCGGACCGCACCCAAGCGGCGGTGTTCGCGGCAAGGACCCAGACGTGAACCGGCTGCCGCTATGGACCGGCGCCGCGAGGGCCTGGGCCGACCTCGGCCTTGGGGCCAAGGGGCTGATCGTCGTCGCCCTGCCGCTGGCGATCCTGTTGTCCGGCATCGGGGCGCTACACCTGTCCGGCCGCGCTGAAGCCGAGGCGGAGGCCCGGGTGCGTCTGACATTCGCCATCCAGAGGGACATCCACGAGGTCCACGCCCTGCTCGCCGAGGCCGCCAGCGGCGTGCGCGGCTATCGTCTGACGGGCCGGCGCGCCTTTCTGGAACCTTATGTTAAGGCCGAGGCCCTGTTGCCCCAGACGCTGGACCGTCTGCGTCGGACGACGCGCGACCCGGAAATCCGCCAGCGGCTGGCCCGCGTCGACGCGCTCGTGATCCAGAAGCGACAGGGTCTGGCCCAACTGGCCGCCATGCCCGGCGCAGGCACAGCCGCCGGCGTCGAGGCGGCGGAGGTCGCCCGGGCCCTGGTCGCGAACAAGGCGGTGCTGGACGCCCTGCGCGCCGAGATCGACGCCATGCAGAGGCGTGAGCGCGAACTGCTGGAACAGCGCCAAGCCCAGGCCGACGCCGAGCGCCGCCGCACTTGGACCCTGACGGCGGTAATGGCCGGGATCGGCATCCTCGGCGGTCTGGCGGCGGCCCAGCTGCTCTTCACAGGCATCGTCCGCCGCGTTCGGGGCCTCGAGCGCGACGCTGAACGGCTTGAGCGGGGCGAACCCCTGACGCTGGCGGACGAGGCCCAGGACGAGATCGGTCGCTTGGCCCGGCGGCTGGTTCAGGCCGGCGACCTGCTGCGATCGCGCGAAGCGGCGCTGCGTGAAGGCGAGGAACGCTATCGCCGCGTCATCGAGGGTGTGCGTGACTACGGCATCTTCGCCTTGGACGTGGAGGGCAATGTCGTCAGCTGGAACGCCGGGGCCGAGCGCATCAAGGGCTGGATGGCGGATGAGATCCTGGGTCACCACTTCTCGACCTTCTATCCCCCCGAGGCGCGCGACGAGACGCCTGCACGACTGCTTGAGGCCGCGCGCCGCGATGGCCGCGTCGAGGACGAGGGCTGGCGCGTGAGGCGCGACGGCGGGCGGTTCTGGGCCAACGTCGTGATCACCGCCCTGCGCGACGAGGACGGGAGATTGACCGGGTTTTCCAAGGTCACACGCGACGTCACCGAACGCCGCCGCGCCGAGGAGGCGTTGAGCCATGCCCGCGCCGAGGCCGAACGCGCCAGCCGCGCCAAGAGCGAGTTCCTCTCGCGCATGAGCCATGAGCTGCGCACGCCCCTGACCGCCATCCTGGGTTTCAACCAGCTCTTGGGCATGGACCGGGACAAGCTGGAAGACGACCAGCGCCATGCCGTCGACCAGATCGCCAAGGCCGGGGGGCATCTGCTGGCCATGATCGAGGAGGTGCTGGACATCGCCCGCATCGAGGCCGGCGGTCACGCCCTGACGCCCGAGACGCTCGATCCTGCGCCGCTGCTGACCGACGTTCGCAACCTAATCGCGCCCCAGGCCCAGGCGGCGGGCGTCGAGGTGCGTATCGACAGCGAGGATGGTCCCGCCATGATCGCTGACCGGCGAGCGACCGTTCAGATCCTGCTGAACCTCTTGTCCAACGCCATCAAGTATGGGCCCGCTGACGGGGTCGTCACCCTGAAGCGTGTCGAAACCCCGAACCGCGTTCGGATCGAAGTCCAGGACGAGGGCCCCGGCGTGCCGCCGGCCTTGGTGGATCGGCTTTTCACCCCGTTCGACCGACTGGACGCCGATCGCTGGAGCGGGGCGCAGGGGTCGGGCCTGGGGCTGGCCCTGTCGCGCGGTCTGGCGCAGGCCCAGGGTGGCGACATCATCTATCGCGCGCGCTTCGACAGGCACGGCGCGGTGTTCGCGCTCGATCTGCCCCGCGCAACGTCGCCGGATGGAGTCCCCGCATGAGGATCATCCCCGACGACCCGTCCGTGAAATCGGCTGTCGTTATGGCCGTGGACGATGAGCCGGCGAACCTGAGTCTGGTCGACCGGGCCTTTCGACGCGAGGGGTTCGAGCGGGTCGTGACCTTTCTTGACGCCCGGGATGCCCTGACCGCCTTCGCCGAGACCAAGCCTGATCTTGTCCTGCTCGACCTCATGATGCCCGGTGTCGATGGCTATGAGCTGCTCGAAAGCTTTCGTCGTTTGACCGGCGCGAACGACTATCTCCCTGTCCTTGTTCTGACGGCGGATTCGACCATGAACGCCAGGCTCCGGGCACTCTCCCTGGGCGCAAACGATGTGCTGCTCAAGCCCTATGACGTGGCCGAGCTGCTGATGCGCAGCTGGGTTCTGCTAGAGACGAGGCGGCGGTTCCAGGGAGCTGTCTCGAGCGAGATGCCTCCTGCGCCTCAGACGCCGACTGTGGCTAACCCCCGCACAGCATGACGGAAGAGCGATGGCGGTGCGGGCAGTCTAACGCGAACTTGTCTCCGACGGTCCCCGCGGCTCGGGTCTGCATCGCCTGGCTCGTCAACCCCAGCGCCTGATCAGTTGTCGGGACGAGATAGAGAAGTGCGGGTCGCGATACTCTTTCGCCGGGGTCGTAAGGGCCCTCAACCGGAAAGGGCTAGCTCCAGGGCGGCGTCGACGAAATCGAAGACGATGCGCCAATCCGCGTCTGAAACCGGCAGGCGATGCCGAAGCTCAGGGATGAAGTGGCTCTGGTATGAAACGCCAGCGCGCGCCAGCGCGGCCGCCATGCGCCGGGCCTGAGAGGGGCGGTAGGAGTCGTCTTCGCCGACGACCAGAAGCATCGGCGGATCCCCTGGGTCGACATAGCTGATGGCGCTGTTGCGCCGCCACTCGCCCGGAGCTGCGGCCGGATCCCCCCACGCGGCGAGACTGTCGCTCCAGCGCGAGGAGCCGGGATCAAGCCCATCCTCGATCAGGCGGGACTGGTCCAGGTAGGCGCTGAACACCACCGCCCCTCGAACCGCCGGCGTCGAGACCTGGTCGTCATTCTGCGCGCCTGAGATCAGGGCCGCGGCCGCCCCGCCCTTCGAGAAACCGACGACCAGGATGCGCTCCACATCCACGTTCCAGTCTCTCGCCTCCCAGCCCAAGGCCGACAAGGCCGCCCGGCCGTGATCGAGCAGCAGCGGCATCCGGTCGACGCGGAGGTCCGGGGCATCTGCGCCGTGGTGGTCCGCAAGCGCCACCGTGAAGCCTCTCAGCGCCAACCCGTCCAGCAGGGCGTCGTCATAGGCCGTGAAGGCGCGGTTCTGCCTGCGGCCCTCGACACGGTGCGAGATCTGCAGCGCCGTCGGAGCGGGGCCCGACGCGCTGTGCAGAACGTCCATGCGGTAGGTGAAGCCGCCGTGCGCGAAGAAGGGCTGGTCGGCCACAAGCGTGTGCGTTTCAGGCACGATGTAGACGCGGTCGGCGTCGACCTCCGGCGCCATCTCGGCCGCGATCCTTCTGCGGAGAGCGAGGATGTCGCGCATCATAGCGGGAGTGGAGACGGCGGCCTCGCCGAAGTCGATCTGGAGCACGGCGTAGCCCTGCTCGAGGTAGTCCGGCGCCGGGGCGCCCCGCGGGGCGTCGCCCGGCAGACCCGTCAGAAGAACGACCAGAGGCGCAGGCGCCTGCGACAGGCTGGGCGTGAAGCGCGCGGCCAGGGGGCGACCGACGGCCTCGCTATCAAAGGCGGTGATGGGGTCCGCGTGGACGGATGTCGAGAACAGGACCGTGACCAGAGCGACGCTCGTCATGATCTGACCGCGCCACAATCGGCCGAGGTTCACCGCCGAGCCCATGGCTTTCGGCTTACACCCCGACCCGCTCATAGAACCGCCGCAAGACATCGAACGCCAGCTTGCGCTCTCCGTTCGGCCCGATCACGCCTTTGCGGTTCCAGCCCTGCTGGAAGCGGCCGTGCCAGCGGCGGGGCGAGCGGAAGTCCTTGAGCAGCCAGGGCGAGACCCCGGCGAAGACGCCGGACCGCTCCAGCGCCCTCAGCGTCTCGTCATAGAGCCAAGCCTGGTAGTCCTCGGTCCAGCGGGCCTCGCGCGGGCCTCGGTGGCCGGCGGGCGCGTCGGCGCCGAACTCTGACATGATCAGCGGCTTGTCCCAGACGCTGCCGAAGGTGACGTTCGCGATCTGGTCCGGCGTGCGCGAGCTGTACCAGCCCTCGTACTGGTTCATGGCCACCACATCGAGGAATTCGCCCAGCGGATCCTGCACCACCAGCCGCGCCTCGCCGTCGCGCACGCCGCCGACGTCGACGTTCTTGTTCAACGCGGCGGTGACCAGCCGGGTGGAATCCAGCGCCCGGACCTGATCGATGACGGCGCGCAGGAAGGCCAGGCGCTCCGGCGTCTGCGGCGTCTCATTGGCCACCGACCACAGGCCGACCGAGCAGCGGTTGCGGTCCCTCAGGATCATCTCGGACGCCATGGTCCTGGCGAGCGCCAGGGTCTTCTCCGAGCCGTAGGAGACGTCCTCCCAATAGACCGGAATCTCGCCCCAGACGATCAGGCCGAGTTCATCGCATAGCCGCACCATGGTCTCGCCGTGGGGGTAGTGGGCCAGGCGTACGAAGTCGCAGCCGAGCGCCTTGGCCTCCATCAGCAGGGCGCGGGCGGCGGCCTCGTCGACGCGGCGGCCGCCGTTGGGGCCGATCGGCTCCTCGTGGATGGCGATGCCCTTGAGGAAACGGGGGCGGCCGTTCAGCAGGATCTGGCGGCCGCGCGTCTCGATGGTGCGAAAGCCGATGCGCTCGACCAATTCGTCCTCGCCGGCGCGGATCCGGACGGTGTGGAGGTGGGGCGTCTCCGGGCTCCAGAGACGCAGCGCGCGGGGCGCGGCGGCCGAGAGCTTCGCGCGGCCCTCGGCGTCGGCGCGGCCGGTCAGGGTCGGGCCGTTCTCGATGGCGACGGTGACGGCCGTGCCCGCTCCTGCGCCGTCCAGCGTGACATCGGCGAGGATGCGGCCGCGCTCCAGCCGCACGAAGGCCTCGCGCACGAAGGTGGTCGGCAGCTCGACCAGTCGGACCGACCGGGTGATCCCGCCGTAGTTCTTCCAGTCGAAATCGCGGGCCGGCAGGGTCTCGTCGTCGTGGCGGCTGTCGGCGCGCACGACCAGGGTGTTGGGGCCAGGGCGCAGGGTCTCGGTGACCTCGACATGGAAGGGGGTGAAGCCGCCTTCGTGACGCGCGATCTCGACGCCGTTCAGCCAGACGACAGCGCGATAGCTGACCGCCTCGAACACGAGAAAGCGGCGTCGGCCGTTCGGCTGTGGCCCCTCGACGACGCGATGGAAGTAGGCGGGGCCTTCGTAGTGGGTCAGCTCGGGATCGGCGGTGTTCCAGTCGCCGGGGACGGCGATCTCGGGGCTGGAGGACCATTCGTATTCGATCAGCTCGCCGCCGGGGGTTTCGAGACGGTCCTCCCAGAAGGCGCGCCGGCCCCGGGGCTTGCGGCCCGCCACGTCGAACGGGTCGAGCAGGTAGCGCCAGGTTCCGTCGAGCGACGTCGAGGGTCGGGCAGGGACATGGGCCAGGACCGCCGGTGCGGCAGGGGGCGGGCTCCCCTGGAGCGCGGGCGCGGCGGCGCGGGCGGAGGTGGCCGCGACCGTCAGGCCGGCGGCGGCCAGGAGCTGGCGTCGGCTGGGCTGGGTCATGCGGGCTCCATGCGGTTGGGAAGAAGTGTCGAAGCGGCGGTCACAGGTAGGCCCCGCTCTGCCAGGGGACGAACTCGGCCTCGCCGAGACCCAGGGCCTCGGACGCCGAGGGCTCTCCGGAGGCGAGCAAGAGCAGGCGGCGGAAGATCGCCTCCCCGACGGCGTCTAGGCTCGCGCCATCCAGAATGGGCGAGGCGTCGACGTCGATGTCCTCGGCCATCCAGCCGGCGAGGCGGGCGTTGGAGGCGATCTTCAGGCAGGGCGCGGGCTTGGAGCCGAAGACGGAGCCCCGGCCGGTGGTGAAGGCGATCAGATTGGCCCCGGACGCGATCTGGCCCGTCGCCGAGCAGGGATCGTAGCCGGGGCTGTCCATGAAGCTCAGGCCGGGGCGGCGCACCGGCTGGGCGTAGCCGATGACGTCCTCCAGCGGCGCGGACCCAGCCTTGGCGACGGCGCCCAGCGACTTCTCCAGGATGGTCGTCAGGCCGCCCTTCAGGTTGCCGGGCGAGGGGTTGTTGTTGAGCGCCATGCCGTTGGCCTGGGCATGCTCGCGCCACCAGGCGAGGCGGTCGAGCAGGGCCTGGGCCGTCTCGGGCGTCGCGCGGCGCAGCAGCAGGTGCTCGGCGCCCCAGATCTCGGGCGTCTCCGACAGCAGGGCCGAGCCGCCGTGGCCGATCAGGCGGTCGACGGCTCGGCCCAGCGCGGGGTTGGCCGTCACGCCGGACCAGCCGTCCGACCCGCCGCATTGCAGCCCGACCACCAATCCGGACAGGGGGGCCGGCTCGCGTCGGGCGGTCGCAGCAAGGGCCACAAGATCGCGGACGATGGCCTTGCCTCCCTCGATCGCCTTGAGCGTGCCGCCTGCCTCCTGGATGGACAGGGTGCGCAACCGAGGCCCCGGGGTCATGCCCTCGGCCGCCAACCACTCCGGGATCTGGTTGGCTTCGCAGCCCAGGCCGACGATCAGGACGGCGGCCACGTTCGGATGACGGGCGTAGCCGGCGAGTGTGCGCTGGAGCAGCCTCACGTCTTGGCCCAGCGAGGCCCCGCCGCAACCGGCCGCGTGGGTGTAGGCGGCGACGTCGTCGACGCCGTCTGGCAGGGCTTCGGTCGGAAAGGCGTCGGCGATGCGGCGGGCCACGGTCGCCGAGCAGTTCACGCTGGTCAGGATGGCGATGGTGTTGCGCGTGCCCCAGCGGCCATCGGCGCGGCGATATCCGAACCAGCTCGCGGCGTCGGTCGGGGCGGGCAGGGGACGGCGATCGGCGCCGATCTCGGCGGACCGGTCGACGTCACTCATGACGAGGTTGTGGGTGTGGACCCAGGCGCCGGGGGCGATGTCGGTCGCGGCCTGGCCGATCACTTGACCGTACTTTCGCACGACGGCCCCGGCCCGGACGACGCGGACCGCGATCTTGTGCCCGGCCGCGACCGGTTCGATGACGGCCAGCCCGTCGACCGTCCCCCCGGCGGACAGGTTGGTCAGGGCGACGGCGACATCGTCGTCCGGATGAAGCCTCAGCAGGGTCACGCCGGACCTCCGACCACGGCGGCGGCGGCGGCGCGGGCGCCGCCCTGAACGAGGCGGGCGTAGGCGGCGATCACCGGGGCGGTGAAGCGCGGATCCTGGGCCAGCCGCTTCGGAAAGACGGCCTCGAGCGACAGCAGGGCGGCGGCGCGTTCCAGCGGATCGAGCGCGCGGGCGACCAGCCGGGCCGTTTCGGCGGCGAGCGGATCGTCCACCACATGGGCCGCGCCGGTCTCGTCCAAGCCGTCCTGCCAGCGCATCCAGGCGGCCACGGCCAGCGCCAGGGCCTCGATCGGCAGGCTTCGGTCCAGCCGGACGGCGGCGCCCGCCAGCAGCCGCTGCGGCAGCTTCTGGGAGCCGTCCATGGCGATCTGGCGGGTGCGATGCTCCAGGGCGGCGTTGGCGAAGCGGGCCTTGAGCGCGCGGCGATAGGCGGACAGGTCCAGTCCGGCGGGCGGATCGAGCGTCGCCTCCGCCTCGTCCCACAGCCGCTCGACATAGGCGGCGAACACCGGCTCGGCGATGACCTGATGAACGAACGCCAGCCCGGCCAGACCGCCCAGATAGGCCATGGCCGAATGGGCTCCGTTCAGCAGCCGCAGCTTGGCGTCCTCATAGGGGCCAACGGCCGAGGTGATCTGGACGCCCAGCCGCTCGAAGTCCGGACGCGGACCGGCGAAGCGGTCCTCGATCACCCACTGGGTGAAGGGCTCGGTCTTGACCATGCCGTGGTCGTCGACGCCGAGCCGCGCCGCAAGCACGCGGCGGTCCTCCGGCGTCGTGGCGGGCACGATGCGGTCGATCATGGTCTGGGGAAAGGCGCAGCCTGCCACGATCCAGTCCGCCAGGGCCGGATCGTGGCGACGGGCGATGGCCAGCACGGCGTCCCGGATCCGCGCGCCGTTGTGGGGGAGGTTGTCGCAGCTGATGACCGTCAGCGGCCCCAGCCCCCGCGCGCGTCGCTGGGCCAGTCCGGCCGCCAGGAATCCCGGCGCGGTGCGGGGCGCGGCCAGGGAGGCGAGGTCGGCGGCGACCTCCGGATCGCTCTCGATCAGGGCGCCCGAGGCAGGGTCCAGCCGATAGCCTTTCTCGGTGATGGTGAGGGTGACGAGATGGGTGTCCGGGTCGGCCAGGACGGCGAGCGCGGCGGCGGGGCTCTCCGGCGCGACCAGCACGTCCTGGACCGCGCCGACGATGCGGGTTTGAACTTGCGTGCCGTCCCGCACCGCGAGGCTGTAGAGGCCATCCTGGGGGTTCAGCTGATCCCGCACGCCGGGCGACCGGAGCGACACGCCGCGCACGCCCCATCGCAGGTCGCCAGCGCCGAGAGCGTCGTCAAACATCACCGCCTGATGCGCCCGGTGAAAGGCGCCGATGCCGAGGTGCACCACGCCGGGCCGCACGGCGCGGCGGTCGTAAGCCGGCCGCGCGACCTCGGGCGACAGGCTCGCCAGCGAGGTCTCGGACAGGCGCGGCGCCTCGCTCATCCGACCTTCGCCATCTCATAGCGGGGCGACAGGATGTGGATCACCAGAACCGCGATCAAATAGGTCGAGCCCGCGACAATGAAGATCGGGGTGTAGTCGCCGATCCGCTCCAGCACCTGGCCGGTGAACTTGGAGAACAGCATGCCGCCGACAGCCCCCACCATGCCGCCGAAGCCCACGACCGAGCCGACGGCGTTTCGCGGGAAGACATCCGAGGCGAAGGTGAACAGGTTGGCGCTGAACCCCTGGTGCCCCGCCGTGGCCAGGCCGATGACCAGCACCGCAGCCCACAGGCTGGAGATCCCTTGTGCGAACATCACAGGCGCGATCAGGAGCGCGCAGCCGAGCAGCGTCAGCTTCCTCGCCGCCTGGACCGACAGGCCGCCCTGGATCAGCCGCGACGACACCCAGCCGCCCGCGACCGAGCCCACGTCGGCGATCAGATAGATGACGATCAGCGGCGGGCCGAAGGTCCGCAGGTCCAGGCCGTAGCGCTCCACGAGATAGCCCGGCAGCCAGAACAGGAAGAACCACCAGATCGGGTCGGTCAGGAATTTGGCGATGGCGAAGGCCCAGGCCTCCTTGGTGCGCACCACCTTGAGCCAGGGCGTGGCGACGCCCGTGTCCGGCGGGTCCTGGGTGATGTGGGCCAGTTCGGCGGCGTTGACGCGCGGGTGCTTGTCCGGCGAGCGGTAGAAGGCCAGCCAGGCGAACAGCCAGACGAAGGCCACCACGCCGGTGATGATGAAGGCCCACTCCCAGCCGTAGGCGATGGTGATGATCGGCACGATCAGGGGCGTGACGATGGCCCCGATGTTGGATCCGGCGTTGAACACGCCGGTGGCGAAGGCGCGCTCCTTCCGCGGGAACCACTCGGCCACGGCCTTGATGCCCGAGGGGAAGACCCCGGCCTCGGTGGCGCCGAGCGCGATCCGGGCGAGGGTGAAGTGGATCAGGTTCGACGCGAAGCCGTGGCCGATATGGGCGATCTGCCAGAGGGTGAAGGCGACCGCATAGCCGATCTTGGCCCCGACCCGGTCCACCACCCGCCCGAACACCACCAAGCCGATGGCGTAGGCCGCCTGAAAGGCGAAGACGATGTCGGCGTAGTCGGTCTCGGACCAGCCCAGGTCCGCCATCAGGGTGGGCTTGAGCACCCCCAGCATCTGCCGGTCGACGTAGTTGATGACCAGCCCGGTGAAGAGCAGGGCGCAGATCACCCAGCGATAGCGGGTCATCCTCGGGCTGGCCGTGGCGGTCATCGTTTCATCCTCCCCTCGCGTCCGGCCTTCAGCGTGGGCCGGGCGTCGTGTGCGTCACAGCCGGTAGGCCGCCTTGACCAGGTCGTAGGTCAGGGCGCGGGCGACCTCGTGGGCCTCGTCCTCTTCGAGCCGGTGCTCGACGACCAGACGGGCCAGCCAGCCGCAGTCCATGCGCCGGGCCACGTCGTGCCGCGCCGGGATCGACAGGAAGGCGCGGGTGTCGTCGTTGAAGCCGACGGTGTTGTAGAAGCCCGCCGTCTCGGTCGCCTGTTCGCGGAAGCGGCGCATGCCTTCCGGGCTGTCGTGGAACCACCACGGCGGGCCGAGCCGGAGCGCCGGATAGTGGCCCGCCAGCGGGGCCAGTTCTCTGGAGTAGGCGGTCTCGTCGAGCGTGAAGAGGATGATGGTCAGCCCCGGCTCGGAGCCGACCGCGTCCAGCAGCGGCTTGAGCGCCGAGACGTAGTCGGTGCGGGTCGGGATGTCGGCGCCCTTGTCCCGGCCGAAGCGGCTGAACACCGTGCCGTTGTGATTGCGGAAGCTGCCGGGGTGGATCTGCATGACCAGTCCGTCGTCCAGGCTCATCCGCGCCATCTCGGTCAGCATCTGGCCCCGGAACAGCTCGGCGTCGGCGGCCGGGACCGGGCCGGTCGCGACCCGCTCGTAGAGGTCGGCGGCCTGATCCTGCGGCAGGTCGGCGGTGAAAGCCGTCGGATGGCCGTGGTCGGTCGAGGTCGCGCCGTGATCGGCGAAGACCGCCCGGCGTTTGCGGTGCGCGGCGAGGTAGCCTTGCCAACTGCCGACGTCCTCGCCGGTCAGGGCGCCGAAGCGGACCAGATTGTCATGGAAGCCCTCGAAGTCCGGGTCCATCACCGGGTCGGGACGATAGGCGGTGACCACCTTGCCCGACCAGCCGCTGTCGCGGATCGTGCGGTGATGGGCCAGGTCGTCCAGCGGCCCTTCGGTCGTGGCGATCACCTCGATGTTGTAGCGCTCGAACAGGGCGCGGGGTCGGAAGGCGTCGGTCTTCAGGGCCGCGTCGATGACGTCGTAGTAGAGGTCGGCGGTCTCGGCCGACAGTCGCACGTCCAGGCCGAACACCTCGGCATAGACCCAGTCGTGCCAGATGCGCGACGGCGTGCCCCGGAACAGGTGATAGCGCTCGGCGAAGCGGCGCCAGATGGCGCGGGGATCGGTCTCGACCGGGCCGCCGTCGGCGCGCGGCACCCCCAGGTCCTCCAGCGCCACGCCCTGACTGTAGAGCATGCGAAAGACGTAGTGGTCCGGGGTGATCAGCAGTTCGGCCGGGTTCTTCCAGGGTTCGTTCAGGGCGAACCAGGATGGATCGGTGTGGCCGTGCGGGCTGACGATCGGCAGGGCCTTGATCGGCTCGTAGAGCCTGCGGGCGACGGCGCGGGTCTCCGGATCGGCCGGGAAGAGGCGGTCGGGGTGCAGGCGGAGCGGCTGAGCCATCAGTGGGTCGTCGCCGTATAGCGCATGCGCTGGGCGTCGATGCGGGCGCGGGCTTCTTCCAGGGCCTCGGTCTCGGTGGCCTCCAGCAAGGAGTCGATCACCCGGGTCAGGTGGTCGCGCATGGCGGCGCGAGCGGCGGCCGGATCGCGCATGTTCAGCGCCTCGAGAATGGCGGCGTGCTCGCTGATCCGGGGCTTGACCCCGGCGGCCCGGACCCGCCGGGACAGGAACTGGTGCTGGGGCGAGCGGCTGCGCGCCTCCCACAGGGCCTTGACCGCCTGGATCATGGCGCTGTTCTGGGTCGCCTCGGCGATCAGCATGTGGAAGCGCCGGTCGGCGTCCTCGCTCATGACCACGTCGCGGGCGTTCTCGTCTTCCATCTCCTCGATCAGGACGCGCAGCTCGGCAATGGTCTCGTCGGTGATGCGCACGGCCGCCATGCCGCAGGCCTCGCCCTCGATGGCGCGGCGCGCTTCCAGCAGTTCGAACGGACCGATGTCGGTCTGGCCCGCCTTGCCGCCGGCGGGGCCCTTGGCCAGCACATAGACGCCCGAGCCCATCTTGACCTCGACCAGGCCGTCCAGCTCCAGCGCGATCACCGCCTCGCGCACCGTCGGCCGCGACACGCCAAAGGTCTGGGCCAGGTCGCGTTCGGACGGCAGGCGGTCGCCCACCTGGTAGCGGCCGCTGGCGATGCTGGCGGCCAGGTCCTGGGCGACCTGTTCATAGAGGCGGCGGGTGTCGGGCTTCGTGCTCATAGCCAATCCGGTATATCTGGCCTGACCAATCTGGACAACCCAGATTGCGTCCTCTAGCCTGACAGGCAGGTTAGCACGAGGTGAGGCGTCGTCGTCATGGCCGCAGCGGATGGAGATGCCGGTCAGACCGGGCGGGACTGGGCTGCGGCGAGCGTCGCCGGCCCCCTGACCATCCGGTCGGCCCGGGTGATCGTCTGCTCGCCCGGCCGGAACTTCGTGACCCTGAAGATCGAGACCGACCAGGGCGTCCACGGAATCGGCGACGCCACCCTGAACGGCCGCGAAAAGGCGGTGGTCGCCTATTTGGAGGATCACGTCTGTCCGCTGCTGATCGGCCGAGACGCCCGGCGCATCGAGGACATCTGGCAGCTGCTCTATCGCGGGGCCTATTGGCGGCGCGGGCCGGTGACGATGCGGGCCATCGCGGCCGTCGACGTGGCGCTGTGGGACATCAAGGCCAAGGCGTTGGGCGTCCCGCTGCACGACCTGCTCGGCGGCAAGTCGCGGGACAAGGTGATGGTCTATGGCCACGCCAACGGCGACGACATCGACCAGACCGTGGAGGCGGTCGGCCGCTACATGGACATGGGCTACAGGGCCGTACGGGCCCAGACCGGCGTGCCGGGGGTGCCCCTGGCCTATGGGGTGGGGCGCGGCGACCTCTACTACGAACCGGCCGACGCCCATCTGCCGACGGAGACGGCCTGGGATACGGCCAGATACCTGAATCATGTCCCAAAGCTGTTCGATCGGCTGCGCGAGACCTACGGCTTCGACACCCACCTGCTGCACGACGGCCACCACCGGATGACGCCGCTGGAGGCGGCCCAGCTGGGCAAGGCGCTGGAGCCCCACAGGCTGTTCTGGCTGGAGGACGCGACTCCAGCGGAGAATCAGGAAGCCTTCCGTCTGATCCGCCAGCACACCACCACCCCGCTGGCGGTGGGCGAGATCTTCAACACGCTGTGGGATTGCAAGGACCTGATCCAGCACCAGCTGATCGACTACATCCGCGCCACGATCGTCGGCGCGGGCGGGGTGACGCATCTGCGCCGCATCGCCGACTTCGCCTCGGTGTGGGGGGTAAAGACGGGCTGCCATGGCGCCACCGACCTGTCGCCGGTGACCATGGGGACGGCGCTGCACTTCGACGCCTGGGTCCCGAACTTCGGCATCCAGGAATACATGCGCCATACGCCCGAGACGGACGCCGTCTTCCCTCACGACTACCGCTTCGAGGCCGGCTTCCTGATCCCCGGCGAGGCGCCCGGCCACGGCGTCGACATCGACGAGGCTCTGGCCGCCAAATACCCCTATGACCCCCGCCAGCTGCCCATCGCGCGCCTGACCGACGGCACGATGTGGAATTGGTGAGGTGATCCGACCCCAGAGGAACGCCTTTCGCGACGCGCTGGACCTGTCGGGCATCTGGCGCATCCGCTTCGATCCGGACGACGTCGGCGAGGCCGAGGGCTGGGGCGCGGGCTTCGCCGTCGACCAGACCCATCCGATCGCGGTCCCCGGCTCCTGGAACGAGCAGCTCGCCGAGGCGGGCTTCATGGACTACCAGGGCGCGGCCTGGCTGCAGACCGAAGTCTTCATCCCTCTGTCGTTCGAGGGGCGTCGCGTCCGACTGCGGTTCGACAGCGCGGACTTCTCCGCCCAGGTCTTTGTCGATGGAGTCTACGCGGGAGAGAGCGGCCCCGCCTTCCTGCCGTTCGAGATCGACAGCGACGGGCTGGTCGCCGGCCGGACCGTGCGCGTCGTGGTCCGCGTCGACAACCGCCTGCCGCTGGATCATCCGACGCCCGGCGTGGGCCCCGAGCAGTATGCGGCGGAAAACCGGCTGCGCGACGAATACCGGCCGGCGGTGCGGTTCGACTTCTTCCCCTACGGCGGGCTGAACCGGCCGGTCTGGCTGACGGCGACGCCGATCGGCGGGATCGAGGCGGTCAGGCTGCGCGCCTCGGCGCTCGGCGTGCTGACGGCGCGTGTGGACGGTCCGCCCGGCGCGCGCGTGCGCCTGTCGGCCGGCGGCGTGGACACCGAAGGCCCGGCGGGATCCGAGATCAGCCTGCGCGTTCCCGACGTCCGCCCCTGGTCGCCCGCCGACCCGGCCCTCTACGACGTCGTCGTCGAGCGGCTGGATGCGCTGGGGGTCGTCGCCGATCGGGTGGAGCTTCGAGTAGGTTTTCGGGATGTCGAGGTGCGGGGCAAACAGCTTCTGCTGAACGGCGAACCCGTCACCCTGAAGGGCTTCGGCAAGCACGAGGACGGACCGATCCGCGGGCGCGGGCTGGACCTGCCCCAGCTGGTCAAGGACTTCGGCCTGCTGGACTGGATCGGCGCCAACTCCGTCCGCACCTCCCACTACCCCTACAGCGAGGACTTCCTCGATTTCGCTGACGCGCGGGGCGTGCTGGTGATCGACGAGGTCTTCTCGGTCAACCTCGACTTCCGCCAGGTCACCGAGGCGACGCTGGCCCAGCACAAGGCGGCGGTCCGGGCCCTGATCGAGCGGGACGGCCACCGACCGAGCGTCATCGCCTGGTCGCTGGCCAACGAGCCCGGCTACCTCGCCGAGCCGGAGTACAGGGCACGGTCGGGCCCCTACTGGAAGGCCCTGTTCGACGACGCCCGAATGCTCGACCCGACACGGCCCCTGACCCACGCCAACGTCGGCTATGCGGGGCTGGACGACCCGGCCTTCGACCAGGCCGACATCGTCTCCATCAACCGCTACTTCGGCTGGTACCAGGCGCCCAGCCAGATCGAGCGGGCGGTCGCGCTGCTGCGCGCCGACCTCGACGCCGTGGCCCGGCACGGCAAGCCGGTCTTCCTGTCCGAGTTCGGCGCCGACGCCCTGGCCGGCCAGCACTCGACCTCGGCCCAGCTGTTCACCGAGGAATACCAGGCGGACCTGATCGCCGCCTTCTGGGCCGAACTGGAGCGCCATCCCGCGGCGATAGGCGGCCACGTCTGGAACTTCGCCGACTTCCGCACGGCCCAGCATTCGCGCCGGGTGGTGCTGAACCTGAAGGGCGTCTTCACCCGCGATCGCCAGCCCAAGCGCGCCGCCTTCGTCCTGCGCGATCTGTGGAGCGGCCGGTGACCGCCCGCCTTCCGTTGCGGCGCAAGCTCGGCTGGGCCGTCGGGGACTTCGGCTTCAATCTGTATTGGCAGACGCTGAACCTGCTCCTGATGCCGTTCTACACGGACGTGCTGGGGCTGGACGCGCGGCTGGCAGGGACCGTCTTCCTGGTCGCCAGCCTGTGGGACGGGTTCGCCGATTCCGTCATCGGGGCCATCGCCGACCGCACGCGCACGCGCTGGGGCAGCTATCGGCCCTATCTGGTGTTCGCCAGCCCCTTCGTCGCCGTCGCCTTCGCCTTCTGCTTCCTCGTCCCATCCGGCGGTCTGTTCGCCGAACAATCGGGCCTGTTCCTCTATGCCCTGCTCAGCCAGGTGCTGATGCGGACGGCCTATTCGGTGGTGTCGATCCCCTATTCGTCGCTGTCGGCGCGGATCTCGGGCGACGCGGACGAGCGCGCGAGCCTGGCGGGCTGGCGCATGTTCTTCGCCTTCTCGGGCGGGGCGGCGGTGACCTATCTGATGCCGACCCTGGTGGCGCGGGCGGGCGGAGAGGGCAATCCCTTCGCCTATGTCGCCGCCGCGGCCACGGTGGGGCTGCTGTCGCTGCCGATCTTCTGGCTGTGCTTCGCCGAGACCCGCGAACCGCCGCGCGAGGTCGAGTCCAACCCTAAGGGCTTTTCTCTGTCCGGCGCGGCGGACGACGTGCGAACCGTGGGCCGCATGCTGGTGCTGAACGGTCCGCTGATGCGGGTCTTCGCCTGCATCATCGTGTCGTCGCTCGCCTTCACCATGACGAACAAGGCCCTGACCTATTACGTCAATCACACGCTGGAGCGGCCCGATTTGAAGGCCGTGCTGGTGCCGATGGCCCTGGTCGCCCAGTTGGCCTTCAGCCCCTTCTGGGCCTGGGTGGCGCGCCGGCGTTCCAAGCGCGACGCCTGGCTGTTCGCCAATTTGTGGAGCGCGGCGGCCTACGCCGCCTTTTGGCTGATCCCGTCACGCGATCCGGTGATCGCGGCCGGCCTGCTGACCGCCGTCTCGGCCGCCAACGTCGGCTATCAGGTGCTGTTCTGGGCCATGCTACCCGACACGGTCGAATACAACGCCTATGTCACCGGCCAGCGCCACGACGCCAAGGTGTTCGGCCTGGCCAGCTTCGCCAAGCAGCTGGCGCTGGGGGTCAACGGCTTCCTGTTCGGCTGGCTGCTGTTCGCCATCGGCTATGTCGACGGGGTGGACGTGACCCCCGCCACGGCCGACGGCATCAAGGCAATCATGACCGTCGTGCCCCTGATCGGCGTCGCGGTTTCGGCCGTCGTCATGTGGGGCTATCGTCTGGACCAGGCCGAGCACGCCCGCGTCAGCGCCGCGGCCGAGCAGAGGCTGGAGCCGGGCTTCGAGCAGACCTGAGGGCTCAGCCCGGCGCCGTCACCGCCCGCCCGTTGACGCGCACGCCCTCCAGCCTCAGCCGCCGGGTATCGCGGATCAGGTCGGGCACCGTCGCCCGGTCGCAGCTCACGTTTCTCAGCAGCACGTCCCGAACCGGCGCGCTCGGCACGCCGGCGATCCGCAGCGCCTGCTCAGCCTCGACGCAGCGCACGTCCTCGACGCGGAAATCCCGGTAGGTCGGGGGAAAGTTCCCGCCGCGCCAGCTGTGATAGTCGGTGGTGAAGTGGATCAGGCTCTCGGTCTTCTCGACCGCCACGTCCCTGATCCGGATGCGCTCGATGACGCCGCCCCGGTCCAGATTGGCCTTGAAGTAGAGCGCATGCTCGGCATGTGGCACGGCCAGGCGGCGCACCCATATGTCGTTCGCTCCGCCCGACATCTCCGAGCCGATGGCGAAGGCGGCGGCGATGTCCGTCCGCATCTCGCAGTCCTGGACGACGATGGCGCGGCTCGGTCGGGCGACGCGCCAGCCGTCCTGATCCCGCCCGGACTTCACGGCCACGCAGTCGTCCGAGACGTCGAACCGGCAGCCCTCGATCAGGACGTTGGTGCAACTGTCGGGGTCACAGCCGTCGCTGTTCAGATGCTTCGAGACCACGCTGACGCCGCGCACCGTGACGTGGTCGCAGTACACAGGGTGGATCACCCAGAACGGACTGTCGGAGAACGTTGGGCCCTGGATCAGGACCCGGCGGCACTCGATGAACTGGACGAAGGCGGGGCGCAGCTTTCGCCCCAGGCCGAAGACCCGCTCCGACACCGGCACGCCGTCGGCCCCCATCTGACGCAGCAGCGTCTGGTCCGGCCGCTGCTCCGGCCGCCAGGTGAACCAGTAGTCGCGCCCGCCGCCCTCGAACCGACCCGCCCCGGTCACCGCCACGTCGGTCAGGCCGCGCCCATAGATCAGGGGCGAATGGTTGAAGACCTCCGTCCCCTCCCAGCGGGTGAAGACGGTCGGATAGAAGCGCGCGTCCTGGGTGAAGCGGACGACAGCCCCGTCCTCGACATGCAGATCGACGCCGCTCCGCAGATGGATCGGCCCGTCCAGGCGCCACTCGCCCGCCGGCACGATCACCCGACCGCCGCCCGCGTCGGACATGGCCCCGATGGCGGCCAGGACGGGGGGCAGCGCGTCGTGGTCGCCGGGCCGGGCGCCGTGCTCCGTGATCCGCGTCTGGCGGGGCGGAATGCGCGGCGGCTGGATGCCCGCGACGATCGCGTCCGCGCGCGCCCAATCGTCGCCAAACCGGGGCAGGCCGGCGCAGCCCGACGCCAGAAGGCCCGCGCCGCCCCCGATCAGCTGTCGCCGGTCAAGCCTCACATCCGCTCCGCCGTGGGCCAGAGGCCGGGATCGAAGGCGATGCCGAAACCCGGCCCCTCCGGCAGGGTCAGCTTGCCGTCCCGGGGCGCGATGATCGGCTCATGGGCGAAGTCCAGGGTGCGGGGCAGGCCGCGATACTCCTGCAGGCCGTGCAGGTTCTCCGCCTGGGCCGCGAAGTGCAGCAGCTCGACCGTCTCCGAGCCGTTCCTGGGATAGTGGGGCGCCACGCCGACGCCAGCCGCGAGCGCCGCCCGCTGGACCGCCAGCGTCCGGCACATGCCGCCGTTGTACATGAAGTCGGGCTGCAGCACGTCCAGCCCCTTGTGCTCGATGTACCAGCGCCAGCGCTCGGCCGAGCCGTCCTGCTCCCCGCCCGCGATGGTCAGATCGACCGCGTCGACGATCTGCTTGGTCATCTCCACGTCCTCGTAAGGGCAGGGCTCCTCCAGGATGGCGACGCCATAGTCCTTGAGCATGCGGCACAGCTCGATGGCGGCGGGCGCGTCATAGCTGCCGTTAGCGTCGGCGTAGATGGTGAAGTCGTCGCCGAAGCGTTCGCGCACGGCCCGGACCACGCCCTCGGAGCGGCCGGGGGCGGCGTCGCGGTTGCGGCTCATGCGGTCGCCGACCTTGATCTTCACCCCGCGCGCGCCCGTCTGCTCGACCTCGGGGGCCAGCCAGTCGACCTCCTCCTGGGGCGTCGTGTTCCGGCGCAGCGAGGAGACGTAGATCGGGATCTCGGTCCGGAGCACCGGCCCCATGAACTCCACGCAGCGCTTGCCCGCGGTCTTGCCGAGCATGTCCCAGATGGCCAGCTCGATGTGGCCGACGGCGGTCCAGAAGGCGAGGCCGGCGAACTTGTATTCCTCGGTGTAGAGCGCCTGGATCAGGTCCTCGATCTCGCGCACGTCCTTGCCGACCAGGAAGGGCTCGGCGATCGTGTGGAACAGGCTGGAGACCTCGGCCATGCGGCTGTTGGCCTTGACCACGCCCTCGACGCCGTCCTCCGACACCACCCGCACGAACTCGTGGCGCCCCCCGACTTTCAGCATCTCGGCCGAGCGCAGGATGACTGGCCGGTCGATGTGGGCCTTAAAGTCCACGACCCTGGGCGGATCGGCGGGAAAGCGGAACAGGCCGTCGGGTCCGCGCACGGCCACCTGGGCCAGGGCCGGCGAGGCGGCGGCCCCAATCAGACCTGCCCCCATCATTCCTGAAAGGACGGCGCGGCGGTGGAACTGGTTCATGCGGGTACGATCCGGGTGGCGGTGCGCCAGACCGAGGAATCGTAATCGATCCCCCAGCCCGGCTGGTCTGGGACGGTCATGACTCCGTTCACGGGCGCCATGACGGGCGAATGGACATAGTCCTGGGCGTCGGGTCGGGAGCGGTATTCCTGATAGCCCCACAGGTTCGGCGCGACGGCGCAGAGGTGCAGCAGGGGCGCGACGTCAGCGCCGCTCCTTGGAAAGTGCGGATTGAAATCCAGCCCGGCTTCCACCGACATCCGCATGACGTTCAGACAGCGCAGCATGCCGCCGTTGTACATTGGGTCGGGCTGGAGCACGTCGAAGGTGCGGTCCTCGCAGAAGCCGCGCCAGCGTTCGAGCGCGCTCTCGTTCTCCCCGCCGGCGATGCTCAGGTCGGTGTTGGCCGTGACCTGGCCCGCCATCTCGATCTCCTCGGGCGGGCAGGGCTCCTCCAACAGGGCGACGCCGTGGGCCTGGAGCATGCGGCAGACCTCCAGCGCGGTCGGCGCGTCATAGGCGCCGTTGGCGTCGGCGTAGATCGTCATGTCGTCGCCGAAGGTGCGGCGGGCCAGCGCGATCATCGCCTCGGAGCGCCCCTCCCACTGGTCGGCGTTCCTGCCCATGCGCTTGCCGATCTTCAGCTTGATCGCCCGGCAGCCGGTCTCGGCCACGCGCTCCTGCAGATGGGCGATCTCCTCCTCGGGCTGGGTCGTGCGCTTGCTGGAGGAGAGGTAGAGGGGGATGTCCGAGCGGACCTTGCCGCCCATCAGCGCGTGACAAGGGAGGCCGACCGTCCGGCCGATCAGGTCCCAGATCGCGACCTCCGCTTGACCGACCGCGCTCCAGAACGGCACGCCGCCGTACTCATAGCCGTGCCGCCAGGTCCGCTCGAGGATCCAGTTAAGCCCGCGCACGTCGGCGCCGACGAAGTTCTCCAGCGCGAACAGGCGGAAGAACTCGACCGTTTCCGCGGCCTTTGTCGACGCCCGCACCACGCCCTCGACGCCGTCCTCCGAGACGACGCGGACCAGATGGGCGGGGTCCTCGCCCGGCATGCGCCAGAGTTCCAGCGACCGGACGACGATCGGCCGGTCATGCACCGTGGTCAGATCCACCGCCGGTCGGCTGTCGGCGAATGCGAGCAGGCCGTCGGGGCGGCGCACCGTGCGGCGACTGTCGGAAAAGGCGGGCGCGGCGGTCAGGAGGCCCACCGCGCCCGCGACCCAAGCTCGTCTGGATACTCCGCGAACCATGGGGTCTCCAAAGGGGGCGGGCCAAACACGCCCGCCCGATACGGATCAGAAGCGGGCGCGCAGGCCCAGCTGGTAGGTCGAGCCGTAGTACTGGGCCCGGCGGAAGCGCGAGAGGCCGTTCTCGCCGCGATACAGCTCCACGTCCCCCGCTTCGTTCAGGTTGGCCGCGTCGAAATAGACCGTCCAGTCCGGCGTGACGTTCCAGCGCAGGTTCACGTCCACGCTCTCATAGGCGGCGTAGAAGCGGTCCCGGATGGGGTTGGAGTTGATCGAGGACAGGGCCTCGCCCTTGTGGTTGCCGGCCACGCGGATGGAGAAGACCTCGTTCTCCCAGCCCAGCGAGACGTTGGCGACGATGTCGGGCTGTTCCGGCAGGCGGAACTTCTCGCCGACGCGGGCCTGGGTGATCGTGGCCTCGGAGTCGATCAGGGTGACGTTGGCCTGGGCGAACAGCCCCGAGAGGAAGCCCGGCAGCATGGTGAAGCCCTGGCTGTAGGACACCTCGATGCCCGTCACCGTCGCCTGCTCGCCGTTCAGGGTGGTGCTGATTTCCTCGAAGTTGCGCGTGTCGTTGGCGGCGATCCCGGTCGGCGGGGCGTAGGGCGCCGGGACCGTCAGACCCAGATCGCCGATGGTGCAGCCGTTCGACGTCGTCGTGGTCGAGCGGTTGCAGCCGAAATCGAAGAAGAAGTTCTCGATATCCTTGTAGTAGGCCGCCACCTGAACCGTCAGATCGGGCGTCGGATAGAAGGTCACCGAGGCGTCGAACTGGTCCGCGATCAGCGGCTCCAGGTTCGGATTGCCGGCGGTGAGATCGCGCGTGGTAGCGAAGCTGTTCGGATTGCCCGCCGTCGGGAACAGGAAGTCGATGCGGATGGTGTTCGCCCGCTCGTCGAAGTCCGGCCGCTGCAAGGCGCGGACGTAGGAGGCGCGGGCGACGATGTCTTCACGCGGCTCCCAGCGCAGATGGGCGCTCGGGAACCAGTCGGTGTAGCTCTTCTCGACCTCGGGCAGGGCGACGACGATGCCCGGAACCGAAGGCGATCCGAACGGCGCGGGGCCGCGACCGTTATCGTCGTCGTACTCCACCAGATTGCCGGTGCTCGACGCGGTCGTTTCCTCGACGCGGACGCCGGCGATCAGGCGCAGGCTCTCGGTCAGGTCGAACTGGCCCATGACATAGGCGGCCAGAACGTCTTCGCCGACCGTGTAGTCGAAGCCGAAGGCGTTGTCGGCGCGGGTGAATAGGGGATCGGCCGCGAGCGCCGTCGCGCCCTGCCGCAGCAGGTTGATCAGGGCCTCGCGCTGCGGGAAGAAGCGCAGATTCGGATCGTTGTCGAAGCCGGTCGGGATGTTCTCCAGCGGCAGGTCCGCCAGCGTCCGGTTCAGGCCCACGGTCGAGGGATTGCCCTGCTGCTGGTTCCGATCGACCGACTTGTCGCGCGTGCGATAGCGGACGCCGGCGGCCAGGAAGTCGTTCGGCCCGAACCACTCGACATTCCGGCGAACGTCCAGCGATCCTGTGATGACCTCGTCCTCCCGGATGAAGGGCTCGAGCAGCACCTGATCCCAGCGATAGGCCGCCGGATTGCGCGGATCGTTCCGGAGGCCGGACAGGCCGGTGAAGCCGCGAACGGTGACATTGTCTTCCTGCTCCGTCACCTCGGCCAGGATGTCGTTGGCGACGAAGCGGCCGCGGAAGGCGAAGGGCTGGTCCAGTTCGGCGCTGGCGTAGTCCAGCCGGTAGTCCACCTGCCAGTCGTCATCGCGCCACAGGCCGCCCGCCGAGGCGGTGATGGTCGTGTCGGTGTTCTCCCGCACGAACAGCTGCTTCTCTAGATCGACGTCGTCGAAGCGGCCGCCGTCAGGGCGGATCTCCAGGATGCGGGCCCCCGTGGAACGGCGGATCTCCCACTCGTCCTGGTACTGAATGTCGTTGTCCTCCAACGTGCCGTAGCTGCCGCGCAGGAAGAACTGGCGATTCTCGTCCGGCCGGTACTCGATGTTCAGCGCGGCGTTGAAGCGGGTGCGCTCGCCCACCTCGCGCCGCGGATCGATCTCCTCGGCGCGGAAGAAGGTGCGCCCGCCCGCCGTGCGGGCCGTGATGTTCTGGGTGTTCTGCAGATCGTCGCCCTCCAACGTCCGTTCCGAGAACGACAGCGACCCCGCGATGCCGAGCGTTCCGTCCATGAACCGCCGCGAGGCGTTGATCGCCGCCTCCGGCCCCCAGGCGTCGGCGAAGTCGTTGTAATAGCCCTCCAGCCGCACATCGAACCGGTCCGCCCCGCCGCGCGAGAAGGCGGAGATCGTATTCAGGTTCACGGTGCCGCCGATGGTGTCGGCGTCCTGGTTCGGCAGGATCGACTTGGACACCTCGATCGACGACAGCTGGTCCGAGCCGATCGAGTCCAGCGCCACTTCCGAACTGCCTTCGTCCGAGGTCGCCAGTCGGACGCCGTTGATCGTCACGGGCGTGTAGGAGGACGGCAGGCCCCGGATGGAGACAAAGCGGCCTTCGCCTTCGGACCGCTCCAGCACGACGCCCGAGACCCGCTGAAGGGACTCCGCCACGTTCTGATCGGCGAACTGGCCGATGTCGTCGGCGGCGATGGCGCTGACCAGGTTATCCGCGCGCCGCTCGATCTGCTGGGCGCGCTCCAGGGCGGCGCGCTGGCCGATGACGATGACTTCGTCCACCGTCGTGGCCGTCGGATCCTGCGCCGGCGCCGTCTGGGCGGCGGCGGCTCCGGCCGCAAACAGGCCGGTCAGCAAGGCGATCGCGGAAACCTGGGTCTTCATGGATAGTCCTCCCCCTCTGGATTGATCGACCCGCTCTTCCCGGCGGATAAGCCACGTTAGCGATGACCTGACCACTTGTCAAAATCGTCCTTACCAATTCGTCTTGACCACCCTAAGAGACTGGTCGAATGACCCTTGAACCCCGCGCCTTGTTGCTTGAGCTGTTCCGAACGGCCGTGGCGGCGGCCGGCGACATGTCCGACTTGCCCCGCCATCTGCCGCACGCGGTCACTGGACGCATCCTGGTCATCGGCGCTGGCAAGGCCTCGGTCGCCATGGCCGACGCCCTCACGGCGAGTCGTCCGGAGTGGTTCGACAGCGGCCAGGCGACAGGCTTCGTGGTCGCGCAGGACGGCCAGCCCCCGGCCCGACGCCTGGAGACGCTCCATGCCGCCCACCCGGTGCCCGACGCGCGATCCGAGGCCGCAGGTCGGCGCGCGCTTGCGGAAGCCGAGCGTCTGGGGCCCGACGACCTGCTGATCGCCCTCATTTCCGGGGGTGGTTCATCCCTGCTCGTCGCCCCCCGCCCCGGGGTCGCTCTGGAAGACAAGATCGCCGCCGGGCAGGCCTTGCTGAGGTCTGGTCTGCCGATATCTACGGTCAACGCGCTCCGGCGGCGGCTGTCGGCGATCAAGGGCGGCGGCCTGGCCCGAGCCGCCCATCCGGCGAAGGTCCTGACCTTCGTGGTGTCCGATGTGCCTGGCGACGACCCTGCCGACGTGGCTTCGGGCCCCACCCTCGCACCCGGCGCAAGGTCGGCGCCGTCCGTCGAAGCGCTCTCCCAGCTGCCTGCTGGCGTGCGTGAGCGGTTCGCGACGCAAGATGCCGACGACCGACAGGCGCATGGCCCCGTCCATATCCTGGCCAGCTCATCGACCGCGCTGGATGCCGCGGCCGCCGTCGCCCGGCGCAAGGGTCTGCGCGTCATCAATCTCGGCGGAGGGATCCAAGGCGAGGCGCGACAAGTCGCCGAGCAGCATGCCCGCATCGCGTTGGATCACAGCACTCGCCAAACGCCCACGCTCATACTGTCCGGAGGAGAGACCTCAGTGACGGTGGTGGGTGCTGGACGCGGGGGGCGCAACAGCGAGTATGCGCTCGCCCTCGCGATCGCGCTCCACGGGGCCCCGGGCATCCACGCCCTGGCGGCCGACACGGATGGACTGGACGGAAACACGCCGGCCGCAGGGGCAATTGTTCGTCCTTCGACCTTGGCTGACGCCAAAGCGCAGGGCTTCAACCCACAAGGGGCCTTGGAGAGAAACGACACGTATCCGCTGTTCGAGGCGCTGGGGGACTCCGCGACCACGGGTCCTACCGGAGTCAACGTCAACGATTTCAGGGCCATACTTGTCGGCTGAATCACCCTTCAGACCCGGCTTGTGGTCTTGCGCACGCCCGCGGCGGGATGAGTTTTGGAGGGGATGGATCCCGACTTGCAGGCATTTGCCGTGCTCAGACACGTGCGGTGACACAGGAGAGTATAGGCGGTGGCGGACAGAGAGGGATTCGAACCCTCGGTAGGCTTTCACCTACACACGCTTTCCAAGCGTGCGCGATCGACCACTCCGCCACCTGTCCGTTTCACCGCGCGGGCGAGACGCCCGGCAGGTCGCGCCGGGGAGGGCAGGCTGATAGAACAGGCGGGCGGTAACGGCAAGCGCCGCGCTGGCGAACCTGATCGGCACCGCCCATGTGGCGGCCATGTCCCTTTTCCCCCGGATCGCCGCCATGCTGAGCCAGAAGACCACCCTGCCCACCGCCGAGACCGCCCTGCCGGGCCGCGCCACGCCGCTGAAGACGGACGAGGTGCATTTCGTGACGGGTCGTCCGCTGAAGGGCCCCCATCCGGAAGGGTTCGAGACGGCGATCTTCGGCATGGGCTGCTTCTGGGGCGTGGAGCGCATCTTCTGGCAACTGCCGGGCGTGTGGGTGACCTCGGTCGGCTACTCTGGGGGCATCACGCCCAATCCGACCTACGAGGAGACCTGTACCGGCCTGACCGGCCATGCCGAGGTCGTGCAGGTGGTCTTCAATCCGAAGGAGATCAGCTACGCCGAGCTGCTGAAGGCCTTCTGGGAGAACCACGACCCGACCCAGGGCATGCGCCAGGGCAACGACGTGGGGACCACCTACCGCTCGGCCATCTACTACCTGAATGACGACCAGCGCCGGGAGGCGGAAGCCTCGCGCGACGCCTATCAGGCGGCGCTGGAGAAGGCCGGGCGCGGGCAGATCACGACCGAGATCGCGCCGGCGGGCCCCTACTACGTCGCCGAGGACTACCACCAGGGCTATCTGGCCAAGAACCCGAACGGCTACTGCGGCATCGGCGGCACCGGCGTGACCTGCCCGATCGGCGTGGGCGTGGACGCCTAGACGTGGGTCGGGAGGGGGTCGGCAAGGTCTGCCTGGCCTTGCCGGGGGTGACGCTGGATCATCCCTTCGGCGACGACCACGACGCCTACAAGGTCGGCGGCAAGATGTTCGCCATCATCGGCGGCGACGGCGGCCTGTCATTCAAGGTCTCCGACATTGCGTTTGAGGTTCTGACCGAAAGCGGCCGGGCCGCGCCGGCGCCCTATCTGGCGCGGGCCAAGTGGGTGTTCCTGGCCGACCCGGATGCGTGGGACGAGGCCGAGCTGGCCGAGCATTTGGAAATCGCCCACGGCATCATCGCCGCCAAGCTGACGAAGAAGGCGCGGGCCGAGCTGGGTCTGGCCTAGTCGCAGAAGGCGAAAAAGCGCTCGACGCTGATCTCGGAGCCGGGCTGTGGGGCGTAGGCCGTGCGCTCGCCATCCACCCACTGAGCGATCCAGCCGAGCCGGCGGAAGCGTTGCAGGACCGGCGTGTCGAGATCGGCCCTCGCGGTGAGCAGGTCGCCGTCATGCAACTGGGACGGTTCGCCTTCGGCAGGGAAGCGTTCCGTGTCGCCGCCGGATTCGAGATGGATTTCCGAAGCCCCCGTTTTGCCGAGCGCGACGAGATCGACCTTGCCGGACCCGGCCTCACAGTCGAGACCCAGTTTCAGATCGTCCGACGTCTCGACGCCATAGGCCAGGCGCGCCACTCCCTGATCCTCGCTCAGGAACCAGTCGTAGCCGGGCGTCGGCGCAGGCGCGGAAGCCGCGACCGGCGCAGGCACCGTTGCCGGTTCCACACTGGCGCAGGCGGCGGTCAGTCCCGCCAGAGCCACGACCGGCGCCCAGACCTTGCGCATTCCCGATCTCCCCTGATCAGCCGCCGCAAAGCTCTGCGAAGCGGCGCAGCTTGGCAAGGTGGCCGGGTTCGACGGCGACGCTTTGCGACCTCCCGGCCACGGTGACCGCCAGCTGTCCGGTCAGCACGAACTGTCCGAACACGGGATGGTCCGCGCGCATGGCCAAGCTGTGATGGTCGGCCACGCCGACGCTCTCGGTCTGAGCGGTCGCGTCGCCGCTGGCCACGGTGGCGATCCCTCCCGATGCGCCGCCGCCATACAGATCCAGCCGCGCCACGCCTGAGCCGGGCTCGCATTCGAGCACGGCCCGCAGTCGGGGCGTGTCGGGGACTTCATGGGCCAGAACCAGCGGCCCGTCGCCCTCATACAGGGTCCAGGTCCAGCCGGGCTGCATAGCCAGCAGAGCGAACGCCGTCGCCAGAAAGCTCATGGATGTCGCCCGCAGCCGCGCGCCTCAGGCGCGTTCCGCTCCGCAATAGGCCAGAAAATCGCGCACGAGGCGACGTTCTTCTGGGTCGGCCGCCAAGGTGAAGCGGCCTGCGTCGCCCTCCACGGTCAGCCGACCGCGCTCGGCCAGCCGCTCCAGGCTGGGGTCATTGACCGCGATCCGGACGTCCTCGGCGAGGCCGCCAGACAGGGGATCGATCGGTTGAGCGCCATATCCGGCCTGCACGACCTGCGCCGTCTCCAGACGAACGTCGCCGTAGACCGACGCTGTCCGATCGCCCGGCTGGCAGGCGACCATGATGGCCAGTTGATCGGAGTTGGGCACGCCATAGGCCAGCTTGGCGAACTCGCCGTCGTGATGCAGCGTCCAGCTCATGACCGGCTGGGTCATCTGCGGCTCGGACGCGGCGCCTTGGGACTGGGCCGCGAAGGCGATCAGTCCGAGAGCGGCGGCGGCGGGGACGAGAACCTTGAACATACCAGAACCTTCGATCTGGTCGTCAAACGTCGCTCTGCGTTAACGGTTCACGGCGAAGCTTGCCGCCGCGCCTCGGTGTGTCGCGATTGTGACAGTGCACTTGGCCCGACGCTCAACCAGCGAGACGCCGCGCGTCGGGCGGTAGCGCCACCTAGAACGGGCTGAACCGCTCTACCAGGCTCTGGGCCGCCGGTGTCGCCTGGACCCGGCTGATGTCGCCCCGGCCACCATAGCTGATGCGGGCTTCGGCGATCTGAGTGTGGGCGATGGTGTTGGCCGAGGAGATATCCTCGGGCCGCACGATGCCGGCGACGGTCAGTTCGCGGACCTCGCGGTTGGTGCGCACTTCCTGCCGACCCTGGATCACCAGATTCCCGTTCGACAGAATGTCGGTGACGACCGCGGCGATGGTCAGATCGACGCGCTCGGACCGGCTGACGGAGCCCGTGCCGTTGGCGTTCGACGAGCCTTCCACGCCGACCAGGTTCTGGGGGTCGAAGCCTCCGGGGAACGCGCGACCCAGGCTGTTCTCGAGGCCGAAGAAGTTTGTGACGCCGCCGCTGATGTCGTTCGTGCGGCTGCGGCTCGTGGTGTTGGACGTCTGAGCGCGATCGTCGATGCGGATCGAGACCGTCAGGATGTCGCCGATGTGGCGCGCCCGTTGATCGCCGAAGAAGGCGCGGGCCCCCGTCCGCCACAGGGAGTTGGCGCTGGCCGAACGCGGCTGCGGCGGCTCCTGATAGGCTTGGCTCACCGGGACCAGCTGGGCCGGGTAGCCGATCGGGGCCAGCTCCGGTCCGCGCACCGTCTCGATGGCGGTGGAGCAGGCTCCGAGCGACAGTCCGGTCAGGGAGAGGGCGGCGAGGACGGGTTTACGCATGACTGGGTTCCTCAGCGAAGAGCGGAGTGGGCGACGTTGGCGCGGGCGCGCTGGGCTTGCGGCCCCGCGACGGCCTGGCCGGGTCCGGTGGCGACGGCCTCGATGGTCCGGCCGGAGGTCAGGTTGGTGATGGTGACGGGCTCGCCCACGGCGGCGTTCCGGGTGGCTCGGCCGGTGACCGTCAGCGTCACGCCGCCCGCCACGAAGGCGACCTCGACGGTGTCGTTGCGGGCGATGACCTGGGGCGCGACAAGGTCGCGACCGCCGACCACGGCCCCGGCGCGCAGGGCGCGGCGGGCGGACAGGCCGATCACCTGCTCGGCGTCGCTCGGCCCGCCGGACGGGGCGAGATGGGCCTGGACGTCGGTCCAGACAACGTCCGCGGGCTGGACCACATCCCCGGCGGCGAGGTTCCTTGCATAGGTCAGCACCGAGACGGTCGCTCCGGCTGTGGCGGCGGGGCGGGTGGCTACGGTCGGCGTCGTGGTCGGGACCGCGCCGGGGGCCAAGGCGGCGTTCCGGACAACCACGCGGCGCAGGTTCATGGGATTGGCCCACTGCAGGCCCGAGCGGGCCGCCAGCGCCTGAAGCTGGCCCGCCTCGAACACCACCGACGGCCCGGCGCGATCGGCCACGACGATGCCCGAGGCCGCGCCCGCGCCCTCGAAGATGTCGCCCAGCGTCACCCGCCCGTCGTGGTCGACGGGGTTGGCGCGCAGCGTGACGGGGCCGGCCAGAGCGGGTCCAGCTATCAGGGCGAGAGCGGCGACGAGGGTCAGGGCTCTCATGGCTTAGCTCTTCACCTGGGCGGAGACGCTCATCATTTCGTCGGCGGTGGTGATGACCTTGGAGTTCATCTCATAGGCGCGCTGGGCGATGATCAGGGCGCTGATCTCGCTGACCGCATCGACGTTGGACGCCTCGGTATAGCCCTGCAGCATTTGGCCGAATCCGTCCTCTCCGGGCGTGCCGACTGTCGCCGGACCCGACGCGGCGGTCTCGAGCAACAGGTTGTCGCCGATCGCTTCCAGTCCCGCCTCGTTGAAGAAGACCGCGAGCTCCAGCTGCCCGACCACCTGGGCCTCGGGCGATCCGGCCGACACCACCTGAACCTGGCCGGTCTTGGAGATCGACACGTCCACGGCGTCCTGCGGGATGGTGATGGCGGGTTCGACCGCATAGCCGTCCTCGGTCACCAGCTGGCCTTCGCCGTTCAGCGAGAAGTTGCCCGCGCGGGTGTAGCCGATCTCGCCGGACGGCAGGGTGATCTGGAAGTAGCCGCGCCCGTCGACGGCGATGTCGTAGCGGTTGTCGGTGCGCTGGGGCGTGCCCTGTTCGGTGATGCGATAGACGCTGCCGGCCTTGACGCCCAGACCGACCTGGATGCCCGTCGGCACGACCGTGCCCTGGCTGGAGGACTGGGCTCCCATGCGCTCGACGTTCTGATACATCAGGTCCTGGAACTCGGCGCGCTGGCGCTTGTAGCCGACCGTGTTCATGTTCGCGATGTTGTTGGAGATGACCTCCACGTTCAGCTGCTGGGCGGCCATGCCCGAGGCTGCGGTTCTGAGAGCACGCATCTAGGGTCTCCTTAACTCGTCCGTCCCAATCGCTCGACCGAGCGGCGGGACAGTTCCTGGACGTTCTCGACCATCTTGGTCGCGCGTTCGTAGGCGCGGCTGATCTCGATCAGATTGGTGATCTCGATCAGAGGATTGACGTTGGATCCCTCCAGCATCCCCTGGCGGACCTGGGCGCCGGCGGCGTCGATCGGGGCGGCGTTGGAGGCGTTGCGGTAAAGGCCGTCGCCATCCTTGGACAGGACGCCGAGATCCTCGAAACGGGCCAGACCGATCGTGCCGATTACCGCGCCCGCCTGGCTGATCGTGCCGTCGTCGCCGACCGTGATGGCGCCCTGCGCCGGATCGATCGTGATCGGCCCGCCGTCGCCCAGCACCGGCCGCCCGGCCTTGGTCACCAGCACGCCCTCGGGGCTGATCGTGAAGGCGCCGTCGCGGGTGTAGGCTTCGCCGCCAACCCCTTGAGAATTGGCGTCCTCGATGCGGAAGAAGACGCCCTCGCCCTCGATGGCGAAATCCAGCGCCCGGCCTGTCTGTTCCAGAGAGCCCTGCGAGAAGTCGCGACCCACGCCATTGTCCAGAACAAAGCTGGCGCCCGGGCGGATGGCGTCGTTTCGCGCCCGGTTGCCGACCTCGGCGCCGAGCAGCAGCTGCTCGACCTTGAAGCCAGTGGTGTCGGCGTTGGCGATGTTGTTGGCGGCGATGTCCAGCTCGCGCCTCAGCGTCATCTGACGCGACAATCCGATGTAGGCGGCGTTTTCCACGAGGGGCAGGCTCCTTCAGGCTCACCCTCGCAACGGTCGTGCCAACAGGGTTAACGCCCGCCGGGACTGGATTTCAGCCGGATTTCGAGCCCCGGCGCCCGGCAAAACCTGCCGGTTCTACACCTCGCGTTAACCAAGTCGGGCGACCTTGAGCCTTGGGATATTCCGGGGCGCGAGAACCGCATGCTCAAGCTGGGCAAGAAGAAGGACAAGCCGCCGAAAGACGAGGCGACCGCTCTGGCCGTCGCGCATGGCGCCGAGGTCGAGGGCGAGGACGCGCCCAAGAAGAAGATCCCGCTGCTGTTCATCATCGCCCCGGTGGCCCTGCTCGTGCTGGGCGGAGGCGGAGCCGGGGCCTACTTCTTCCTGTTCGCGCCCAAGCCCGCAGCGGCTGAGGAAGGCCACGGCGAGGAGAAGGCCGGCGACCACGGGGCCGAGAAGAAGGGCGGTGGCCACGGCGAGGAAAAGAAGGGCGGCGGGGGCCACGGAGGCGGCGGCGACGCCGAGGCTGATGCGTCCCTGGGCAAGATCGCCGAGGGTCCGGACGGTGTGACCTTCTACACCCTGCCGGACATGGTGGTGAACATCCAGGCGCCGGACGGTCGCCCAACCTTTCTCAAGCTGACTCTGACCCTTGAGATGCACGACGCCGACCTGGCGCATCAGCTGCAGGGCGAGCTGCCGCGCATGCAGGACATGTTCCAGGGTTTCCTGCGCGAGCTGCGCCCTGAAGACCTGGCCGGATCGGCCGGCAGCTATCAGCTGCGCGCCGAGATTTTGCGCCGGGTCAATCTGATCGCCGCGCCGGGCCAGGTCGACGCCGTCCTGATCGAAGAAATGCTGGTGCAGTAGGCCATGTCCGACGCGGGCCTCGCCGACGCCGAGATCGACCCCTTCGCCGGCGAAGAGGGGCTCAGCTCCAGCGCGGCCACAGAGCGGGTCCTGAACCAGGACGAGATCGACAGCCTGCTGGGGTTCGACCTCGGCGAGGGCGACGACGCCGAACGGACCGGCATTCGGGCCATCATCAACTCCGCGCTCGTCAGCTACGAGCGGCTGCCAATGCTGGAGATCGTCTTCGACCGCCTGGTGCGGCTGATGACCACGTCATTGCGCAACTTCACCTCCGACAACGTCGAGGTGTCGCTGGACAACATCTCCTCGATCCGGTTCGGGGATTATCTGAACTCGATCCCGCTGCCGGCCATTCTGGCCGTGTTCAGGGCCGAGGAGCTGGACAACTACGGCCTGCTGACGGTCGATTCCAACCTGATCTATTCGATCGTCGACGTGCTGCTGGGCGGACGCCGGGGTACGGCCGCGCTGAGGATCGAGGGCCGTCCCTACACCACCATCGAGCGTGTTCTGGTCCAGCGCATGGTCGAGGTCATCCTGGCCGACGCGCGGGCCGCCTTCGAGCCCCTGACGCCCGTCCACTTCAATCTGGACCGCCTGGAGACCAACCCCCGCTTCGCCGCCATCGCCCGGCCCGCCAACGCCGCGATCCTGGTCAAGCTGCGCATCGACATGGAGGACCGGGGCGGCCGGGTCGAGCTGCTGCTGCCCTACGCCACGCTGGAGCCGATCCGGAAGATGCTGCTGCAGCAGTTCATGGGCGAGAAGTTCGGCCGCGACAACATCTGGGAAGGCCACCTGGCGACCGAGCTCTGGACCACCGAGACGGAGGTCCGCGCGGTTCTGGATGAACAGTCCCTGCCGCTGTCCAAGGTGCTCGACTTCAAGGTCGGCGACACCCTCATGCTCAATGCGACGCCGGATTCTGAAGTGACGCTGCGGCTGGGGCCGATCCCCGTCACCACAGGGCGCATGGGCCGCAAGGGCCAGCACATCGCCGTCCGGGTCGAGGCGCCCATCAGCACGGAAGCCGCCGCACGACTGACCAAGGGAAAGCGCTGACATGACCGGCATGATCATGGACGCGGTGCTGATGCTGCTGCTGGTCGCGGCCCTGGGTTACGGCGTGCGGCTGGAGAAGAAGCTGAGCCAGCTACGCGCGGGCCAGCTGGCGTTCGCCGGGGCCGTCACCGAGCTGAACGCCGCCTGCACCCGCGCCGAGAACGCCCTGTCGTCGCTGCGGGCGTCTGGTGAAGAAGCCGATCTGCTGCACGACCGGATCATCAAGGCGCGGGCTCTGAAGACGGATCTGGAGGCGCTGGTGGCGCGGGGCGGACGCAATCCTCTCCCTCCCCTTCATGGGGAGGGACCGCTAGCGGAAGCGAGCGCGGGTGGGGACCTCCTGAACGCCCCGATCTCTCCAAACAGCCCCACCCGGGCCGAGGCTGCCCCTCGACCGTCCTCCCTCGGGCGCGGCGCGCCCTCGCGCGACCCCATGAAGGAGAGGGAGCAGCCTGCCGCCACCACCACCCCCAACCCCGATGATCGGGCTTTCCGCATGGCGGCTTTGGCGGAGCGCATCCAGGGCCTGAAGTCGCCGACCACGCCCGCCGCCGCCGGAGCCGGCAACGTCGACGCCATCCTGCACGCCCTGACCGCTAACCAGTCCGCGAAGCAAAGCCTCAACCGCGCCAAGGCTAGCCTGGCGGACGACGACCTGTTCGCCGCCTGAGTGCATTTTTGAGTTGCCCTATGCCTCGCACGCGGTGCTCGGCGACTTGAGGGCGAAATACGAGTGAGCCGCCGATGTCCAAACTGCCCCGCCTGCTTCCCCTGATCGCCGTCGCCATCGGCGGGGTGGTGGCCGTGCGCGCCGTCGGCGCGGGACCAGACCTGTTCCAGGGAGCCGTCGCATGGGCCGAGGAGGCCGCGACGACCGCCGGCGAGGCTGTCGCGCCGGCCGCTGCTGCCCGCACAGCCCCCGCCGTCTGCGCCCTGACCCCCGAACAGCTGGCCCAGCAGGCGGGCATTTCTCCGGCCGAGCTGCGCATCATCCAGTCGCTGTCCGCGCGCCGCACCGAGCTGGACGCCCGGGACGCCGACTTCGCCACGACGCTGCCGCTCATGGTCGCCGCAGAGCAGAAGCTGGACACCAAGATCGCGGCGCTAAACGCCATCAAGGCCGAGGTTCAGGCCCTGCTGGGTCAGGTCGACGAGCGCGAGGAGGCCGAGACGGCCCGTCTCGTCGCCGTCTACTCCGCTATGCGACCGCGCGAGGCCGCCGCCGTCTTCGCCACCCTGGAGGACAGCGTGCGCCTGCCGATCGCGGCGGCCATGCGGCCCCGGTCGCTATCGGCCATCATGGCGCAGATGCCTCCCGCCGCCGCCCGCGAGCTGACGGAAAAACTGGCTCGCCGCTTCCAGGCCCAGCAACTGGCCGCTCGCGCCGCCGCCGCTTCGGCCGATGAGCCACCTGCGACGACAGCCCCGGCCCAGACCGCGGCTGCCCCGACGACACCGGGCGCGGCCGCTCCTGCCGCGACGCAGACGGCGCAGGCCCCGACGACCCCGGCGGCCCAGCCAGCCGCCAACCGTGCTCCGGCCACCCGCACCCAGCCGCAACGGACCAACCGCGCACCGGCGCGCCAACCCGCCCGAACCCCGGCCTCGAACACGACGGGGGCGACGCCGCCAGCTCCAACGGGTCCGCAGCCGCTTCAGCCCGCCGCGAGCGGCTCGACGGGAAATCCCCAGGCTCCGCGTCAGTCGGTCCAGTAGGCCGACAAGGCGCTCCCCAAAAGCAAAGCGGCCGATCGAAAGATCGGCCGCTTCTTGTTTGCCCTTCAGGTTGGAGCGGTCAGAGCACCCCGATCATGCTGGCCACCAGCGGGTGGCGCACGATGTCCTGCTCGGCCAGGCGCACCACGGCGATCTCCGGCACGGCCTCCAGCTTGGCGGCGATGTCGGCCAGGCCCGAAACGCCCGGCAGCAGATCCGACTGATGCGGGTCGCCCGTCACCACCATGGTCGAGTGCCAGCCGAGCCGCGTCAGGAGCATCTTCAGCTGGGTGTAGGTGCAGTTCTGGGCCTCATCCACCACGACGAAGGCGTTGTTCAGGGTGCGGCCGCGCATGTAGCCGATGGGGGCGATCTCGATCAGGCCCTCGGCCATCAGGGCCCCGACCCGCTTCATCGACAGCCGGTCCGACAGGGCGTCGTAGAGGGGGCGCAGATAGGGGGCGAGCTTGTCCTCCATGGCGCCGGGCAGGAAGCCGATGGATTCGCCGGCCTCCACCGCCGGGCGGGACAGCACGATGCGGCCGACCTTGCCGGCCTCAAGGGCCTCCACGGCCTTTGCGACGGCGAGATAGGTCTTGCCGGTGCCGGCCGGGCCGAGCGCAAGGGTCAGGTTGTAGGCGTCCACCGCGTTCAGCAGGGCGGCCTGGCCTTCGGACTTGGGCTTGAGCGTCTTCAGATAGCCCTGGTCGCGGTCGTCGTTGGAGGGATGGGGCGACCAGCCACGACCACCGGCGGTCGGGAGACGCCGGACCTTGGCGTCGTGAGCGCCATAATCGGGGCCGTCGAAGGCCCCCGCTTCACGAGCTTGACGCTTGAGGGCCGCGCGCTTGGTCATGTCCGTCTCCGAGGCATGAAAAAAGGCGACGCCGGAATGGCATCGCCTCGATCGAGGGTGGGGAGGTGGCGGAAGGCGACGACGCAGCGTCCGGGGTCGCAGATGTATCCCACATCCGGCGGAGACGACCGCCGTAGACCCGAACGCGACACGCACGCTCTCCTGGGCTCTGACCGGACCGGGCTTGATCCGGCTTCGGATCCGGGGCGGAAATGGCCGCCGCGAATCGCATCAACACCTTGATGCTAACGTGGTTTACGAAGGCTTAAAGCGCCAAAGCGTTCCAGTTCAGATGAGGGTTTGATGACAGTCTATTCGCTGGCGGACAAGAAACCGCAGCTTCCCGCAGACGGCGAATACTGGATCGCGCCGAACGCCACGGTGATCGGCGATGTGACGCTGAAGTCGGGCGCCAGCATCTGGTTCGGGGCGGTGGTGCGGGGCGACAACGATCCGATCGTCATCGGCGAGAACACCAACATCCAGGACGGCAGCGTGCTGCATTCCGATCCAGGTGAACCTTTGATCATCGGGGCGAACGTCACGGTCGGGCACATGGCCATGCTGCATTCCTGCACGATCGGCGACGGGACCCTGATCGGCATCGGGGCGGTGGTGCTGGGCCGGGCGCAGATCGGGAAGAACTGCCTGATCGGGGCCAACGCGCTGATCACCGAGGGCAAGGTGATCCCGGACGGGTCGCTGGTGATGGGCCAGCCGGGCAAGGTGGTGCGGACGCTGGAGCCGGGGCAGATCGCGGCGCTGGAGGCGTCGGCCGAGCACTATGTGCAGAACTGGAAGCGGTATGCGGCCGGGCTCGCCGCCGATTCCTGACGTAAAGTTCATTTTACACTTCATGACGCGCCGGTAAGGATCGGGCTCGACCAAGCGGGGGGCCGTCTGGTCATCGTCACGCCTCGCCCCATGACCGGAGCCACCATGCTGAAGACCCGCCGACTGCTGCTCGCCGCCGCCTCGGGCCTTGCCCTGATGACCAGCGCCATGCCCGCCCTGGCCCAGGAAGCCCCGTCCGATCCCTGGCCGCAGACGACGAGCGACATTCCCGCCGACAGCAATGTCCGGTTCGGCACCCTGCCCAACGGCATGCGCTATGCCATCCTGAGGAACGCCACCCCGCCGGGTCAGGCGTCGCTGCGCCTGCGGATCGATGCGGGTTCGCTGATGGAGGACGAGACCCAGTTGGGTCTGGCCCACTTCATGGAGCACATGGCCTTCAACGGGACGACCAACATCCCCGAGAACGAGCTCCTGCGCATCCTCGAGCGGCTGGGCCTGGCCTTCGGCGCCGACACCAACGCCGCGACCGGCTTCGACCAGACCTTCTATCAGCTGGAACTGCCCCGCACGAACGACGAGACGGTCGATACCGCCCTGCGGATCATGCGCGAACAGGTGTCCGAGGCCCTGATGGACCCCGCCGCCATCGACGAGGAGCGCGGCGTCATCGTCGGCGAGGAACGCACCCGCAACACGCCGCAACTGCGCAGCGCCAAGGCCCAGCTGGCCCTGCTGGCGCCCGGCCAGCGCCTGGCCAACCGCTTCCCGATCGGCGATCTGGAGATCATCCGCACGGCGCCGCGCGATCGCTTCGTCGCCTTCTATGACGCCTATTACCGGCCCAGCCGCGCCACCATGCTGGCCGTCGGCGACTTCGACGTCGACGTGATGGAAGGCAAGATCCGCTCGGCCTTCGAAAGCTGGGAGCCCAGCGCCCCGGACGGTCCGGAGCCGGACCTTGGGACCGTCGCCCCGCGTGAGGCCGAGACCCGGATCCTGGTCGAGCCGGGCGTGCAGTCCTCGGTCCAGATCAACTGGACCCGCGCGCCCGACCGCGATCCCGACACCGTCGCCGAGCGTCAGTCGCGCATCGTGAGGAACCTCGGTCTCGCCGTCCTGAACCGCCGATTTGGCGAACTGGCGCGCGCCGACAACCCGCCGTTCATCGGCGCCAGCGGCTCGGCCTCGACGATCGTCAACAGCCTGGACATCGGCACCGTCTCGGCCGGCTTCAACCCGGGCGGCATCCAGCGCGCTATCGAGGCGATGGAGCAGGAGACCCGGCGTCTGGTCGAGTTCGGCGTGACCCAGGCCGAGCTCCAGCGCGAGATCACCGACAGCCGAACCGCGTTGGAGAACGCCGTGGCCGCGGCTGCGACGCGGACCACCCCCGCGCTCGTCAACGGTCTGCTCCAGGCGACCAACGACAACCGTGTCTTCGCCCACCCGCAGACCAGCCTCGAGATCTTCAACGCCACGGTCGCCAGCCTGACGCCCGAGACGGTCAACGCCGCTGTGCGCGATGCCTTCCAGGGCGAGGGCCCGCTGGTCCTGGTCGTCACGCCCGAGCCCATCGAGGGCGGCGAGGCAGCGGTGACGGCGATGCTTCAGGCGTCGCAGGCCGTGCCGGTCACGGCGCGAGCCGAAGCCGCCGCGCTCGAATGGCCCTACGCCCAGTTCGGCGCGGCCGCCCAGCCGAGCGAGGTCCGCGAGATCGCGGAGATCGGGGCCACCGTCGTCACCTTCCCGAACGGTACGCGCCTGACAGTCAAGCCCACCACCTTCCGCGATGAGCAAATCCTGGTCAGCGTCGAGACCGGCATCGGCGAACTAGGGCTGTCGACCACGACGCCCGATCCCCAGTCGCTGGCGGGCTTCACCTTCACGGCGGGGGGCCTTGGCCGTCTGACGCTGGACGAGCTGAACCGCGTCCTGTCCGGCCGCATCTATTCGGCGGGTTTCTCCATCGACAGCGACGCCTATCGCCTGTCAGGCGCGACCCGTCCGGCCGACCTTGGCCTGCAGATGCAGGTGCTGGCGGCCTATCTGACCGACCCGGGCCTGCGTCCGGCCCCGTTCGAGCAGATCAAGGCCCTGTTCCCGCAGATCGTGGCGCAGCAGTCGGCGACGCCGGCGGGGGCTTTCGCCATCCAGTCTTCCGGCCTTCTGGCTTCGGGCGACGCGCGCCAGGCGTTCCCCAACCCGTCCGATATCGCCGGCTGGACCAACGACCAGGTGAAGGCAGGCGTCCTCGCCGGGCTCAGCCAGGGCCCGATCGACATCACCATGGTTGGGGACGTGACGGTCGAGGACGCCATCGCCGCCGTCGGCTCGACCTTCGCGGCGCTACCGGCACGCCCGGCGGCCCCGACGCCCAGCCCCGAGGCCCGGACCCTGCGCTTCCCGGCCGGCACACCCGAGCCGGTCCGCCTGACCCACCTCGGACCCGCCGAGCAGGCCATGGCCTATATCGCCTGGCCGACGACCGACTCGATCGGCGACCGGACCGAATCCCGCCACCTCGGTTTGCTGGCGGCGATCATGGAGCTTCGCGTCACCGAGCGCATCCGCGAAGAGCTGGCGATCACCTATTCGCCCAACGTCGGGTCATCGTCTTCGAGCGTGTTCGAGGGCTACGGCTCCATCTTCGCCTCGGCGCAGGTGACGCCGGAAAACCGCTCGACCTTCTTCACAGAGATCGACGCCATCGCCGCCTCGCTGCGCGATACGCCGGTCAGCGATGACGAATTGAACCGCGCCCGGGCTCCGGAAGTCGAGCGTCTGCGCCGCAGCCAGGCCGGCAACGAGTACTGGCTCGGCCAGCTCGACGACGTCGACATCGACCCGTCCGCTGTCGCCGAGATCACCGGCCACATCGCCGACCTCGAGGCCGCGACACCCGCGACCCTCCAGGCTTTGGCCCAGCGCTATCTGGATCCGTCCAAAGCGTGGCGCGCCGGCGTCGTCGCCGCCAGCGTCCAGTAGGAACCGACCCGGCCGCCTCGTGGGTCAGCTCACGAGGCGGTCAGGGCTCGCGGCAGCTTGAAGGTGACCGTCTCGAGCTCGCCCGGATCATCGGCGACGGTGACGTCGAACCGGCCGCGCAGGGTCTCGATCACGCCCTGCACCAGAGGCTCGGGCGCAGAGGCCCCGGCCGTGACGCCCACGGTCGACACCCCCTCGAACCACGACCAGTCCAGCTGGCTGGCGTCGTCCAGCAGCCGGGCGTCCCGCGCCCCGGCCCGCAACGCCACCTCGACCAGACGCACCGAGTTGGACGAGTTCTTCGATCCGACCACCAGCACCAGGTCCGAGCCGTCGGCCAGTTGCTTGACAGCCTCCTGGCGGTTGGTGGTGGCGTAGCAGATGTCTTCCTTGTGCGGGTCCGGCAGTTCCGGGAACCGCCGCTTCAGCGCCGCCACGATCTCGGCGGTGTCGTCCAGCGACAGGGTCGTCTGGGTCGCGTAGGCCAGCGGCTGATCGCCCGGCCGCTGGAAGGCCTCGGCGTCCTCGACCGTCTCCACCAGACTGATGGCGCCCTCGGGCAGTTGACCCAGAGTGCCCACGACCTCCGGGTGCCCTGCGTGGCCGATCAGAATGATGTGGCGGCCGTTCGCATGATGGCGCTCCGCCTCGACATGGACCTTGGAGACCAGCGGGCAGGTGGCGTCCAGGAACAGCAGTTCGCGCGCCCGGGCCGTCGCGGGCACCGACTTGGGCACGCCGTGCGCCGAGAACACCACCGGACGGTCGTCCGGGCACTCGTCCAGCTCCTTGACGAAGACAGCGCCGAGCCCCTTCAGCCGGTCGACCACGTGCTTGTTGTGTACGATCTCGTGGCGGACATAGACCGGCGCGCCGAACTTCTCGATGGCGCGCTCGACGATCTGGATGGCCCGGTCCACTCCGGCGCAGAAGCCGCGCGGCGTCGCCATCCTCACGGTCAGCGGCCGCAGGGCGATGTCGGGGGAAGAGGCCAGGACGTCCATGCCCCGAACCTAGTCGCTTCGCCGCCACACCGCCACTGCGACGACAGGCACGGCGGTTTGCGACGCCTCGCTTTAGCCGCTATCAGGCCGGAAGCCTGACGGCGATTTCGTCAGCGTCTCGATTTCCGGAACCGTTCAGAATGCGTCTTGCGACCGTCGCCCTTGCCGCCGTTGCGGTTCTCGCCTCGGCCGGCGCCGCCGCCGCCCAGAGCCCCCAGCAGCGCGACCGCGACCGTCAGGAGCGCGGTCAGGGCCAGGAAGAGGAGCGCGAGCGCCCGCAACGCTTCGCCCCCCTGCGCGTCCGTCCGAACGCCGGTCCCTGCCCGTTCGTGAAGATCCTCTACGACGCCGCCCGCTATGTGGAGCTGGAAGGGGGCCGCGCCTCGACGTCGGCCGTCGGCTACACCGGCGAGATCGAGGGCGTCACCGCCGGCTGCTCCTATCGCGACGACGAGCCGATCACGGTCCAGACCAACATCCTGTTCAACCTCGGCCGGGGTCCCCAGGCTCCCGACGATCGTCGCACCTATCGCTACTGGATCGCCGTGACCGAGCGGAACGAGGCGGTGCTGGCCAAGGAATACTTCGACCTGCCCGTCGACTTCGAGGGCCAGCGCACGACCTCGATCGAGGAAGGCCAGACCATCGTCGTCCCGCGGGCCGATGTCACCACTTCAGGGGCCAACTTCGAAATCCTGATCGGCTTCGACGTGACGCCGGAAATGGCTGAGTTCAACCGCACGGGCAGCCGTTTCCGCATCACCGCGGGCGCCCAGGCCGCGACGGCTCCGACGGAACAATGACCGACCTGAAGACGGCGCTTGGCGAAGCGGTCGCGGCCGCCTTCGCCGCCGAAGGCGTGGACGCGGCGCTGGCGCGCGTCACGGTCTCGGACCGGCCGGACCTGGCGGATTTCCAGTCGAACGGCGCGCTCGCCGCGGCCAAGGCGTTGAAGGCCAACCCCCGCGAACTGGCCACGAAAGTCGCCGCGCGTCTGGAAGGCGACCCGCGCCTGTCGGGCGTGGAGATCGCCGGACCCGGCTTCATCAATCTGAAGGTCTCGGACGCGGCCTTGTCGGGGCGCGCCCAGGCGGTGGCGGACGACGCGGCCTATGCCGGGGCCTCGCCGGTGGCAGAGCCGCGCCGGGTCATCGTCGACTTCGCCGGGCCGAACGTCGCCAAGCCGATGCACGTTGGCCATCTGCGCTCGTCCATCATCGGCGAGAGCCTGAAGCGGCTGTTCCGCTTCCGGGGCGACACCGTCTGGGGCGACGCCCACTTCGGCGACTGGGGCTTCCAGATGGGCCTGCTGATCGTCGCTGTCGGCGACGAAGGCCAGGCCGACGCCTTCCTGGCCGAGGGTGACGGACCCTTCCCGGACGTCAGCCCCGTCACCCTGGAAGACCTCGAGCGCCTCTATCCGCAGGCCGCCGGCAAGGCCAAGGAGGATACGGCCTTCCGCGACCGGGCCCGCAAGGCGACCGCCGAGTTGCAGGCCGGTCGTCCCGGTTACCGCGCGCTTTGGAAGCACTTCGTGGCGGTGAGCCGCACCGCGCTGGAACGCGAGTTCGGCGCGCTGGGCGTCACCTTCGATCTGTGGAACGGCGAGTCGGACGCCGATCCCCTGATCCCGGCCATGGTCGAGGAGATCAAGGCGAAAGGTCTGGCCGAATTCGACCAGGGCGCCTGGATCATCCGCGTGGCCGAGGAGGGCGACAAGCGCGAGCTGCCGCCGCTTCTACTCGTCTCGTCCGAAGGCTCGGCCATGTACGGCACGACCGATCTGGCCACGATTCTGCAGCGTCGCCGCGAACAGGATTTCGACCTCGTCCTCTACTGCGTCGACGCGCGTCAGGCCGACCATTTCGAACAGGTGTTCCGCGCCGCCTACAAGTGCGGCTACGCCACGCCGGGCCAGCTGGAGCATGCCGCCAACGGCACCATGAACGGGTCGGACGGCAAGCCCTTCAAGACTCGCGCGGGCGGGGTTCTGAAGCTGCACGACCTGATCACCCAGGCTCGGGACAAGGCGCGCGAACGCCTGCGCGAGGCCGAGCTGGGCGCCGACCTGCCCGAGGCCGAGTTCGAGGACATCGCCGCCAAGGTGGCCGTGGCGGCGCTGAAGTTCGCGGACCTGTCGAACAACCGAACCACCAGCTACGTGTTCGACCTCGACCGCTTCATGAGCTTCGAGGGCAAGACCGGCCCCTACCTGCTGTACCAGGCCGTCCGCATCAAATCCCTGCTGAGGAAGGCCGAGGCGCAAGGGGTCGTCACCGGCCCCATCGCCGTGTCCGAACCGGCGGAACGGGAACTGGCCCTGACGCTCGACGCCTTCGACGCGGCGGTCTCGGACGCCTACGACCGCCGCGCGCCCCATGCGATCGCCGAGCACGCCTATCGCCTGGCCCAGAGCTTCTCGAAGTTCTACGCGGCCTGCCCGGTGCTGGCGGCCGACGACCCGGCCGTGGTCGGATCGCGGCTGGCGCTGTCGAAGGCGGCTCTGGATCAGCTGGAGACGGCCCTTCGCCTGCTCGGCATCGAGACGCCGGAGCGGATGTAAGCGTCTCGGCCGCTCTGTAGCCTCGGCGCCACGGACTCGTCATCGATCCTGCGGTTAACTGTCTTTGGGGAAGGCAGGACGGGGCCAGCCATGGCGCGGTCGGGATCGAGGGGAGGCCAGACGCCGGTCGTGCGCCGCGACGGCTTTCGGCTGCCGATCTTCAGGAAACGCGCCCGGCTCTACGTCGATGGCTTCAACCTGCACCACGCCATCCTGGACTTGAACCGGCGCGAGCTGCTGTGGCTGGATCTCATGGCTCTGGGCCGCGCCCTTGTCCCACCCGGAGAGCGCTTGGCCGGGGTCACCTGGGTCTCCGCCCACCGGCCTCAACGCCGTGACCGCATGGAAGCCTTGCTGGCTTATGAGGAGGCGCTGAGGGCGAGAGACGTCCGCTGCCTGATGGGTCACTTCGTCGTCCACTCGGACCACTGCCACGCCTGCGGCCACCAGTGGATGGACGCCACCGAGAAGCAGAGCGACGTCAACCTGGCGCTGGCTATCGCCGCCGACGCCGCCGCCGACAAGGTCGACGTCGCCTACATCCTGACCACCGACGGCGACCATGCCGCGACCACGCGGTTCCTCCACGAGGGCTATCCCCACATCCGTGTCGTCAGCGTCGCCCCGCCTGCGCGCGGCCACAACCGACAGCTTCTGGAATGGGCCGACGCGCGGACCGAGGTCGAGATCGCCATGCTGGAACGCTGCGGCCTGCCCGAGCGCATCCTGACCCGCTCGGGTTATGTCGAGCGACCCCACGCATGGTCGGCGAGGGAGGACGCGCCCCCGCCGCCGTCCGGTCCACAAACGCCGACGCCCGAAATTCGGCGCGGGAACCTGAGGCTCGTCGTCTCCAACGGCTGATGCTATATCTGCTAGCAGAGGAGTGCCGAGATGCCCGTGAACCTGCATGTGCGAAACGTCGACGACGCTGTCGCAAGACGGTTGAAGGTCCGCGCCGCCGAAAACGGCCGGTCGGCGGAAGCCGAACATCGCCTCATTCTCGAACGCGCGCTGATCGACGACCGACGGGCGGAGGCCCTTCGGGTCATGGAACAAAGCCGCCGTGCGACCGCTGGCATCCCTCAGACCCCCTCCGAAGTCCTGGTTCGGCAGACGCGGGACGAGAATTGAGGCTCGTCGTCGACAGCAGCGTGGTCGTCAAATGGTTCGTGACCGAACTTCAGTCTGCCGAAGCGAAATCGGCGCTGGACCACGAGCTTGTCGCCCCACAGCTGCTCGTCGCGGAATGCGCCAACGTTTTCTGGAAGAAGGCTCAACAGAACGAGATGGCGGCCGGCCAGGCTGCGATCAACGTCGCCAGCATCTCCGGTGTCGTCGACCTGTTCGACATGTCCGGCCTGGCCATGCGGGCTGTGGAGATCGCCAGCAGTCTGCCTCACCCCGCCTACGACTGCTTCTACCTCGCTCTGGCCGAGAGTGAAGGCTGCCCGCTTCTCACGGCCGACGATCGGCTGCGACGCAAGCTGGCGGAGGCGCCGCATGTCAGCTTCGCCGAAGTTCTGACCCTGGACCGGCCGATACCGACAGGAGAGACGACATGACCGACCTCGACGCCTTCATCGACGGCCTGCCCAAGGCCGAGCTGCACCTGCACATCGAGGGCAGTCTCGAACCCGAGCTGATGTTCGAGCTGGCGCACCGGAACAAGGTCGCAATCCCGTTTGACAGCGTCGAGGCCGTGCGCGCGGCCTACAGCTTCTCGAACCTGCAGGACTTCCTTGACATCTACTACGCCGGCGCCGACGTGCTCCGCACCGAGCGGGACTTTCACGATCTGGCGGTCGCCTATTTCGAGCGGGCGGCGGCGGACAGCGTGCGCCATGCCGAGATATTCTTCGACCCGCAGACGCATACGGACCGGGGCATCCCGTTCCAGGTCGTGGCCGACGGCCTTCTGTCCGGCATGGCGGAAGCCGAGACGCGGCTGGGCGTGACCTCCAAGCTGATCCTCTGCTTCCTGCGCCACCTGGACGAGGACACCGCCTTCGCCACGCTGACAGCCGCCGAGCCGTGGTTGGACCGGATCGAGGGCGTTGGCCTCGACTCTTCCGAAGTCGGCCATCCGCCGTCCAAGTTCCAGCGCGTCTTCGACCGCGCCGGCGAGATGGGTCTGAAGCGTGTCGCTCACGCGGGGGAGGAGGGGCCGCCGGAGTATGTCTGGGAGGCGCTCGACCTGCTGAACATCGACCGCATGGATCACGGCAATCGATCCATGGAGGACGAGGCCCTGATTGCACGGTTGGCGGCCGAGCAGATGACGCTGACCGTCTGCCCGCTGTCCAATCTGAAGCTCTGTGTGGTCGACGACCTGAAGGGCCACCCTGTTCCCGAGATGCTGCGGCGGGGCATCCGCGTGACGTTGAACTCCGACGATCCGGCCTACTTCGGCGGCTATGTGAACGAGAACTATCGCCAGTTGGCCCATGCGACCGGCCTGAGCCGCGAACAGCTGGTCGGGATCGCCCGGAACAGCTTCACAGGCTCCTTCCTGTCCGAGGCGGAAAAGGCGCGCCATCTGGCGGCGATCGACTCTTACGCTGGATGACAGAAGGGCCCCGCGAGCGGGGCCCTTCGAGAGCGGGGTGAAGACCTACTTCTTCTCGCCCGCGTGCTGGTCGCCGTGGCCGCCGTCCGAGACATCGCCGACGGCGGGGTTCTCGGGTCGGCCGTTTCGCCAGGTCTCGAAGTCGGAGGAGAACTTCTGGCGTCGCTCATTGCGCCACTCGTCGTAGTCCTTGTCGAACCGGGCCATCTGCTGCTCGCGCCAGTGGAGATAATCCGGCTCGTGGTCGTGCCGATCCTGCTGGCCTTGACGGCTCTGATCCTGGCCTTGGCCCTGACGCGAGCCGTAGGCGCCGCCGGTGTAGTCCGACGGCCCGCCGTAGCCGCCGTAGTGCGACCCGCCTTGATAGCCGCCGCCGTAGTTTGACTGACCGCCGTAGCCCTGGCCGGCGGACTGAGAGCCGCCGTAACCCTGCTGCCCGAGCGACTGATCGCCGAAGCCTTGCGGCCCGCCATAGGGGTTGTTGCCCTGGCCAAACCGATCGCCTTGGCCGTATCCGGCGGCCGAACCGCCGTAGCCGGAGTTCTGGCCCATGCCATAGGTTCCGCCGCCCTGCCGGGTCTCGCGATGATCCTGGTCGTGGTCCATGCGGTCGCGCCACTGGTCGCGGTCGCTGCCGCCGAACCAGCTGCGAGCCTCGTCCCGGCTTTGGTCGCGCTCCTCCCATGGGCGCTCGCGGCCCTGACGAGAGCCTTGTCCTTCCGACCAGCGGTCGCGATGACGGTCGTTCATGTCGATCTCCTTTCGGCCTGAATGCCGAGCCCAAAGCGGGGCTGGGCGTCCTGCCGTTCCGGGCTTCACGGTCTTCTGACAGGCTTGGCCGTTCGGAACGCGGAGCGGCCCGTCGACGCTGAACTGCCGATCAGCAGGGAGCGGCGTCATGGCGGAAAAGAAGGGCAAGGGCTCGGAGACGGCGCAGCGCGCCAACGCCGGGGCGGCCAAGGACGGCAAGTCGAACCCGCGCAAATCCTCCGCCGCCCAGGCCGAACTGGGCAAGAAGGGCGGCAAGGCGGCGCACCACTGACTCCTACTGTGCGGCCTCGCCACGCTTGACTTCGGCGCGGAGTCGGGGCCTTGGTGGCGGCGCTCTCGCGGGAGAGATCGGCCCATCGCTTCGGGCCGGAGCCGAAGGCGCAACCGCCCCGGAAACGCTCAGGCAAAAGGACCGCGAGGACGTTCGGACGCTGGAAAGTCACCCCCTGAGGGTGCGCCGACGGAGCAAGCCGGGTTCGCCCGGTGGAATCTCTCAGGTTTCCCAGACAGCGGGGGCGCGATGACGGCGGAGCTTTCCGCCGAGTGACGCGGCCCTCGAAAGTCTGAACGCATGACCGACGCATCCCTCAAGACCACGCCGCTGAACGCCGCGCACCGGGCGCTGGGCGCGCGCATGGTGGGCTTTGGCGGTTACGACATGCCGGTCCAGTACGAGGGCGTGCTGGCGGAGCACCGCTGGACCCGCGAACACGCCGGCCTGTTCGACGTGTCGCACATGGGCCAGGCCAAGATCACGGGCGCGGACGCCATCGCCCAGTTCGAACGTTTCGTGCCCGGCGACTATCAGGCGTTGAAGGCTGGCAAGCAGAAGTATTCCCTGCTGCTGAACGACCAGGGCGGGATCATCGACGACCTGATGGCGGGCAAGCCCGACCACGACGGCCTGTTCATCGTCGTCAACGCCGGCAACAAGGACGAGGACTTCGCCTTCTGGGCCGAGCATCTGTCGGGCGACGCGAAGCTGACCGTGCTGGACGACCGCGCCCTGATCGCCATCCAGGGGCCGGAAGCGGCCGAGGTCATGGCGGCTCACGAGCCGGTGCTGGCCGAGTTCGGCTTCATGGACACGGCCCGGCTGATGCTCTTCGGGGTGGACGCTTACGTCTCCCGTTCGGGCTACACCGGCGAGGACGGCTACGAGATCTCGGTCCCGGCCAAGGACGCCGAGCGCATCTGGACCCTGCTGCTCCAGGACGCGCGGGTGAAGCCGATCGGCCTCGGAGCGCGGGACTCCCTGCGGCTGGAAGCCGGCCTGCCGCTGCACGGGCATGACATCGATCCGACGACCTCGCCGGTCGAGGGCGCGCTGACCTTCGCCCTGTCGAAGTCGAGGAAGGAAGCCGCGAACTTCAACGGCGCCGAGCGGGTGCTGAAGGAGTTGGCGGACGGCCCCGCTCGCGTCCGCGTCGGCCTGCACGTCAAGGAAGGGGCCCCGGCCCGCGAGGGCGCCGAGATCGCCGACGCGGACGGCGCGGTGATCGGCAAGGTCACCTCGGGCGGGCCCTCGCCCAGCCTCGGAAAGAACATCGCCATGGGCTACGTCCCGCCGTCGCATGCGGCGTTAGGCACGGCGCTGCAGGTCATCGTGCGGGGCAAGCCTGCGGCCGCCGAGGTCATCGCCATGCCCTTCGTCGCCCAACGCTATCACCGCAAACCCAAGAGCTGAGAGGCCGTCATGAAGTTCACCAAGGATCACGAATGGGTCCGGCTCGAGGGCGACGTCGCCACGGTCGGCATCACCAAGCACGCCGCCGACCAGCTGGGCGACGTCGTCTTCGTCGAGACGCCGGAAGCCGGCCGCGCCGTGTCGCAGAAGGACGGCTTCGCCGTGGTCGAGAGCGTCAAGGCGGCGTCCGACGTCTACGCCCCCGTCTCGGGCGAGGTCATCGAGGGCAACGACGCCCTGGCCTCGGCGCCCGAGACCGTCAACGCCGACCCGGAAGGCGCGGGCTGGTTCGCCAAGATCAAGGTCTCGAACCCCGCTGAGCTGGACGGCCTGATGGACCGCGCCGCCTACGATCAGTTCCTGACGACGCTCTAGTTCCCCTCCAACGCTGGACCTCCCCGCCCATGCGCTACCTGCCCCTGACCCCCGACGACCGGTCCGCCATGCTGGCGGCGATCGGCGTCAAGTCGATCGACGACCTGTTCGTGGACGTGCCGCAGTCGGCGCGGCGCGACGGCGTCGTGGACCTGCCCCGCGTCATGGGCGAGCTGGAGGTCGAGCGAGCGCTCAAAAGCCTGGCGGCGAAGAACACGGTCGCGGGCGACGTGCCCTTCTTCTGTGGGGCGGGGGCCTATCGCCACCATGTGCCGGCGACGGTGGATCACGTCATCCAGCGCTCGGAGTTCCTGACCAGCTATACGCCTTATCAGCCCGAGATCGCCCAGGGCACGCTGCAGTATCTCTATGAGTTCCAGACCCAGGTCGCGAACCTGACCGGGATGGAGGTGGCCAACGCGTCGCTCTACGACGGCTCGACCGCCATGGCCGAGGGCGTGCTGATGGCCACGCGGGTCACGCGCCGGAACAAGGCGGTGATCTCGGGCGGGGTGCATCCTCACTATGTCGCGGCGACCGAGACGGTGGTCCACGCCGTGGGCGTCGAGACCGAGGTCCTGCCGGCCGCCGTCGACGCCGAGGCCGACGTGATCGCCCGGATCCGGCCGGACACGGCCTGCGTGGTCGTGCAGACGCCCAACGTCTTCGGCACCGCGACGGACGTTTCCAGGATCGCCGAGGCGGCCCGGGCGGCCGGGGCCCTGCTAATCGTCGTGGTCACCGAGGCCGTGTCGATGGGCCTGCTGAAATCGCCCGGCGAGATGGGGGCCGACATCGTCGCGGCCGAGGGGCAGTCGATCGGCAATGCGCTCAACTTCGGCGGACCCTACGTCGGCCTGTTCGCCGCGCGCGAAAAGCTCATCCGCCAGATGCCGGGCCGCCTGTGCGGCGAGACGGTCGACGCCGACGGCGAGCGGGGCTTCGTCCTGACGCTGTCGACGCGCGAGCAGCACATCCGGCGCGACAAGGCGACGTCGAACATCTGCACCAACTCCGGGCTGTGCTGCCTGGCGTTTTCGATCCACATGAGCCTGCTGGGCGAGACAGGCCTGAGGAAGCTGGCCCTGCTGAACCACGAGAAGGCGCTGGCGACGCGCGATGCCCTCGCCGCCATTCCGGGCGTCGAGGTCCTGACCCCGCGCTTCTTCAATGAGTTCGCCGTCCGCCTGCCGCGCCCCGCCGCCGAGGTGGTGGAGCGTCTGGCCGAGCATCGCGTGCTCGCCGGCGTGCCCTTCAGCCGCCTGAACCCCGAGGCCGGCATGGACGACGTCCTGCTGGTCGCGGCCACCGAGACGACGCTGGACGCCGACATCCAGATCCTGGCGAGCGCGCTCGCCAAGGTCCTGGCGCACTAACGGAGCGGAAGCATGAGCACCATGAACACCGTCGGCCGTCCGACCGCTCCGGCTCCGTCCTCGCCGGACCATGACTACAAGCATCCGACCCTGACCGGCGGGCGCGGCCTGTTGCAGGACGAGCCGCTGATCTTCGAGGGCGACGGCTGGTTCAAGACCGGCGTCGACCTGGCCGAGCCGAAGTCCGACGGCGGCGATCTGGGCGATCTCGTGCGGCGCGATCCGATCGGCTTGCCGGGCCTCTCGGAGCCCGAGGCCATGCGCCACTATGTGCGCCTGAGCCAGAAGAACCACGCTATCGACCTGGCGCTCTATCCGCTCGGCTCGTGCACGATGAAGCACAATCCGCGCCTGAACGAGAAAATGGCGCGCCTGCCGGGGTTCTCCGACATCCACCCGCTGCAGCCGGTCTCGACGGTGCAGGGGGCGCTGGCCCTGATGGACACCCTGGCGCACTGGCTGAAGACCCTCACAGGCATGCCGGCGGTGGCCATGTCGCCCAAGGCCGGGGCCCACGGCGAGCTGTGCGGCCTGATGGCCATCCGCGCCGCGCATGAGGCGTCCGGCGAACACCTGAAGCGTCGCAAGGTGCTGGTGCCGACCTCGGCCCACGGGACCAATCCGGCGACGGCGGCCTTCGTCGGCTACACCGTGGTCGAAGTGGCGCAGACGGACGACGGCCGCGTCGATGTGGCCGATCTGGCGTCCAAGCTGGGCGACGACGTGGCCGCCATCATGGTGACCAACCCCAATACCTGCGGCCTGTTCGAGCGCGACATCCTGGAGATCAGCCGGCTGACGCATGAGGCCGGCGCGTATTTCTACTGCGACGGCGCCAACTTCAACGCCATCGTCGGCCGGGTGCGGCCGGGCGATCTGGGCGTCGACGCCATGCATATCAACCTGCACAAGACCTTCTCCACGCCGCACGGCGGAGGCGGGCCGGGCGCGGGTCCGGTGGTGCTGTCCGAGGCGCTCGCACCCTTCGCCCCGGCCCCTTGGGTCGTCAGCGACGGCGACGGCTTCAAGCTGATCGAGCGCGGCGAGGAAGAGGCGGTCCAGGCGTTTGGCCGCATGTGCGCCTTCAACGGTCAGATGGGCATGTTCGTCCGCGCCCTCAGCTACATGATGAGCCACGGCTCGGACGGCCTGCGCCAGGTCGCCGAGGACGCGGTTCTGAACGCCAACTACATCAAGGCCCGGCTGTCGGACGTGATGAGCGCCGCCTTCCCCGACGGCCCCTGCATGCATGAAGCCCTGTTCGACGACGAGTGGCTGAAGGGCACGGAGATCACCACGCTCGACTTCGCCAAGGCGATGATCGACGAGGGCTTCCACCCCATGACGATGTACTTCCCCCTGGTCGTGCACGGGGCCATGCTGATCGAGCCGACCGAGACGGAGTCCAAGGCCGAGCTGGACCGCTTCATCCATGCTCTGCGCCTGCTGGCCCAGGCCGCCAGGGCCGGAGAGGTCGACCGCTTCAAAGGCGCGCCGTTCCACGCCCCTCTGCGCCGTCTGGACGAGACCCGCGCCGCCCGCTCGCCTCGCCTGCGCTGGACCGCGCCGGAAGGGCACAACATGGCGGCGGAGTAGGGGGCTTCAGGTCGGGGGCGGGACCAGGCCGATCGACTTCAGCACCACGGCCTGGACGACCATGATCGCCAGCCAGCTCAGGCTGTCGGTGGTCATGGCCCCCGCCGACAGGCCCCGCTGGGCGTGATTCACGATCGTCGCCGGAACGACGAAGCCGATCCAGATCACCACGGCGCTGCCGATCGCCATGGTCCACTCGCCGGCCTCGGACGGCGCGAGCATCAGCGCGCCCGCCAGAATGGCGCACAGCCAGGCCTGGGCCAGCACGATGGCGACGATGACGCCGGGCTTTAGCGCCGGTCCTGCGCCGCCGCCCGCCATTCGCCCGAGCAGCCATCGCACCAGCAGCCCCGCCGCCAGTCCGCACCCCGTCGCCGCGGCGATCGGCAGGGCGTTCATCACGATGTAGATCATGGCCATCCTCCCGGTCGGGACAGCATCACTCCCGGCGCGCCGAGGCAATGCACGGTCGGCGGCATGCGACGCCCCGCCGCGACCGGCCGACAGGCCGCGCTTTCAGAATCGTGATGCGTTAGGCTCTCGCCATGAACCCCGACATGTGGATCGCCGTCGCCGTTTTCGCGGGCCTGAACCTCGCCGCCGCGACCAGCGGCGGAATGTTCAAGCCTGGCGTCTGGTATGCGGGCCTGAATAAGCCTTCCTGGACCCCGCCGAATTGGGCCTTTCCGGTGGTCTGGGGCCTGCTGTTCGCGCTGAACGCCTGGGCCGGCTGGATGATCTGGGAGGCGATCGGGGCGTCGCGGCCGGACGTGCTGGCGCTCTACATCGGGTCGCTGGTTTTGAACGCGGCGTGGTCGTGGCTGTTCTTTGGGCTGAAGCGCATGGACCTCGCCCTGATCGACGTCGCCCTGCTCTGGCTTTCACTGGTCGCCGTCATCGCCGTGTTCTGGTCGATCCGCCCTGCCGCCGCCCTGCCGGTTCTGCCCTATCTGCTCTGGGTGACCATCGCGGCGGCGCTGAACCGACGGATGATCCAGCTCAATCCTGCAGAGGCGCGCGGCTGAACCTCGTCTGCCTCAGCGCCTCGAACAGGCCGATCCCGGCGCTGACGGCGAGGTTCAGCGAGCGGGCGCCGGGTTCGAGCGGGATCACGACCCGCTCGTCGGCCGCCTCATGCACGAACTCCGGCGCGCCCGACGGCTCCGAGCCGAACAGCAGGACGTCGTCCGGTTCGAAGGCGAACGCCGTCAGCGGCGTCGCGCCCCTGGTCGTAAACAGCACCAGCCGGCCTGGCCCCCGCGCCGCCTGAAACGCCGCCCAGTCGGCATGCCGCGTCATGTGGGACAAGGGGCCGTAATCCAGGGCCGCCCGCTTCATCGCCCGGTCGTCGAAGGCGAAACCCGTGGGCTCGATCACATGCAGCTCCACCCCGAAACAGGCCGACAGGCGGATGCAGGCGCCGACGTTCTGCGGGATGGCCGGTTGAAAAAGGGCGAGACGCATTCTAAGGCCCCTCTTAAGCGCGGGATGGGGTCCTGTCGCGGTCCGGATTGAGACCGCTTCTCACGAAGCATCGAAATCTTGCGGCGATGCGCCGCAAAGCCGGGCCGCGCCTTGCAATTCCGGTCGCGCTATAGGAACGCACTCGCGCGCGGGGTCCGACACGGACGCCCGCCGTCGCAGTTTTTGGAAAGGTGAGCCGTGGCCGAATCGGTCGTGAATCCAGACGGGACGCCGGAAGGCGAAGCCACCCGCCGAGACTTCATCCACATCGCCGCCGGTGCGGCGGCTGTCGGCGCCGGCGTGATGGCCGCCTGGCCGCTGATCAACTCGATGAACCCCGCCGCCGACACCCTGGCGCTGTCGACCGTCGAGTTCGACACGTCGAAGGTCGCCGAGGGTCAGCAGATCGTCATCACCTGGCAGGGCAAGCCGGTCTTTATCAGGAACCGCACCGCCGCCGAGCTGCAGCGCGTCAACGCCGAGGGCGCCGTCGGCAGCCCGCCGGAGCCCGACAGCGCGCGCGTTAAGGAAGGGCATCAGGCCACCCTGGTCGTGCTCGGCAACTGCACCCACCTGGGCTGCATCCCCACCTTCGGCACCGGCGATTACGGCGGCTGGTTCTGCCCCTGCCACGGCTCGCACTACGACGCGTCCGGCCGGATCCGCAAAGGCCCGGCGCCCCTGAACCTGGTCGTGCCGGAGTACGAATACACCGCCGGCTCCACCATCCGGATCGGCTGAGGCAAAGAACGATGAGCGGACACGAATCCACCTACGTCCCCAAGACCGGCGTCGAGAAGTGGCTCGACACCCGTCTTCCGATCGTGCGCTTCGGCGCCGACTATCTGTCGCTGCCGACGCCCAAGAACCTGAACTACTGGTACACCTTCGGCGCCATCCTGACGCTGTGCCTGGTCGTCCAGATCGCCACCGGCATCTTCCTGGCGATGCACTATCAGCCGAACACCGAGATGGCCTTCGCCTCGGTCGAGCGCATCATGCGTGACGTGAACGGCGGCTGGCTGATCCGCTACGTCCACTCCAACGGCGCCTCGATGTTCTTCATCGCGGTCTACATCCACATGCTGCGCGGCCTTTACTACGGCTCCTACAAGGCGCCGCGCGAGATGATCTGGATCCTGGGCTGCGTGATCTTCTTCCTGATGATCGCCACGGCCTTCCTGGGCTACGTCCTGCCGTGGGGCCAGATGTCCTACTGGGGCGCCGAGGTCATCACCAATCTGATCGGGGCCATCCCCCTGATCGGCGAGCCGATCCTGATCTGGCTGCGCGGCGGGCCGGCGATCGACAACGCCACGCTGAACCGCTTCTTCTCGCTGCACTACCTGCTGCCGTTCGTGATTTTCGGCGTGGTCGTGCTGCACCTGTGGGCGCTGCACACGGCGGGTCAGAACAACCCCGTCGGCATCCTGATCCCCAAGGACCGGGTCGCCAAGGACACCGTGCCCTTCCATCCCTACTACACGGTCAAGGACGGCTTCGCCCTGATCCTGTTCCTGATCATGTTCTCGGTGTTCGTCTTCTTCATGCCGAACGCGCTCGGTCACGCCGACAACTACATCCAGGCCAACCCGCTGCAGACCCCGCCGCACATCGTGCCGGAGTGGTACCTGCTGCCGTTCTACGCCATCCTGCGGGCCGTGCCGGACAAGTTCGGCGGCGTGGTCGCCATGTTCGCGGCGATCGGCGTTCTGTTCGTCCTGCCCTGGCTGGACACGTCCAAGGTGCGCTCCATGCGCTACCGCCCGACGGCCAAGATCTTCTATGCGATCTTCGTCGTGAACGCCTTCATCCTGGGCTGGTGCGGCGCCCAGCTGCCCGACGCCCAGGTCGTTCCGGGCATGCCCAGCTTCGTCCTGGCCGACGGTGAGCTGAACTCCTTCCTGTGGCTGACGCGCCTGTCGACCCTCTACTACTTCGCCTTCTTCGTCGTGGTCCTGCCGCTGGTCGGCCTCAAGGAAACCCCGCTGAAGATTCCCGCGTCCATCTCGGAGCCGGTGCTGAAAGGCCCCGACGCCATGACCGCCGCCGCGCCTGCCTCGCCTGAGAAGAAGGGCTGATCCCGATGAGCCTCTCTATCCGTAAGATCGCGGCCGCCGTCGCCGTCGTCGCCGCCCTGGCCAGCCCCGCGCTGGCCGCCGAGGGCGGGGCGCATCACCCCCGCTCGGGCGGCTTCTCGTTCGAAGGGCCGTTCGGAACCTTCGACCAGAACCAGCTGCAGCGCGGCTACAAGGTCTATCGCGAGGTCTGCGCCGCCTGCCACTCGATGGATCTGCTCAGCTTCCGCACGCTTGGCGAGCGCGGCGGGCCGTTCTACGATCCCGAGGCCGAGAACGCGGCGGCCAACCGCTTCGTGCGCGCTATCGCGGCCGAGGCCCAGATCGCCGACATCGACACCGAGACCGGCGAGCCCATCATGCGTCCGGGCATCCCGGCCGACCGTTTCCCCAGCCCGTGGCCCAACCGCACGGCGGGCGCGGCGGCGAACGGCGGGGCCTATCCGCCCGACCTGTCGGTGATGGCCAAGGCCCGTCACGACGGCGCCAACTACATCTACTCCCTGCTCTCGGGCTACGAGGAGGCTCCGGCCGGCCTGCGCATCGCGCCGGGCCAATACTACAACCCCTATATGCAGGGCGACATGACGCCCTTCTGGGACGGCGACCCGGAGAAGGTGCCGGCGGGCGGCTTCATCGCGATGCCGCCGCCGCTCATCGACGGTCAGGTGACCTACGACGACGGCACCGAGGCGACGGTGGATCAGATGTCCAAGGACGTCGCCGCCTTCATCGCCTGGGCGTCCGAGCCCAAGGCCATCGAGCGCAAGCAGACGGGCATCGGCGTCCTGGCCTTCCTGGCCATCTTCGCCGGCCTGACCTACGCGAGCTACCGCCGCATCTGGAAGGGCGTGGCGCACTAGGGGTCTTCTCGACCGCTGACAGATCGAGCCCGGCGGACGTCGCTCCGCCGGGCTTTTTCGTGCCCGGCTTGTCCTTCCGTTCAACACCCTTGCATGCGATCGATGAAAGTGCTTTGTATCACAAAGCAACTGGAGCCCTGCCATGTCGACCGCTCGTCTCGCCGCGACTCTCGCCGCCATCGCCGTGATCTGCGCGCCTGCGGTCGCGAAGGCCCAGATGCAGAGCCCGACCGGCACGCCGGAACAGCGCGCCGCGCTGGACCGTCTGGCCTTCCTGGACGGCGAGTGGCGCGGCACGGCGACCATCAACAGCCCGCAAGGCCGCCAGACCCTGACCCAGACCGAGCGGGTCGGTCCGATGCTGGGCGGCTCCATCCGCGTCATCGAGGGGCGCGGCTATGCCGCCGACGGCTCGACCGCCTTCAACGCCGTGGCCATCGTGTCCTGGGACGCCCAGCGCGGCGCCTATGGCTTCCGCAGCTACGCCCAGGGCTACCAGGGCGACTATCCTTTCGAGGTGACCGAGGACGGCTTCCGCTGGCAGACCCCGGCCGGCCCCGGCGCAACCATCCAGTACGTCGCCACGATCCGGGATGGCCGCTGGCACGAGGTCGGCTCCTACGTCCGCGAGGGCCAGCCGCCGCTGCCCTACATCGAGCTCGACCTGCGCCGCGTCGGCGACAGCGACTGGCCCGCGGGCGGAGCAGTGGCGCCCGGCGAGTGATCGCGGCACACTCGCCCGATGACCGACGTCGTCAAGGATGAGATGGCCCGACGGCTCGACGCCTTCGTCGACGCCGCCTTCGCCTTCGCGGTGACCCTTCTGGTGGTCGGCGGAGGCGAGCCGCCAACCAGTCTCGACGAGATGCGGACCATGCTGATCAAGGCGCCGGCCTACGGCGCCGCCTTCGCCCTGATCATCATGTTCTGGCTGGGCTATCGCGATCTCGGCCGGCTGTGGCGGCATCGCGACGGCCTGTCGACGGTGCTCAGCCTGGCGGTGGTGTTTGTCGTCCTGCTGTACGTCTTCCCGCTCCGGCTCATCATGGAGGGCGCGGTCCACGCCCTGTCCGGAGGCCTGCTGCCCGGCGACGATCTCACGCGGGGCATCGACGACCTGCGCTTCCTCTACATCTCCTACGGCGCCGGCTGCCTGATGCTGGCGACGCTGTTCGCCCTGCTGTACCGCCATCACCTGCGCCGGGGCGATCCGACCCCGAGCCAAGCCTTCAGCGGCCGCATCTGGATCAGCAACTGGACCATCCTGGCGATCGTCTCGGCCGTGTCCATCACGCTCGCCGCTGCGCTCAGGGGCGAAGCGGCGGCCTGGGCCCCTGGGTTCAGCTACATGGCCGTGCCGGCCCTGATCGGGATTGGCATGGTGTTCCGCTATCGCGAGATGGCCGCGCTCCAGGCGGTCGACACCGGCGAGATGACCTCTTAACCTTCGGTCTCACCACAGATTTCGCCGAAGGCCCCTATGCGTTTCCTGACCGCCGTCGCCGCTCTCGCGCTCGCCCTTCCCGCCGCCGCCCAGGACCCGGGCTTCGACCCCGCCCGCCTGTCTCAGCACATCCGCGTCCTGTCGGCCGACGACTATCAGGGTCGCGGCATCGCCACTCCCGCCGAGGACCGCGTGATCGGCTACATGTCGGGCGCCATGGCGGCGGCCGGGCTGGAGCCCGGCGGCGAGAACGGAAGCTGGACCCAGGCCGTGACGCTGAACCGCTTCACCGCCTCCAACGTCCAGGCTAGCCTGTCGGTCGGCGACTGGACCCTGCCGCTGGCCCAGGGCGAGCAAATCGTCGCCTCGACGCGGCGCCCCGGCTCCGAACACGTCATGCTGACCGACGCCCCGCTGGTCTTCGTCGGCTACGGCATCAAGGCGCCCGAACGGAACTGGGACGACTTCAAGGGCCAGGACCTGTCCGGCAAGATCCTGGTGGTCCTGGTCAACGACGCCGACTTCGAGGAGCCGGCGCTCGACACCTTCGGCGGCCGGGCCATGACCTACTACGGCCGCTGGACCTACAAGTACGAGGAAGCCGCCCGGCAAGGCGCGGCCGGCGTCATCATCGTGCATGAGGACGCCCCCGCCTCCTACGGCTGGACGACGGTCCGAAACAGCTGGTCCGGCCCCCAGTTCGACATCGTCCGCTCCAACGCCGACGAACGCATCCCGGTCGAGAGCTGGATCCAGCGCGATGTGGCCGTCGAGCTGTTCCGCCGCGCGGGCCAGGACTTCGAGGCCTTGAAGCGGCAGGCCCGCAGCCGCGACTTCCAGCCGGTGGAACTGACCGGGGCCGAACTGGACATCATGTTCGACGTGGCGTCCGAGCAGATCGTCACCCACAACATCATCGGCCGCCTGCCGGGCGCGACGCGTCCGGACGAGACCGTCCTGTTCACAGGCCATTGGGACCACATCGGCGTGGGCGCGGCGGACGCCGACGGCGACGCCATCTTCAACGGGGCGGTGGACAATGCGTCCGGCATCGCCGGTCTTCTGGAGCTCGCCCGCATCGCCGCCGCCGCGCCGCGCACCGAGCGGTCGCTGGTCTTCATCGGCTTCACCGCCGAGGAGAGCGGCCTCCTGGGCTCGGAATACTACGCCGCCAACCCCCTCTACCCGCTGGAGACGACGGTCGGCGGGTTCAACATGGACTCCGCCAACGTCTACGGCCGGACCCAGCACCTCGGCGTCATCGGCTTTGGCCAGTCCGCCGACTTCGACGCCCGGCTGGAGGCCGCCGCCGCCGCTCAGGGGCGCACCATCGAGCCGGATCAGTCGACCCAGGCCGGCTTCTACTTCCGCTCCGACCACTTCCCGCTCGCCAAGCGCGGCGTGCCGATGGTCTATGCCGACTCTTCCGGTGCCTTCGTCGATGAGCCCATCGCGGCGCGCACCGCCGCGCGGGATGAGTACACCGCCCGCCGCTATCATCAGGCCAACGACGAATGGTCCGGCGACTGGGACTATCGCGGCCAGATCCAGGACCTGGAGGTCTACTGGTCCATCGCCCGCGATCTGGCCGACAGCGGCGACTGGCCGGCGTGGTCGGAAACCTCGGAGTTCGCCGCGGCCCGCGCCGCCAGCGCGGCTGCGCGCGACTGAGGCGTTTCGCTGGAGCTGACGTCGGTCAGCTCCAGTCAACACGGTCGATGAGTCAGGCGACCCTGCGGCGGGACGCCCATGACGGCGCGTCGAAATCCGTCGCCTTGGCGACGGCGATCAGGGGTTCGTCTGGCCGATCGCCGGCAGGCTCGACCACAACGATGTCACCTGGCTGGAAGCTCCAGCGCTCGTCAGCGGGAACCGGAGCATCGCTGAGGCGGTAGGTCGCGTCGCCCAGACGCTCGGCTGGAACCGGCCGCCAGACATCGACGCCCTCATCCAGGAGGCGGACATGGATCATGGTCATCTCAGTAGATGAAGCCATCGCCGCCGACATGGATCACGTCTCCCGTGACGTCGTCGATCACCACCGATCGACCCGTCCGAGGATGAATATAGCGCGTCGCGGGTCCGCCTGTCTCCACATTGACGGCAGACCGACGCTCGCCGTCACGGCGGGCTTCCAGTATCTGCGCATCGGTCCAGCCGCGCGCGGCCATCTGTCGGGCGAGCCGGGCGGGAGACTTCACCACGCCCTGCCCATCCTCAAGACCGGTAATCCCCGTTGATCTCGACGTAGCCCTTGGTCAGGTCGCAGGTCCAGACGGTGGCCGAGGCGCGGCCCATGCCGACGTCGACAGCGATGTCGATCTCGGGGCGCTTCATGTAGGCGCTCATCTTGGCCTCGTCGTAGGTCGGGGCGATGGCGCCGTCGATGGCGGCCTGGTGCGGGCCGAAACGGATGGCCAGGTGGTCGCGGTCGACCGGCTCCTCGGTCTTGCCGACGGCCATGACGATGCGGCCCCAGTTGGCGTCCTCGCCGGCGATGGCAGTCTTCACCAGCGGGCTGTCGGCGATGGACTTGGCGAGCTTGCGCGCCGAGGCGGGCGAGGCGGCGCCCTCCACCGTGATGCGCACGAACTTGGACGCGCCCTCGCCGTCGCGGACCAGCTGGTGGGCGAGGTCCAGCATGACCTTGTCCAGCGCGGCGGAGAATTCCTTCAGGCGCCGGTCGCCGACCCGGCCGATGCGCGGCGCGCCCGATGTGCCGGTGGCGAAGAGCAGGCAGGTGTCGTTGGTCGAGGTGTCGCCGTCGACCGTGACGCTGTTGAAGGTGGTGCGGACGTGCAGGCCCAGGAGCGCCCTCAGCACCGTCGGGTGAATGTCGGCGTCGGTGACGATGAAGGCCAGCATGGTCGCCATGTCCGGCGCGATCATGCCCGAGCCCTTGGCTATGCCGGCGATGCGGACCTTGTAGCCGTCGATCTTGCACTCGGCGAACGACCCCTTGGGGAAGGTGTCAGTGGTCATGATGCCCCGACCGGCGGCCGCCCACTGCTCGGGAGCGGGAGTGTCGCCGTCGAGCTTGTGCTCGATCTCGCCGAGCTTGGACGCGATCTTGCGGTCGTCCAGCAGCACGCCGATGACGCCGGTCGAGGCCAGCATGACGTCGCGCTGGCGACAGCCGAAGCGCTTGGCGACCTCGGAGGCTGTGCGGCGGGCGGCGTCGGCCCCGGCCTTGCCGGTGAAGGCGTTGGCGCAGCCGGCGTTGACGACCAGGGCGCGGACGTCCTGACCGCCCCCGGCCGAGTCGAGCTGGCGCCGGCACCAGTCGACCGGGGCCGAGCCGACCTTGTGGCGGGTGAAGACGCCGGCGCAGCTGGTGCCCCGGGCGAAGCGGAAGACGACCAGGTCGTCGCGCTCGTGCTTGTAGAAGCCCGCGCGGGCGGTGGTCATCTCGACGCCGCCCACGCCCGGGATGGTCGGGAAGGATACGGCGAGCGGAGAAACCTTCAGTCCCGGCTTGCCCGGCGCGGCCAGGGTGGCGGGCGCGGGGGCCGAGGGCGCACCCTGGGTGGCCTTGCGCAGAGCGGTGGCCAGCGGGTCCAGCGCCTTGCCGACCGCCTGTTCGATGGCCTTGCCGGTCGAGCCCGGCGCGCGGGGCGCGCGGCTCACTGGGCGGTCGCCTTGGCGGCGGGCGCGGCGGGCGTCGCGGCGGGGGCGGCAGGGCGAGCGGCGGGGGCGGGCGTGGTCGCCGGAGCCGTAGCTGTCGAGGGCGCACGGGCGGGCGGTGCTGACGCCGGCTCCTGCGCCCGGCCGTCCTCGGCGGAGAGCAGCACCTCGACCTCGGCCTTGCCGCGAAGCTCCTCCAGCAGCTGGCGGACGCCTTCATAGGTCAGGTAGCGCACGATCTGGGGCCGGGCCTGTTCCAGCGTCGGCGGGCTCTCACGCCTGCGGTCCTCGACCCGCAGCACGGCCCAGCCGCCCTCGGTCTGGAAGGGGCCGACGGTGGAGCCCGCGGGGGCGTCACGCAGGGCGTTGGCATAGGCCTGGGGCATGACGTCGACGGTTGAGTAGCCGAGGTCGCCGCCCGAAAACCGCGTCGCCTCGTCGATCGAGCGCTCCATGGCCACGGCCTCGAAGGTCGCGCCCTGGCCGAGGATGCCCAGCACGGCGTCGGCCTCCTGACGGGTGCGGGACAGGATCAGGCGCACGCGGATCTCCTCCGACGTCTGCGCCAGCCGCAGCTGTTCGCGATAAAGCGTCTCGACCGCCTGGTCCGAGATGGCGCCGTTGACGACGTTCTCGACCAGCATGTCGCCCAGGATGCGCTCGCGCGTGGCTTCCAGCCGTCGCTGGGCCAGCGGAGAGTTGTCGAGCCCGCGCCGTTCGGCCTCGCGGGCCAGCAGCTTCTGGTCGATGACCTCGTCCAGCACGCGGCGGAACAGGTCGCTCGTTACGTCCAGGGGTTCGCCCTCGCCGATCAGGCCTTGCGCCACCGCCTCGCGCTTGACGTCGGACGCCCAGATCGTCTGGTTCTGCACCTCGGCCACCGCCCGGTCGCCGGGCTCGGGCGGGCGGTCTTCGCCGCCCCCGCGGCCGCAGGCGGAGAGCACGAGCGCGCCGGTCAGGGCCAGCAGGGTCAGGGCGTGGGAAAGGCGCCGCATCGGACGCTCCATGTCTGTGCGATCAGGCCCAAACGCGCGGCCGCAAAGCCCCTCGCGTTGACAGGGATATGACCGGTGCTTAAGTCCCGCCTGCGCCCAAGTCGAGGGGTTTTCGAGCGTTCGCGCGGCCCCGCCCGCACCGTCCGGCGGCCTCTCTCGCGGCGTTCGATCGCCGCCTGACAAAGGCATTTCCAGAGCTCTTAACCGCTCGTCCGCTTCCGGATCGTCCATGCTCGGCTTCGCCAAGAAACTCTTCGGCTCCTCCAACGACCGCAAGGTCAAGGACTTCATGGGCCGGGTCCAGAAGATCAACGCCCTGGAGGCCAAGTACGCGGCCCTGTCGGACGACGAACTGCGCATGATGACCGACGCGTTCCGCGATCGCATCGCCCAGGGCGAGACGCTCGACAAGATCCTGAACGACGCCTTCGCCGTGGCGCGCGAGGCCTCCAAGCGGGTGCTGGGCCAGCGCCAGTACGACGTTCAGCTGACCGGCGGCATGATCCTGCACGAAGGCGGCATCGCCGAGATGCGGACCGGCGAGGGCAAGACCCTGGTGGCCGTGGCTCCCGTCTATCTGAATGCGCTCTTGGGCAAGGGCGTCCACGTCATCACCGTCAACGACTACCTGGCCCGGCGCGACGCCGAATGGATGGGCCGCGTCTATCGCTTCCTGGGGCTGGAAGTCGGCGTGATCGTCAACGGCCTGTCGTCGGGCCAGCGCCAGATGTCCTACGCCGCCGACATCACCTACGGCACCAACAACGAGTTCGGCTTCGACTATCTGCGCGACAACCTGGTCTACGACCGGCGCGAGATGGTCCAGCGCGGCCACCACTTCGCCATCGTCGACGAGGTCGACTCCATCCTGATCGACGAGGCGCGCACGCCGCTGATCATCTCGGGCCCCACCGAGGACCGCTCCGAGCTCTACAAGATCGTCGACGGCCTGGTGAAGACGCTGATCCAGGACAAGTCGACCTATGACCTGGACGAGAAGCAGCGCCAGGCCCTGCTGACCGAGGAAGGCTCCGAGCGCATCGAGCAGATGCTGGAGGAGGGCGGTCACTTCGCCGAGGACACGACCGGCCTCTACGACGCCGCCAACATCAGCCTGGTGCACCACGTCAACCAGGCGCTGCGGGCCAATACGCTGTATCAGCGCGACAAGGACTACATCATCAAGGGTGGCGAGATCATCCTGATCGACGAGTTCACCGGCCGTATGATGCAGGGCCGGCGCCTGTCCGAAGGACTCCACCAGGCCATCGAGGCCAAGGAGGACGTCAAGATCCAGCCCGAGAACCAGACCCTGGCCTCGGTGACGATCCAGAACTACTTCCGCCTGTACGAGAAGCTGTCGGGCATGACCGGCACGGCCGCGACCGAGGCCCAGGAGTTCCTCGACATCTACAAGATGGACGTGCTGGAGGTGCCGACCAACCGGCCGGTCCAGCGCATCGACCACGACGACGAGGTCTATCGGACCTACAAGGAAAAGAACCAGGCGATCGCCGAACAGATCGCGTCCTGCCACGTCAAGGGCCAGCCGATCCTCGTCGGCACCGTCTCGATCGAGAAGTCCGAGCAGCTGTCCGAACTGCTGCGCACCTATGCCTATGAGGTCGAGGTCTCGCGCACGCTGAAGCCCGAATACGTCGGCCGCGAGAAGGAAGCCCAGAAGATCGGCGACGCCGCCTATGACATCCAGACCGTCAAGGGCAAGGGCATCCCCCACAGCGTGCTGAACGCCCGCCAGCACGAGCAGGAAGCCTATATCGTCGCCGACGCCGGTCTGCCCGGCGCGGTGACCATCGCGACCAACATGGCCGGCCGCGGCACCGACATCCAGCTGGGCGGCAACCTCGAGATGCGGATGGCCAAGTGGCGTCTGGATCAGAGGAACCTGGCCATCGAGGTCACGCCCGAGATGGAGAAGGCCGAGGAAGAGCGGATCAAGGCCGACATCGCCGTGCAGAAGGAAAAGGCGCTGGCCGCCGGCGGTCTGTTCGTTCTGGGCACCGAGCGCCACGAGAGCCGCCGCATCGACAACCAGCTGCGCGGCCGCACCGGTCGTCAGGGCGACCCGGGCGTGTCGAAGTTCTTCCTGTGCTGCGAGGACGACCTGCTGCGCATCTTCGCTGGCGACCGGCTGGACGCGATCATGCGGAACTTCGGCGTGGCCGAGGGCGAGGCTATTTCGCACCCCTGGCTGAACCGCGCTGTCGAGACCGCCCAGAAGCGGGTCGAGCAGCGCAACTACGACATCCGCAAGAACCTGCTGAAGTACGACGACGTCGTGAACGACCAGCGCAAGGCCGTGTTCGAGCAGCGCCAGGAGTTCATGGATTCCGACGACCTGTCCGAACTGGTCGGGGAGTTCCGGAACGACGTCATCGCCGATCTGGTCGAGCGCTTCATGCCGCCCAAGGCCTATGCCGAGCAGTGGGACATCGACGGCCTGGACGAGAAGGTGAAGTCGACGCTCGGCCTGACCCTGCCTCTGCACGACTGGGCCGCCGAGGAGGGCGTGTCCAACGAGGAGGTCGAGGAGCGCATCCGCGAGGCCGCCGACAGGCGCGCCGCCGAGCGTCTTGAACAGCTGGGCGAAGGCCAGATGCGGGGGCTGGAGAAGCAGTTCCTGATGCAGATGATCGACATGCAGTGGCGCGAGCACCTCGTGCACCTGGACCACCTGCGCGGCGTCATCGGCCTGCGCGGCTATGGCCAGCGCGATCCGCTGAACGAGTACAAGACCGAGGCCTTCAACCTATTCGAGACCCTGCTGCACGAGCTGCGGCACAATGTGACGCGCTGGCTGATGACGGTGGAGTTCCGCTTCGAGGCCCCGCCGGCGATGGACCTGCCCGAGTTTCAGGAAATCCACCTGAACCCCGGCACGGGCGTGAACGAGATGGCCGATCCCTCGGCCCAGCTGCCGGAAGGCCAGCTGGACGGCGACGCGCGCTCACGGCTGCCGGTCGAGATGCTGCCGGCCGGGTGGGAGCGGACGCCGAGGAATGCGGACTGTCCATGCGGGTCGGGCCGCAAGTTCAAGCACTGCCACGGGGCGCTGGTTTAAGGGCGCTGACGCTCGCGACGCGGTCGCTCGCCGATTGAGCGCGTTTCGAGTTTGAGTTCGGAAGAGTTCGATGAGCCACAAGCCCCTCTTCTCCCGCGCCCTGGCGCTCGACCCCGACCGGCTGCATTTCGCGGCGCACAGCCATCACCTGTGGCCGGATGCCTCGTTCGACGGGCAGGTGCGGGCCTGGGTGGAGGCCAATCATTTCGCCGACCGCAAGTGGGACCTGGTGTTCGGGGAGGTCGTACCCGAGGCCCAGCGGCATGCGGCCAAGGAGCTGGGTCTGCCTGATCCGGAGACGGTGGTCTTCGCGCCCAACACCCATGACTTCCTGATCCGGGTCTTCTCAGGCATCGAGACCCGGCCCATCCGCATCCTGACCACGGACGGGGAGTTCCACGCCTTCCGCCGCCAGGCCGAGCGGTGGGAGGAGGCGGGCGAGGCGGTCGTCACGCGGGTGCCGCTGGAACCGTTCGACACATTCGACGAGCGATTCGTCGCGGCCGCCCGCGGCGGGGCGTTCGACGCCATTGTGGTCAGCCAGGTCTTCTTCAAGACGGGTCAGGCCATAGGCTGCATCGACGATCTGGCGGCGCTGGCGAAGCCCGAGGGGCCTTGGGTGATTGTGGACGGCTATCACGGCTTCATGGCCACGCCGACGGACTTGTCGGGGGTGGCGGACCGGATCTTCTACGTCTCGGGCGGCTACAAATACGCCATGACGGGCGAGGGGGCGGGGTTCCTGCACGCGCCCGACGGCTTCTGCGAGCGGCCCGTCGTGACGGGCTGGTTCGCCGAGTTCGGCAATCTGATGGGGCCGCCGGACGGGGTTCAGTATCGCGCCGACGCGGGCCGGTTCTGGGGCGCGACGTTCGATTCCACGCCGCTCTATCGCTTCAACGGCGTGCGGCGGATGCTGGACGAGAACGGGCTGACAACGGCCGACATCTCGGCCCATGCGGACAGGCTGTCGTCACGGTTCTTCGAGGCGTTGAAGGGCGGTGAATGCGGTCGACTGGGCGAGGCCGAGGTGCTCAATCCACCACCGGGCGACAACCGGCCGCGCGCCCGGTTCCTGGCGCTGAAGCACAAGGACGCCCAGCGCTGGCGGGCCGATCTGCTGGCCGCGAATGTCGTCACGGATGTCCGCGACGAGGTGATCCGCTTCGGGTTCGGGCTCTATCAGGATGCCGACGACGTCCAGCGCCTGATCGGCGTGTGCCGGCGGCTGTTCGCCTAGGCCGCCTCGGCCCCGCGTCGCAGCCGCCAGAAGCGAAGCGTCCGCAGCGCCGCGTCGCGCTGAAGCTCCGCATACATCTTGGCGTAGCTGTGGGCCTTGCCCATGGCGTTGTCCTCGGCGTTGAGGATGACCACGGCGAAGGTCAGGAACAGGGCGCGGTCCAGGTCCGCCGCCTTGCAGACAACGGCCAGGGCATCGAGCTCCTTCTTCTCGACGATCGACTGGGCGGTGTGGAAGTCGATGTCCGCCAGCTGTGCGAGCGAGATCAGGAAGGACGTGCGGCTGCCCGAGCGCAGGAACCGCGCCAGCATGGTCGGGGTCAGCTGGTTCGCCGCCTTGAGTTCTTCGACATAGGCCAAGCACTCGGCGTAGTCGGGGGGAAGCGCCCCGTCGTCGGTTGCGACCCGGGCCCGGCCGGCCGCCAGCGCGCTTTCCAGCAGAGCCGGGTCCATCGAGGCGTTCTGTTCCAGAATCCGCTGGCGCAGGCGGGCCTCGACGACGAAGTACATGTCGTTCAGCAGGTCGGGCGGCAGGGAGGCGCGCTGGACCGTCGCTTCATGCAGCGCCGGATTGGCCTTGGCGCGTTCGACCGCCGTCTCGCTGGCGGCGCGCGACAGGCGGGCCCCGTCGTTCCGCAGAAGACTCCCCAAGGTGTCGTCGTCGCCGCGCTGGACGATGACGTCGGATACGGCTTCCGACACGGTCGGGCGTTCGGATACGGCCTTCAGATGGTCCTGGCCCTTGGTGCGGACCACGCCCAGAAGGTCGTCTTCGGTCAGCACGGTCGAGGCGCGAAGCACGGCGGCGGCCACGGCGGCCTCGTCATTGGCCAGCCGCCGGATCAGGCCGCGCGGTGCGTCGGGCGACAGGGCGAAGCGGGCGGAAAGCTCAGCCCGGACGGCCGTTTCCATCTCGGCGGTCAGATCAGTCAGCACCGAGTCGTAGAGGGCGTCCTCGGCCGCGGTGCGCTGGGCCGAGCCGAAGAAGTGGTCGGTCAGTTCCCGCAGCAGGGCGCGGCGCTTTTCGGATGACTGTTCCTGCGCCAGCAGGATCAGGTCGGGCAGGCGCGAGCCGGTCTCGACAGGTTCCATTTCGGCGACGGCGCTCATGGCAGGCTCGGATCGGCGTTGGCGACGGGGATGCGGCGGCCCTGGGCGTCGCGGCGGACGGGTTCCGTCTCCGGCGGCTGGGCGAGATCCAGCGCCACGCTGTCGAAGAAGACCGGGTCCGGAATGACCGTGGGGTCCGGCTGACGCCCTGCTGCACGGTGGACCGAGTAGTACCGCGCCGGGGCCTGGCCGCTGGCGCTGTTTTGCGCCTCCGTCTGCTGGACGGGAGCCTGCTGGACCGGGGTCTGCCCGGCCGGCGTGGATTGAGACGGCTCAGTCGGGGTCTGGGCCGGAGCAGAGGCGGACGCGGCGCCTTGCGAGCGCAGGCGGAAGATCGGTGCGTCGGGACGCGGAGCCATCGGATCGGCGGCGCTGGTCGTCGTCGGGGTCGCCGCCGGAGCGTAGCTCGGCGGGGCGTAGACGGGCTGGGCCACCGGGGCGGCGTGGGCCGACACGGGCGCTTCGACGCGAGGCTCGACCGGGGCGGCGGGCGCGGTGCGAGCGGGGGCGGTCATAACTGGCGGCGGCGGTGGCGCGGCGGCCAGTTCGGTCGTGGCGTAGGCCAGGGGATCGGGGTTGCCGGGCGCGAAGGACGGGGCGATACGCGGGCCGATCCAGGCGCTCGCCGGGGTGAGGCCGCCTTCGCGGATGGGCAGGGGAGGGTTGAACGGCTGCATCTGCGGCCGGGCGAGGCCCTGGGACGGTGCGACGCGGCGGGGCAGGATGTCGGCGCGCGCGGCGTTTGCGGCCATGCGCGGCGGCGTCGTCGAGGTCGTGCGGTTGGTCCAGGACAGGTAGCGCGAGCCCGTCGGCGGGGCCTGGGTCTGGGCCTGGGCGACGCCAGCCAGCGCGAGACAGGCCAGGGCGGTCGCAAGGCCGAGGCCTGCGGTCTGGGCGGTCGGGCGGGCGCGGGTCGGCGGCGGCTGGGCCAAGGCGGAGCTCCGGTCCATGACGGACAGGCGCAAAGCCTAGCCAACCGCGGCTTAACCCCGGACTAACGCGGGCTCGGAAGCGTCAGGTGCGGGACGCCAGCACGCGGCGCTGGATCGCCGTGGTGCCGGCGTTCAGCAGCAGGCCGAGAAGCGCGAGGCAGACCAAGGCGGCCAGCAACTCTGCGGTGCGCAGCCGGTTGCCGGCCTCCAGCAGCCGCCAGGCGAGACCTTGGGTAGCCCCCGAGCCGGAGACGAACTCGGCCACGACCGCGCCGACCACCGACAGTCCGGCGGCGACGCGGACGCCTTCCAGGGCGAAGGGCAGGGCGGAGGGCAGGCGCAGGCGGGTCAGGCGCTGGAGCCGGGTCGCGCCGTGCAGGTCGAACAGGCGCTCCAGGTCCGGATCGGCGGATTTCAGGCCGGTCAGCACACCCGAGAAGATGGGGAAGAAGGCGACGGCGGCGGCGAGTGCGGTCACCGCTCGGTCGGCATTGTCCAGCCCCGCCCAGATCAGCACCAGCGGCGCGATGGCCACGACCGGGGTGACCTGCAGCGCGACCGCCAGTGGGGCCACGGCCTGCTCGACCGGACGGCTGAGGGAGACCGCGATGGCCAGGCCTCCGCCGAGGATGGTGGCGACCATGAGCGCCTGGAACGCCATCCAGAAGGTCTGGAGCGCCGATCCGGCGAGCACCGGCGCATTGTCCATCAGGGCGATGGCGACGGCGCTGGGGGGCGGCAAGAAGTAGACAGGCACGGCCAGAGCCCGGCAGGCGACCTCCCAGATCGCCAGCAGCAGGGTGGTCAGGAGCAGGCCGGGCAGGGCGGAGGTGATCCGGCTCATGCGGCCTCCGGCATGGCCGCGGCCAGCGCCTGCGCCACGTCTTCGATAGCTTCGCGGAAAGCGGGATTGCGCCGCCAGTCGGCGGGTCGGGGCAGGGGGCCGGGCATGGGCAGGTCGGCCACGGCGCGGCCATTGACGGCCGACAGAACGACCACGCGGTGGGCCAGATAGGCCGCCTCCTCCACGTCATGGGTCACGAAGACGGCGGCAAAGGGCCGGGCCGACCATAGCCGGTGCAGGTCCTCGATCAGGCCGCGCCGGGTGATGGAATCCAGGGCCGCGAAGGGCTCGTCCAGCAGCAGCAGGTCAGGCTGGATCGACAGGGCTCGGGCCAGCGACACCCGCATGGCCATGCCCCCGGACAGCTGGCGCGGGCGGGCGAAGGTCCGGGCGCCGAGACCGACGGCGTCGAGGGCTTCGTCTGCGCGACGGCGGGCCTCGGCGGCCGGGACACCCGAGAGTTCCAGCGGCAAGGCCACGTTGGTGCGGGCATCGGCCCAGGGCATCAGGGTCGGGCTCTGGAAGACGAAGCCGGTGCTGTTCGTGGTCTGTGGTCGGGTGATCGAACCTTGGGCCGGGGTCTCGAGGCCCGCAAGCAGGCGCAGCGCCGTTGACTTGCCCGCGCCCGAGGCTCCGACCAGGGCGACGATCTCTGAGGGGGCGACGGCGAGGTCGATGGGGCCGAGCGCGGCGCGGCCGGGGTAGCGGACGACGACCCCGGAGAGGCGCGCCAGAGGAGCGTCAGCCACGGCCCGGCAGGAAGGCGTCGGTGAAGGCGTTGCGCCAGCGGAGGTCGGCCGGATAGACGCCGGCCTGACTGGTGACCTCGAAGAACTGGCGCCAGCGGTCCTCGGTCATGGCGCCCAGGCCATAAAGGGCCGCGTCGCCGGAATCGACGATGCCGTATTCGCTGAGCTTGGCGCGGGCCTGGTCCAGCACGTCCTGGGTCATTTCCGGATTGGCCTCGCGGATCAGGGTGTTGGCGGCCGACGGATCGCCGCGCATGTAGTCGCGCCAGCCCTCGACCGAGGCGGCGATAAAGGACCGCAGGGCGTCCGCATTGTCCCGCGCGAAGGCGTCGGGCGACAGGACCATGGTGGCGTAGGAGGGATAGCCCTCGTCGGCCAGGAGGAAGACGCGCGGCTCGAAGCCCGCCTCCTTCTGGATCGTGTAGGGCTCGCTGGTCAGATAGCCCTGCTGGACCGCGCGCTCGTCGGCGATGAAGGGGGCGGGGTTGAAGTTGTACTTGCGGACCTGATCGTCGGTGAAGCCGTAGCGAGCCTTCAGCCAGACCCAGAAGGCGGTGATGGAGGCGTCGGCCAGCAGGAAGGGACGGCCGGCCAGGTCGGCGATGCTTTCCAGCGCCGGATCGGGGTGGGCGATCAGAACCTGGGGGTCCTTCTGGAAGAAGGCGGCGACGGCCTTCACCGGGGCGCCTTCCGCCACGAGGTTCAAGGGGATGAAGCTGTTGGAGCCCATGCCGAGTTCGACCGCGCCCGACGCCAGCAGCTGGGGCACGTTCACGCCGGGGCCGCCCTGGATGATCTGGACGTTCAGGCCGCGCCGCTCATAGGCCCCGGACGCGAGCGCCTGATAGAAGCCGCCGTGCTCGGCCTGGGCGCGCCAGTCGGTGGCGAAGCGGATGCGGATGCGGCCCTGTTCGTCGACGGGGGCCTCGGAGTTGGAGCAGGCGGCGGCGCCGAGCGCGGTCACGGCGATCCCGCCCGCCAGGATCAGGCGGCGGCTGACGAGCCCATGAGTCGATGACGGCGGCATGGCCGGACCCTAGGCTGTGCTGGAAAAGATGGGAAGCGGAGCGACGCCGCAGGGGGCTCAAGCAGCGAGCGGCCGCGCCGCGAGCGTTAGCCCGACCCAAAATTGAGCGAGGGGACGAAAGCCCGGTCGAACCGGTACTCGCGTCCCCTCGCCAAGTCCGGGTTGGGACTTGGCCGTTGAGGTTCAGGACCCTGGCTTGGGCGCCCGCGGGGCGAACCCCGAAGACGGTCGGCTGTATCCTGGCGGCTCCTGTCCGATGCCGGTCCGCCGAGGATTTTCGCCCCCGGCGTCGTTCATCGATCCCGGCCCGGTTCCCCTTCGCCCCGCGCCGAAACGCTAAAGGCTGAGGGCCTGGGCCCTGCCCGGGCTTTCCGCGTCCTCCGAAGAGGCTTGGAACCCTTGGTCAGAGAGCCGGACCGACCCGCTTGAAGTTCCGGTTCTCACCGGATTTCCGCGCCGCCGTGTCCCTCGGCCCATTGACGTTCCGACGAAAACCGTTAGACGGCAAGCGCCCGAATTCGCCCCGCTGTGCAAGATGGCCAAGGGGTCGGTGCATAACCCTGTTAACCTCTGTGGACGGATCAGATTCGCGACGGCGAATCAGCGATTTGGGTTGTCCACAGTTTCCGCTCAGCCGGCGGCGAGAGCCTCGCGTTTCGCCTCGATTTCCAGCCATTCCTCTTCGGCGGCGTCCAGTTTGGCGCGGGCGGCGTCGAGCGCCTTCATGGTGGCGTCGAAGCCGGAGGGGTCGCGGCTGTAGAAGTTGACGTCCGCCAGACGGGCCTCGTGGGCGGCGATCTCGGCGGGCAGGGCGGCGATGAGGGCGTCCAGCTCCTTGAGGCGGTGGGTATCCTTGAAGGAGAGCTTTCCGGGCTTGGTCGGGGGCTGAGGGGCGGGTGTCGGAGCAGGCTCAGACTTGCCCCCCACCGGCGACTTCGTCGCCGTGCTCCCCCCAGAGGGGCCAGACAGGAACCCCGGATTCTGGCCGATGAAGTCGGTCCAGCCGCCGGGGGTTTCGACGATGTCGCCGCGGCCGTTCATGCCGATGGTCGAGGTGGCCAGGCGGTCGACGAAATCGCGGTCGTGGCTGACCAGGATCAGGGTGCCGTCGTAGCCGTCCAGCAGCTCCTCCAGCTTGTCGAGCGTGTCCATGTCCAGGTCGTTGGTGGGTTCGTCGAGCACCAGCATGTTGGCGGGCTTGGCCAGCGCGCGGGCCAAGAGCAGGCGGTTGCGTTCGCCGCCGGACAGGGTCGAGATCGGCTGGCGCAGCTGGGCTTCCGAGAACAGGAAGTCCTTGGCGTAGGCGGCGACATGCTTGGAGTGGCCGCGCACCAGGATGCTGTCGCCGCCGCCGGGCGTCAGCGCGTCCCACAGGGTCATGTCCGACTTCAGGCCCTCGCGGGACTGGTCGAGGTAGACGGGCTCCAGATTGGCCCCGAGCTTGACCGTGCCCTCGTCGGGGGCGAGTTCGCCGAGCAGGATCTTCACCAGGGTGGTCTTGCCCGCGCCGTTGGGGCCGACGATGGCCAGGCGGTCGCCGCGAATGACGCGGGTGGTGAAGGGCTTGATGACCACCCGGTCGCCGAAGCGCTTGGAGACCCCCTTCAGGTCGGCGACCAGCTTGCCCGAGGTGACGCCGGAATCGACGCCGAGTTGGATCTCGCGGGGCAGGTCCTTGACCCGCATGGCGCGGTCCTGACGCATGGCTTCGAGGGCGCGGGCGCGGCCCTCGTTGCGGGTGCGCTGGGCGGTGATGGAGCGGTAAAAGGTGTAGGTCTCGGCCTCGATGCGCTTGTTGAGGCGGCGAAGGCTCTCGGCCTCCTCTTCCTGGACCTTGGCGGCCCAGTCGTCGAAGGCGTCGAAGCCCTTGTTCAGGGTGCGGACCTTGCGATGCTCCAGCCAGTGGCAGGACTGGGTGACGCGGTTCAGGAAGGCGCGGTCGTGGCTGACGATCAGGGCGGCGCACTTGGCGGCGATGATCTCCTTTTCCAGGAGCTCGATGGCCAGGATGTCCATGTGGTTGGTCGGCTCGTCCAGCAGGAGCAGGTCGGGCTCCTCGGCGAAGGCCTTGGCCAAGGCGGCGCGGCGGGTTTCGCCGCCGGACAACCCTTGCGCGGACTTGTTCGGATCCATGCCGAAGGTGGTCAGCCACGCCTCGGCCATCCAGGGCTCGGCCGTGCCCGAAGAGGCGTAGTCCAGCAGGGTGTCGCCGACGATCAGCGGCTCCTGCGGCACATAGGCGAAGCGCGTGCCGGCCTGGACGCTGCGATCGCCGCTGTCCGGCTCGATCAGGCCCATGACCAGCTTCATCAGGGTCGACTTGCCCGCGCCGTTGCGGCCGACAAGGCAAGAGCGGGTGCGCGGCTCGATCGCCAGGTCGACGCCCTCGAACAGGGGACGCTGACCGTCCTGCAGACGGACGTCCTTGAGCGCGACGAGGGGAGGGCGGGCGGCCATGGCGCGGGGCTATAGACGACCGGGAAGGCGATGACCACCTATTGATGATAGCGAAAAATGCTTGCACCCGACGGCGTGCGGCCATAGGTTCACGCTTGCATGAACAGCAAGCAGAAGCGGACGCTCGAGGCCGTGTTCACCGACCCGGTTTCCGGGACGATCGAATGGTCGGCGATCGAGAGCCTGCTGGTCGCCGTGGGCTGTCGTGTGATCGAGAGTTCCGGCTCGCGCGTGCGGTTCGCGCGCGGACAGGAAGCGGAGTTCTTTCACAGGCCTCATCCTGCGAAGGAGGCCAAGCGTTATCAGGTCAGGGCGGCGAGAGACTTTCTGATCAGACTGGGTGTCGAACCATGAGCATGATGACCTACAGGGGCTATTCGGCGGCGGTCGATTTCGATCCGGATGACGAGATCTTCTTCGGCAAGATCGCCGGGATTCGTGATGGCGTGGGCTTCCATGCCGACACCGTCGCGGAGCTGAAGGCGGCGTTCCGCGAGGCGGTCGACGACTACATCGAGACCTGCGCCAAGATCGGCAAGTCGCCAGACAAGCCCTATTCCGGCAAGGTGATGTTCCGGGTCGATCCGGAGGTCCACGCTCGTGTCGCCAAGGCGGCGGAGCTGTCGGGGCGAAGTTTGAATGCCTGGGCCGAGGAGGCGCTGCGCAAGGCCGCCGATGCCGATATGGCCAAGGCCGTGGCGGTTTGACCGAAGCAGGCGACCAGCCCTTCTGGCGGACCAAGCGTCTGGAGCAGATGACCCGCGAGGAGTGGGAGAGCCTGTGCGACGGGTGCGGGCTGTGCTGCCTGATCCGGTTCGAGGACGAGGACACCGGGGAGGTGATCCCGACCAAGGTCCACTGCAAGCTGTTCGACGGCGACGCCTGCCGGTGCTCGGACTATGCGAACCGGAAGGTGCATGTGCCGGACTGCATCCAGCTGACGCCGTGGAACATCGAGGCGCTGGAGTGGATGCCGAAATCCTGCGCCTATCGGCGGCTCCACGAGGGGCGGGGCCTGGCGGACTGGCATCCGCTGGTGTCGGGTGACCCGGAAAGCGTGCATCGGGCGGGGGTCTCGGTCAGGGGGCAGACGATTTCGGAAGAAGGGCTGGCGGATCCGGAGGACGCGCTGGATTACGAGGCGTCGGACTGGGTCCAGGAACGGGGCGTCTGACACCGGTGGTCAGTAACCATATCTAAGGGATCGCGGGCGCACGTTTCCCTCTTTACTTCGAGGGGCGGGCAAGCGTGTTGACCGAGCGTGCCGGGGAGTCCCTCTGGGGGCATCGCGTCAGGGCCTTTCTTATCGGGGCGGCGGCGTTCGGCGTCCTCGCGCTGCTCAGTCTGATGTTCGCCAGGGAAGCCGGGCGCGTGGCCGCGATCTGGCCGGCCAACGGAGCCTTGCTGGCGCTGGTCCTGTTGCGACCGAAGACGGAGCGCGCCACCCTGATCGGAGGCGCCTTCGCCGGTAATGTCGCCGTCACCCTAGGCATGGGGGACGCCGCGCCTATCGCGCTCGGCCTTTCGCTGGCCAACGCAGTCGAGGTCGGTTTGGCGGCCCTGTTGCTCAGGGACGTTTCGATCCGGGAGACCTTGCTTCAGGGGCGGACCTTGATCCGCTTCGCGGTCGTGGCGGGGCTGATCGGTCCGACAGCGTCGGCCATGTTGGCCACTGGTACGCTGGCGCTATGGCATCATGAGCCGCTGGGCCCCAACATCCTCAGATGGTTGGTGGCGGATGCGCTGGGCATGCTGATCGTGGCGCCGCCGCTCCTTCTCCTCGCCAGTCGCGGCGCCTGGTCCGGCAAGGCCAACCTGGCTCAACGAGGCGCGTTGGCCGGGCTGCTTGCAGGAACGCTGGCTGTGGTTTTCCTGCAAGATTCCTTTCCTTTGCTGTTTCTGGTTCCGCCGGTTCTGATCCTGGTCGCGTTTCGGTGCGGTGCGGGGTCGGCGAGCGTGGGCCTGCTGATCGCCTCGGCCGTTTCGCTGGCGGCGGTGGCGACGGGTCATGGTCCCATCGCCCTGATCGACGGCGGCCTGGATCAGCGGGCGATGATCCAGCAGCTGTTCCTGGCCACCATGGTGTTCACCACCCTGCCGGTCGCGGCCGTCCTGAAGGATCGGGCCGAAAGCGAGGCGCGCTATCGCCTGCTGGCGGAAACGGCGACCGACATCGTCGCCCGCTTCGACGCCGCGGGACGCTTCCTCTATGTCTCCCCCTCGGTGAAGGCGGTGTTGGGCAGGGAGCCCGAGGACATGCTGGGCAAGGACTGCACCGGCATCATCCACGAGGACGATCTGGCGGTCGTGCGACAGACGCTGATCGACTATGTGGCGGCGGGGCCTTCCGCGCCGGCGCCCCGGTATGAATACCGTGCGATCAAGGCCGACGGGGAGCAGATCTGGCTGGAGGCCACTCCCCGGGCGATCTGGGATGAGCGCGGTCGTCTGGTCGAGTTCCACGATTGCGTCCGCGACGTCACCGCTCGCAAGGCGGCCGAACAGGCTCGGCAGGAGCTGCTGGACACGCTGAAGCTGGCGGAAGACCTGGCGGGGCTGGGATCCTGGAAGCTGGATGTCCTCACCGGACAGGTGCGCTGGTCCGATCAGGTCTATCGCATCCACGGGGTTGATCCGCAGTCGTTCGATCCAAGCCTGGACGACGCCGTCGGCTTCTATCACCCCAACGATCGACAGGCGGTCAGGGACTGGTGCGCGCGCGCCATCCAGACCGGTGAGGGCGGAGAGTTCCGGCTGAGGTTGATCCGCGCCGATGGCGAAGAACGGATCGTCGTGTCCCAATGTCGGCCGGAGCGCCGCGAAGGCCGGACGGTGGCGCTGTACGGCGTGTTCCAGGACGTGACCGAGCGGGTGCGGGCAGAGGAAAGCCTGGCGGCGAGCGAGGCCCGCTATCGCCTGATGGCGGACCGCGCCAGCGACATCATCGTCACCTATGGGGTCGATGGACTGATCCGCTACGTCTCGCCAAGCGTCGAGGCCTCGGCCGGCGTCAAGCCCGAGGCGCTGATCGGGCGCCCGGTGACGAGCCTGATCCATCCGGACGACATCCCCGCGCTCACCGAGGCCTTCCGGGAGCTGGTGAGGACGGGAGGCGAGAGCGCCCGGGACGGCGTGCGGTACCGCGGGGTCACGCCGGATGGTTCAGTGCGCTGGTTCGAGGCGCGGACGACGCTGATCCGTGACGAAGAGGGCCGGGTGGTGGAGTTCCACGACGCGGTGCGCGACATCACGGCGACCAAGGCTCTGGAAGACGACCTGATCGCGGCCAAGGAAGCGGCCGAGCACGCGGCCAAGGCCAAGACGGAGTTCCTGGCCAATATGTCCCACGAGCTGAGGACGCCGCTGACCAGCGTGATCGGCTTCTCGGGCCTGCTGAAGGACAGCGCGGCCTTGCCGGACGAAGAGCGGCGCTATGCCGACCGGATCGCCACAGCGAGCGAGGCCCTGCTGGGGGTCATCAACGACATTCTGGATTACTCCAAGCTGGAGGCGGAGGCCGTCGATCTGGACCCGCAGCCGTTTGACCCGGCCGAGACGGCGCGGGGCGCCGCGTCGATCGTGGAAGCTCAATGCGCGGCCAAGGGGTTGGCGTTGACGCTGGATCTGGACGAGGCCCTGCCCCCCGCCCTGATGGGCGACGAGGGGCGGATCCGGCAGGTTCTGCTGAACTTCCTGTCCAACGCCGTGAAGTTCACGGTTTCGGGCGAGGTCCGGCTGGAAAGCCGCTGGACCGATGGGCGCCTGAGGGTCGCGGTGAGCGACAGCGGCATCGGCATCTCGTCGGAGAAGATCGACGCCCTGTTCGAACGGTTCACCCAGGCCGACGCCTCGACGACCCGGGTCTATGGCGGGACGGGGCTGGGGCTGGCGATCAGCCGGCGGTTGATCGAGATAATGGGCGGCGAGATCGGGGCGGCGAGCCGGCCGGGCGAAGGCTCGACCTTCTGGTTCGAGGTTCCCCTGCCGGTCGCGGAGGCTGGCGAGGCGCATGAAGGCGATGCCGTGTTCGACCTGCCGGCCGGTCTGAAGGTTCTGATGGCCGACGACGCGCCGGCGAACCGGGAGCTGGTTCGGATCATCCTGGCGGGCTGGGATATCGAGCTGGAGACTGTGGAGAACGGGGCCGAAGCCGTGCAGGCGGCGGCCAGGGGAGCGCACGACGTGATCTTGATGGATGTGCACATGCCGGTGATGGACGGCATGGATGCGACGCGGGCGATCCGGGCGCTGCCGGGGGCGGCGGGCCGGGCTCCGGTGATCGCGTTGACGGCGAACGTGCAGCCGGAACAGGTCGAGGCCTGCCGCGCGGCCGGCATGGACGCTCATGTGGGCAAGCCGATCCAGGTCGGAGAGCTGATCGCGACGATGGCTCAGGCCATCTCGCGGCCGATGGACGACGGCGTCGGGGAGAAGGCTGCGTGACCGTGCATGTGATGGTCGTCGAGGATAACGAGGCCGCGCGCGACCTGATGGACGTCGCGCTGAGCCAGGCGGGGTTTCAGGTCTCGGCGGTGTCGAACGGAGAGGCGGCGCTCGATCTGATGAACCGCCAGCGATTCGGCCTGGTGCTGCTGGACGTGCACATGCCGCGTCTGAGCGGGCTTGAAGTGCTGGTAGCGATCGGGAAGTTGAAGGTCAGGCCGCCGGTCCTGATGGTCAGCGCCGATACACAGGGCGAAGTCGTGAGGAAGGCCGTCGGCCTGGGCTGCATCGGCTATGTCGCCAAGCCCTTCCTGCCGAGGGACCTGGTTGAGCGGGCGCGGTGGGCGCTGGCCGGGCCGGTGCCGATGACCATGCACTGACGGCCCAGACGTTCGCTGATTTTCTCAATCATCCAACGACGCCCAGAATTCGCCTGAGAAATCAGAGGGCGAACGATTTATGGCGCGCTGAACGCGCCCGCATGCGCCGATCCCTTATGATGTGGGCATGTCGGGAAATCAGGTGAGGCCCGAGGCGGGCGCGGGATGCGCCGACGACTGGGCCATGCGTCGAAAGACGAATCAGCGCGCCATGATCGAGGCGGCCGAGGCGCGGCTGATGAACACGGTCATCGCTGAGGGCGACGCGATCGCGGCCGATCGCCATGTGCGGGCGATCACCAATCTGGCGCGCGCGGTCGTGGCGGTCGAGGCGATCAAGCCCGCGAGAGCGGTCTCGGCCGGGCAAGACCAAGAGGACGGGATGGGCGGACGCGACGATGACGATCCAGAGGTTCTGGAATCCCTGCGCGCCGCAATGCGCGAACGATACGATTTTTTCCAGCGACAGGCGGCTCTTCGAGGCGGAACTGGCGACTCTGGACGAGACGGAAATGCGCCGGGCGCTGGCGGAGCACCCGGGTTTGCTGGAGCACCAGAAACCGCCGACCGGGGACTGGCGCACGTGGCTGATGCTGGGTGGGCGCGGAGCGGGCAAGACGTTCGCTGGGGCCGTCTGGCTGCATAGGCTCGCGCGGAGTCAGGATAACCTGACACTGGCGCTGGTTGGTCCCGCCCTGCACGATGTTCGCGAGGTGATGGTCGAGGGGCCGTCCGGGCTGAAGGGCGTGGCGGCGGAGGGTGCGCGACCCCGCTGGGAGAGCGGGCGCAAACGCCTGGTCTGGGGCAACGGCACCGTGGCCTACGCCTTCTCGGCCGAGGATCCCGACAGCTTGAGGGGACCGCAGTTCCACGCGGCCTGGGCCGATGAATACTGCGCCTGGCGAGATCCGGAGAGGGTGTTGTCCAACCTGCGATTTGGCCTGAGGCGCGGGGCGGCGCCGCGGTTGATGGTGACGACGACGCCTCGGCCCATTCCGGCGCTGAGACGACTCATGGCCGAGACCGGCCTGGCGATCAGCCGAGGCGGAACGGGGGAGAATGCGATGAACCTGTCGCCGGGTTTCCTCGCGCATGTTCGGGGAGTGTACGGCGGGACCCGGCTGGAGGCGCAGGAACTGGAAGGGCTGGTCGTCGAAAACGAGGGCGCGCTGTTCCGGGCCGAGGATCTGGCCAGGGCGAGGGGCGACCGGCCCCGGCGACTGGAGAAGATCGTGGTGGCGGTCGATCCGCCCGTCAGCGCGCACGGAGACGCCTGTGGGATCGTGGCGGCCGGTCGGCTGGATGGGCGGGGCTTCGTGCTTGCGGACCGATCCGCGCGGGGCCTGACGCCTCTGGGCTGGGGTCGCCGGGTGGCGGCCGTCGCGGCAGAGCTGGGCGCCGAGGCGGTGGTCGCCGAAGCCAACCAGGGCGGGGACATGGTGCGCACCGTGCTGGAACAGGCGGGATGCGGGGCGACGATCCGTCTGGTCCACGCCAGCCGCAGCAAGCGGGTGCGGGCCGAGCCAGTGGCGGCCCTGTATGAGCAGAGGCGGGTGATCCATTGCGGGGCGTTTCCCGAGCTGGAAGAGGAACTGATGTCGCTTGGCGCCGAAGGGCCGCGGCTCAGCCCCGACCGGGCCGACGCCCTGGTCTGGGCCTTGACGGACCTGCTGTTGAAACGGCCGGGCAGGCCGAGGATCCGAATGCTGTGACACCCCTTCGGCCGAACAGGGATTGAGGCTCGCAAGACCTCCCTGTTCCCCGCCACGCCCTGGCGGCGCCTCGGCCCGCCTCGTGGCGCATGCACACGACCGCAGGCGGTCGTCCGTTCAAGCCCTTTCCCGCCGGGAGAGGGGCAAAGGAAAGGAACACCCTTATGCCCATCAGCGATCCATATTCTGCGCATGCGACATCGGCGTCCGCGCCCGCCCGCCGGGCCGAGGCCGTGACGCCGAGCGACACGGTCGATCTGAGCGCGGTCGCCAAGAGCCTGTATGTCGGCGGACCCGGCGACGTGCGCGTGCAGCCGGCAGGTGGAGGCGCGGCGGTGACGCTGGCGGCCCATCCCATCGGCTATCTGCCGGTGCAGGTCAGCCGGGTGCTGGCGACGGGGACGACGGCGACGTCCATCGTGGCGCTGCTCGACTAATGCCGGGACTGAGTTTGGCCGAGGTCGCGCCGGCAGGAGCCAGCGCGGCGCGGTTCAGCGCGCCGGGATTGCCGCGCTGGTCGGCCGCCGTGCGGCGCGCCCAGAGCGGACGGGGACGCGCCCGGATCGTCTGTTTTGGAGATTCCACGACGGCAGGATATGGCGCGCCGGGTCGCAGCGGCGCCTGGCCGCGCCAGCTGGCTGAACAGATGGCGTGGCGGGGCGCTCGGGAAACCGGCTTCTTCTCCGATGCCGGCCTCGGCGCGAGCTATGACAGCCGGATGGTGCGGGGCGCCGGCTGGGCGGCGGACACGACCAAGGGATTGGGCGGCGGCTTCTACCGGAACCTGACGGTGACGGCGAACCCCATGACATTCACGCCCCAGCTGGCGTTCGAGGCGGTGGACGTCTTCCTGTATGGAACGACGTCCCTGCGGGTGACCATCGGGGCCGGGACACCCGTGGTCGTGACGGGCGCGTTCGGGACCGCCGTCGGCAAGCGCACGGTCAGTTGCGCCGAGGCGGGGCTGGGGAGGGGCGCGTGGCCGGTGTCGCTGGTCGCGCTGAACACAAGCGGGCACGTCGGGCTGGACTGTTACGACGCCGGGACCGGGATCAGCGTGATGAACGCGGGCGTTTCCGGCTGGAAGGCGGCGGATTTCAACGGGGCAGGCTTTGGGCCGTCCGACACGCTGGATGTGCTGGAGCCGGACCTTCTGATCTACAACGTCGGGATCAATGACTGGGGGGCACCGACAGGCGAAACCGCCTGGAAGGCTTCGGTGCAGACGGTGATCGACCGGGCCGTGGCGGTGGGCGCCGATGTGCTGCTGTGCGTGCCGATCAATACCGGGAACGGAAACCGGCCGACCTTCGCGCAGTATCTGCGAGATTTGGCGACTTTGAACGGCCTCGTCCAGCCGCTGGATCTGGGGGTGGCGCTGGGCAACCTGGCGCAGGCGACGGCGGCGGGCGACATGATCGACAGCCTGCACCCCTCGACCCAAGGCTACGGCAAGGTCGCGGCCCTGATCCGTCGGCGGATCGCCTGACACCCTGACATCAAGAGGAGTCGAGATGGCGATGATGACCTGGCCCTTCGGGCGCGGGCGTAGAGGCGCGCCTGAAGTGAAGGACAGCCGGGCGGGACCGCTGATCGCCCTGACCGGGGCGGGGCGGCCGCAGTGGACGCCGAGGGACTACGCCAGCCTGGCGAGCGAGGGGTTCGGGAAGAATGCGGTGGCCTATCGCTGCGTGCGGATGATCGCGGAGGCCTGCGCGGCGACGCCGCTGGCGGTGTTCTTGGACGGCGTCAGGGAAGACGACCATCCGGTTGCGCGGCTGCTGCGGAAGCCGAACCCGGAGCAGTCGGGGGCGGAGTGGCTGGAGGGGCTGTACGGCGCTCTGCAGACGGCGGGCAACGCCTATGCGGAAGCGGTCGGTGAGGGGCCGCCGGAGGAGCTGTGGACGCTGCGGCCCGACCGGGTGACGGTGGTTCCGGGCAAGGCGGGATGGCCGGACGCTTATGAGTATTCCGTCGGCGGACGGTCTGCGCGGATCGGGCGGGCGGCGGACGGCTGGATGCCGGTGATGCACCTGAAGCTGTGGCATCCGACCGACGATCATTACGGGTTTTCACCGATCGAGGCGGCCGCCTTCGCCATCGATGTGCACAATGCGTCGGGCGCCTGGAACAAGGCGCTGCTGGACAATGCGGCGAGGCCCAGCGGGGCGCTGGTGTTCGACAGCCGCGACGGCGAGCGGCTGACCGAGGCGCAGTTCGAGGCGCTGAAGGCCGAGCTGGCGGAGGCGCATTCCGGCGCGGCGAACGCGGGGCGGCCGCTGGTGCTGGAGGGCGGGCTGGACTGGAAGGCCATGTCGATGAGCCCGGCGGACATGGACTTCATCGCGGGCAAGCACGCGGCGGCGCGGGAGATCGCGCTGGCGTTCGGGGTTCCGCCGCAGCTGCTGGGGATTCCGGGGGATGCGACCTACGCCAATTATCGCGAGGCCAATGCGGCCTTCTGGCGGGGGACGGTGGTTCCCCTGGTGAGGAAGACGGCGGGCGCCCTGACCGGTTGGCTCGGCGGGCGGTTCGAGGGGCTTGAGATTGCGCCGGACCTGGACGCGGTGCCGGCGCTGCAGCCCGAGCGGGACGCGCTGTGGGCAAGGCTGAACGCGGCGTCGTTCCTGACCGATGAGGAGCGCAGGCGGATGGCCGGGGTGGGCGCATGAGCGGGGATCTGAAGAAGTTAGCGAGCGCGCTGGGCGTCGCCCTGGCGGTGCAGACGATCGCGGGTCTGGTGTGGGCCGGGGGCGCGGCGGCGCGGATCGGGACGCTGGAGCAGCGGGTCGACGAGCAGAGACTGGTGGCCGAGCGGCTGGCGCGGCTGGAAGCCCAGGGCGAGGCGACGCGGGCGGCGCTGGTTCGGATCGAGACGCGGCTGGAGGATCGGCGATGACGGTGGCGGTGGATGCCGGCTTGCGGATCGAGGGCTATGCCTCGCTGTGGGGCGTGGCGGACCTGAAAGGGGATGTGACGGCCAAGGGAGCCTTCGTCGACAGCCTGAGGCGGACCGGCGCGGGCGGGGTGCGGATGCTGCATCAGCATGAGAGCCGGGCCGTGGTCGGCATCTGGGACGAGATCGTCGAGGACGAGCGGGGCCTGTTCGTCCGGGGTCGGATCGCAGACTGGTCGGCCGAGGCGCGCTATGCCCAGGCGCTGAGCCGGGCGGGAGCGCTGGACGGGCTGTCGATCGGGTTCCGGGCGGCGAAGGCACGGCGCGAGGGGCGGCTGAGGGTGCTGTCCGGCGTGGAGCTGTGGGAGGTGTCGCTGGTGACGTTTCCAGCTTTGCCGGGGGCGCGGTTCAGGGCGTCGTCAGATACTCCGCCGGGAGCGGGAGCGTCGGCGTTTCGGCCTGCCAGTAGACGCTGACGACCCACCAGCGGGCGCCGTCGTTGAAGAGCTGGATGGAGTTGACGCCGCGCAGGAAGGGCTGGGCGTCTGTCTGGGAACGGCGGGCCTCGTAGGTGGACCAGACGTGGGTGACGGCGCCGAAGGTTTCGGTGCGTCGCGCGATCTCGCGCTCGTGGAAGCCGTCGCGGACCAGGTTGGGACCGGCGCGGTCGACGTAATCCTGGGGCGTGAGGGGGGTGAGGACGCCGACGCCGTCGCGGATCGCCGTCGGCATCAGGCGGGCGGAGGGGTGGAACAGGTGGCGGAAGCGGTCCCAGTCGCGGGCCTGACCCGCGTCGCCCGAGATGACGGCGTAGAGGGCGGCGAGGATGGCGTCGGCCGAGGCGACATCGGCGGCGTAGGCGGGGTTGGCGATGGCGGTCGTCGGCTCGGGCGCGGTCTGAGCCAGCGCGGACGTGGTCGTCAGGGTCAGCAAAGCGGCGGCGGCTAGGATCGTCGGGCGCATAAAGAGTCTCCGGTGAACCGGGGGGAGACTGGCGCGAAGGGGCGTTCGGGGGAAGCTGGAAAGAACGGGCCCCTCAGCCTTTCGCGCGAGTCCGATCGCTGCGCTCTCGGGCGCTCAAGCCCTCTCCCGGCCGGGAGAGGGATCATGAAGGGGAAACCATGAAAGAGACGAAGACGGCCTCGGCCACGCCCGAGGCGCGTGCGGCGCTGCACGAGATGATGGCGGCGTTCGAAGCGTTCAAAGGGGCCAATGACGCCCGGCTGAGCGAGATCGAGAAGAAGGCCTCGGCCGACGCCCTACTGGAGGAGAAGGTGGCGAGGATCGACGCCGCCGTGGGCCAGGCGCAGGCGCGGCTGGATCGGGCGCTGAGCGAGAGCCGGCGTCCCGCGATCGGCGCGGAGCCGACGCCGGTCGCCTCGGCGCCCGAAGCCAAGGCCGCGTTCGAGGGGTATGTGCGGACCGGGCGCGAGGTCGGGCTGGAGGTCAAGGCGGGGCTGAGCTCGGCGCCGACGTCGGGCGGTTACGTCGTGCCGGCGGAGACGGAGCGGGCGATCGAGCGGCGGCTGATGACCGTCAGCCCCATGCGGGAGATCGCGACGGTGCGGACCGTGGCGTCGGGCGTGTTCAAGAAGCCGGTGTCGACGGCGGGGATCACGTCCGGCTGGGTGGCCGAGACGGCGGCGCGGCCGGAGACGGATCCGGCGACGCTGGCCTTGCTCGAGTTCCCGGCGGCGGACCTCTACGCCAATCCGGCGGCGACGCAGGCGCTGCTCGACGACGCCCTGGTCGATCTGGACGAATGGCTGGCCGGCGAGGTCGAGGACGCCTTCGCGGCGCAGGAAACGACGGCCTTCGTGACCGGCGATGGGGTGAACAAGCCCAAGGGCTTCCTGGGCTATTCCATTGTGGCGGACGCCAGCCATGCCTGGGGCGACATCGGCTATGTGGCGTCGGGCGCGGCGGGGGCGTTCGCGGCGTCCAACCCGACGGACCGGCTGATCGACCTGATCTATGCGCCCAAGGCCCAGTATCGGCCGAACGGGCGGTTCGTGATGAACCGGAAGACCGTCTCGGCGGTGAGGAAGTTCAAGGACGCGGACGGCAACTACATCTGGTCGCCCGCGACGCGGGCGGGGGAGACGGCGAGCTTGCTGGGCTATCCGGTCACCGAGATCGAAACGATGCCGGACATCGCCGCGAACAGCCCTGCGATCGCGTTCGGGGACTTCCAGCGGGGGTATCTGATCGTCGACCGAGCCGGTGTCCGCGTCCTCCGCGATCCGTATTCGGCCAAGCCCTATGTGCTGTTCTACACGACCAAGCGCGTGGGCGGCGGTGTGCAGAACTTCGACGCGATCAAGGTGATGAAGTTCAGCGCGAGCTGACGACGGCGTTCTCCCTCCCCCTCGGGGGAGGGCAGGCCGCGAAGCGGCCGGGTGGGGGCGGCAGGGCAAGACACAGGCGATGTCGGAGTTTGGCCTGCCCGGCCGCCCCCACCCGGTCTTCGCTGCGCTCCGACCCCCCTCCCCCGCCGGGGGAGGGAGAGGCCGTGCGCGACTTCTGACATCGGAGACTTTCCATGACCGCACCCGTGAGCCTCACGGAGGCGAAGCTGTTCCTGCGCGTCGAGCACGGCGCGGAGGACGGGCTGATCCAGACGCTGATCGATGCGGCGCGGAGCCGGTTGGAGGGGGAGGTGGGGCTGAGCCTGACCTCGACGTCGCCGGCGCCGCTCAGGCTGGCGATCCTGATGCTCGCGTTGCGCGCCTATGAGCGGGGCGAGCGGGAGATGCCGATCCGGCCGGTGGAGGCCTGGATCGCGCCCTATCGCGTGGTGCGGCTGTGAGGGTGCTGGGCGAGCTGTTCGAGCGCGTCGAGGCGGAGACGCCATACGGCGGGCGGGCGGTGTCGTGGGAGCCGCTGGGGGCGGTCTGGCTGAAGGTCCAGGGTCGGCGAAGGCGAGAGCGGAGCGAGGCCGAGGGGACTGTGGCCGTCGAGGTGGCGACGGCGGAAGCGCGGACCGATCCGAGGCTGGTCGAGGGGCGGGTGATCCGGTTCGGCGGGGCCGACTGGACCATCAGCCAGGTCGATGTCGAGGTGGAGCGGCCAGGGCGGTCCGAACTGCAGCTGGAGCGGACACGATGAGGGATCATGAGAGCGCGCTGCAGAAGGCGCTGATCGCGCATCTGCGGGGGGATGCGACGCTGAAGGCGCTGCTGGGCGACCCGGCGCGGATCTGGGACGAGGCGCCGAGGGGCGCGGGATGGCCGCGGGTGACGGTGGGGCGGTCGGAGAGCCAGCCGGTCGCGGCGGCGGACTGCGGGATCGAGCATCGGATCAGCTTGCGATGCGCCTCGCGGTTCGAGGGCGTGGAGGAGGCCAAGGCGATCTGCGCGGCGGTGCGGGCGGCGGTGCATGAGGCGCCGCTGGAGGCCGACGGGGTGCGGGTGGTGAGTCTGAGGGCGAACTTCGTCGACGTGTTCCGCGGACAGGGACAGCGGTCGACCTGGGGCGTGGTGCGGCTGAGGGCCGTGACGGAAGAGATCTGAGGAGAGAGACATGGCCGCACAGCGCGGGAAGGACATCCTGCTCAAGATCGAGCAGGGGGCGGGGACGTTCGTCACCGTCGCAGGATTGAGGGCGCGGACGATTTCGCTGAACGCCAGGACGGTGGATGCGACGGACGCGGACTCGGCCGGGCGGTGGCGCGAGCTGCTGGGCGGGGCGGGGGTGAAGTCCGCCGCCGTGTCGGGGCAGGGGATCTTTCGGGATGCGGCGTCGGACGCGCTGATCCGAGAGGCGTTCTTCGAGCAGGCGGCGAAGACCTGGCGGCTGATCGTGCCGGACTTCGGCACGCTGGAAGGGCCGTTCCTGGTGTCGGCGCTGGAGTACGCCGGGGACCATGAGGGCGAGGCGACGTTCGCGATCAGCCTGGCCAGCGCGGGCGAGATCGGGTTCAGCGCGTGATGAGCGGCTGGATGGGTGGTGACTTGCCCCCCTCGGGCATGGCGGCCCTCTCCCCCCAAGGGGGGGAGATTGGCGCGAGGGGCGAGGTTCGGGTGGTGCTGGCGGGGGCGGAGCGGAAGCTGTGCCTGACGTTGGGGGCGCTGGCGGAGATAGAGACGGCGCTCGGCGTGTCTGGCGTCGAGGCGCTGGCGGATCGGCTGCGCGGGTTGTCGGCGCGGGACCTGATGGTTGTGCTGGCGGCGCTGCTGCGGGGCGGCGGCGAGGGGGCGTTCGCGGGCGAGCTGGATCGGGCGGCGGTGACGCCCAGGGAGGCGGCCGAGGCGGTGGCGGCGGGATTCGCGGCGAGCCTCGATGGCTGAGTGGGGCGTGATGCTGCGGGTAGCGGTGACTATGGGGATTTCGCCCGAGGCCTTCTGGCGGCTGTCGCTGAAGGAATGGCGGATGCTGACGGCGCCTGTGGGGCCCGGGCCGATGGCGCGGCGCGAGCTGGACGAGATGATGAGGGCGTGGCCGGATGACCGACGACTATAGACCGGACGACTTGGACGCCGTGCCCGCGAAGGCCGCGGAAGCCGCGGCGGCGCTGGAAGCGCTGCGGGAGCCGGCTGAGCGGGTGGCGTCCTCGATTGAAGATGTGTTCTCGCGGGCGGGCGCCAGTCTGACGCGGTCGCTGGCGCGGGCGGCGGCGGATGGCGAGGTGTCGCTGGCGGAGCTGGCGCGGGCTGTGATCGCAGCGGTGGGGGCCGGCGTCGGAGGGTCGGGCGGGCTTGGCGCGGCGATCGCGCAGGCGGTGGCGGGCGCGGCGGGCTTTGGCGGCGCGAGGGCCGACGGCGGCCTGGTGCTGGGCGGCGGAGCCTATCTGGTCGGCGAGCGGGGGCCTGAGGTATTTCGACCGTCGGGCGCGGGTGTCGTGGAGCCGACGGGATCGGGCGGCGTGGTGGTGAACGTCACGGTCGACGGCGGAGCGCCGGCGCTCTTGAGGTCAGAAGCGCAGATCGCACAGGCGCTGGCCAGGGCCGCCGCGCTGGGGGCGCGGCGGCTATAGGGATCGACTACTCGCCCTTGGGATTGAGGCCGAAGCGGTTGTCGCCGCGCTGGCCCTCGCTGATGCCGATCCAGAGCAGGAAGCCGAGCTGGATCAGGCCGACGATCGCGAGAATGCCGAACATAGGGCCGAGGATGGCCAACGCTGCGACGGGGTCGTCGTTGCCCATGTAGCCTGTGGTGAGGGCCGCGAAGCCCACGCTCATGCCCGCGGCGACGATGCCTGCGATGCCGGCGACCCAGGGGATGGCGACCAGCCAGCCCGTATGTCCCATGTCGTGGAGCCGCTTCACCGAAATGGCCAGGTTTGGCCAGATCAGGGCGATGGACAGCAGGGTGCCTAGCAGCGGGATCCAGCCGAGGACGACGCCGGCGCCCAGGCAGATCAGCCAACCGATCCAGAAATGCTGGCGACGAATGCGGCCGTTGAACGAGAACAGGACGTGCTGGAAGTTGAAGGTGTCGACGGGGACGCCCGGCGTGGCCGACGGGCCGGACGGCGTGGGCGCGGCGGCGAGCAGCATGATGTTGGTGGCCTCGCCCGCGACGGGGACGAAGTCGACGCGAAGGCCGGCGGTGATGCTGGCGGGCGGTGAGACCGCTTCGCACACGAAGGAATAGCGGATGCCGTCGTCGCCGCTGATGAGCCCCGCGCCAGAGGCGTCGTCGAAGCTGAGAATCTGACCGCGCATTTTGGCTCCCCTGCCGAGCGGCCGTTTGCGGCCGCGAACGGGGCGAGACTGGCGGAGGCCGGGCGGGCGGACAAGTGAAACCGGAGACAGGAATGGCCTTTCACGAGGTGAGATTGCCCGCGCGCCTGGCGTTCGGATCGACCGGCGGGGTCGAGCGGCGGACCGAGGTGGCGACGCTGGGGTCGGGGTATGAGCGGCGGTCCTCGCCCTGGGCGATGGGGCGCAGGCGATATCTGATCGGGGCGAACCTGCGGTCGCTGGCGGACATGGCGGCGCTGACCGAGTTCTTCGAGGCGCGGCGGGGAAGGCTGTACGGGTTCCGGTTTCGGGACTTCGCGGACTACGCCTCGTGCGCGCCGGGCGGGACGCCGGGGCCGCTGGATCAGGGGCTGGGCGAGGGCGACGGGGCGCGGACGGTGTTCAGGCTGATCAAGCGGTATGGCGACGACGGCGGGGAGGCGGTGGAGCGGCCGATCACCAGGCCGGTCGAGGGATCGGTGAGGGTCGCGGTCGGCGGGGTGGAGGTGGCGGCTGCGGCGTTCGCGGTGGATGCGACGACGGGCGAGGTGACGCTGGACGCGGCCCCTGGCGAGGGCGTGGCGGTGACGGCGGGGTTCCTATTCGACACGCCGGTGCGGTTCGACGCGGACCGGCTGGAGGTCACGCTGGAGAGCTTCGACGCGGGGCGGATGGCGGCCGTGCCGCTGATCGAGGTGCGGGTTTGAGAGGAAGCATCTCTCTCCCCCTTGTGGGGAGGGACCGCGAGCCTTGGTGAGCGCGGGTGGGGCCGGACAGCGAGTTCGCACGGACGGGCCCCACCCGGGCTTCGCTGCGCTTCGCCGTCCCTCCCCATGAAGGGGAGGGAGAACGAGGATGAGGGACATTCCAAGCGAACTGGCCGCCCGCATCGAGAGCGGTGCGGCGACGCTGTGCCATGCCTGGATCGTCACGCGGGCGGATGGGCCGCGGCTGGGGTTCACCGATCATGATCGGGATCTGGTCGTGGACGAGGTCGTCTGTCGCGCGGCGAGCGGGTGGACGAACGGAGCGGCCGAGGGCGCAGCGGGACTGGCGGCCGGGAGCCTGGCGATCGGCGGGGTGCTGGACGGCGAGGCCGTCGACGAGGCCGAGGTCGCGGCGGGGCTGTGGGACCAGGCGCGGGTCGCGCTGTGGCGCGTCGACTGGCGGCGGCCGGACCTGAGGGTGCGGCTGGGCGTCGGGCGGCTGGGGCGGATTCGGCGTGACGGCGAGGGGTTCGTGGCGGAGCTCGAAGGGCCGATGGCGGCGCTGGAGCGAGTGGTCGGGCGGACCTATGGGCGGCTGTGCGACGCGGTGTTCGGCGACGCCCGGTGCGGGATCGAGCCGCTGGGCCGGAGTTGCGACAAGCGGTGGGAGACGTGCGTCGGGACATTCGGCAATGGGCTGAACTTCCGGGGCTTTCCGGATGTGCCGGGCGACGACTTTCTGACGGCGATGCCGGCGACGGGCGGACGTCATGACAGCGGGAGCCGGCGGTGAGCCCGGTCGAGGCGGCGCGATCTTGGCTGGGCACGCCATATCGGCATCAGGCGAGCGAGAAGGGCCTGGGCGCGGATTGCCTGGGGCTGGTGCGCGGGGTGTGGCGCGAGGTGGTGGGTGAGGAGCCGGAAGAACCGCCGCCCTATTCCGCCGACTGGGCCGAGGTCGGGGGCGAGGAGATGCTGCTGATGGCCGCGCAGCAAAGGCTGGTGGAGCGGCCGGTCGGAATGATGCGGCCGGGCGACGTTCTGCTGTTCCGGATGAGCGAGGGGGCGGCGGTGAAGCACTGCGCGATCCTGAGCGACGTCGAGAGGCCGGAGCCGCGGATGATCCACGCCTACTGGGGACGGGCGGTGGTGGAGAGCTGGATGGGGCCGTGGTGGCGACGGCGGCTGGTGGCCGTGTTCGGGTGGCCCGCCGCAACGAGGGAGTAGTCGGACATGGCGCAGGTGATCCTGGGCGGGGTCGGCGGGATCGTCGGCGGCGGCGTGGGCCGGGCGATCGGGGCGGCGCTGGGGGGCGTGATCGATCGAGGCGTGGTGAACGCGCTGTCGCCGGCGCGGCAGGTAGGGCCGAGGCTGGAGACGCTGAAGGTCCAGACGACGGCGGAGGGGACGCCGATCGCCTGCGTCTTCGGGCGGGCGCGGGTGACGGGGCAGGTGATCTGGGCGGCGCGGTTCCTGGAGCGGCGCAATTCGTCCGGCGGCGGCAAGGGCGGGCCGAGGACGGTCGACTACGCCTATTCGTTGAGCTTCGCGGTGGCGCTGTGCGAGGGGCCGATCGACGGGGTCGGGCGTGTCTGGGCGGACGGCAAGCCGATGGATCTGACCGGCGTGGCGATGCGGGTGCATCGGGGGACCGAGGAACAGACGCCGGATCCGTTGATTGAGGCGGTGGACGGGGATGCGCCGAGCTATCGCGGGACGGCCTATGTGGTGTTCGAGGATCTGCCGCTCGGACCGTATGGCGACCGGGTGCCGCAGCTGAGTTTCGAGGTGTTCCGGCGGCCGGAAGGCGACGGGCTGGAGGAGCGGCTGGAAGGCGTGTGCCTGATCCCCGGAGCCGGGGAGTTCGTGCTGGCGACGGAGGCGGTCATGCGGCGCGAGGGGCTGACGCGGACGGCGGCCGAGAACGTGCATCTGGGGGATGGTCGGACGGACCTGATCGCCTCCCTAGATCAGATGGAGGCGCAACTGCCGAACCTGAAGCGGGTCAGTCTGGTGGTCGGGTGGTTCGGGACGGACCTGCGGGCCGGGCACTGTCAGGTTCGGCCGGGCGTGGAGCGGCGGGACAAGCCGACAGAGCCCCTGACCTGGTCCGTGGCGGGGCTGGGGCGCGATGAGGCGCATCTGATTACGCAGGTGGACGGAAAGCCGGCCTATGGCGGGACGCCGTCGGACGAGAGCGTGCGACAGGCGGTCGTGGCGCTGAAGGCGCGGGGGTGGGCGGTGACGCTGTATCCCTTCGTCTTCATGGATGTGCCGGCCGACAATAACCTGCCGGATCCCTATGGCGGGGCCCGGCAGGCGGCCTATCCGTGGCGCGGTCGTGTGAAGGGCGAGGACGGCGCGGGCGCGACCGCCGAGGTCGCGGCGGTGTTCGGGGCGGCGGACGGATGGGGGCTGCGGCGGCTGGCGCTGCACTATGCGGCGCTGGCGGCGGAGACGGGGTGCGACGGGCTGCTGATCGGCTCGGAGATGCGCGGGCTGACGTGGACGCGGGATGAAGCCGGTGGATATCCGGCGGTGGCGCAGTACCGGACGCTGGCGGCGGAGTGCCGGGCTGTGGTCGGGCCGGATGTGAAGATCAGCTATGCGGCGGACTGGTCGGAGTATGCGGGGCATCGACCGGAGGGGTCGGGTGATGTGATCTTCCATCTCGATCCGCTGTGGGCCGATGAGACCATCGATTACGTCGGGATCGACTGGTACCCGCCGCTCGGCGACTGGCGGGCGGGCGACGGCGGCGTGGACGCGGCCGGGTTCGAAGGGCCGGACGATGCGGCCTATCTCGCGAGCCAGGTCGCGGGCGGCGACGGGTTCGACTGGTTCTACGCCAGCGAGGCGGACCGGGCGGCGCAGGTGCGCACGCCGATCGTGGATGCGGCGCACGGCGAGGACTGGGTGTTCCGGGTCAAGGATTTGAAGGGATGGTGGGGGAACGCTCACCATGACCGGCCGGGCGGAGTGAGGTCCGCGACGCCGACGGCGTGGGTTCCGGGGATGAAGCCGATTCGGCTGACGGAGTTCGGCTGCGCGGCGGTGGACCGGGGCGGCAATGCGCCGAACCTGTTTCAGGACCCGAAGTCGTCGGAGAGCTTTCTGCCTCCGTTCTCGACGGGCGCGCGGGACGACCGGATGCAGAGGCGGGCGCTGGAGGCGGTGCTGGGTTGGTTCGCGGTGGCTGCGAACAATCCGGTGTCGGCGGTCTATGGCGGGCCGATGCTGGAAGCGGCGGACGCCTGGTGCTGGGACGCACGGCCCTATCCGGCGTTTCCGGGGCTGGCGGAGGTGTGGGCGGACGCCGGGGCTTGGCGGGCCGGGCACTGGCTGAACGGGCGCATGGGCGGGGAGGCGCGCTTTCTGCTGGAGGCGATCCTGCGGCGCGGGGGCCTGTCCGAGGATGATTTCGAGGTGGGGCGGCCGGACGGGACGGTCGCGGGCTATGTGATCGACCGGCCGATGCGGACCCGGGATGCGGTCGAGCCGTTGCTGGGCGCTCTGGGGATGACGGCGGCGGAGCGGCGCGGAAAGGTCGCCCTGATCGGGGAAGAGGCCGAGGCCCTGACGCTGGCGATGAACGATCTGGCGGTCGGCGATGTGGGCGACGGGCTGAAGCGCGAGCGGTCGCTGGAAGCCCGGCCGACGGCGGCGCGGGTTCGTTTCATCGACGAAGGACGGGATTATCAGACCGGATCGGTGGTCGTGCGGGCGAATGCGGCCGAGGAGGGCGGCGGGACCGACCTCGATCTGCCTGCCGTGTGCGGCGCGGCGCTGGCGACGGCCCTGGCGGAGCGCACGCTGGGGGCGGCGCAGGAGGCGCGGCTGACAGTCGCCCTGGGGCCGCTGGAGGCTTTGCGGATCGAGCCGGGCGACCGGGTCGGGGTCGAGGGGCAGGCGGGAACCTGGCGGGTCGAGCGGGTGACACTGGACGAGACCCCGAGCGCGGCCCTGGTCCGGGTCGAGAGCGTCGTCGCGGGCGAAGAGGCTGGGCCGAGAGCGCCGGGCGAGGTCGAGGGGCCGGCGGGGGCGCCGTTCGCGGTGGTGCTGGACCTGCCGCCCTTGCCGGGGGCCGAGGAGGATCGACGACCGCTGGTGGCTGTGGCGGTGGAGCCCTGGCGGCCAATGGCGCTGCATCTGGGCGAGACGGTGGAGACGCTGACGCAGCGTGCGGTGGTTTCAACTCCGGCGACGATCGGGCGATTGACGGCGGCTCTGGCGGCCGGGCCGGTCGGGCGGTGGGACGAGGTCAACGGGATGACCGTGGCGTTCGAAGGCGCGGCGCCGTCGTCGGGGACGGCGGCGGCGGTGCTGGGCGGGGCGAACCGGCTGGCGGTTCAGACGACGGCGGGATGGGAGATCGTATCGTTCCGGTCTGCCACTTTGACGGAAGCGGGCGAGTGGCGGCTGTCGGGATTGCTGCGCGGGCAGCAGGGAACGGAGGGTGCGACGGCGGCGGGGGCGGTCGAGGGCGCGCTGGTCGTCTTACTGGACGAGCGGCTGGTGCGGATCGAGCTGGGGGCCGAGGAGCGTGGCTTGCCGAGGGTCGCGCGGGTCGGGCCGCAGGGGGCGGTTCCGGGCGGTCCGGCGTTTGCGGAACTGGCGGTGACGGTCGAGGGGGTGCACGGGCGGCCGTGGTCGCCGGCTGGCCTTGCGGTCGAAGCCGTCGCGGAGGGGCTGGCGCTGAGCTGGACGCCGCGCGTGCGCGTCGGCGGAGATCGGTGGGATCTGGAGCCGGTCGAGGTGGATCCCAGGCGCTTCCGGCTGAGGGTTCTGGACGGCGCGGTCGAGCGGCGGGTAATGGAGGTCGAGGGGCTGTCGGCGATCTATCCAGCGGCGGCGGTGGCGGAAGACTTTCCGGGCGGGCTCGGATCGGTCGCGCGGGTCGCGGTGGCGCAGTATGGGAACGACTGGGGCTGGGGCGCGGAGGCGATCGTTCCGCTCGCGGCCTGAAAAACGCATTGCGCCTGCGAACGCATGGCTTAACTGACGAGGGACGCTGCGGACACGCGGCGGGCGAATCTCTTCTCGGACGGAGCGACGACGGCGTGGCGGGCGATCCCTATCAGGAACTGGGCGTGTCCCGGGGGGCGAGCGACGCCGAGATCAAGGCCGCTTTCCGCAAGCTGGCCAAGGAACTGCATCCCGACAAGAACCGGGGCAATCCGGTCGCTGAGGAGCGGTTCAAGAAGGTGTCGGCCGCCTTCGACCTGCTGAGCGATCCCAAGAAGAAGGCGCGCTACGACGCTGGTCAGATCGATGCCGAGGGGCAGGAGCAGTATCGCGGCTTCTCCGGCGCAGGCGGGCCGGGCGCGGGGCCGGGCGGGTTCGGATTCTCGCACACAGGCGGGCCGGGCGGCCGGGCGGCGTTCGACGACATCGACCTGGAATCGATCTTCGGCGGCTTTGGGCAGCGGGGGCCGCAGCGGGCGTTCGGCAAGGGCCAGGACGTCCGCGCGACGCTGGAGATCAGCCTTGAGGACTCGATCGGCGGGGCCAGCCGGAGGATCCAGTTCGCGGACGGGCGGACCCTGGACGTGAACATCCCCAAGGGGGCGTCGAACGGGCAGACGATCCGGCTGCGCGGGCAGGGCATGCCGGGGCGGACCGAAGCGGGTGACGCCCTGATCGAGCTTCGGGTCGCGCCGCATCCGATCTTCAAGGTCGAAGGCGCCGATTTGGTCATGGACCTGCCGGTGTCGGTGCCCGACGCAGTGCTGGGCGGCAAGGTCGAGTGCCCGACGCCGGACGGCACTGTGGCGGTGACGGTGCCCAAGGGATCGAACTCAGGTCAGGTCCTGAGGCTGAAGGGCAAGGGGGCCTATGCCGGCGGGGCGCGAGGCGACCTGAAGGCGCGGATCATGGTGACCCTGCCCGACCGGGTCGACCCGATCCTCGAGCGGATCGCCGAGGACTGGAGGAACACCCGACCCTACAAGCCGGGGCGGGGGTGATGGTCGACAAGCCGACGGTGAAGCCGAAGCGGCCCTGGTTCTCGGCTGGGCCGACGGCCAAGCGGCCGGGGTGGTCGTCGCAGGCGCTGCCTCATGATCTGCTGGGACGCGGCATCCGTGCGCCGGAAGTGGTGGAGCGGTTCGCTCATGCGCTGAGCCTGACCAAGACGCTGCTGGAGGTCCCGGAGGACTGGGTGCTGGCCTATGTGCCGGGGTCCGACACCGGGGCGGTCGAGGCGGCCATGTGGAACATGCTGGGCGCGCGGCCGACGCAAGTCATGGCGTTCGAGAACTTCGGCAAGCTGTGGGCGGTCGACGCCAACGATCACCTGAAGCTGCCGGATCTGGAGCTGCTGGAGGCGCCGTGGGGGGAGTTGCCGGACCTGGGTCGGGTCGATCCGAAGAAGGACCTCGTGTTTCCGTGGAACGGGACGACGGCGGGCGTGCGGGTGCCGAACGCCGACTTCATCGCCAAGGATCGCGAGGGGATCGTGATCTGCGACGCGACCAGCGCCGCCTTCGCCATGCCGATCGACTATGAGCGCGTCGATGTGGTGACCTTCAGCTTCCAGAAGGCGCTGGGCGGCGAGGCGGGGATCGGCATCGCGGCGCTGGGGCCCCGGGCGGTGGCCCGGCTGGATGCTTACGAGCCGCCGAGGGCGGTGCCCAAGGTGCTGAGGCTGCGGGACGCCGAGGGGTTCGATCGGGCGCTGGCCACCGGGACCATGATTAACACCTTCAGCCTGTGGACGCTGGAGGACTGGATTGACGCCCTGGAGTGGGCGCAGAGCGTCGGCGGGTTGAAGGAACTGATCCGGCGCACGGATGCAAATGCGCAGGCCCTGTTCGACTGGGTCGAGCGGACGGACTGGATCGAGCCCCTGGCGATCGACCCGGCGACGCGGTCGACAACGTCGGTGTGCCTGAAGATCGTCGATCCAAGGGTAACAGCGCTGGACGAGGCTGGACGGCAGGCGCTCGTGAAGCGGATGAAGACCCTGCTGGAGGCGGAAGGCGCGGCGTATGACGTGGAGAGCCACAGGAACGCGCCGGCGGGCTTGCGGCTGTGGTGCGGCTGCACGGTCGAGACCGAGGACGTGGTGGCCGCGACGCCGTGGCTGGAGTGGGCGTTCCAGACGGCCGTCTCCGAGCTCTGAGCCGAAAACCGTCCCGGTTGGGACGACATCCCTCGATTCCCCCGCTATAGGCTGCGCCCGCATCCAGCGGAGACTTGTGCATTGGCGAACGTGGCGGTGGTCGGGGCCCAGTGGGGCGACGAGGGCAAGGGCAAGATCGTCGACTGGCTGTCGAACCGGGCCGATGTGGTCGTGCGGTTCCAGGGCGGGCACAACGCCGGCCATACGCTGGTCGTCGGCGACGTCACCTACAAGCTGAGCCTGCTGCCGTCGGGCGTGGTTCAGGGCAAGCCGTCGGTGATCGGCAACGGGGTCGTGGTCGATCCCTGGGCGCTGCTGGACGAGATTGCACGGATCGAGGCGCAGGGCGTGGCCATCACGTCCGAGCTGCTGACGCTGGCGGACAACGCCTGTCTGATCCTGCCGCTGCACCGGGACCTGGACCAGGCGCGGGAAGCCGCGGCGGGCGTCACCAAGATCGGCACGACGGGGCGGGGCATCGGCCCGGCCTATGAGGACAAGGCGGGACGGCGGGCGATCCGCGTCGGCGATCTGGCCGATCCGGAGGCGCTGGACGCCAAGATCCAGAGGCTGCTGGCGCACCACAATGCGCTGCGGAAGGGCCTTGGGTTGGACGAGGTCGATGTGGCGGGGCTGAAGGCTCAGCTGATGGAGATCGCGCCGCGCGTGCTGGCGTTCGCCAGCCGGCCGGTGTGGCGGATGCTGGACGGCTTTCGCGCCGAGGGGCGGCGCATCCTGTTCGAGGGGGCTCAGGGGTCTCTGCTGGATGTGGACCACGGGACATATCCTTACGTGACGTCGTCCAACACGGTGGCGGGGCAGGCGGCGGCGGGGTCCGGGCTGGGGCCGGGCGCGGTCGGGTTCGTGCTGGGGATCGTCAAGGCCTATACGACCCGGGTCGGCGAGGGCCCGTTCCCCACGGAACTGTTCGACGACGCCGGAAAGCGCATCGCCGAGCGTGGGCGCGAGTTCGGGACGGTGACGGGTCGGGCGCGGCGCTGCGGCTGGTTCGATGCGGTGCTGGTGCGCCAGTCCATCGCCATCAACGGCATCCATGGCATCGCCCTGACCAAGCTGGACGTGCTGGACGGGTTCGATGAGCTGAAGATCTGCACCGGGTACCGGGTTAACGGCGAGGTGTTCGACTATCTGCCGGCCGGGCTGAAGTCTCAAGGCGCGGCCCAGCCGATCTACGAGACGATCAAGGGGTGGTCCGAGAGCACGCAAGGGGCGCGGACTTGGAAGGACCTGCCAGCGAACGCGATCAAGTACGTTCGTCGCATCGAGGAGCTGATCCGGGCGCCGGTGGCCATGCTGTCGACCAGCCCGGAGCGGGACGACACCATTCTGATGAGAGATCCTTTCCAAGGCTGAGCCAGCGTTCACGCTCAACGCGGCCTTAACCGAGATGGGGTAGGGCGAAGGTTCAGCCTTTGGAGCCGCCCTTCGTGTTCACAGCCGACGCCAAGACCCTGAACCGCATCGAGCCGGTGGTGAGGCGCGTGCTGATCGTCGATCCGAACGCGGCCTCGGCGCGGCTGCTCCAGGACATCATGAAGAGCCTGGGGTCGCGCGAGGTCGTGACCGAAGCCGACGAGAGCCGGGCGCTGGACCATGCGCGCGAGCTGGAACCCGGCGTGATCTTCACGGAACGCACGGGCGCGCGACTGGACGGCGAGCAGTTCGCGCGGCGCGTTCGGCGCTCGAACCTGGACTGTCGACGGGTTCCGATCATCATGGTGACGGCGGAGGCGACGGCGTCGTCGATCAAGGGCGCGCGCGACGCGGGCATCCATGAGTTCCTGAGAAAGCCCTTCACCGCCGGTGACCTATTCAAGCGGGTCGAGAATGTGGCGCTGAAGCCGCGCGACTGGATTGAGGCGGTCGGCTACGTCGGGCCGGACCGCCGCCGGTTCAACTCCGGCGAATACGCCGGGCCGCAGAAGCGGAGCGCCGACAAGCCCAAGACGGCGGGCGAGGCGGCTATCGCGGTCAAGGACCAGGCGCTGCGGATTCTCGCGGCGTCGCTCGCGCAGTTCGACAGCGACCCGATGCAGGCGGTGCGGGCGTCGAAGCAGCAGGCCGAGACGCTGAAGGCGCTGGCGGTCAAGACCGGCGACACTCGCCTGGCCGTCGCGGCGGCCGGGCTGGAAAGCTGCCTAGCGCAAGGCGCGCCGACCAAGGCCATGCTGGCGGCCCCGATCAACGCGCTGCTTGCGCTGGCGCCGCCCGAGACGCAGTTGGCCCGGGCCGGCTAGGCGAGAAGATTAGGCGTCCAGCAGGTTCCGCTCTTCGGCGGCGGCGCGCATGGCCTTCTGCAGCTTCTCGAAGGCGCGGACCTCGATCTGACGCACGCGCTCTCTGGAGACGCCGTACTGGCCGGCGAGTTCTTCCAGCGTGACCGGGTCGTCCTTGAGGCGGCGCTCGGTCAGGATGTGCTTCTCGCGCTCCGTCAGTTCGCCCATGGCCTCTTCCAGCAGGCTCATGCGGATGGACTTTTCCTCGTCCTCCGCGAGCTGGGTCTCCTGCGAGACCGCGTTGTCGTCGGCCAGCCAGTCCTGCCACTCGCTCTCGCCGTCCACGCGCAGAGGCGCGTTCAGCGAGGCGTCGCCGGACAGGCGACGGTTCATGTTGGTGACCTCTTCCTCGGTCACGCCCAGCTTGGTGGCGATGGCCGAGAGGTGCTCGGGCCGCAGGTCGCCTTCCTCAAAGGCCGAGATCTGGCTCTTGGCCTTGCGCAGGTTGAAGAACAGCTTCTTCTGCGCCGCGGTGGTGCCCATCTTCACGAGCGACCAGCTGCGCAGGATGTATTCCTGGATCGAGGCGCGGATCCACCACATGGCGTAGGTCGCCAGGCGGAAGCCCTTGTCCGGGTCGAATTTCTTCACGGCCTGCATGAGGCCGACGTTGCCCTCGGAGATGACTTCGCCAATCGGCAGGCCATAGCCGCGATAACCCATGGCGATCTTGGCCACGAGGCGAAGGTGCGAGGTGACGAGGCGGTGCGCAGCCTCGGGGTCCTGATGCTCGGTCCACCGCTTGGCGAGCATGAACTCCTCGTCCTTGGTGAGCATCGGGAACTTACGAATTTCAGACAGGTACCGCGACAGCCCCTGTTCAGGCGACATCACCGCGAGCGTAGCATTGGCAGCCATAGACGTGGTCCCTCCGACCGGTAGCGAGCGGGTCCTCTTTGGCGCCGGCCCCGGGATGGGCACCGGGTCCTCGACCCCTCAAGCGGATCATGTGGCGACAGGTTGCCCGCCTTTTTAGGGGCGGATCGTCACAGGAAAGCGTGACCGTGACCCCGGCGCCACTGCGCCGAATGACGCGGGTTCTAGCAGATAGTCCGTTTCAAATCAAGACTGACTTTCGGGCAGGCCCAGGCTGAGACGGTAGCGCGGGTGCACGACGTCGGCTTGATCGGGATGTTTCTGGAAGAAGGCGGCGAAGAAGAGGCAGACGGGCAGGATCAAAAGGCCTCGCGCCCGGGCGTCGGCGATGACGTGGCGGGCCAGTCGGCTGGCGATGCCGCGTCCCTCCAGCCCCTGGGGTACCAGGGTCTCTGTGATCATCAGGTTCGGCGGGGACAGGTTGTAGGTTACGACCGCGACCTGGCCGTCGACGGGCAACTCGTAGCGGTGGGCCTCGGCGTTGTCGGTGATTTCGGCATCGATGGTCATGGCGGCTCCTCCCTATGAGAAACAGATGGTGTTTCAGATCGTCGACAGCAAGGTCTCCAGTCGCTGCATGTCGGCGGGCGGTTGCGTCTCGAAGCGAAGGGCCTGGCGGGTCACGGGGTGAATGAAGCCAAGCACAGCCGCGTGCAGGGCCTGTCGAGCGAGGCCGGACTCGGCGATCGCCGCGCGGACCGGTGTGGCGGGGCTGCCCGAACCGTATACCGCATCGCCCAGGATCGGCGCGCCCTTCGAGGCCAGATGCACCCGGATCTGATGGGTGCGGCCGGTGTGCAGGGTACAGGCGACGCGGGCGGCGAGCGGGGCTCCGCCGGCCTTTGCCGGGACAGCGAAGCGGGCCTGGACGACGTAGTCGGTGATGGCGTTGCGACCGCCGGACTTCAGGACGGCCATCTTCTTTCGGTCCGAGGAGGAGCGGCCGATCAGGGTCTCGATCCGGCCCCGGTCGGGCGACGGCGCGCCGCGCGTCAGGGCGATGTAGGTGCGCTCGATGTCGTGGGCGGCGAACAGCTTGGACAGGCCCGCGTGGGCGCGGTCGGACTTGGCGGCTACCATGACGCCCGAGGTGTCCTTGTCCAGCCTGTGGACGATGCCGGGACGGGCCACGCCGCCGATGCCGGACAAGGACGCGCCGCAGTGGTGCAGCAGGGCGTTGACCAGGGTGCCGGTCTCGGTCCCGGGGGCCGGGTGGGCCGCCATGCCCGCCGGCTTGTCGATCACGATCAGATCGGCGTCCTCGAACAGGACGGTCAGAGGGATGGGCTCGGGCTGAGGGTCTGCCGGGGCGACGGGCGGCACGAGGACGGCATAGGTCGCGGCTTGCGGTCGATCCCGCGATGAGACGAGCCGACCGGCGAGGGTGACCGCGCCCTCGGAGAGCAGGGCCTGAAGACGCGCCCGGGACATCTCCGGCAGGGCGTCGGCGAGGAGACGATCCAGACGCTGGGTCAGGTCCTTGCCAGACAGGTCGACAAGAACGCGTTCGCCTTGCGCGCCGGGCGGGCCCTCAACTTCCTCGGCGTCGTCTTCCACGCATGCGGTCTAGCATGTCCCCCGGCTCAGGTCGCGCCGATGAGGCCCGCAGCGTTCAGACGCCGGATCACGGGCGCCGGGTCGGGCACGCCAAGGTCACCGGGCGCGAAGACGCTTCCGGACAGGGCGCGCTCGAGGCTCGCACGATCGAGGCCCGGAAAGTCCATTTCGCCGCCGGGAGCGATGAGCCTCACGGGGGTGTCGCCGTCGGCCTCGTCCTCCTCAATCCGCCATATCGACGGTCGGGCGACATAGGCGGCGGCGAGCGGCTCATGGGCTCCGAGCAGGGCGCCGGAGACGTCGGATTCGCGGCTGAGCACGAACTCGCGGATAGCGAAATCCAGGGCATGATCCAGACGCGCCTGGTCGGACAGGCGCTGGATCAGGCTCTGGAACTCTCGACCGAGCGCGGCGCGGTCGTAGCCGGGGTTAGCAAAGCCGGGCGGCAGGCTGCGGCGGAAGGCTTCGTCCTTGACGCAGACCTCGGACACGGCCTCCAGCACGACGTCGGCCCAGGTGCGCACGATCAGGCCGCAGGTGATGTGCAGCGACGGCTTGTCGCCGGACGTGGCGGCGTCGTGCATCAGGCCGCGAGGCACGTAGGCGCAGTCGCCTGCCTTGAGGACGAAGGTCTCAGACAGTTCGCCGACCGGATAGACGCCGGGCTGGAAGCCCTCGCCGCGATAGGGGATGGCGACGGGCTGGTCGTGCAGACGCCACGCCTTCTCGCCCTCGATCTGGATTACCAGGACGTCGTGGTTGTCGTAGTGGGTGCGGAACCCCTGGGACGAGGGCGGGGTCAGGTAGGTGTTGGTCTGGACGTGGCAGCTGAAGACGCTCTCCAGGCTGCGGCAAAGTGCGGCCATGCCGCTGTGCGACTGCTGAAGCTGATTTAGGATCAGGGTGGCCCCGCTGCCATAGAGGCTGGCGACCGCACTGCGGTCGACGGCGCCGGCGGGGGCCACGTAGTCCGACTCCGCGATGGTGCGTGAGGAGTCCGTCATCACCAGCATGCCACGCTGGAAATCCAGCTCCGACACGAGCCGGTCGATTTCTTTCAGGGACAGGAGCGACTGGAACCGCTCTGGATCGTCATGGCGGGCGACGACCGGCTTGCGCTCGTAGACCTCGGTCATGAAGCCGTCGGCATGATCGCCAAGAAGCCAGCGGAGCGGGTCCGAAAGCGACCCCTGAAGCGAAGAACTCAAGGCTGAACCTTATCCGCAGCGACGACCACGGCCCACGCCGTCGGCATAGCTGCCCGTATCGCTATCGGTGCAGCTGCGCGGGGCGGGCGAGCAACGGCGGCCGTTTCCGACACCGTCACCATAGGTTCCGGTGTCGCTGTCGGTGCAACCGGACTGGCTGTACGCGGGCGTGCAGCGTCGGCCGCGACCCACGCCGTCGCCGTAGTTGCCGGTATCGCTGTCGGTGCAGCCGGTGGATGGCGTCGAACAGCGGCGACCGCGGCCAGAGCCGTCCGCATAGGTCCCTGAGTCGCTGTCGCTGCAGCCCGTCGAGGGAGCCGCGCATCGGCGACCGTTGCCGACACCGTCACCATAGGTCCCGCTGTCGCTGTCGGTGCAGCCAGAAGAGGACGTCGCGCAACGGCGGCCGTTGCCGATGCCGTCGCGATAGTTTCCGGTGTCGCTGTCGGTGCAGCCGCTCTGCGTCGCGCAGCGCCGTCCGCGTCCGCTCGGGTCCGAATAGGATCCGCTGTCGCTGTCGCTGCAACCCGACTGGGCCTCCGCCTGGCCCGTGACGGCCGTCAGGGCCCCGCCCATGGTGGCGGCCCCGATGACGCGGCTCAGAAACGAGCGGCGGTCCATTGTCTTCTTGTCGGCCATCACGTCCCCCTCAGGCGTGTTGTCCATCCCCAAGGACGGAGCCTAGGTGCAATGGCGCGACATTACAACTCGGGTCGGCGAGCGACCCTTTCCGAACCTGACGGGCGACCGCCGGAGGGCGGTCAGGCCGCCGCGCTCTCGCGACGGCCGTAGACGGGGTCGAGGTCGCCTGAGGCATAGCGCTTGGCCATCTGGGCGGTCGACATGGGGCGGATCTTCGAGGCCTGACCTTCGCAGCCGAACTGTTGGAACCGCTCCATGCAGAGCTTGCGCATCGCCTCCTTGGCCGGCTTCAAATAGGCGCGCGGATCGAACTCGCCGGGCTTTTCGGCAAGCACCTTCCGGATCGCGCCGGTCATGGCCATGCGGTTGTCGGTGTCGATGTTGATCTTGCGCACGCCGTGCTTGATGCCGCGCTGGATCTCCTCGACCGGCACGCCCCAGGTCTGGGGCATCTGGCCGCCATACTGGTTGATGATGTCCTGAAGGTCCTGAGGCACGGACGACGAGCCGTGCATGACCAGATGCGTGTCGGGCAGACGGCGGTGGATCTCCTCGATCACATGCATGGCCAGGACCTCGCCGTCCGGCTGGCGCGTGAACTTGTAGGCGCCGTGGCTGGTGCCCATGGCGATGGCGAGCGCGTCGACCTTGGTGCGGCTGACGAAATCCACGGCCTGGTCCGGATCTGTCAGCAGGGCGGAGTGATCCAGCTTGCCCTCGAAGCCATGACCGTCCTCGGCCTCGCCCATGCCGGTCTCGAGGCTGCCCAGAACGCCGAGCTCGCCCTCGACCGAGACGCCGCAAGCATGGGCCATCTCGACCACGCGGCGGGTGACGTCGACGTTGTAGTCGTAGCTGGCGGGGGTCTTGCCGTCCTCTTCCAGCGAGCCGTCCATCATCACCGAGGTGAAGCCGTACTGGATGGCGGTGGCGCAGGTGGCCGGGCCGTTGCCGTGGTCCTGGTGCATGCAGACCGGGATGTGCGGATAGAGCTCAACCAAGGCGTCGATAAGCCGGGCCAGGACGACGTCGTTGGCGTAGGAGCGGGCCCCCCGGCTGGCCTGGATGATGACCGGCGCGTTGACGGCCTCGGCCGCCTCCATGATGGCCAGGCCCTGCTCCATGTTGTTGATGTTGTAGGCCGGCAGGCCGTAGTCGTTCTCGGCCGCATGGTCGAGCAGCTGTCGCAGGGTGATCCGCGCCAAGGGTAGCCTCCTGAGGTCGTCTTGTTTTGCGGACGGTCTAGCGCCCGGACGGCCTCAAGTCACGCCATGTTACAGGCGATAGGGATTCTGGCGATCAGGCGCGCAGGGCTTCGACACCCGGCAGGGCCTTGCCCTCCATCCACTCCAGGAAGGCCCCGCCGGCGGTGGAGACGAAGGTCATGTCGTCGACGACGCCGGCGTGGTTGAGCGCGGCGACAGTGTCGCCGCCGCCGCCGACGGCGGTCAGGACCCCGGCCTTGGCGAGCGCGGCCGCGTGCTGGGCCACCGCGACCGTGGCGGCGTCGAAGGGCGGGACCTCGAACACGCCGAGCGGCCCGTTCCAGATCAGGGTCTTCGACGCGGTCAGGGCCTCGACCAGGCGGGCGACGCTGGCGGGGCCGGCGTCGAGGATCTTGTCGTCGGCAGACAAGGCGGCGCCGGCGATGACGGGGCGCGAGGCGGCGCCAGGCTTGACCTCGGTCGCGACGACGAAGTCGACCGGCAGCAGGATCTGGCAGCCGCGCGCCTCGGCCTCGGCCAGGATTTCGCGGGCGGTGTCGGCCATGTCGCGTTCGGCCAGCGAGCCGCCGATGTCGATCCCCTGGGCGAACAGGAAGGTGTTGGCCATGCCGCCGCCGATGGCGAGGCGGTCGAGCTTGCCGACCAGGTTCTTGAGCAGGTCGAGCTTGGTCGAGACCTTGGCCCCGCCGACGATGCCGATGACGGGTTTCTTCGGGTTGCCCAGCGCGGCGTCCAGCGCCTCGAGCTCGCGGCGCATGGATTCGCCGGCGTAGGCGGGCAGCAGGCGGGCGAGGCCTTCGGTCGAGGCGTGGGCGCGGTGGGCGGCCGAGAAGGCGTCGTTGACGTAGAGGTCGCCGAGGTCGGCGAGCAGTTGGGCAAAGGCGGGGTCGTTGGCCTCCTCGCCGGCATGGAAGCGGACGTTTTCCAGCAGCACCACGCCGCCGGCGTCGAGGTCGGCGATGGCGGCCTTGGCCTCGTCGCCTACGCAATCCGATGCGAAGCGGACGGGGGCACCGAGCAGGCGTTCCAGGTCGTCGACGACGGGTTGCAGGCTCATGGATGGCACGACCTTGCCCTTGGGCCGGTCGAAGTGGGCCAGAAGGGCGACCTTGGCCCCCCCGTCGCGGAGCTTTTGGATCGTCGGCAAGGCGACGCGCAGGCGGGTGTCGTCGGTGACGCGGCCATCCTCCATCGGGACGTTGAAGTCCACACGGACCAGGGCGGTCTCGCCGCCGAGGTCCTTGGCGTCGTCGAGGGTGCGGAAGGTCATGTCGGTCTCCATCATCCTTCTCCCATTGGGAGAAGGTGGCCGCGAAGCGGACGGATGAGGGTCGAATGGTGGGACCTCCCCACGGTCGAACCCTCACCCTTTAGCGCAAGGACGACGGCGCGCCGTCGTGCGCTCAAGCCCTCTCCCATTGGGAGAGGGTAGCGATCAGAGAAACTTCGCCATCGCCAGCGCGGTGTCGCTCATCCGCGTCGCGAAGCCCCATTCGTTGTCGTACCAGCTGAGAACGCGGGCCAGCTTGCCGTCTACGACCTGGGTCTGGGGAAGCGCCGCCGTGGACGAGGCGGCGATGTGGTTCAGGTCCATCGAGACGACCGGGTCGTTCGTGGTGTGCAGCACGCCCTTCATCGGGCCGTCGGCGGCGGCCTGGAGCGCCGTGTTGATCTCGTCCACCGTCACCTCGCGACCAGCGACGACCTTGAGGTCGACGACCGAGACGTTGGGGGTCGGCACGCGGATCGACGAGCCGTCCAGCTTGCCCTTCAGTTCGGGCAGGACGAGGCCCAGCGCCTTGGCCGCGCCGGTGGAGGTCGGGATCATCGACAAACCCGCCGCGCGGGCGCGGTAGAGGTCCTTGTGCATCGTATCCAGCGTCGGCTGATCGCCGGTGTAGGCGTGGATCGTGGTCATATAGCCGCGCTCGATGCCGAACAGGTCGTTCAGCACCTTGGCGACGGGCGCCAGGGCGTTGGTGGTGCAGCTGCCGTTCGAGACGACGATGTCGTCGGCTGTCAGGGTGTCGTGATTGACCTTGTAGACGATGGTCTTGTCGGCGTTATCGGCCGGGGCCGAGACCAGAACGCGCTTGGCCCCGGCCTTCAGGTGGGCCTCGGCCTTGTCGCGGGCGGTGAAGATGCCGGTGCACTCGAACGCGATGTCGACGTTCAGGTCCTTATGCGGCAGGTTGGCCGGGTCGCGCTCGGCCGTGACCTTGATCTTGCCCAGACCCACGTCGATCCAGTCGTCGCCCGCCTCGACTGTGCCGGGGAAGCGGCCATGGACGCTGTCATAGCGCAGCAGGTGGGCATTGGTGGCCACCGGGCCCAGGTCGTTGATCGCCACCACCTCGATGTCGCGGCGGCCGTGCTCGACGATCGAGCGGAGCACGAGGCGGCCGATGCGGCCAAAGCCGTTGATGGCGACGCGGACGGTCATGGGCGGGGTCTCCTGAAGCGCGGTTTTTCGTTGGGCGCCTCAATGGAACCGGCGCGCGCGCGGATCAACCCCGGCGGCGATCACAAGGCGAAAGTCCGTGTAACGGCTCAGCTGGAAAGCGGCAGGGCCAGCCGGGCCTCCAGCCCGCCGCCGGGCCGGTTGGCCAAGGCCACGTCGCCGCCCGCCGCCCGCGCCGCCTGGCGCGCGACCGCGAGGCCCAGACCCGCGCCGCCCGTCTGGCGGTTGCGCGAGCGTTCTCCGCGATGGAAGGGCTCGAAGGCCGCTTCGAGTTCGTCGTCGGGCAGACCTGGGCCGCGGTCCGCGACGAACAGGACCGCGCGGCCGTCGTGCCGTGCGGCGGTGACTTCCGCGTCGCCGGCGAACTTCAGGGCGTTGTCGATCAGGTTGGCGAGGGCTCGGCGAAGCCCCGCCGGGTCGCCTAGCACGGGCAGGGCCGTGTCGCCGGAAAAGCGGACGGCAGCCCCGGTTTCCGCGAAGCCCTGGACGCAGTCGGCGGCGAGGGCGGCGAGGTCCAGCGGCTCGCGGCGCTCAGCCTCCTGTTCCCCGCGCACGAAGGCCATGGCCTGACCGATCAGAGCGTCCATTTCCTCGACATCGGCGGCCATGCGGTCGCGCAGCGCCTCCGGGGCCTGTTCGGCGCGGAAGCGCAGGCGGGTCAGGGGCGTGCGCAGGTCGTGGGCGATGGCGGCGATGGTCTGGGTTCGCTGGCGCATGTGCTGGCGGATCGAGGCCTGCATGTCGTTGAAGGCCGAGATGGCGGTGCGGACCTCGGATGGACCGGAGGGCGTCAGGGGCTCCGCGTCGGGATCAGCGCCGAGGCGTTCGGCGGCCTGGGCGAAGACGCGGATGGGTCGGGTCAGGCGACGCGCCATCAGCCAGACGACCGGCGCCAGGATCAGGGCGGTGATGCCCAGCGCCATCAGCAGCCGCGCCTGCCAAGGGTCGATCCAGCCGCGCGGCGGCTCGACGGTGGCCCAGCGGCCGTCGGACAGGCGAGCCGAGGCCGAAAAGGGCGCGAAGGTCAGGCGGTCGGCGGTGACGCTGAAGCGGGTCTGGCGGTCGCCGGTGGTGATGATCTGCACCGTGTCGGACGGAGCGGGAGCAGAGCCGGAGCGACGACGCTCCAGCAGGGCGCGGACCTCGTCCATGACGGCCGCAGACGGAGGCCCATCGCTCTCAACCCTATGGGAGAAGACGACGCTTTCGGTAGCACGGGCGATGACGGGCGGCCCCTTGGCGGCGTCGCTGCCGGGCGGCGGGCCGCGTCGCTCGAATGTCAGGGCCCTGGGCCCTCCTTCGGTCGCCAGGTGCACGCGAACTGACTGAGCCGGCAGGTTCATGCGCTCGGCTATCGCGGCGGCGATGACGCGCTCGATGGGATTGATTCCTGGCGAGGGCGGGGGAGGCTCGTTGGACACCCGCCGGACCAGGTCGCGCCCGTCTGCGGTCTCGGCGGGGCGACCGGCCAGAGCCTCGGCCGCGGCCGCCACGCTGAAGCCCGCCGGGCGGGGCGGCGGGGCGGTCAGGACCACGACGAAGGCCACGATCTGCGACGCCACGACCGCGAACACGGCCAGCAGCGCCACCTGGACCAGCACCGACATTGAGCCGAGCGGGCGCATCAGCGGACGACGCCCTTCTTCACCCGGGCGTCGAAGCGGTAGCCCTCGCCGCGCACCGTTGCGATCAGCTCGCGACCCGAGCCGTCGTCGAGCTTCTTCCTCAGGCGGCTGATCTGGACGTCCATGGCGCGATCGAAAACGTCGGCGTCGGAGCCGCGCGCGGCCTCCAGCAGCTGGTCTCGGGTCAGGACGCGGCCCGGACGTTCGGCGAAGGCGCGCAGCAGGCCGAACTCTCCGGCGGAGAGCGTCACGGCCTGGCCATCCGGCCGACGCAGCTCGCGCCGCACCAGATCCAGTCGCCAGCCGTCGAAGTCGAGCGCGGCGCCCGCCGGCGCCTCGTCCTCGCGCGGGCGGCGCAGGACGGCGCGGACCCGGGCCAGCAGTTCGCGCGGGTTACAGGGCTTGGCCAGGTAGTCGTCGGCCCCCAGCTCCAGTCCGACGATGCGGTCCGTGTCCTCGCCCATGGCCGACAGCATGACGACCGGCGGCGTTCCGCCCAGCCGCCGCACGACCGACAGGCCGTCTTCGCCCGGCATCATCAGATCGAGCACGATCAGGTCGATGGGACGGACGGCCAGCTCCCGGTCCATGTCCTCGGCCGAGGCCGCGCCGACGGCGACGTAGCCGTGCTGGCCCAGGTAGTCGCACAGCACCTCTCGGATGCCGGGATCGTCGTCGACGACCAGGATGCGGGCGGAAGGCTCGGTCATGGCCTGCTTATGCCCCGGAGAAAGCGGCAGCGTCATTTCAGCGATGAAATATTCCGGGCCCAGCCTGAAACATCTACGCAAGAGACGCATGGTCGAAAGGCGGGAAGCCACAGCCTGAGGAGACCCAATGTCGATTTCCAGCATCGCCCTGATCACGGCGCTTGCCGTCCTGCCGTTCGGCCAGGACAGCGCCCCGCGCGTCGAGACCCGGTCCGAAGTCCGGATCGTGACCTCCGGAGGACCGGATGGGCCGGGCCGTCTGGACGCCGACGAGGACGGCTTCGTCACGCGCGAAGAGTTCGTCGCGCCGCTGGCCAACGCCTTCGAGCGGCTGGACGAGAACGATGACGGCCGCCTGTCTTCCGACGAGATGCCCGAGGGTCGCGAGGGTCATCACGGCCCGATGGTTTTCAACATGCGCGAGGGCGGACCGGGCATCATGATGTTCGGCGGTCCGGGCGGTCATCATGGCGGTCCGGGCGGCCGGGCGATGGTGTTCGGCGGGCGGGGCGGCGATGAAAACGTCTTCGTCTTCCGCCGCGGCGGACCGGGCGGTGAAATTGAAGCCCATGGTCCGGACGAGCACCGGATCGAGATCCGCCGCTTCGGCGGATCGGACGGTCACGGCGACATGGACGCCAACGACGATGGCCGGGTCACCGAGGACGAGTTCCTGGCCCCGCTGCGCGAAGCCTTCCAGCGCATGGACGCCGACCGCGATGGCGCCTTGGAAGACGGCGAGCGCGGCGGTCCCGACGGCGAGGACTGAAGCTTCCCTGATCAGTCGGGCTGCAGGGCGCCCGCCTCGACGCGGACGAAGGCGGCGCGGCCCTCCAGCGGGGCGAACAGCACCGCCTCGGTCCCGGTCATGAAGGCCTGAAGGTTCAGCGCCACGATCTCCTCGAAGAGGGCCGCGCGGCGGTCGGCGTCGAGGTGGGCCGGGGCCTCGTCCAGCAGCAGGACGGGGGTCGCACCGCCGGTGGCCAGCCGCCCGACCTGGGCCAGGATCAGGTTCAGCGCCAAGGCCTTCTGTTCGCCGGAGGAGCCTTCCGCCGCCGGACGGTTCTTGGCGCGGTGCAGCGCCGTCAGATTTGCGCGATGCGGCCCGAACAGGGATCGCCCGGCGGCCCCGTCCCGACCGCGCGACCGGGCCATGCCCTCGCGGATGGCGGCGGCCAGGGTGGCTTCGTCAGCGCCGTCCCGGGCCAGGACTTCCGTCTCTCCGACCAGGGCCAGATCGGCCTGGGGGAAGGGGCGGTCCGAGCGGGCGTCGATGCCGGCCTGAAGCGTCGCCAGCGCCCGGGCGCGCGACAGGGTCGCTCGCGCCCCGGCCTCGCCCAGCCGGACCTCCAGCGCATCCAGCCAAAGAGGATCGGCCTCGCGGCCTTCCGCCCCGTCGATCAGCAACCGCAGACGCTCGCGCAGGGCCTTCTCATAGGCTGCGACCACGGCGGCGTGGGCCGGCTCGGCGGCGAAGACCAGGCGGTCGAAGAACTTCAGCCGTTCGGCCCGGGCGTCGGAGAACAGTCGGTCGTGCTCGGGCGTGGCCCAGACGGGGCGCAGATGATCCAGCAGGCGACCGGGTTGGGCCGTCTCGCCCTCGATCCGGACAAGCCGTCGCGATGCCCCGGCGGTCTGCACCCCCGTGCCCAGGCGGACCGTGTCGCCCTCGGCGTCCTCGAGCGTCAGGGCGACGGCCCAGGCGCGGCCTGACACCTCTCCGGGTTCGCGCCGCCCCATCTCCTGCGCCGTCGCGCCGCGCAACCCCTTGCCGGGGGTGAACAGGCTCAGCGCCTCCAGCACATTGGTCTTGCCCGCCCCATTGGGCCCGTGCAGCACCACCGGCCCCGGACCGACGTCGAGCCGGGCGGAGGCGTAGGAGCGGAAATCGGTCAGGGCGAGCGAGCGGATCAAGACGGCCGGTGATAGCCCGGCTCGGGCTCGCCGTCGAAGGCCAAGGCGCGGCAATCGTCAGGTTCCATATGGCTCCGCTGGACCCTTCGCCGGATTAAGGTCACATTCGACCGACCGTGGGGCGGTTCGCACGTTGGGGCGCGCGAGATGAACAGGCTTCTTCTGGTGGCGGCGGCCATGGTGGCGGTCGCGGGGGTGGGCGGCATCGCCACCATCGGCACGGCCATGGCCAACAAGCGCCCTCAGGGGCTGGAGGCATGCACCAGCGCGGCGGCGCGGGCGGGCCTGCGCGACGCCATCCTGACCCGCATCGCCGCCAAGGGCGGAGAGGTCGACGCTGGATATGCCCTTTCGCTGGATACGCCCCAGCTGGAATCCGTGGACTACACCGCCGATCGCACGACCTGCGGAGGAACCGCGCGCTGGTCCGTGCCCGAACATCGGCGCGCCGCGCTGGACGGCATTTCCGAGCTGGCCGAACCCGTCCGCTACATGATCGAGCCGGGGCGAAACGGGTCCGGCATGGTCGTGGCCCTGGTGGGGGGAGGGGACCGGATCGCCGACTGGCTGGGCGCCCCGCCGCCCCCGCCCGCGCCGCCGCCGCCCGAGATGCTGCGCGCCGACTATGTTCCACCGGAAGCGCCGGCGGATATCGATGCGGTCGATCCCGCCGCGCCGCCCCCGGAGACTGTGACGCCGGGACTGCGGACCGCTCTGGAAAACCTGATCGCAAGCATGATGGGCGGGTCTCGCCCGGCTATAGTCGAGAGCGCGCCGGACCGGCCATCCCGCGAACCGCGCTCCGGGACGGCTGCGGCCACCGCGCCGTCGCGGCCGACGGCCGAGCGCACCCGGCCCGTCGAAGCCGCGCGAGCGACGCCGCCGGAGCCCGCCGCGCCTGCCCCGTCTTCGGCGGCACGGCGTCTCAACAGCGAGGTGTCGCCGACGCGAAGCCTGAACGCGCCCGCGACCCGGGCCCAGCCGGTCCCGGCGCAGAGACCTGCCTCCACCGCCGCCACGAACCCGGCGCCGGTCTCGTCCCGTCGCGCCGATCTGCCGCCGCCGCCGCCGTCGGGTGGGCCGAGCTTCGACTGCCGCCGCAGCCGCAACGCCGCCGAACGGGCGATCTGCGGCGACGACCGTTTGGCGCGGATGGATGTGGCGATGTCGCGTCGCTACGCTGTGGCCCAGTCCGGGCTGAACAGCCGCGACGCCGCCGACCTGCGGGCCGAGCAGCTGGAGTGGCTGCGTCGTCGCGACGACTGCCAGACCCTGCGGTGCCTGGAGACCATGTACCAGACCCGGGCCGCGCGGCTGGATCGGATGTACTGAGGCTCAGCCTCGTCCGCGCCACTGATTGGCGCGCTCGCCGCGCGCGGCCTTCTCCGCCGTCTCCGCGATCCGGGCGGCGCGGGTCTCGGGCTTCTTCGCGTTGCCGATCCATTCGAGGATGCCGCGCCGGGCCGAGGGCGGGAAGCCGGCGAAGGCCTCGGCCGATCCGGGGCGCTGGTCGAAGGCGTCGGCGAGGTCGGCGGGGACCTCCAGCCGGTCGACGGCATCGAGCGCGGTCCATGAGCCGTCGGCCCTGGCCTGTTCGATCTTGGCCAGCCCGGCCGGATGCATCAGGCCCGCCGCCGTCATCGTCTCGATCCGCGCCTTGTTGACCGCCGACCAGTTGGAGCCGGGCTTGCGGGGCGACATCAGGAGCATGGTGCGCTCGTCGTCCAGCTTCCTCGGCAGGCTGTCGACCCACCCGAAGGCCAGGGCCTCTTCCACGAGATCGTCGTAAGGGACGCGGGGTTGGGAGGCGCCTTTCTTGAAGGTGACGACCCAGACGCTGTCGGTTTGCCAGTGGTTGGCGCTCAGCCAGTCGCGCCACTGGGCGCGGGTCGTGACCTCGATGCGCTCGAACTGCTCGAGCGCCCTCGCCACATCACACCCGCAGCGGCATCAGCACATACTGCACGCCCGGATCGCCCGGATCGAGGACCAGGGTCGGGCTGGCGGGGTCGGCGAACATGAAGGTGGCGTTCTCGCCGGTGATCTGGCCGGCGACGTCCAGCAGATAGCGAGCGTTGAAGCCGATCTCGAACGGGGCTTCGGAATAGCCGATCTCCAGCTCCTCGACGCCCTGACCCGCCTCCATGTTGCGCACGGTCAAGGTCACGCGGTCGAGCTCGAAAGCCAGCTTCACCGACCGGCTCTTCTCGGCGGAGATGGTGGCGACGCGGTCGACGGCGGAGGCGAAGACCGCGTTGTCGATGTCGGCCTGCTTGTCGTTCCCCTTGGGGATGACGCGCATGTAGTCGGGGAAGGCGCCGTCGATCACCTTCGACGTCAGGGACGCCTGGCCGAACTCGAAGCGGATCTTCTGGGGGCTGACCTGGATCTCGACCGGTCCCGTGCCGTCATCCAGCAGGCGCCGCACCTGGTCCACCGTCTTTCGGGGCACGATGACACCGGGGCCGCCCGCGGCGCCTTCCGGAGCGGGCGTCTCGGCCAGGGCAAGGCGGTGGCCGTCCGTGGCGACGGCGCGGAGCAGGGGAATGCCGGCCTCGGCCACGGTGTGGAGATACAGGCCGTTCAGATAGTAGCGCGTCTCCTCGGTCGAGACCGCGAAGCGGGTCTTGTCGATCAGGCGCGCCAGATCGTCCTTCATCAGGGTGAAGCGCACGCCGGTGGAGTCTGTCGACATGACCGGGAAGTCCCCCGCCGGCAGGACCGGCAGGTTGAACTTGGAGCGACCGGCCTGGACGGTCAGGCGCGGATCGTCGCCGTTGTAGGTGAGCGCCACCTCGGCGCCGTCCGGCAGCTTGCGGACGATCTCATAAAGGGTGTGGGCCGGGGCCGTGATCTGGCCTTCGACCTGGACGGTGGCCTCGGCCTCGTCGACCATTTCCATGTCCAGATCGGTGGCGGCGAAGCTGAGCTTGTCGCGGCCGGCGGACAGCAGGACGTTGGACAGGATCGGGATGGTGTTTCGGCGTTCCACCACGCTCTGGACATGGCCGAGGGCCTTCAGCAGGGCGGAGCGTTCGATGGTCAGCTGCATGAGGTCTTCTTGGGCGTCCGGGCGCGACTCAAACCGGGTCGCGGATAAGGACTTCGGACACTAGCGGATTGGCGCGGCGGGGCAACGCCCCGCCGTCCGATCAGCCCCGGAGCTTGCGCGTCAGGGCCTCGACGTCGCGGGCGATCTGGTCGTCGGTCGCCAGCAGCTCCTCGATCTTCCTCACGCCGTGAAGCACGGTCGTGTGGTCGCGCCCGCCGAAGCGGCGGCCGATGTCGGGGTAGGACCGGGTCGTGTGCTGCTTGCACAGATACATGGCGATCTGGCGCGGGCGCGCGACCGCGCGGGTGCGGCGCTCCGACAGCAGGTCGGCCTGCTTCATCGAGAAGTGCTCGGCCACGGTCTTCTGGATCTCGTCCACGGTGATGCGGCGCTCGGGGCCGCCGCGAAGCGCCGAGCCGAGCAGGGCCACGGCCTCGTCGGCGCCGAGGCTGGACAGGCGCGGACCGGCCGAGGCCGCGAGCGTATTGATCGCGCCTTCCAGCTCGCGGACCGAGCCGGGGGTGCGATCGACCAGCTGTTCCAGCACCTCGCGCGGGGCCTCGCCGGAGACCAGGCCCATGCGGGCGAAGGCGGCGATGCGGTTCTGGGCCACGGCGATCTTGAGCGCGCGGTCGGCGGGCTCGACCGGGCAGGTCAGGCCGGCGGCGAGGTGGCTCCGCAGCCGCGGCTCGACCTCGGTCAGGGCCATCGGCGGGCGGTCGGCCGACAGAACGATGCGCTTGCCGTCTTCGATGAGCGCGGTCAGCGTCGACAGCAGCTCTTCCTGCGTCGAGGCCTTGCCGCCGACGAACTGGACGTCGTCCAGCAGCAGCATGTCGGCCGTGCGCAGGCTCTCCTTGAAGGCGGCGGTGGAGCGGTCCTGCATCGCCTTGACGAAGGTCGACAGGAACCGCTCGGCGGTCAGGTAGACGACCTTGGCGTCGGGGCGCAGGCGCTGGGCCTCCCAGGCGATGGCGTTCAGCAGGTGGGTCTTGCCGTAGCCATAGGGGCCGCAGAAGAAGATCGGGTTGAAGTGGCCCTCGGCCCAGCTGGCCGTCTGACGCGCGATGGCGAGGGCGAAGGCGTTGCCCTGACCTTCCACGAAGCTGTCGAAGGTCAGCCGCTCCTGCAGGCCCGCCGCGCGGACGGCGCGGGGTCCGTCGGCGACGGGCGCGACCGTGGGCGCCACCGGTGTCTCGCCGCCCGCCGCCGAAAGCGCCTGGAGGGCGACGGCGGACGCCGGCGTCACGGCCGGCACCTCGGCGCGACAGCGCACCTCGAGCCGGCGCGACAGACCGTCCAGGCCTAGCCACAGCTCGTTCAGACGACGCAGGGCGTTCTTGCGGACCCAGTCACGGGCATAGCCGGTGGGGGTGACGAGGATCAGCTGGCCCGCGCCGTCGGCGCGCACGGCCGAGGGCGCGATGTAGGAGCTGAACGGGCCCTCGCCGATCTCGGCCCGCAGACGGGTCGCCGCCTCCGTCCAGATGCGATCCGGATCCGTCATGCCACTGCCCGTCGACGCCACCGCCAGTCCCCCCATGATCTTTTCACCCGCCTCAAAAAAGTCATCGACGCCCGGAACGGTCACGCTCCAGGCCTTCCGCCGGGTCAGTCTGTTCAGGGACAACTTCTCCTGTCCCTCGAAGCGGTGGCTCCAGGGGTGGGGTCGGCCTTGCGAACGGACATCTCCCGCCGGCGCGAGGCAGGGCCTCGCTCCGTCTTCATCCGTGTGGGGATGGAAGTGCGTTAGGAGGGAAAACTTACGCCGGGCGGCGTGGGGGTCAACGCTGATTCGTTGACCGAATGGCAACTAAATTCGTTGACAGGGCCAAGTGCTAATCCCGCTTGGGAAAATGTGGATTTCGCGCGTTCGGCGAGCGCCGTTTCGCCTCGAATCACTTATCCGCACACGGCGAAACGGCGAGTAAGCTTGAGCCTACTCGCCGTTGAATTCGTTCAGTTTTGCCGTGACGGACCGGTGACAGTCCGTAAAACTACCTATCTCAGGCCGCCGACATTTTCTTCAGCTGGGCGGCCAGGCGGGACACCTTGCGCGAGCCGGTGTTCTTGTGGACCACGCCCTTGGAGACGGCGCGCATCAGCTCGGACTGGGCGGTGACGAAGGCGCCTTTGGCGGCCTCGGCGTCGCCGCCGGCGACGGCTTCCTGGAACTTCTTCAGGAAGGTGCGGACGCGGGTGCGGCGCGACTTGTTTACTTCGGTCCGCGCGGCGATCTTGCGGATCGCTTTCTTGGCGCCGGGGTTGTTGGCCATTCGTCAGAACCTATCAAGGCAAACGCCGCGGACACCCCGTCCACGGCGTGGGGAAACTTCAAGAGGCGCGGCGTATAGCGGAAGGGGCGGAAAGGGTCAACGCGGACTCTAGCGGCCCCTGAACTCCGGCTTCCGCTTCTCGACAAAGGCGGCCATGCCCTCCTTCTGGTCCTCGAAGGCGAACAGACTGTGGAACAGGCGGCGTTCGAACTGGACGCCTTGGGTCAGGGTCGTCTCCAGCGCGGCGTTGACCATCTCCTTGTTGGCCATGACGGCCAGCGGGCTCTGGGCGGCGATCCGGGCCGCGATCTTGCGGGTTTCGTCCAGCAGCTGATCGTGGGGGAAGACGCGCGAGGCCAGACCCGACGCTAAAGCCTCGGCCGCGTCCATCATGCGGGCGGTCAGGACCATGTCCATGGCCTTGGACTTGCCGACCAGTCGGGTCAGGCGCTGGGACCCGCCTATGCCCGGCGCGACGCCGAGGTTGATCTCGGGCTGGCCGAACTTGGCCTTGTCGGAGGCCACGATGAAGTCGCACAGCATGGCCAGCTCGCATCCGCCGCCGAGCGCGAAGCCGTTGACGGCGGCGATGATGGGCTTGCGGAAACGCGTGATCCGGTCGTGGCCGAGGGCGAAGAAATTGCCCGCATACATCTGGGCGTAGGTCTGGTCGGCCATCTCCTTGATGTCGGCGCCGGCGGCGAAGGCCTTGTCGCCCGAGCCCGTCAGGATCAGGCAGCGAACGCCGTCGTCGGGCTCGACCGCGTCGAGGAAGGCCGCGAGATCGGCGAACAGCGCCGAATTCAGCGCGTTCAGCGCCTCGGGCCGGTTCAGGGTGACGACCGCATAGCCGTCGGCGTGCCGCTCGATCAGCAGATTGGCGTAGGTGTCGGACATGGGGGCCTCCTGTTCGGGCGCCTGTCTATCCGCGCACGACTCGTTTGGCCAAGTCACCGTCGCGGCAGAAGCGCCAGGGTGAAGGCGGCGCGGACCAGCTCGGCCACGACCACCATGCCCAGAAGGACATGGGCGGCGATCGCCTGCATGCGGGCGGTGGACAGGTCCAGGCTCCACCCAAACCGCGACGCCAGCGCCAGAATGAGCGCCAGCCCCAGCAGCTCGGCGACCAGCAGCATCAGGGCCACGTGCCCGGCCTTCAGGGCGGCGTTTAGACTGGGGCCGTCATCCAGGGCCGTGGCGCGCAGACGAAACAGACGTGCGACGACGCCTGTCGCTCCGGCCTCGAGCCCGACCGCCACGATCAGCGCCGCGAGGAACCACCAGATCAGGCCCGACAGATCATCGGCCCGCACGGCCTGGATGAAGTGGGCGAAGTAGGCGCCCCAAACGGCGACTCCGACGAAAAGGCTGATCCACAGATGGGTCCGTCTCATCGGTCCACCCCGACCATGTCCGCCAGCTTCATCACCGTGTTCCAGTTGCGCGCCGTGCCCATACCCAAGAGGCGAACCTGCGTCGCCTTCTCCGCCATCTTGGACTGGCCGATGCCGTCCGGATGCCAGAACCACAACGCCTCCGGCGTCTTGATGAGCCGTTCCTCGCCGACGGCGAAAGCGCACACCGCCTCAACGGCCTCGGGTGTTGGCGTGTGCTTCATCACCATGATCAGCAGCCGCGAGGGATCGCTGCGGGCCTCAACTGGGAACGGGTTGGCGCGGATAAGCTCGGCCCACTGTCGGTCAGTCCGAACCATGGTCGCGATCTTCAGACTGAAGCGGTCGAGCATGGCCGCCTCGATCTCGTCTTCGAGGGCTGTAGGATCGCGGTCGCTTTCAACCACCAGATTGCCGCTGGCCAGCAGGGTGCGCGGGTTCTTCAGACCCATGGCCTCCGCCATCGCGCGCTGCTCCGCCACGGGCGCCCGCACGCCGCCGGTGTTCATGCCGCGAAACAGGATGATGCGATGCGCCGTCATCGCCTCTGGCACGCCGGGCAGAAGAACGTTGACCGCCCGCCCTGGACGATGCGGCGGATGACGGGGTGGGCGGGGTCGCGGCGGCAGTCCTCGCCCTCGCGGCCGTAGACGTCGAAGCGATGCTGGAAATAGCCCTGTCCGCCCTCGGCGTTGGCGAAGTCACGCAGCGTCGAGCCGCCCGCCGCGATGGCCTCGGTCAGGACGTCGCGAATGGCGATCGTCAGGGCCTCGAGACGCAGACGGGAGACGCGGCCGGCGGGGAGGGTTGGCGAGATCCTGGCGCGCCAAAGGGCCTCGCAGACGTAGATGTTGCCGAGACCCGCCACGATACGCTGGTCAAGGAGGCTGACCTTGATGTTCTGCGTCTTGCAGTTGAAGGCCTCGGCGAGGTGGGCGGCGGAGAAGGCGTTGCCGAGCGGCTCAGGCCCTATGGCGGCGAACCAGGGGTGGGCCTCGACCGCGTCCGACGTGATCAGGCCCATGAAGCCGAAGCGGCGGGCGTCGGCGAAGCCGATGCGGGTCTGGAGGCCATTCCTGACGGCGCACAGGCTCATGTGCTCGTGCTTGCCGGCGATGGGGGCGGCTTCCTCGAACTCACCGAGCTGCTCGCCGTCCAGGGTGAAGCGGCCGGTCATGCCCAGGTGGGTCACCCAGGTCTCGCCGGTCGAGAGGGGGGCCAGCAGATACTTGGCTCGACGCTGGACGGCGAGGACGGTCGCGCCCTCCAGCCGATCGGGGAAGCGGTCGGGGAAGGGAAAGCGCAGGTCGGGCCGGTTCTGGCGCACGCGGGTCATCCGAGCGCCGGTCAGCACGGGCTCCAGGCCGCGTCGGACCGTTTCGACCTCGGGAAGTTCGGGCATGAAGCGGCTCTAGCGAGGCGCGGCCAACTGCGAAAGGCGCCCGTTGCCGGAGCGTCGGATTCCGGCTTAGGTCGCGACGAACGATCAGCAGGATGTCCATGACCGATACGACCGCCGCCGCCGCGCCCAAAGGGAAGCGCGTCGAGTTCACCCTTCGCGCCCTGGTGCTGGGCTGCATCCTGGCCGTGATCTTCACGGCGGCGAACACCTATCTGGGCCTGAGGGTCGGGCTGACCTTCGCCTCGGCCATTCCGGCGGCGGTCATCTCCATGGCGCTGCTGAGGGCGTTCAAGACCTCGACCATCTGGGAGAACATGACCGTCCAGACCGTCGCCTCGGTCGGCGGGGCCATGAGCTCCATCATCTTCGTGCTCCCGGGCCTCGTCATGATCGGCTGGTGGCTGGAGTTTCCGATCTGGGAATCGGTGGCAATCTGCGTGCTGGGCGGGGTGCTGGGGGTGACCTTCTCGATCCCCCTGCGCCGGGCGCTGGTCGTCAACGGCGGCCTGCCTTACCCTGAGGGCGTGGCGGCCGCCGAGGTGCTCAAGGTCGGATCGCGCGGAGCCGAACAGTCCGAGAGCGCGGTGCGCGAAAACGCCATCGGCCTGTGGGTCGTGGTCTGGAGCGCAGTGGCGTCGGCGGGCTACGCCTTCCTGGCGGCGGCGCGGGTGTTCGCGGGCGAGGCGGCGCGGTTCTTCAGCCTGCCGGCCGGTCTCGGCGGCGGGGCGACGGGGCTGGGCTTCGGCATGCAGTTCGCGCTTCTGGGCGCCGGGCATCTGATCGGGCTGACGGTGGGTCTGGCCCAGCTGTTCGGTCTGCTGTTCGCCTGGCTCGTGATCGTGCCGATCATGACCTCGCCGGACTATGTGACGTGGCTGCAGGGCATGGGCATCGAGTCGGTCGCGGCGGGCATCGCGGCGGGCGCCCCGGCCGAGGAATTGGCCATCGGCGTGTGGCGCAATGAGGTCCGCTTCATGGGGGCGGGTGTGATCGGCGTGGCGGCCATCTGGACCCTGATCAAGCTGGCCGGGCCCCTGATCGGCGGGCTGACCTCGGCGCTGGCGGCGAACCGGGCGCGGACGGGCGGGCAGGCGCTGGATCTGACCGAGCAGGACATTCCGATCAACATCGTGGCCGGGCTGTCGGTCGCGGCGCTGGTCGGGATCGGCCTTCTGCTGGCGTGGTTCGCGCAAACATCGCCGGCTCTGGCGTCGCAGACGCCGGTGCTGATTGCGGGCGGACTGGTCTACGTTATCCTGATCGGCTTCGCGGTGGCGGCCATCTGCGGCTATATGGCGGGCCTGATCGGGTCGTCGAACAGCCCGGTGTCGGGCGTAGGCATCCTGGCCATCGTGATCGCGTCGCTGTTGATGCTCGGCGTCATGGCGTTGGCGGGCGTGCCGGCCGATCCCAGCTTCATCGCCTACGCCCTGATCGTGACGGCGGTGGTGTTCGCCGTGGCCGTCATCGCCAACGACAACCTGCAGGATCTCAAGACCGGCCAGCTGGTCGAGGCGACGCCGTGGCGGCAGCAGGCGGCGCTGATCGTCGGCGTCGGCGCGGGCGCCCTGGTTATTCCGTTCGTATTGAACGCGCTGAACCGCGCCTTCGGTTTCGAGGGCGGGCCGGTCGGGATCGCGTCGGAGCCTTTGGCGGCGCCCCAGGCGACGCTGATCTCGGCGCTGGCCCGGGGCGTGATCGGCGGCGATCTGCGGTGGGACCTGATCGGCGTGGGCGCCCTGATCGGCGTGGGCGTCATCATCCTGGACGCGGTGCTCAACGCCTCGACCAAGGGGCGGATGAAGCTGCCGCCGCTGGCCGTCGGCATCGGCTTCTACCTGCCGGCCGCCGTGACCACGATGCTGGTGATCGGGGCGGTGCTGGGCTGGCTCTATGAGAAGGGCCTGAAGGGCAAGTCCTACGAGGACATCGGGCGGCGCATGGGCGTGCTGATGGCGTCGGGCCTGATCGTGGGCGAGAGCCTGTTCGGCGTCTTCAACGCGGGCGTCATTGGCGCCACCGAGAACGAGGCGCCCTTCGCCGTGTTCGGCCTGCCCGAGACCTGGCCCGCCATGCCGATCGGGGTGGTCGCCTTCGCCGTGCTGGCGTTCGGCCTGTATCAGTGGGTCAAGGGGCGGTCGGCGAAGGTCTGACCGGGGTCATGGCCCGCCCGTGATCCGGGCGGGCCGTACTGACCATCAGGACCGATACGCCTCATGGCAGCTCTGGCAGGTCGCCCGGGTCGCGGCCCAGGCTTCGTTGGCGGCGGCCCGGTCATCGGCGGCGATGGCGTCGCGCAGGCGAGCGGTTGCGGCCTGATAGTCGGCGGCCTTGGCCTGGAAGCCGGTCCAGTCGGTCCAGATCTCGGACTTGGCCTTGGTGGAAGGAACGGCAGAGGGTCCGGTGCCGGGCACGAAGGCGACGGTCATGGAGGCGGCCCAGCGGGCCAGGCCGTTCGAGGCGAAGGCCAGCTGTTGCAAGGGCGTGCCCCCATCCAGCCCGGCCTTGATGCCGCCGAAGGTCGCCGCCGACATGGCGAAGGAGGCCTGGCGCACCGCCACGATCCCGGCGGCTTCTTCCGGCGGAACCTCCTGTGCGGCTCCCGCCCCGCTGGCCACGCACATCAGGGACAGAGCCCCCGCGATCACAATACGCTTCATGGACCCGTCTCCCTTGAGTGAGACGGTGACGCTGCGCCGCTCCCGCCAAGCTGTCAAACCGGGTGGTCTGGCGTTTCGGCCGGTCGCGGTGTAGGAGGCGCGCGCTCCCCGCAATGACGCCCTTTCCAGCGGCCTCCGACACTCGGCCGCCTTTCTGCATTGAACGACCATGAACCTCCGCAACGTCGCCATCATCGCCCACGTCGACCACGGCAAGACCACTTTGGTGGACCAGTTGCTGGCCCAGTCCGGGGTGTTCCGCGCCAATGAGGCGACGACCGAGCGGGCGATGGACTCCAACGATCAGGAGAAGGAACGCGGCATCACCATCCTGGCCAAGTGCACCTCGGTGCTCTGGAACGGCAAGGCGGGCGAGACGCGCATCAACATCATCGACACGCCGGGCCACGCCGACTTCGGCGGCGAGGTGGAGCGGATCCTCGGCATGGTGGACGGCTGCGTCATCCTGGTGGACGCCGAAGAGGGCGTGATGCCCCAGACCAAGTTCGTCCTGACCAAGGCGCTGAAGATGGGCCTGCGTCCCATCCTGTGCATCAACAAGGTCGATCGGGCGCACGCCGACCCGGACCGGGTGCACAACGAGACCTTCGACCTGTTCGCCGCCATCGGCGCGACCGATGAGCAGTTGGACTTCCCGCACATCTATGCGTCGGGCCGCAACGGCTGGGCGACGCTGGACCTGAACCAGCCCAACGACAACCTGGCGCCGCTGTTCGACCTGATCGTCGACCACGTCCCGCCGCCCGCCGTGCAGGCGAACAAGGACAAGCCGTTCCGCATGCTGAGCGTGCTGATCGAGAGCGATCCGTTCCTGGGCCGCATCCTGACCGGCCGCATCGAGAGCGGAAAGGCCGTGCCGGGCATGGCGATCCACGCGCTCGACCGCGAAGGCAAGGAGATCGAGCGCGGCCGGATCACCAAGGTTCTGGCCTTCCGCGGCCTGAAGCGCCAGCCGCTGGACGAGGGCTCCGAGGCCGGGGACATCGTCGCCATCGCGGGCCTGTCCAAGGCCACCGTGGCCGACACCCTGTGCGCCATGGAGGTCACCGAGGCCCTGCCGGCCCAGCCGATCGACCCGCCGACCATTTCGATGACCGTGTCGGTCAACGACAGCCCGCTGGCCGGACGCGAAGGCGACAAGGTGCAGAGCCGCGTGATCCGCGATCGCTTGCTGAAGGAGGCCGAGGCCAATGTCGCCATCCGCGTGACGACCACCGAGGGCGGCGACGCCTATGAGGTGGCGGGCCGGGGCGAACTGCAGCTGGGCGTCCTGATCGAGAACATGCGGCGCGAAGGCTTCGAGGTGTCGATCAGCCGGCCGCGCGTGGTCTATCAAACCGGCGAGAACGGCGAGAAGCTGGAGCCGATCGAGGACGTCGTCATCGACGTCGACGACGAGTTCACCGGCATCGTCATCGAGAAGCTGTCGGCGCGTAAGGGCGAGCTGACGGACATGGGGCCGTCGGGCGCCGGCAAGACCCGCATCCAGCTGAAGTGCCCGTCGCGCTCGCTGATTGGCTATCAGGGCGAGTTCCTGACCGATACGCGCGGCTCGGGCGTGCTGAACCGCGTGTTCAGCCACTATGAGCCCTACAAGGGCGAGATCGCCGGCCGCCTGAAGGGCGTGCTGGTGTCCAACTCCGACGGCGAGACGGCGGCCTATGCTCTGTGGAACCTGGAGGAGCGCGGCGTCATGTTCGTCGGCGCCGGCGAGAAGACCTATCAGGGCATGATCATCGGCGAGAACAGCCGCTGGGACGACCTGGACGTCAACCCGATCAAGGGCAAGCAGCTGACCAACGTGCGGGCCTCCGGCAAGGACGAGGCCGTGCGCCTGACGCCGCCGCGCATCATGAGCCTGGAACAGGCCATCGCCTACATCGACGAAGACGAACTGGTCGAGGTCACGCCCAAGTCGATCCGGCTGAGGAAGCAGGTCTTGAACCCGAGCTTCCGCAAGAAGCGGCAGAAGCCGGAGTAGGGCAGGGCAAACCGAAGGAAATCGAGCCGCGACGGCCCGGCTCCTTCGTCTCTCAGTTCGCCAAGGCAGGGTCGCTCTGGACCCTGGGGATATGGCCGCCGACGCCGCCTCTTGCTGAATGGCCGACCGCAGCCGCGTCCACCGGGGTCTGACCAAAGCTGACGTCTCGCGGTCGGACGGCGCGGTGACACATTTCCGCCCCCTTTCGGCGAGCTGCTGATCGCCTCAGAAACGGGAGGTCTGACGATGGTCGCGGCGAGTGTGAAACGCGGGCTGGCGGTGCTGGTCGGGGTGGGTCTGGCGTTGCCGAGCGGGGGTGCGACCCAGCCGGTTCAGGCCCGAGCGGCCTATGGGCCAGGCGACGGCGCGGTCAGCGAGGCGGCGTGCGCGGCGCTCGGGATTCCCCTTCGCCGGACGCAGGTCGAGAATGTCGTCGTGACCGGGTCTCGTGCGCAGCGGGGCTCGGCTGCGCCGCCGCTCCCGATGCCACCCCCGCCGCCCCCGCCGCCCCCGCCGCCCCCGCCGCCGCCTCCGCCTCCGCCCGCTCCGATGACCGCCGCGCCGGTCGCGAGCCCGCCCGGCTTCTCGAACTCTGCGGTTGGCCTGCCTGCGCCGGGCTTCGCGCCTTCGGACACCGAACGCTACCCTGACGCCACCCCCAACCCGGTGCGACGCGTGGCGGACGAGCCGGTCTCGACCTTCTCGATCGACGTGGATACGGCCTCCTACGCCAACGTCCGGCGTTTCATCTCCGACGGTTCGGCGCCGCCCCGAGACGCCGTGCGGGTCGAGGAGATGATCAACTATTTCGACTATGGCTACGCCCGTCCCAGGAGCGCCGAGGAGCCCTTCGCGGTGCAGACGGTGGTGACGCCGTCGCCGTGGTCGGAAGGACGCCAGATCGTGCACATCGGCCTGCAGGGCTATGAGCTGCCGGAAGGCGAGCGTCGGCCGCTGAACCTGACCTTCATGGTCGACGTGTCTGGGTCGATGAGCACGCCCGACAAGCTCGGGCTGGCCAAGCAGGCGATGAACCTGATCATCGACCGGCTGAGGCCGGAGGATCGCGTGGCCGTGACCTACTACGCGGCCAACGTCGGCACGGCGATCGGGCCGACGTCGGGGTCCGAGAAGCTGAAGCTGCGCTGCGCGGTCGAGGCGCTGGACGCGGGCGGGTCGACCGCCGGGGCCCAGGGCATGGTCAACGCCTATGAGCAGGCCGAGGCGGCGTTCGGCGAAGACAAGGTCAACCGCATCCTGATGTTCACCGACGGCGACTTCAACGTCGGCGTCACCGACAACCGGCGGCTGGAAGACTATGTCGCCGACAAGCGGGAGACCGGCATCTATCTGTCGGTCTACGGCTTCGGGCGCGGCAACTATCAGGACGAGCGGATGCAGACCATCGCCCAGGCGGGCAATGGCGTCGCCGCCTATGTCGACGACCTGACCGAGGCGCGCCGCCTGTTCGGCCCGGCCTTCGACCGGGGAGCCTTCCCGATCGCCGACGATGTGAAGATCCAGGTGGAGTTCAATCCGGCTGTGGTCTCGGAATACCGGCTGATCGGTTACGAGACCCGGCTGCTGAACGAGGAGGACTTCGACAACGACGCGGTCGACGCGGGCGAGGTCGGGTCGGGCGCCTCGGTCACGGCGTTGTACGAGGTCACGCCGGTTGGCGGGCCGAGCCAGATCCGGGACCGGCGCTATCAGGGCAACCGGCCCGAGGCGACGGTCGGGGCAGGCGCGGTATCGGGCGAGCTGGGCTTTGTGCAGGTCCGTTACAAGCTGCCGGGCGAGGATGCGTCGCGGCTGATGCAGACGGCAGTTTCGGCGCAAGCGACGAGCCGGCCGCCCGAATCGACCCGTTGGGCGCTCGCGGTCGCCGCCTTCGGCCAGCGTCTGCGCGGCGACCCGTGGATGAGCCCGGACTTCGACGAGGCGGCGATCCTGAACCTGGCGCAGGGGGCGCGGGGTGAAGACCCCTACGGCGAACGCGCCGCCTTTGTGCAGCTGGTTCGCGCGGCTGGCACGCTGCCGCCTCGGCGGGCGCCCTGAACCGTCTCGGCGTCAGGCGGGGCTGAGCGGCGGGCCCCGGAAGGGCACGATCCGGTCCGGCCAGGGGTCTCCAGCCGCGTGAGCCGGGGAGGGATGGCGCACCCTGGAGGTTCGGCCGGTCCGCATCCGTTCGGCCGCCTCGTCCGGGGTTGGAAGGCCATCATCAATGGCCAGCCAGTTCGTGATCGACGCCTCCGAGCACGAACGGGACAGGCGGGGCATGGCCTTTGCGTGCGCGCCGCTGCCTCGATAGGCGGCCATGGCGGCTTCGCTGGTCCATGCGGTCACGGTCCACAGCGCGGGGCCGGGTCCGGTCGCGAGGTAGCCGCCGAGGAAGCCTGTCGCGCGCTCGATCTGACGGCGGCTGAGCAGGGTGTGCAGGGCAATGGAGGGGAGACTCAGGACGCCTCGCGGTTTCAGTCGTGTCACCGAGATGAAGGCCATGACCGATCCGCTTCCCCAGATCCGAGCACGCCAACCTAACAGCAGCTCAGCCCTCGAGGACACCCCGTGCTGGAGAGGCGGAGGTCGAGCAGACCGGACAGCCGGGATCGGCCGTTATCTCGACCGTGCGGCTGGTCGCCGACAGTCCGTCGTAGAGGAGCAGACGGCCGGTCAGGGGCTCGCCCGCGCCGGTGATGAGCTTGATGGCTTCAAGCGCGGCCATGGATCCGATCACGCCCGCCAGCGCACCGACGACGCCGACGCGGGCGCAGGTCTCCGCGTCGGGCGGCAGGTCGGGGACGAGGCAGCGATAGCAGGGGCGGCCGGTGAAGACGCCGACCTGACCGCTCCAGCGGCCGAGCGCGCCTGAGACAAGGGGAATGCGGGTATCGACGCAGGCGGCGTTGACAGTGTGGCGGACGCCGAAGTCGTCCGTGCCGTCCACGACCACCTCGGTTCCGGCAATCAGGCGCGTCGCAGTGTCGGACGTGAGGGCCTCGGGCACGGCCTCGATGCGGACGCCGGGGTTGAGGGCGGCGAGGCGGCGCTCGGCGATCTCGACCTTGGGACGGCGGACGTCGGCCGTATCAAACAGCACCTGTCGCTGAAGGTTGGACAGGGATACAGTGTCCGGGTCGATGATCCGGAGCGTCCCGACGCCCGCCGCCGCCAGATAGAGGGCCGCCGGTGAGCCCACCCCGCCCGCGCCGATCAGGGCGACGGTTGAGGCAGCGAGCTTCTGCTGACCCGGTCCGCCGATCTCGGCGAGCACCAGATGGCGGGCGTAGCGTTCGACGTCTTCGGGGGAGAAGCCCATACCCCTCAGTTAGGGGCGCGGGCGCGCAACGTCACGCGGCCTGTTTGAGCTCGACGATGCGGTCGGCGTCGTAGGCGGTGATGTCTGCCATGTTCGCCACACCGATGGCGCGCAACATGGCTTCGGGATCCTCGCACAGGGCCATGGGTTCCGGGAAGCGACGCTCGGCGACCGGCTTGTCCGACAGAACGCGGATGTTTCGGTGGCGCCGGTCCTCCCGAATGCGGCGCATCAGGCGATCGATATCCTGTCGCGAACCCTCGACGCCCTGCAGACACCAGCCCTCGTGGAACATCACGGCCGAGGTGATGCTGTCGCGGCGATTGTTGACTATGGCCGCGCCCAGGATCTGGGCCACCGACAGGGTCGATGCTCCGATCGAACCGATCGTCTCGCTGGCGTAGATCAGTCTGTAAAGCACGACGCAACCTCAAGGTAGCCGCATAACGGTGTGATCGTGTCAATGTAACGGGTTACAGTGGTGATATTGTGTCCGACCTGAGGCCTTGTATTTGCAACGCTTTCATTGCTGGAGGGGTTGTCGGGCCCCATTTGTGTCGCCATGTCGCTGGTCATGAGCGAACAGCAGACGACCGGCCCCGGCTGGCATGGCACAACCATACTGGCGGTCCGAAAGGACGGTCGGACCGTCATCGCGGGCGACGGACAGGTCTCCATGGGACCGACCATCGTCAAGGGCGCGGCGCGCAAGGTCCGGACGCTGGCGGGCGGCAAGGTGCTGGCGGGCTTCGCAGGCGCGACGGCGGACGCCTTCACCCTGATCGAGCGGCTGGAGGCCAAGCTCGAGCAGTATCCGGACCAGCTGGCGCGGGCCTGCGTCGACCTGGCCAAGGACTGGCGGACGGACCGCTATCTGCGTCGACTGGAGGCCATGCTGCTGGTGGCGGACAAGGCCAGCATCTTCACCGTGACCGGCGTCGGCGACGTGCTGGAGCCGGAGTACGGCGTCGCGGCGGTGGGGTCCGGCGGCAACTATGCGCTGGCCGCCGCCCGCGCCCTGCTGGACAGCACCGATCTGGACGCCGAGGCGATCGCGCGCCGGGCCATGGCGATCGCGGCCGACATAGACGTCTACACCAACGGCAATCTGACGATCGAGAAGCTGTAGGCCGTCAGGAATGGTCAGGGCGCGCGGGCCCGCATTGCGTCGATTTCACGGGACATCACAGCCGATCCGGGCATGACTGACCGGGCTGGAGACGACCCCATGCCTCGCCTGATCGCTATCATCACAGCCGCCTTGCTGTTCGCAGCGCCGACGCATGCCCAGACCGCCGATCCAGCCCCGGTGATCGCCGCCGAGAGAGCGTTCGCGGCCGACGCCCTGACGATGGGGGTCGATCGGTCGTTCCTGAAATGGGCCATGCCGGGTGCGGTGCTGATCGCGGGCGGATCGCCCCAGCCGGTCGAGGCGCTGTTCGACGCGGACGCCGCGTTCGATCCGACGACGCGCCCTTTGGTCTGGTGGCCCAACTGGGCGGGGATCGCCGCCTCGGGGGACCTGGGCTTCACCACGGGCGGGGTCGAGGTGAACGGTCGCCGCACGGGACACTATTTCACGATCTGGCAGAGGCAGGCGGACGGGACCTGGCGCTGGGTCTACGACGGGGGCGTCCCGGCCAGCGCGGCTGAGGTTCCGGGCCCGGACACCGAGCCGTCCATCCTCGCGACCTCGACGGCGACCCCGACATCCGCCGAGGCCGCTCTGGGCGAGCTGAGGGCGGTGGAGGCGGTCCTGGCGGCCGCGGCGGCTGGAGATCAGAAGGCGGCGCATCTGTCGTTGCTGGCTCCCGATGGGCGCGTCTATGTCGCCGACCTGCCCCCGGCGATCGGTCAGGAAGCGTTTCCTGCCGCCCTGGACGCCTGGCCCAAGTCCTTTGATTTCAGCCCGCCGCTGGGCAGCGGCGCTTCGGCTGCCGGTGATCTGGGCTGGACCTATGGCCGGGCGCTCTGGAAGGACGGTGAGGTGAATGGCAGCGGCTACTACGTCCACCTCTGGCAGAAGCGGGAGACGGGCTGGGTGTTGGTCTTCGCCCAGCTGATCGTCGATCCGCCCGCCCCTCCCGCTCAGGGCTAAGCCGCCCTATGTGGCGAGGATGACAGACCTTTCCCCTCGCGAGATCGTTTCCGAACTCGATCGCTTCATCGTCGGCCAGGAGGACGCCAAGCGCGCCGTGGCCGTGGCCCTGCGGAACCGGTGGCGGCGCAAGCGCGTGCCCGACGACCTCAGGGACGAGGTCACGCCCAAGAACATCCTGATGATCGGCCCGACCGGCGTCGGCAAGACCGAGATCGCGCGGCGCCTCGCCAGGCTGTCGGGCAGCCCCTTCCTGAAGGTCGAGGCGACCAAGTTCACCGAGGTCGGCTACGTCGGCCGCGACGTCGATCAGATCCTCCGCGACCTGGTCGAGGCGGCGCTTCTGATGGTGCGCGAGCAGAAGCGAGTGGGCGTGCGGGCCAAGGCCGAAGCGGCGGCCGAGGAGCGCATCCTCGACGCCCTGGTCGGGCCGGGCTCGCAGCCGGCGACGCGGGATGCGTTCAGGAAGAAGCTGCGCGCCGGCGAGCTCGACGACAAGGAGATCGAGCTCCAGATGGCCGAGGCAGCGCCAGCCATTCCGGGCATGGACCTCGGCGGCCAGAACGTGGGGCTGATCAATCTGTCGGAGATGCTGGGCAAGCTGGGCGGCCAACGGACCAAGCCGGTCAAGACGACGGTCAAGGCGGCGCTGGCGCCCCTCGTGACCGAGGAGAGCGACAAGCTGCTGGATCAGGACAGCCTGGCGCGCGAGGCCGTGGCCCTGGCCGAGAACGAGGGCATCGTCTTCATCGACGAGATCGACAAGGTCGCGGCGCGACAGGACCGTGGCGGGGCCGATGTGTCCCGCGAGGGCGTGCAGAGGGACCTGCTGCCGCTGATCGAAGGCACCACCGTCTCGACCAAGTACGGACCGGTGAAGTCGGACCATGTGCTGTTCATCGCGTCCGGCGCCTTCCACGTCGCCAAGCCGAGCGACCTGCTGCCCGAGCTGCAGGGGCGACTGCCGATCCGGGTCGAGCTGAAGGCCCTGACCCGCGACGACTTCGTGCGCATCCTGACCGAGCCCGAGGCCAATCTGATCCGACAGAACCAGGCGCTGCTGGCGACCGAAGAGGTGACCCTGACGTTCACGCCGGACGCGGTCGAGGCCCTGGCGGATGCAGCGGTCGCGGCCAACTCGGCGGTCGAGAACATTGGGGCCCGGCGACTGGTGACCGTGATCGAGCGGGTGCTGGAGGAGACCTCGTTCAAGGCGTCGGACCTGTCGGGTCAAACGGTGGCCTTCGACGGCGAGGCGGTTCGGGCGCGGGTGGCGGAGCTGGCGAAGAACGCCGACCTGAGCCGGTTCATCCTCTGACCACGCCTTAAATCCAGCGCGATCCGTGCTATAAGCCGCTCTTCCCGCCACCCAGGACCTTCGCTTTGAGCCTGACGCTCGACCTTTCGCGCACGCCGGTTTCGGCTCCCGTCAACCTCTCCGGTCTGACGCGCGAGGGGCTGCGCGCGGCGCTGATCGAAGCCGGGATCTGCCCGCCCGAAAAAGCGAAGATGCGGGCGGGCCAGGTCTGGCGCTGGATCCACCACTATGGCGTCACCGACTTCGGCCTGATGAGCGACATCGGCAAGGAGACGCGCGCCGCCCTGGCCGCCGCCTTCACCCTCGCGCGGCCAGATGTGGTCGAGCGCCAGGTGTCGAACGACGGCACGCGCAAGTGGCTGATCCGCACCGCGCCTGGCATCGAGATTGAGACGGTCTACATCCCCGACGTGGGTCGGGCGGGCGCGCTGTGCGTGTCCAGCCAGGTGGGCTGCACGCTCAACTGCACCTTCTGCCACACGGGCACCCAGAAGCTGGTCCGCAACCTGACGGCCGCCGAGATCGTGGCCCAGGTTCAGGTGGCGCGCGACGATCTGGACGAATGGCCTTCGCCCAAGGAAGACCGCCGCCTGTCCAACATCGTCTTCATGGGCATGGGCGAGCCGCTCTATAACCTCGACCACGTCGCCGACGCCGTGGACATCATCGCCGACGGCGAGGGCATCGCCATCTCGCGGCGTCGGATCACGGTCTCGACCTCGGGCGTCGTGCCGATGATCCCGGAGCTGGGCGAGCGCACCCAGACCATGCTGGCGATCAGCCTGCACGCCACCAACGACCCGCTGCGCGATGTTCTGGTGCCGCTGAACAAGAAGTATCCGCTGGCCGAGCTGATGGCGGCGATCCGGGCCTATCCGGGCCTGTCCAACGCGCGGCGGGTGACATTCGAATATGTGATGCTGAAGGGTGTCAACGACAGCGTCGAGGAGGCCCGCGCCCTGCTGAACCTGATCAAGGGCATCCCGGCCAAGATCAACCTGATCCCCTTCAACCCCTGGCCCGGCACCGACTACCAGTGCTCGGACTGGAAAACGATCGAGCGGTTCGCGGCGGTGCTGAACAAGGCGGGCTATGCGAGCCCGATCCGGACGCCGAGGGGGCGCGATATCCTGGCGGCCTGCGGGCAGCTGAAAAGCGAGAGCGAGAAGATCAGGGCCTCCGCGCGGCGCAGAGAGCAGCAAGCCGCAGCCTGAGACCGGTCCGGCGCGCCAGCGACGTCTGCCAGCCGAAAGAAAAAGGCCGGTGTTTCCACCGGCCTTTTCACAACTCGATATGTCGCCGCGATCAGGCGGCGGATTCGGCCAGCTTGGCCTTGACCTGGCGCTTGATGCGTTGGGCGGTCAGCGACAGCTGCTCGTCATTGGCCTTGACGATGAAGGGGTCCAGACCGCCCTTGAAGTCGAGCGTGCGCAGCGCCGCGTTGGAGATGCGCAGAGAGAAGGTCTGGCCCAGAGCCTCGGACGTCACCTTGACCTTCTTCAGCGACGGCAGGAAGCGGCGCTTGGTCTTGATGTTCGAGTGGCTGACCGAGTGGCCGACCATCGGGCCGACGCCGGTGAGTTCGCAACGACGAGACATCGTCAGATCCTTAGAGGCAGGCGCCGCCGAACCGGGGCGCAAGAAACGAAAGCGCGCGGAAGGACGCCCTCCGCGCGAGAGGGGGCCGTATAGGGCAACCCCCTCGCCGCCGTCAAGGCTCTGTCGCGCATCGGGGGAGCTGGTTCATGTGTCGTTCAATCGCCGTGTTTCATTGCCTAGACTGTCCGCACGTTCCGGGGGAATGAGACGACCATGACCATGCCGAACCTTCTGATCCGCGTCCTCGCCGTCGCCGCCCCTGCGATCGCGGGCGCAGCCCTGCTGGCCGCGCCGGCGTCCTCGCCCCAGGCCCAAGCTTCCGCGACCGAGGTGCTGCCCGGGTATTGGGAATACACGACGAGCGCCGTGGGTATCCGCGACACCGAGCAGAAGTGTGTCAGGCCCAGCGAGATCAACCGCTTCTTCGGCGGGCTGTCGACCCGGCGCTGGCAGTGCACCTATCCGGTGCGCGAGGTCGGCAATGGCCGCACGCGGTTCGAGGGGACGTGCACGGACCGACGGGGGCGGCGGGTGAACGTGCGGCTGCGCGGCACTTATGAGCCCGAGTCGTTCCGGTTCAGCGGCGGGGCGCAGCTGGCGCGCGGCACGCCCTACCTGCCAGCCTCGATCACGGCGCGACGGATCTCGGCGCAGTGCCCGGCGAACGCCGAGTACTTCTAGACGTCAGACGCGACACGCGCGGATTTCGACCCGGCGGTTCAAGGGTTCTCGTACGCCCGGTCTGGTTTCTCGGGCTGGCTGGGAGGCCCCGACGCCGCTTACGCGATAAAGTCCATTGGGCGCGCGTTGCGCGAAGCCGGTCGCGACAGCGGTCGCTCTGATATCCGATAGGCTAGAGAACCCTGGCTCCTGGGCCTCCCTGGTGTCGATGTGACCGACGATGACATACTCGATCGGTCCCCCGGCGAGTCTGTTTTGTATGGCGTCCATCGTCTCCCGCGCGGCCTCGTTGAGGCGGGACGCTCCATACTCGAAGTAGACCTGAGCCTCTGAACAGGTTCCTGGAACCGCAGGGGGCCGCGGCGGCCACGCCTGGGCCGAAACGTCGGTTGTCGACATCATTAAGCAGACTGCAGAGATAAGGACGGTTGGCTTCACGAGAGTTCTCCTACGCCCAAAAAGACTCCCAATTGGAAACGCCCGCCGCAAGGGCGGGCGTTCCCGATGTCGGAAATCGTCAGTCGATCAGGCGGCTTCGGCTTCCTCGGCCTCTTCGGCGACGGGCTGGTTGGCCTTCTTGGCGCTGAGGGACTTGCCGAGCAGGGCCACGGCGGCGTCCTTGTCGATGCGGTTGGCGGCGGCGACCTCGCGGGCCATGCGGTCCAGCGCCGATTCATAGAGCTGACGCTCCGAATAGGACTGTTCCGGCTGGGTCTCGGCGCGGTGCAGGTCGCGGACCACCTCGGCGATCGAGATCAGGTCGCCGGAGTTGATCTTGGCCTCGTACTCTTGGGCGCGACGCGACCACATGGTGCGCTTGATGCGGGCGCGGCCCTTGAGCACCGTCAGGGCCTTGGACACGGTGTCCTCGGCGGCCAGGGTGCGCAGGCCGGCGGTCTTGGCCTTCTTGGTCGGGACGCGCAGGGTCATCTTCTCGTGGTCGAAGGTCACGACGTAGACCTCCAGCGACATGCCCGCGACTTCCTGGGTCTCGATGGCCGCGACCTTGCCGACGCCGTGCGCCGGATAGACGACGGCGTCGCCAACCTTGAATTCCAGACCGGTCTTGTTCGTCATGTCATTCCTTTCCCGGACGCAGGGAAAGGGTGAGGCGAAGGCGCGACGACAATTGCGCTCGAAGCCCGGCGAGCGGATCGCCGATGCTCAAAGATCAATCAGTCAAACGCGGAAACGGATCACCCAACCTCTGGCCGACCCCGTCTTCATGGACAGGGTTCTGTCGCAAACGCGGGCGGCGCGCAGAAAACGCAGACCGCCCGACCCAATGTGGGGAACATATCACAAAAATGCGGAATTTCAAAACGTCAGCGCGCGAGCGGTGACTCGGGCCGAAATTCCGACCCCGGGCCGAGGCGGCTGGATCAGGAGCCCTTGCCGGGCTTCTCGGAGAAGTATTTCTCGAACTTGCCGGTCTCGCGCTCGTACTGCTCGCGGTCGGCGGGCGGCGTGCCCTTGACGGTGATGTTGGGCCAGACGCGGGCGTACTGGGCGTTGACCTGGAGCCACTTGCCGTCGGGTTCGTCCTCGGTGTCGGGCTTGATGGCGTCGACGGGGCATTCCGGCTCGCAGACGCCGCAGTCGATGCATTCGTCGGGCGCGATGACCAGGAAGTTCTCGCCCTCGTAGAAGCAGTCGACGGGGCAGACCTCGACGCAGTCCATGAACTTACATTTCACGCAGGCGTCGGTGACGATGTAGGTCATGGGCGGGCGGGTCGGTCCTTGAAGGCTCAGCGTCCCGGGAGATGGCCGGGCGCGGGCGGGCTGTCAACCGAGCGGGGCTAAACGTCGCCGCCAGCGGAGCTGTCGAGCGCGAGATCGACGTAGAGGGCGCGGGCCTCGGGCGCGGGGCCGCGCCGGTCGCCGAGCGCCTCCACGCGCAGGGTGGTGACCCGGCCGTTGCGCGCGAAGGTCAGAAGGTCGCCGACGTGGACCGAGCGGCTGGGCTTGTCGAGGCGGGTCTGGAGCCCGTTGTGGGTCAGTCGGACGGCACCGGTCTCGACGAAGGCGGCGGCGAGGGAGCGCGTTTTCGCGAAGCGGGCGCGCCAGAGCCAGACGTCGATGCGGCAGGCCTCGGTGGTCATGCAGGTCTGGTGTCCGGGGCCGGGTCGGGGGCCTGGGCGTAGGCGGCGGACAGGCGGCGGTAGGCGGGCGAGTTGAAAGCCAGGATCGTGGTGACCACGCCGCACAGGCCCGCGATCGTGAAGACCAGGGCCATGGCTCGCGCCGCCCCCGTGCCGAACCATCCGCCGATGGCCTGGGCGCCCCAGCCGTCGGTCATGAAGGGTATGACGATGAACTGCGTCAGCGGCCCGATCAGGAAGGCGGTGAGGGGCGAGGCGGCCTGCTCCACCGACTGGGCGAAGCCGAAGACGCGGCCCTGGCGTTCATAGGGGACGACCTTCTGCAAGGTGGTCTGTTCGGCGGCCTCGGCCACGGGAGTGATGAAGAACCAGACGAAGCAGCCGACGCCCAGGAGCCAGATCCAGGGCTGGGTCGTGAAGAGGGCCGCCGAGGTCCAGGCCGCCAGGTTGACGAGCATGAGGGTGCGCAGCGGCTTCTTGCCGAGGCCGAAGCGGGAGACCGCCAGTCCCGACAGGATGAAGCCGGTCGAGACGCAGCCCAGCAGCAGGCCCCACGACTGAACAGGCATCATCGACAGGGCGTAGGCGTCCAGCTGGGCCATGAAGACGCCGCCCAGGAAGTTGTTGAAGGTGGCGAACAGGATCAGGGCGAACAGGCCGGGAACGACGCCCACGACCTTCAGTGTGCCGGCGAGGTCGATGCGGCGATCGGGGCGGGCGTCGGGGTCGGTCGCGGCGCTGTCGGAGGCGGCCACGCGCACATGGGCGGGCAGGCGGATGGAGACGAGGTGCCCGATCAGCAGCAGCGTCGCCCCCACCGCGACCGAGAGGGCCCCGGTCATGCCGCTCCAGCCGACGAGCAGACCGGAAATGACAGAGGTGGTCAGGAAGCCGACGCCGGTGGCCATGCCGACCAGGCCGTTGGCCCGGTCCCGCCGGTCTTCGGGGACCAGGGCTGTCACGAGCGTGGGCAGGGCGATGGTGCGCAGATTGCCGGCGATCACCCCCAGCATGATCAGGACGATCAGGATCCACAGCTGGGGCCGGGCGACGTCGCCGAACGCCTCTTCAGGCGTCGCCAGCAGCAGGGCGAGGGCGGCGATGTAGAAGGTCAGCGAGGTCAGGCTGGACGCCAGCATGACGCGGGTCTTGGGATAGTGGTCCACGAGGCTGCCGAACCAGACCGCCAGTCCGGCCGTCAGCACCAGGAACAGCCCCGCGATCATGCCGGTGGCGAAGACCGAGCGGGTCTCCAGGAACACCCAGAAGGTGACGGCGAACCAGACGGTGAAGTTCACCACGCCCGCGACGGCGTTGTTGGCCAGCAGGTTGTAGAAGGCCCGCATGGGGCTGGGTTCGGCCATGGAGGGTCTCAGGCGCGCTTTGCGGGCTTGCGGCGCGGGCGCTTTCGCCTGACCGGAGCGGGCGACGCGGTCAAGGCGGCGAGCGCGGCGAAGGGCGAGTCCTTGAGCGGGCGGGGGGGCTTGTCGGGGCGATCGGGCTGCTGGGCGCGGGGGGTGCGTAGCGCGGCCAGCACGGTCTTCAGCTCGGCGGCGGACCAGCCGAGCTCGGCCAGCTGCGCGTCGGACAGGTCGGCCTTGCCGGCGTCCCGCTTGAGCTCGGCGAGGCGTTCCAGGGTCTCGACGGGGATGGCGAAGCGGCCGACGGCGCGCAGGCCCTGGGCGGACAGGGCGCGCGGGCCGGGGGCGGGCTCGGGCAGGAGGCTGAGGCCGGCGTCGCGGAGCGCGAGGGGCGGGCCGGCGAAGGCCTGAGCCAGGGCGCGGGCGCGGGGCTTGAGGGCGCCGGGCAGCCAGACGGAATGGTGGCCGACGCGGACGGCGAAGGTCTTGAGCGTGCGGCGCTCGGCCTGGCTGAGGGCGGCGAGGTCGCGCTCGACGTCGCGGCGGTCCAGCACGCCGCCGGCCTCGACGAGGCGGAAGGCGAGGCCGCGCGGCAGGCCGGTCAGCGTTCCGTTTTCGATGGCCGTGCGCAGGCGCCGCAGGTCGCGGAGCGCTCGTCCGGCCTCGGAGGAGAGGAAGGCCTCGATGCGGCGCTGGGCGCGGTCGCGGGCGGGCTGGGGGCCGAGGTCGCCGATCAGGCGAACGCGCGGGGTGAAGGGGTCGCCGCCGGAGATGCGTGCCGCGAGCGCGCCTTGCCATAGCACGTCGCCCTCAGGCGTGACGGAAAACGCCGCGTCCGCGTCGGCGGCGAGGCGGCCCAAGCGGCGGGCGATCTCCGGGCCGACGGCGCGAAGGGCGGCGGCTTTCAGGGTGCGGTCGGCCAGGGCCGAGCCTCCGGCGGAGGGGGCGAAGCGAACGCCCTCCAGATGCCCCACCGCCTCGCCGTCGACGGTGACGACGCCGTCGCCCGCGACCTCGGCCAGCGTCGCCTCGCGGTCGTGGAGCGAGCGCATCAGGGCGGTGGTCTTGCGGTCCACGAAGCGGGCGGTCAGGCGCTCGTGCAGCACATCGGACAGGCGGTCCTCGAGCGCGCGGGTCCGCTCGCGCCAGGCCTTGGCGTCGGCGACCCAATCGGGGCGGTTGGCGATGTAGGACAGGGTGCGCACGCCCGCGAGCCGGGCCGAGAGCTGGTCGATCTGGCCGTCGTCGCGGTCGACCTCGGCGAAGCGGGGGGCCAACCAGTCGTCGGTCAGGCGGCCCCGGCTGCCGGTCAGGGCGCGGAAGACGTCGCGCGACAGGCGGGCGTGCTCGTCCAGCGTCGTCTTCTGGAAGTCCGGCAGCTGGCACGCCTCCCACAGGCGCATGATGGTCCCGCGCGAGCGGCCGATGCGCTTGATCTCCTCGTCCTGCATGGCGCGGCGAAGCAGGGTCTCGTCGAGCGCCTGGCCGGTCAGCTTCAGGCCGGGGACGCCGGGCGTCTGGACGAGCGAACGCAAAAGGTCCGGCAGGCTGTCGAAGTCGAGCCGGGCGTTTCTCCACTCGATGGCCTGGATTGGGTCGAAGCGGTGGTCGACGACCTGCTGGACGAGGTCCTCGTCCAGCTCCTCGGCCTCGCCGGTGACGCCGAAGGTTCCGTCGCGGATGTGGCGGCCGGCGCGGCCGGCGATCTGGGCGATCTCATGCGCGTGGAGCCAGCGGGTGCGGCGGCCGTCGAACTTCCTGAGCCCTGCGAAGGCGACATGGTCGACGTCCATGTTCAGGCCCATGCCGATGGCGTCGGTGGCGACCAGGAAGTCGACCTCGCCCGACTGGAACAGGGCCACCTGGGCGTTTCGGGTGCGGGGCGAGAGACTGCCCATGACGACGGCGGCGCCGCCCCTCTGACGCCGGATCAGCTCGGCGATGGCGTAGACCTGCTCGGTGCTGAACGCGACGATGGCCGAGCGGCGGGGCAGGCGGGTCAGCTTCTTGGAGCCAGCGTAGGTTAGGCTGGACAGGCGTTCCCGGCTGACGATCTCCACGTCCGGGATCAGGCGGCGGATCAGGGGGGCCATGGTCCCGGCCCCCAGGAACATGGTCTCGAACCGGCCCCGGGCGTGCAGCAGGCGGCTGGTGAAGACGTGGCCGCGCTCGGGGTCGGCGGCGAGCTGGATCTCGTCGACGGCGAGGAACTCGACGTCCCGTTCCATCGGCATGGCCTCGACGGTGCAGACGAAGTAGGCCGGGCGGGGCGGGATGATCTTCTCCTCGCCGGTGATCAGGGCGACGGAGTTCTGGCCTCGAGCCCGGACGATGCGCTCATAGACTTCGCGCGCCAGCAGACGCAGCGGCAGTCCGATCATGCCGGACGCATGGCCCAGCATCCGCTCGACCGCCAGATGGGTCTTGCCGGTGTTGGTCGGCCCCAGCACCGCGACGACGCGGGAGGGAGCCTGGCCGGTCGGGCGATCGCTCATGATGGGAAGAAGGTGGCGATTCGCCGGAGGTTCCTCAAGCGCGGCCGATCAGCCCGTCTGGACCGCCGCGCCGATCAGGGCGGCGTTGGCGGCCGTGTAGAGGCCCGTGCCGAGGAAGAAGAACCGCTTGTCCCACTTGCGCACCCGCGCGGGGCCCCAGCCGTTGCGGGTCAGGAAGGTCCAGGCCGTGGCCGCCGCGATGGCCAGGACCGCGAGGAACAGCGCCATCAGGTGGATGTTGTCCATCAGGCTGAGGCCGTTGGTCTCGCCCACCACCTCCTCGACCGCGCGCATGTTGAGGACGATGGCGAACAGCACGCCCGCCAGCAGGCCCAGACGCGGGCTGAGGTATTTGCCTTCCTCGTCGTGCATCAGGAAGGTCAGGAGCGTCAGGGCCGAGGAAATATAGAGCGGCGCGACCAGCTTCCAGAAGGTCCACAGATTGGACCGTTCGATGTCGATGACGACCTCCAGATGCGGATACAGGGTCTCCTGATCGTCCGGCAGGGTCGGGTCGCCGAAGGCGGTGCCATAGACCTCCTCGCGCGCCTCGACGGCGAAGCGGGTGATGGTCCAGCCGTCGAGGCGCAGGTTGCGCGACACGGTCGAGCGGCGGTCGTCGGCGACGTACTGGAGCGTGGAGGCGTCGTCGTAGGAGTCCTCGACGATCATGCGCAGCGTGTGACGGTCGAAGGGGTAGCTGCGGACGTCGAAGTTCTGGCGGTAGACGCCGGTGATCTTCCGCTGGGACCAGAGGCCGAACTCGGTCGGGTCGGCGTATTCCAGCGACTGGACCTGCTCCTGGGCGTTGATCCATTCGGCGGACTGGAGCGCGTTCTTCTCGCCGGTGCAGACGCTCCAGGCCCAGACGTCGGCGCCGAAGCGATGCGACCGGGTGTCGATGTCGTAGAGGTCGCTAAGGTAGACGCCGACGGAGCACACGGACTGGGTCGGGCGCGGGCGTTCGGTCTCCTGCGCCTGAACGGGGCCGGCCCCGAGCCACAGAAGCACCGCCAGAACAAACGCCTTGAAACGCATACAGACCCCCGCCCGAACGGAACGGACTGTTCCGCGCCCGGACGGGATAGGCAAGCCTCAGGTCGCGCGGCGCGACAACAGGGTGCGGGCGGCGAGATAGAGCAGCAGGCCGAACGGCCCGGCCAAGAGGATGAAGAAGAGGCAAGGCAGGAGCGCCCAGTGGGGCAAGCCGCGCTTGCCGGCGTCCTCGGTCGCCCAGGCGCCGACCCAGAGGTCGAAAGCGAGGTAGTGGACCCAGCCGACCAGGACGCCCTCGGGCTGGGCGAAGGCGCGGGTGACGCCCTCCAGCGAGGAGAAATCCAGTTCGCGCCCCGCCTCGCCGAGCGTCAGGATCACGCCGCCGAGCAGCACCGTGTAGGTGACGGCGAGCGCCACGCCGATGACCCGCGCCGCCGAGATGGCCAGCGGCTGGCGGATCGGAGCCAGCGCCAGGATGATCCAGCCGACCAGGGCTGTGGCATTGGCGATGCTGAACAGGGTCTCGGGGCTCATGGCGGCGGCTCCTGACGGCGAGGCTTAACGCGAACGGACGAACCGGCGGAACAGGGGCGAAACGAATCAGGACCGAATCACCGACACGGTCCGATTCGCGATCTGTTCACCCCAAGATATTGTATCTTAAGCGGGATTAACCACAACGGCGAAGGTCGTGACGGCGGCGATTTCGCCCGATGGCTTTTCGGCGCGGATGCGAACCGCTAGGGGAGCCCCCGACGGCCCCGTAGCTCAGCTGCATAGAGCAAGGCTTTCCTAAAGCCGAGGTCGCAGGTTGGAGTCCTGCCGGGGTCGCCATCATCCGTCAGCCGCAGGCCCTGATCATGTCCGACACGCCCCCCGACCGCCTCTCGGTCAATCCGTCCAGCCCCTGGTACGACGCCGACGTCCTGGCGCGCGGCGTGGGCGTGCGGTTCAAGGGCGAAGAGAAGACCAACGTCGACGAGTATTGCGTCTCCGAAGGCTGGGTGCGCCTCGCGGCCGGCAAGGCCGTCGACCGCAAGGGCAACCAGCTGACGATCAAGCTGCAGGGGACGGTCGAACCCTACTTCCAGAACAGTGAGATCGCCTCGGAAGGCTGACGCTCAGCCCAGGCTCCAGGTCTGGCGCGCGGCCCACTGGGCGGCGCTTTCGGGCCCGACGCCGAGCTCGTTCCACGGCGCGGTCGGGCGGCGGTAGGCCTCAGGGTTCGCAGCGAGATAGCGGTAGCCGTCGGCGATCAGGTCGCCCGTCGGCGCGCCGAAGGCGGCGTTCAGCCCGGCGGCGAACTGGCCCAGATCGAGGGCGTGATAGCGGACCTCTCGGCCCGTCGCCTCGCTGACGATGCGCGCCAGCTGCGGACCGGTAAGAGCCTCCGGTCCGCCGATGTCATAGACCCGACCGGCAGCCTCCGGACGCGCGATCGCGGCGGCGATGAAGCCGGCGAGCGCGGCGTGGCTGATGTGGCTGACCGGCGCGTCCTCTGGCGCGGGCGAGGCGAGGACGCCGTCGTTGAGGATGCCCGGCAGAACCCAGGGGCCGAGCAGGTTGTCGAGGTAGATCGTCGGCTGGACCACCGTGACCGGGGTCGGCCCCGCCTGGACGATGGCCCTGACGTTGCGCAGCGTCTCCACGACGGGGAAATGCGCGTCCTCCGGCAGGGCGGCGGCGGTGTTCAGCACGATCCGGCCCACCCCCGCGCGCCCGGCGGCGGCCACGACGCGCTCGGCGTAGGCTTCCCGGACGCCGGGGCGATAGTCGAGCGGCGCGGTGAAGACGACGGCCGTCGCGCCGTCGAAGGCGCGAGCGAGGGTGGTCTCGTCTTCGGGGTCGATGGTGGTCAGGCTTGGCGCGGCGGCCCGCGACAAGCGCCGGACGGGTTGATCGCGCGACAGGCGGTCGGCGATGGCGCGGGCCTGGGCCCCGTTGGCGTTGAGAACGGCAATGGTCATGGTGGGTCTCCGGCTTGTGGAGCGCCGAAGAAGGCGCTTAGGCTGCGCCGTCGCCAGTACGCACAGTCACGGAAGGTAGTATCGCTTTGGATACCGTCCCCCTCCGCCCCGCCATGCCGCCGGATCCCAACCACTGCCCGGTCGAGACGACACTGGGCATCATCGGCGGCCGCTGGAAGGCGCTGATTCTGTTCCATCTCGCCCAGGGCTCTGCACGGTTCAATGTGCTCCGCCGCCTGATCCCCGGCGTGACCCAGCGCATGTTGACTGCCCACCTGCGCGAGCTCGAGGCCGACGGCGTCGTCGACCGCCGCGTGTTCGAGGTCGTGCCGCCGCACGTTGAATACTCCCTGACGGACCTGGGGCGCAGCCTGTCGCCGATCCTCGACGCCATGGCGGTGTGGGGTCTGGAGCACGAACAGCGGCAGGCGCGTGGAGCCGAGGCGGCTTGACGATACTGCCATCGCCGCCTTGCGCCGCTATGCCGGACCGTTAGGGTTCGCGCCCATCCTGGAGTCGCCCATGCGTGTTCGTCTGTCTGCCCTGTCGCTTCTGCTCGGCGCCTCGATCCTGGCCGGAGCGGCCGCCGCTCAGGACGCCCGAACCATCTCCGAGGCGGAGCAGCTGCGCGATCGCGCGCTCGAAGCGAACGTCGCCTATGAGCTGGTGTCGGAACTGACAACGCGGTTCGGACCGCGTCTGGCCGGTTCGGCCTCGGAACAGGCCTCCGCCCACTGGGGCGCGGAACAGTTCCGCGAGATGGGCTTCGACAACGTCTCGATCGAGACCTTCCCGCTGGCCCTGTGGGAACGCGGCGAGGCGCGGGTCGAAATCCTGTCGCCATTCCCGCAGCCGCTGGCGGTGGTTGCACTCGGCGGCTCGATCGCCACGCCGGCCGAGGGCATCGAGGGCGAGGCGGCGATCTTCGAGACCTATCAGCAGCTGCTGGACCAGCCGGAGGGCTCCCTGACCGGCAAGATCGCGGTGGTCTTGCAGGACACGGTCCAGGCCCAGGACGGCCGGGGCTATGGCGCGACCTCGCCGATCCGGGGCCAGGGGCCGACAGAAGCGGCGCGGCGCGGCGCCGTCGGCTATGTGCTGCGGTCGCTGGGCACCCACGACCACCGCTTCGCCCACACCGGCGCGACGCGGGTGGGGGAGGGGACGATCCCCGCCTTCGCCATGAGCCCGCCCGACGCCGACCAGCTGCGCCGGCTGATCCGCCTGACCGACGAACCGGTGCGGATGAGGCTGTTTTCCTCGGCCGGCTTCACTCGCCAGAGCGAGAGCCAGAACGTCATCGGCGAGGTGCGCGGGCGCGAGGCGCCGGACGAGGTCATCGTCATCGGCGGCCATCTGGACAGCTGGGACCTGGGCACCGGCGCCATCGACGACGGCGCGGGCGTGGCGATCACCGCCGCCGCCCTGAAGCTGATCGAGGACATGCCGCGCCAGCCGCGGCGCACCATCCGCGTCGTCTGGTGGGGCTCCGAAGAGGTTTCCCAGCCGCCGCCGTCGCAGGGCCTGGCCGGCGCGCGTCACTATGCCGATACGCGCCGCGACCAGATGGCGAACCACGTCGCCATCTCCGAAAGCGACTTCGGCGCCGGGCCGATCTACAGCCTGGGCCTGCCCGCCGCGACGCCGCCCGAGTTCCGCCAGGCGGCCCTGCGCGTCCTGACGCCGCTGGGGATCATCAACGATCCGGCGCCCGCCACGGGCGGCGGACCCGACACCGGTCCGACGGTGGCGCTGGGCGTGCCGGCCTTCCGGCTGAACCAGGACGGCACGGACTACTTCGACTTTCACCATACGGCCGACGACGTGCTGGACCGGATCGACCCGGACAATCTGGATCAGAACGTCGCCGCCTGGGCCGCCTTCCTGGGGCTGCTGGCGAACTCGGACGTGGACCTGAGGGCGCAGGCCGCGAACTAGACCGCCGGATCGTCTTCGGGCCCCACCGCCCGGGGCGCGGCGGTCGAGACCTGGGCGCGCAGGGCCTCCCGCTCGGCCTTCAGCGCGCCCGCCCGACGCCAGCCCGCGCCGCCGCCGAGCCTGACCGCCAGCCAGATCACAGTCCGCTCCCACCGGCCGATGCCGCGATCGCGCATGCCTTCCAGCAGGATGTCGTCCGCCTCCGCCCGCGTGAAGGTCCGCGCCGGCGCGATCCAGTCCTTCTCCCACCAGCGCCCGTCGCCATTGGTGTCGTAGAGGAAGTCGTGCACGACGGCCGCCTTCACCCACGGGCCGTCGGGCGGATAGAAGGACCACACCAGCCGGGGTACCGAGGCCAGGTCCGTCACGAAGCCGGCAGGCACCGTGATCCGGTGGCCATGATCCGCGCCCGTGTCATAGGCCATAGGCCTTTGCAGCCCCCACAGCGACCGGCCGTTGCGGATCGACGGCCCGTCCCGGCGCTCGAGCAGCACCAGATAGAGCTTGTGCAGGAAGCGGCGTCTGGGTCTCTCGGTCACGACCAGTCCTCCGACGACAGCGGGCTGACGCGCCCCGCCGGATGTGTAAGACGGGTTCGCGCCGCGAGCGTGGCGAAACTGGTAGACGCAAGGGACTTAAAATCCCTCGACCTCGGTCATGCGGGTTCGATCCCCGCCGCTCGCACCATCCCGTCCGATCGGAGACCGGCTTGACGCTCGACCTGCCGCTTCTGCCGGACCGGACCTGCGGCGAGTGCGTGGAGTGCTGCCGGTTCATTCCGCTGGACCTTCCGGAACTGGCCAAGCCGACGGGGATGCTGTGCGCTTATTGCGTCGACGGGGCGGGCTGTTCGGTTCACGCCATCCGGCCCCAGACATGCCGGACCTGGTTCTGCGTCTGGCGCATGGTGGAGTTGTCCGACGACTGGCGGCCGGACCGCAGCGGGATCATCGTCCGTCCGGACGGCCTGACGACCGGCGAGATCACCCTCTACGTCGTGCGGGAGACGGACTTCCTCCGCTCCGACGCCTTCTTCGAGACGTTGGCGTCGTGGCGGGAGCAGGGGCTGTCGCTGGCGATCAGCGTGCCCGGACCGATCGGGACGTTGCCCGTCCGGGCGGTCGTCACTGACTATCTCGGGCCCGCGCTGGAGGCCGAAGACCGGCCGATGTTCAACCTGCTGCTGGCCAATGTCCTGATGAGCCTCGCAGGCCACGACTTCGAGCCTGACGGCGTCCAGCCCCGCTTCGCCGTGCCGGGCGCGCCGCCGGTGGCCGTGTAACCCGCCATAACTTCCTGTTTCCCGGGCGGAGGCGGACTTACCTCTTTCGACGTTCGTTGGCACAACAGCCCTGGGAAACGCACCGGACGAACCAATGATCAGAGCCAGACGCGCGCGCATCGTCGCGACCCTGGGCCCCGCCAGCCGCTCGCCCGGCATGGTCAAGGCCCTGGCCCAGGCCGGGGTCGACGTCTTTCGTCTGAACTTCAGCCACGGCAGCCACGAGGATCACGAGGCGGCGCTGAAGGCCGTGCGCGGGGCCGAGATTGCGCTGAAGCGGCCGCTGGGCGTGCTGGCGGACCTGCAGGGGCCAAAGCTGCGACTGGGCAAGTTCGCCGAGACGTCCGTCGCGGTGAAGCCCGGCCATATGATGCGCTTCGACCTGGATCCCACTCCAGGCGACGCCACGCGGGTGCAGATGCCGCATCCGGAGATCTTCCGGGCGCTGAGGACCGGCATGGCGCTGCTGATCGACGATGGCCGGGTGCGCCTGCGCGTCGGCGAACGCACCGATGAATGGGCCGAGGTCACGGTCGAGAGCGGCACCAAGCTGTCCGACCGCAAGGGCGTGGCCGTGCCGGACGCCGTCATCCCCGTCTCGGCCCTGACGCCCAAGGACCGCGAGGATCTGGCCTTCGCCCTGCGCATCGGCGTCGACTGGGTGGCGCTCAGCTTCGTCCAGAAGGCCGAGGACATGGCCGAGCTGAAGTCCATCGTGAAGGGCCGCGCCGCCTGCCTCGCCAAGATCGAAAAGCCCCAGGCGCTCGACGCGCTCGACAACATCCTGGACTACTGCGACGGCGTCATGGTCGCGCGCGGCGATCTCGGCGTGGAGATGCATCCGGAAGAGGTGCCGGTGGCCCAGAAGACCATCATCCGCGCGGCCCGCCAGCGCGGCGTGCCGGTGATCGTGGCGACCCAGATGCTGGAGTCCATGACATCGTCGCCCGCGCCCACGCGCGCCGAGGCCTCGGACGTCGCCAACGCCGTCTATGAGGGGGCCGACGCCCTGATGCTGTCGGCCGAGACGGCGTCGGGCGACTATCCGCTGGAGGCGGTCGGCATCATGAACCGCATCATGGAGCGGATCGAAAGCGATCCCCTGTGGCCCAGCCTGATGGACGCCGAGCACGCCGGCATGGAAGGCTTCGACGCCGACGCCTTGGTGGCCGCGGCGCGAAAGGCCGGCGAGGCGTCCTCGACGGGTTGCATCGTGGTGTTCACGACGCTGGGCGGCACGGCGAGGCGGATGTCGCGCGAGCGGCCGATCCAGCCGGTGCTGGCGCTCACGCCCAAGCCGGAGACGGCGCGGCGGCTGGCGCTGGTCTGGGGGCTGGAGCCGCGTCTGGGCAAGGAGCCGACGTCGCTGGAGGACGTCACCGACGACGCGGTCGCGTCGGCGATGGAATACGGCCTCGCCGAGCCCGGTCAGCGCATCCTGATCCTGGCGGGCACGCCGTTCGGCGCGCCGGGGGCTGCGAATCTGCTCCGCCTGGCCCATGCTCCGGCGAAGAAGGGGCGGCGCTAAGCCAGCTCCGCTAGCGCGGTACCGTCTCCAAAAATGCTCGCCCCTTCTCAGTGATCTGAATGCCGTCACCGGGATAGGTAGCGTATCCGCGCTTGAACATGCTGGTGCTGGTGTTTCTGTTGCTCACCAGATTGCCGACGATCTGATCGAACAGTGGCACCAACCCTTTAGCGGTGGGAACGGCGTCGCCCTCAGTCGGTTTGAACTTGTCGATCATGAAGTTTTTCAGATCGGTAGTGGAAATGAAGCCGTTCGTCCTGGCGGCAGCGAGTTCGAGTGCGAGCACTGCGATATCGCCCTGCTGGATCCGATGCCGCATGATTTTCCGCTTAGGCATTAATTTTCCCGCAATTTTTTAGCCGCTTAACTGGCCTTCACACGAGGCTGGACCATGATCAAATACATCGGATCGAAGCGCGCACTGCTTGACCATATCGTTGCTGCAGTCGACCAAGTTATCCCTTATGGCGGCACCGTCTGTGACCTGTTCTCGGGCACATCAAGGGTCGGTCACGCCCTGAAGGGCGAGGGATATCGAGTCTGGTCGAACGACCACAACGCGTATGCACATACGCTTGCTACCGCCTACGTGCAGGCCGATCAAGAACGTTGGTCCGCCAAAGCAGCGCGTCTTCTAGACGAGTTAAGGTCCGCCAGATCGTCGGATGGTTGGTTCACCCAAGCATACTGTCGAGACGCTCGATTTTTCCACCCCACGAACGGTGCCCGTATCGAAGGGATAAGGGCCGCCATCGCTGCCCGAAGCCTTGAACCAGAACTAGAGGCGATAGCCTTAGTTTCGTTGATGGAGGCGGCAGACCGTGTCGATTCTACTGCCGGGATACAGATGGCTTACATGAAGCAGTGGGCACCGAGGGCGTACAACAACCTAGAACTACGTATGCCCTCCCTCCAACCCGCCGTCAGTTCTGGCAGGTGTCGTGCGACCAGAGCTGATGCGCTAGAGGTTGCAAGTGCTTTCGATGGCGACCTCGTCTACCTCGACCCGCCCTACAACCAGCATTCCTATCTGGGGAACTACCACGTTTGGGAGAGCCTGGTGCTGTGGGACAAGCCAGAGACCTATGGCATCGCCAACAAGCGGATCGACGTCCGCACGAGGAAGAGCGCCTTCAACTCCCGTCCTGGCATCGGCCCGGCGCTCAAGGCCGTGATCGAGGCGGTGCGCGCCCCGCACCTGATCGTCTCGTTCAACGACGAGGGCTATCTGAGCCGGGATCAGCTGGTCGAGATGCTGTCTGTGCGCGGCCCGGTGCGGGTCATCGAGATCCCTCGCCCCCGCTACGTCGGCGCCCGCATCGGCATCCACAATCCAAAAGGCGAGAAGGTCGGGACTGTCGGCCGGCTGAGGAACGTCGAGTATCTGTTCGTAGTCTCCGAGGCTGCGGCATCGCTGGCTGCTTGACGAGCAGGGGAACGCGGGCGTCAATCTGTCGTTAAGGCGACATGGACGCGCTCGACATGACTTCGACCAACGACTTCGGCCGCCGCCCCCAGGGCGTCAGGACCGCCATCGAGGCCTATCAGGCCGCCGCCTGGCGCGCGCCCGCTGCGACCCGTTTCGACAGCCGCCCCGCCAATGACGCCTTCTCGCGGGATTTTGGCGCCAACGACTTCCTGTCCCGCGCCGATCTGATCGCGCCTCAGTCCACGCCCGGTCCGGTGCAGATGGAGCCCATGCCGCGCTGGCTGGTGGTCGCCATCGGCGGGGTGATCTCGGCGATCATGGGCGCCCTGCTCGGCGGAGCGCTGGCCGTCTACTGATCCAGCAGGGCCCGGATCGGCGCCCAACCGCGCCGATGGATGGGGCAGGGCCCGAGCGTCCGCAGCGCCTCCTGATGCACCGGTGCGTTATAGCCCTTGTGTCCCGCGAAGCCGTAACCGGGATAGACGGCGTCCATCTCCACCATAAGCCGGTCCCGCGCCGTCTTGGCCAGGATCGAGGCCGCCGCGATCGACAGGCTCAAGCCGTCGCCGCCGACCACCGTCTCGACATCGCAGGGCAGCTTGAAGCGATAGTTGCCGTCCACCAGCGCCGCGACCGGCGCGACCGTCATCGCCTCGATCGCACGGCACATGGCCAGACCCGTGGCATGCAGGATGTTGAGCTCGGCGATCTCCTCAACCGAGGCGAAGCCGACGCCCCAGGCGACCGCGCTCGACTTGATCTCGCCCTCCAGCGCCTCGCGTCGCTTGGCGGTGAGGGCCTTGGAATCGTCGATGCCCTCGGGCAGCCGCTCCGCCGACAGGATCACCGCCGCCGCCGTCACCGGCCCCGCCCACGGCCCGCGCCCGGCCTCGTCCACGCCGCACACCGGCCCCCCGACCTTCTGGCTCAGCAGGGTCTCCAGCGTCAGGGTCGGAATCGGCCGGGTCGGGGTCACCGCCCGCCCATAGCCCGCACCTCGTCGCAGCGGAAGCAGCTCTGGACGTGGTCGTTGACCATGCCGGTCGCCTGCATGAAGGCATAGGTGATCACCGGCCCGCAGAAGCCGAAACCGCGCGCCTTCAGCGCCTTTGACATCTCGACCGAGACCGGCGTCTGGGCCGGAACCCCGGCCATGGTCGCGGGCGTGTTCTGGATCGGCCGGCCGTCGACGAAGCCCCACAGCCATCCGGAAAAGTCCTCGCCCCGCTCGCGCATCTCGCACCAGATCCGCGCCCCCCGGATCGCCGCCTCGATCTTGGCCCCGGAGCGCACGATGCCGGGGTCGGCCATCAGCCGCGCACGCTCCGCTTCGCCGTATCGCGCGACCTTTTCCGGATCGAAGCCGTCGAAGGCGGCGCGGAACGCCTCGCGCTTTCTCAGGATGGTGATCCAGGCCAGTCCGGCCTGGAACCCGTCCAGCACCAGCTTCTCCCACAGGGCGCGAGCATCGTATTCCGCCACGCCCCATTCGGTGTCGTGATAGGCGACATACAGCGGATCGGTCCCGCACCAGGCGCATCGTGAGTCGGTCATGCCGACAGCTTAGCGCCCGATGCGGTTCGCGCGACTGGCCTGGCGGCGGCTCAGAAGCGGTAGTTCATCCCGATCCGCACCGCATGCAGACCGAACCGGCTGTTGGAGCGGATGATGTCCGTGCCCGTGGTGTTCGGCGTCAGGACGAACGGATTGTTCGCAGGCGCAATGCCGCGTCCGACGCGGATGATGAAGTCCGGCGCCTCCAGCGAGGTGTAGATGTACTCGCCCGTAAGCGTCAGATTGCCCGCCAGCCGGTATTCGATCCCGCCCCCGGCCTGATAGCCGTCGGCTTCGTCGTCGTTGACCGTGGCGTCAAAGCTGTTGACGCCGTTGCTGGAGAAGAACTGGTTCGACATCTCTCCGCTGGCGCCGCCGGCGGTCCCGTAGAACAGCGCCGGTCCCATCGCATAGCCGAGCCGCGCCCGAACCGCGGCGAGGTTCTCCAGCTTGCGCTCGAAGGTGTAGGACGCCGGCGTCGACGAGTAGGAGGTCACGCTGTCCTCGGCGCTGACGCCCGAGTACTCGACGAGCGCGCCCAGGACGAACGATCCGAACTGGAGGTCCCAGCCCGCTCGCACGCCCGCTTCCGCCGCGTCGAAGTCGTCGTCGCAGCCGTCGGCGAACACGCCTGTGTTGGCCGAGCCGCCGCAGGAACCGGGGCTGAAGGCGTCCGCGCCCGCGGCCGTCCGCACGGTGTCTCCGAAGTTTCCGTCGAGGTTGCGGTCGAAGCGCAGCCGCTCGTCGTCCTGGTCGTTGGTCTGGCCATAGCCGCCGTGGATGCCGACGTAGCCGCCGGACCAGTCCTGCGACAGGACGGGCGCGGCGCTCAGCGCCAGGGCTGCGGTCGATGCGGCGAGGAGAAGTCTGGTCATGGTGTCGTCCTCATGGGATCGCCCCAGGTCCGGCGCCGGTCCTGGGGCGTGCGATGAATGATGGCGGCCGCGCCCCGCCGCTCGAACGGCAGGGCGCGGGTTGGGTCAGGTCGTGCGGAAGGTCGCCGGTCCGTTGAGGCCGGCGGGGAAGAAGCCCCCCTGCGTCACGCCCGTGCCGGGGCGCAGATAGACGATGTTCAGTCCCTGCTGGACGGTGCGGCTGAAGGCGATGCCGTTGCTGTCGCTGGGGAAGATGTTGGACGCGGCCGCATTGCCGGTTCCGGTCGGCCGCACGCCCTGATCCAGATCGGTCGGCCCATCCAGGCTGTCGCGGGCGTTGGAGATGGCCTCAGTCGCGTCGATCAGGGACGGGGTGGCGATGCCCTTGGCCGACAGGACCGTGCGCACCAGACCCGCGTGATAGGCCTCGGCCGCCAGGATGCCGGCGGCGGCTTCCAGGAAGGTCTTGCTGGTCACAAGGGGCGCGGCGCCCTTGTAGAGGCTCACGCCGACGTCCTCGAAGATGAAGGCCCCCAGCAGGAAGGCCTCATCCGAGGCATAGGGGTCGAACGCCTGCCCCGGACCGACCAGCCCGGCGGCGCGCGCCGCGCTGGAGAAGGCGCCGTTCGGATCGGTGCCGCCGACGTCGATGGCCGGCTGGGCCACGGCCGACGACCCCAGCGCGCCCCGCAGAAAGTTGACGTGGGCGACCTCGTCGGCGGCGATCTCATTGGCGTAGCGACGCACCAGCGGATCGGTGAAGTTCACCTGACGCCCGCCGATCACGCCGCCCTGAGTGCCCGTCCCGGTGAGCGAGCTCTGCGGCAGGCCGGTGCCGAAAGCGGCGAAGGAATAGAACTGCGCCTCCAGATACTCGAGCTGCAGGGCGAAGTTCAGGATTTCGACGTCGAGGTTGGCCTGACCCGTCGGCGGATTCTGCGCCACGGCCGTGTCCGAGGAACTTGAGCAGGCGCCGACCACGGCTCCGCCGACCGCGCCGACGGCGAAGCCACCGGCCGTCTTGAAGAATTTGCGTCGTTCCGCCAGGCGCTCTGCTCGCTGGTCGAGCTTTTCGATGATCTGTTCAGTCTTGGACACGCGGTGCCTCCGTCGGCGACATGCCCTTCCGAAGACAGATACTCGCCGCACCTGTGGCGGCTTCAGCTTGACCGTGAGAAAGCCAAATCTTCACGGTTCAGCCAAGGCTGACTTCAGGGTTCGAGCCACTCCGGCATACGCACCGCCACCGGCCTGCCCTCCACCGTCAGCGCACCCTCCAGGCGATCCAGCCGCATCAGGGCGATGGCCCCGCCATCGCGCCCCGTTAGCACTTCGCCCGCACGCAACTCGCCGTTCAGCACCTCGGCGCCCTCGGGCGGGGGCGGGCCGTCGAAGGTGATCGGCAGCATGCGCTTCTTGATCTCGCCGCGGCGCTTCATGCGGCTGGTCGTCTCCTGGCCGACGAAGCAGCCCTTCGCGAAGTCGATGCCGTTCAGCAGGTCGAAGTTCGCCTCGATCGGATAGCGGAGGTCATGGCCGCCGTCCTTCGTTGGGTCGGGGACACCGAAGGACAGCCGATGGGTATCCCAGGCGTCCGCGTCCGCGTCCGCGTCCGCGTCCGCGTTCGCCTCCCTCTTGCCAAGCACCCGTCCGCCGAGCGCCTCCAGCCGGGGATCGGCGGAGAAGCCTTCCGCCACGCCCGGCCAGCTGGCGAAGACCCTACGGTCGTCGACCTCGATCTCGACCTTCGCCCGCAGCCGAAACATCGACAGCCTCGCGATCAGGGCGTCGCGCCGCTCCGCCGCCACTTCGAGCACCACCGCCTCGTCCTCGCCCCAGAGGAACAGGTCGAACAGCAGCCGCCCCGGCGCCGACAGCAGCGCCCCGAACCGCAACTCGCCCGGCGCAAGCGTCTCCACATCCTGGGTCAGCAGATTGTGCAGGAAGGGCCGGGAGTCCGGCCCGGCCACCCGGATCAGGGCGCGGCTGTCGAGGCGGGCGATGCGGTCGGTCATGGTCCACAGATAAGGGCTCGCGTGACGAAGGGGGAGACGCCGCTTCAGCCTTCCCTTGATGCGCTCGGCCCTTTAGGGTCCGCGCCCTGTTCCCTAGACCACCCGAGGCCCCCCGTGACCGAAGCCGACATGAAGCGCATCGAGACCCATCTGAAGCGCACCTTCAACACCGGTGGCATCATCGTAAAGGCGCGCGGCAAGGTGTCGGATTCCGCCGAGGTCTACGTCGGCGACGAGTTCATCGGCGTCGTCTTCGCCGACGAGGACGAGGACGGCAGCTTCATGTTCGAGATGGCCATCTTGGCCGAGGACCTGCCTGCCGTCTGATCCGGCGTGCGGCGGAAACGAAAACGCCGGGCGGATCGCTCCGCCCGGCGTTTCACGTTTCTGGTCGCTGCGATCAGCGCTTGCCGAAAATGAAGTCGGCGATGCCGCTCAGCAGGCCCTTCTTCGGTTCCGGCGCGCGCGCGGCGGGCGCTGGGGTCGTGGTCGTGGCCGCCGGAGCGGCGGTCGCGGCCGGAGCCGGGGTAGCCGGAGCGGCAGGCTTGGCGGCCGGAGCGGCTGCGGCCGTCGTCGCGGGCTTGGCGGGAGCGGCGGGCTTGGCGGCGGCCGTCTTCGGGGCAGACTTCACGGCGGGCTTGGCGGTCGACTTCGCCGCGGGCTTCGAAGCGGCCTTGGCGGCGGGAGCCTTCGCGGGCGCAGTGGCCTTGGCCGCCGGCGCCGCCTTGACCGCCGTCTTTGCGGCCGGCGTCTTGGTCGTCGCCTTCACCGCCGGAGCCGCCTTCGCCGCCGCCTTGGCCGGAGCGGCTTTCGGAGCAGCGGCCTTGGCGGCCGGAGCCTTGACGGTGGTCTTGGCTGAAGCGGCCTTCGCGGCGGTCGCCGACTTGGCGGCCGGAGCCTTGGCGGCGGTTGCGGATTTCGCGGTCGACTTCGCGGCCGGTTTCGGCTTGGAAGCGGCGGACGCCTTGGACGCGGCAGTAGACGGTGACTTGGCCATGTATTCCCCGACCCCTCGGTTGAAAGCGACACGACCGGATGGGCAGGAGCCGGGCGCGTTCGTGGTTGTATCGATTCGCGATGATAGCGAGGTTTGCTGAATGTCCCAAAACCCGGTGCAGATCATCGCCCGAGGCCCCCGCGCCATAGCCGAGACCGCCGCCTCCGCCATCGACGCGACCCTACTGCTTGAGGGCGCGACTTACTCCATTCTGGAGGAGGACGAGGATCGCGGGATCTGGCGCATCGACGCCTTCCCGACCTCGGACGAGGAAGCCGACGCCCTCCGTGCCGTGTTCGCGGATTACGACGATCTGGTCGTGACGACCGAGGAACTGGCCGACGCCGACTGGCTGGCCATGTCGCTCTCGGGTCTGCCGCCGGTCCGCGCCGGGCGCTTCTTCGTCTACGGCGCGCACGATCGCGGCCGGGCTCCGGCGTCGACCGTGAACCTGCGGATCGAGGCGGGCGCCGCCTTCGGCACGGGTCACCATGGCACCACGACCGGCTGCCTGATGGCCTTCGACGACCTGCTCAAGCGCGAGCGGTTCGAGCGGGTGCTGGACGTCGGCTGCGGCACGGGCGTGCTGGCCATCGCGGCGGCGCGGACCGGCAGCCGCGTCGCGGTCGGCACGGACATCGACCCGGTCTCGGTCCGCATCGCCAACGAGAACGCCACCCTGAACCGCGCCAAGTGCCGCTTCTTCCACGCCTCGGGTCTGGACGACCGCCGCATTCGAGCCGAGGCGCCCTACGACCTCGTGTTCGCCAACATCCTGGCGCCGCCGCTGGTGGCCCTGTCGCAGGACATCAAACTGGCGCTGCGCATCGGCGGGGTGGCGGTGCTGTCGGGTCTGCTGCGAACGCAGGAACGGCGGGTGACGGCGGCCTACCTCTCGCGAGGCTTCCGGCTCGAAAGCCGCATTCGCCGCGACGCCTGGAGCGCCCTGGTGTTGAGACGGGTGGGGTGACGGCGTAAGCGAAAGCCATGCGCCAGACCTTCGACGAAACCACCGATCCGTCCTTCGGAGCCAGGCGCCTGCCCCTCGTCCGCGCGGCGATGGCCGAGCAGGGGCTGGACGGCTTCCTCGTGCCGCACGAGGACGAGCATCAGAACGAATACCTGCCCGAGGCCAACGACCGCCTCGCGTGGCTCACCGGCTTCACAGGCTCGGCGGGCGCGGGCGTAGTGATGAAGGATCGCGCCGCCGTCTTCACCGACGGCCGCTACACCGTGCAGGTCAAGGCCCAGGTCGACGCCGGCCAGTTCGAGCTGCGCGACCTCGTCGAGGGCGGCGTGCCGGCCTATCTGGAACAGGCGCCGAAGGGCGCGGTCATCGGCTACGACCCGCGCCTGCACAGCCCAGACGCCCTGGCGACCCTGCGCCGCGCGGCGGCCAAGGCCGGGGCGGAACTGAAGCCGGTCGAGGCCAACCCCGTCGATCTGGCGTGGGGCGGTGACCGGCCCGCCCAACCGACCGCGCCGGTCGTGCCGCATCCCGAACGCTATGCCGGGGAAAGCAGCGCCTCAAAGCGCGCCCGCATCGGCGAGGCCGTCGCCAAGTCCGGCGCCGACGCGGCGGTGCTGACTGCACCCGCCTCCATCGCCTGGCTGTTCAATGTGCGGGGCGGGGACGTCTTCCGCACGCCGTTGCCGCTGGCCCAGGCCATCGTCGGGACCGACGGCCAGGCGCGGCTGTTCCTCGACACCGCCAAGGTGACCAACGAACTCCCCGGCTGGCTTGGCGACGCGGTTCGACTGGAGGCGCCCGAGGCCCTGCCGTCGGCGCTGGAGGCGCTCAGCGGTCGCCGGGTCCTGATCGACCCGGCGCAGTCCTCGGCCTGGTACTTCGACCGGCTGGAGCAGGCCGGCGCGACCGTGGTCCGAGCCATGGATCCCTGCACCCTGCCGCGCGCGACCAAGAACGCCGTCGAGATCGAGGGCAGCCGCCAGGCCCACATCCGCGACGGCGCCGCCCTCGCCCGCTTCCTGCACTGGGTCGACACGGTCGCCCAAGTTCAGCTGCCGGACGAGCGCGCCGTGGTCGAGGCTCTGGAGCGCTTCCGCGAGGAGACCGGCGCGCTCAAGGACCTCAGCTTCGACACCATCGCCGGCGTCGGGCCGAACGCGGCGCTGCCGCACTATCGGCCCGTGACGCGCACCATCCGGCGGATGGAAAAGGGGTCGCTGCTGCTGGTCGACGGCGGCGGCCAGTATCTGGACGGCACCACCGACGTGACCCGCACCATGGCCATCGGCGAACCCTCGGCCGACCAGCGTCGCATGTTCACCCTCGTGCTGAAGGGCCACATCGCCATGGCGACGGTCCGCTTCCCGGCTGGGACGACGGGGCATCAGCTGGACGCGCTGGCGCGCCTGCCGATGTGGATGGCCGGCCTCGATTACGACCACGGCACCGGGCACGGCGTCGGCTCCTACCTCGGCGTCCACGAGGGACCGCAGCGGATCGCCAAGGCGGTGAACACCCAACCCCTGCTGCCCGGCATGATCGTCTCCAACGAGCCCGGCTACTATCGCGAAGGCCATTGGGGCATCCGTATCGAGACCCTGCAGGTCGTCACCCCCGCCGAACCGATCCCCGGCGGCGAGCGCCCCATGCATGGCTTCGAACAACTGACCTTCGCGCCCCTGGACCGGCGGCTGATCGACGTCGATCTGCTGACGGCTGACGAGCGCGCCTATGTCGACGCCTATCACGCCGAGACCCACGCCAAGGTCGGGCCGCTGCTGGACGGTGAGGTGAAGAGCTGGCTGGAGGCTCAGTGCCGTCCGCAATGAGGGCTTAGGCGTCCTGATCCAGTCGAGCCGCAAGCGCCAGCATGTCCGCCCAGGCCTGGCGTTTGGCCTGGGGCTGGCGCAGCAAAAAGGCCGGATGCAGCGTCGCCAGAACGGGGGCCGACACATCGCCCTCGGCCAGCCGCCACTCGCGCCACTGGCCCCGGATGCGCAGGATGCCTTCGTCGGTCCGCAGCACCGACCGCGCCGCCGCCGCGCCGAGCAGCAGCACCGCTTGCGGCTTCAGGATCGCGAAGGCCCGCTCCACGAACGGCGCGCAGACCGCCTGTTCGTCCGGCGTCGGGGTGCGGTTGCCCGGCGGTCGCCAGAAGACGGTATTGGTGATGAACACCCGGTCGCTCAGACCCGCGGCCGTCAGCATCTTGTCCAGCAGCTGGCCAGCCCGACCGACGAAGGGCTGGCCTGCCGCGTCCTCGTCGGCGCCAGGACCCTCGCCGATGACCAGCACCGGTGCCTGCCGATCGCCGCGTCCGAACACGGCCTGTCGCGCGCCCATGCCCCGCAAGGGACAGCTTTGAAAGGCCGCGACCGCTTCGGCCAGGGCCTCCAGCGTCTCGGCCCCCGACGCCAGCCGCCGGGCTTCCGCCACCGCGTCGCCGGTATCGACGACCGGCGCCACCGACGCCGTCGCCTTGGCCACGGCCTTCAGCGCCGGGGCGACCACGATCGTACGATCCTGCGGCGCGTCCTCGAAGCAGGCGTCCACGCCCGCATCGCGCCAGAAGGCGAGCAGGCTTTCGATCGCGGCGATGTCGTGCGGCTCGGCGTTCATGGGGTGCGTCAGGGATAAGCCTTGACCGCCCTCGCGTCACCTTCCGATAAGGGGCGTTCACGACAAAACAACGAAGGTCCTCATGGCCCAAGCCATCGAAGGCGGCGCCACGTCCCCCGCCCAGGAAGCCATCCTCGACAACCTGCCGCCGCTGGAGGCGCTCCAGGGCGTCGAGCGCGACGTCATGGAGTATGACGTCGTCATCGTCGGCGGCGGCCCGGCGGGCCTCGCCTCCGCGATCCGGCTGAAGCAGCGCGCGGCCGCCGACGGCAAGGACATCTCCGTCGCCGTGCTGGAGAAGTCGGCCGAGGTCGGCGGGCACATCCTGTCTGGGGCCGTCATCGACCCGCGCGCCCTGACCGAGCTGTTCCCCGACTGGAAGGACCGCGGCGCCCCGCTGGAGACGCCGGTCACCGAGGACCGCTTCATGGTGCTGGGGCCGATGGGCCAGGTCAGCCTGCCGATGTGGGCGCTGCCGCCCATGATGCACAACGACGGCTGCTACATCGCCTCGCTCGCCAACGTCTGCCGGTGGCTGGGCGAACAGGCGGAAGCGCTGGGCGTCGAGGTCTATCCCGGCATGGCCGCCAGCCATGTCGTCTGGGAAGAGGGGACCGGCCGGGTCAAGGGCGTGGTCGCCGGCGTCTTCGGCATCGACAAGCACGGCCAGCCGACCGGGGACTTCCAGCCCGGCATCGAGCTGCACGGCAAATACGTCTTCATCGCCGAGGGCGTGCGCGGGTCGCTGGCCAAGACCATCATCGCCCGCCACGAGCTGGCCAAGGGCAAGGAGCCGCAGAAGTTCGGCATCGGGCTGAAGGAGCTGTGGCAGGTGCCGCCGGAGAAGCACCGCTCGGGCCTGGCCCAGCACACCACCGGCTGGCCGCTGGACGAGAACACCGGCGGCGGCAGCTTCATGTACCACTTCGGGGACAACTACGTGGCCATCGGCTACGTCGTTCACCTGAACTACAAGAACCCGCATCTGTCGCCGTTCGACGAGTTCCAGCGGTTCAAGCATCACCCCGCCATCGCCGAGCATCTGGAGGGCGGCACCCGCATCTCCTACGGCGCGCGGGCCATCACCGAGGGCGGCTTCCAGTCGGTGCCGAAGCTGGCCTTCCCCGGCGGGGCCCTGATCGGCTGCTCGGCCGGCTTCGTGAACGTCCCGCGCATCAAGGGCAGCCACAACGCCATGAAGACCGGCATGCTGGCCGCCGACGCCGCCTACGACGCCGTCATGGCCGGCCGCTCCGGCGATGTTCTGAGCGAGTACCAGACGGCCTATGAGACCAGTTGGGTCTACAAGGAGCTCAAACAGGTCCGGAACGCCAAGCCCCTGCTGTCGAAGTTCGGCACGACGCTGGGCGGGGCTTTGGGCGTCTTCGATTTGTGGTGTCAGAGCCTGACGGGCCTGTCGCTGTTCGGCACCCAGAAGCACGGCAAGACCGACGCGGCCTCGACCGAGCCGGCGGCGAAGCACAAGCCGATCGCCTATCCCAAGCCGGACGGAAAGCTGTCGTTCGACAAGCTGTCGAGCGTCTTCATCTCGAACACCAACCACGCCGAGGAGCAGCCCGCGCACCTCAAGCTGATCGATCCGGACAAGCCGATCCGGGTCAATCTGCCGATCTATGGCGAGCCCGCGCGTCTTTACTGCCCCGCCGGAGTGTACGAGGTCGTCTACGCCGACGAAGCGACCAAGACGGATCCCCGCTTCGTCATCAACGCCCAGAACTGCGTCCACTGCAAAACCTGCGACATCAAGGATCCGTCGCAGAACATCGTCTGGACCACGCCCGAGGGCGGCGGCGGCCCGAACTATCCGAACATGTGACGCACGGCGGGGGAGGGGCCTTGCCGTCGCCGCATAAGCCGGGGAATGTCGTCGCCATGCGCCTGACCGCCCTCCGCTCGCTCCTCCTCGCCGCCACCGTGCTGGCGTCTCCAGCCTTGGCGCAGGAGGCCCCAGCGCCGCGCATTCAGGATGTGGTGCCCGAGCCGCCTCGCCCCCTCATCGTGGTCGGCGAGGGCGAGGAGACGCCGGCTCCCACCATCGACGCCATCCCTCGGGTCTGGTCGCCGTCGCCCCGCGACGAGATGGGCCGCACGGCCTATGGGCTGTTCCTGTCCGGTCGCTCGGCTCTGTCGCAGGGCGCGTTCGAACAGGGCGCCGAGTTTCTGGGCGCGGTCCAGACCCTGACGCCCGAACAACCCTCGGTGACCGAGCAGGCGACGACGGCGGCGCTTCTGGCCGGCGACCTGTCCTACGCCGCTCGCGCCGCCTTGTTCGACGCCAGCCTGTCGCCGGCCATCGGCGAGGCGGCCGAGCTCGTCTCTGCAGTGCTCGACTTCGAACGCGGCGAGGCCCGCCGCGCCAACATTCGGTTGAAGGCCGACCCCGTCAGCGCGCCCCACGCCCGCGCCGGGGCGCTCGTCTCGCCGTGGATCGCCGCGGCGGCGGGCGACTGGGAGACTGCGCTCGCCGAGCCCAATCCGACCGGCGACCCGCTGGTCGTCGTCTTCGGCCGCTACAACCGCGCCCAGCTGCTGGAGCTTCGCCGTCGCCACGACGAGGCGGAGGCGGTGCTTCGGTCGCTGGTCGACAACCCTCGCACCGCCCCTGTCTTTCGCGTGCCATACGCGGAGTTCCTCGAACGTCGCGGCCGTCATGACGAGGCGCTCGCCATCTACGACGCCGGCATCGCCGCCGGCTCGGCCGATCCGGCCCTGACGCTCGCCCGCGAGCGCGCCGCGTCCCGGGGGCGTCCGCCGTCCCTGCCCAGCCTGCGCGAAGGGGCGGCCGAGGCTTTGACCATCGCCGCGCGTCAGGCCTCTGCCGAGAACGCCGACCAGTTCGCCGTGGTCTATCTGCGCCTCGCGGTCGCGCTGGATCGCACGCCCGAGACCCTCTATCTGCTTGGCCAGACGGCGGCGCAGGAAGAGGACCTGCGCGATCTCGGCCTGTCCGTTCTGGCCGAGGTTCCTGAACAGCCGGCCTCCGTCCACGCCGCCGCCCAGGTCCAGAGAGGCCTGACGCTCGCGGCCGAAGAGCGCAACGAGGAGGCGCTCGCCGCCTTCCGGGCCGCCCAGGGCGCCGCCCCCGACGACGCCCGAATCGCTCAGGTGACCGCCGGCCAGCTGATGCAGCTGGAGCGCTATGAAGAGGCGCTGACGGTCCTCAACGGTCCTCTGCTCAACACCGCCGACCAGACCGCCGACATCCGCTTCCTGCGCGGCGCCGCCTATGAATCGCTCGGCCGCATTCCGGAGGCGGAGGCCGAGCTGTGGACCGCCCTACAGGCGGCGCCGAACGAGCCGGTCTACCTGAACTACCTGGGCTACCTCTGGGTGGATTCCGGAACCCGCGTCGCCGAGGGCGCCGAGATGATCGCCCGCGCCCACGCCGCCGATCCGGAGGACGGCAACATCCAGGACAGCCTGGGCTGGGCCCAGTTCCGCCAGGGCCAGTACGACGTCGCCGTCGAGACCCTGGAACAGGCGGTCGCCAAGGAGCCCGCCAACGCCGAGATCAACGACCACCTGGGCGACGCCTACTGGATGGTGGGTCGTCGGCGTGAGGCTGGATTCCAATGGAGCCGTGTCCTGACCCTCGACCCCGACGCCGAGCGGCGGGCGGAGGTGGAGCGCAAGCTGGTCGACGGCCTGATCCCGGAAGCGAGCGTCGGAGCCGGCCTCTGACGACGCTGAGCGCGCTCGCGCCCGCCAAGGTCAATCTGTTCCTGCACGTCGGCCGGCCTCAGCCGGACGGCTATCATCCGCTGTGCAGCCTCGTGGCCTTCGCCGACGTGGGCGACCATGTGACGGTCGAGCCGTCGGACCGACTGTCGTTGCGCGTGACGGGGCCGTTCGGCGAAGCCTTGGCGGGGGAGGGGGACAACCTCATCCTGAAGGCGCTGCGAGCGCTGGGAGGGGCGGCCGGGAGCGGCGATCCGCCCCTGGCCGTGACGCTCGACAAACGACTGCCGATCGCGGCGGGCCTGGGAGGCGGATCGTCGGACGCGGCGACGGCGTTGCGTCTGGCGGACGCGGCGCTGAGGCTGGGCATGGACGAAGCGGCCCTGGCAGAGGTCGCCAAGGTCATCGGCGCCGATGGGCCGATGTGCCTCCGAGGCCGGGTCGCCTGGGCGGAAGGGATCGGCGACGTCCTGTCCGACGCGCCCGAGGTTCCCGCCTTGCCGGCCCTCCTGATCAATCCCGGCGCGCCCTCGCCGACGGGAGCCGTATACCGGGCCTATGACGCCGCCGGCCCGAGAGCGCCGGATCAGCCCGGCCCGCCGCCGTCCTGGGCTCTGGCCGACACGGTCGGCTGGCTGGGGCGCCAGAGGAACGACCTGGAAGCGGTCGCGGTCGCGCGGGAACCCGCCATCAGGGAGGCGCTTGCCCGATTAAGCGCGCTGCCCGGCGTTCGTCTGGCCAGGATGAGCGGATCGGGCGCCACCGTGTTCGGGTTGTTCGACACGCCCGATGACGCCGCCGCGGCCGCACGTCTTCTGGACGCGGATGAACCGGGCTGGTGGATCAGGGCGACGCGCCTATCCAGTGCAAACGGTCAAGCTTGAGATTAAGGCCGTGAAGGGGCCGTTGTTCGGCGCCTTCGCCGACAAAGCCCCAAGATCACCCCGAGCTTCGCCTTAGTTTCCGAAATGATGCTCTGACACGGAACCAGTGGAAGGCCGAGGTCTTCCTAGGCTTCGTAACACTGAGTAACGGGCCGCGAGCGTCTCCTCCCCGGCGGTCCGTGCAGCATTGAAAGGATACTGTCATGCTTCGCACTCGACTGCTGACCGCCACCGCCGCCATCGCCCTGTTCGGCGCCGGCGCCGCCTTCGCCCAGACGCCCGACCAGACCGCGCCGAGCCAAGCCGCCACCCCAGCCACGCCTGCTCAGCCGGCCACTCCCGCTCAGGACGGCCAGCCCGCCACCCCGGCGACCCCGGCCACGCCCGCGACCCCGGCTCAAGCCGCCCAGGCCGCGACGCCGACGTCCTCCAACTCGGTGATCGACGTGCTCCGTGAGCGGGGTGAGTTCACCACGCTGCTGGCCGCGCTCGACGCCGCCCAGCTGACGGACACCCTGCGCAGCCAGTCGGCGGTGTCGATCTTCGCGCCGACCGACGCGGCCTTCGCGGCCCTGCCGGAGGCCGAGCGCACGCGCCTGCTCGACCCGGCCAACGCCAATGATCTGCGCCAGCTGCTGCTCTACCATGTCATCGTCGCCGACGTGAACTCGAGCCAGATCGAGGGCGCGCTGGGCGGCGTCGAGACGGCGGCCCGCACCCAGGTCCAGCTGGACGGCACCGGCGACGCCATCAAGGTCGACGCCGCGACCGTGACCCAGGCCGACATCGACGCCGGCAACGGCGCGATCTTCGTCATCGACCGCGTCCTGAACCCGGCCCAGTCGCTGGTCGCCACGGGCGATGCGGAAGAGGCCACGACGGCTCCGGCCGACGATGCCGCCACGACGCCGCCGGTGTCGGAAGACGTCGAGGCCGACGCTGAGGTCTCCACCGACGAGACCGACGTGGACACTGACGTCGAGGCCGATGTCGACGCCGGCGAGGTCGCTCCTCCGCCGACCGCCTCGGCCACGGGCGCGGCGACCGTGACGACGCCGTCGGCTACGACGTCGACGACCGGCTCGGCCACGACCACCACGACCCCCGTTCCGCCGGCCGCCCCGGTGAACGCGCCGAACGGTCAACCGGCGTCCGCCGTGACCACGGTGGCCTCGCCCCCGGTGCCGAACCCCACCGACGGCCAGCAGGACGCTGACGCCGCCGACGAGGACGAGCCTCAGTCTTAACGGCGTATCGACGGACGTCCGGGTCCGGTTGAGTTAGGAGGCGGCGGGCTCTAGGGTCCGCCGCCTTTCCTTTTGCGCCTGCGAACACCGCCTTGACCCAGACCGAACCGCTCGCCTTCCAGGACCTGATCCTGATCCTCCAGCGCTATTGGGCTGACCAAGGCTGCGCCATCCTGCAGCCCTACGACATCGAGGTCGGCGCCGGGACTCTGCATCCGGCGACCGTGCTCCGCGCGCTCGGCAGGAAGCCGTGGAAGGCCGCCTACGTCCAGCCCAGCCGCCGCCCCGGCGACGGCCGCTATGGCGAGAACCCCAATCGGCTGCAGCACTATTACCAGTATCAGGTGATCCTGAAACCCAACCCGGACGATCTGCAGGACCTGTATCTGAACAGCCTGAAGGCGATCGGCATCGATCCGAAGCTGCACGACATCCGCTTCGTCGAGGACGACTGGGAGAACCCGACGGTCGGGGCCTGGGGCCTGGGCTGGGAGGTCTGGTGCGACGGGATGGAGGTGACGCAGTTCACCTATTTCCAGGGCGTCGGCGGCATCGAGGTCGACGTGGTGTCGGGCGAGCTGACCTATGGGCTGGAGCGCCTGGCCATGTATGTCCAGGGCGTTGATAATGTTTATGATCTGAAGTTCACCAAGGAAGGGACGACCTACGGCGAGGTGTTCCTGGAGAACGAGCGCCAGCAGTCGGAGGCCAACTTCCACGGCTATGACGTCGACGGTCTGAAGCGCCGGTTCGAGGACATGGTGGCGGAGGTGTCGCGGCTGCTGGCCATGACCGGGCCGCAGGGGCAGCCGCTGGTGCTGCCGGCCTACGACCAAGTGCTGAAGGCCAGCCACCTGTTCAACCTGATGGATGCGCGGGGAGCCATCGCCGTGGCCGAACGGCAGAGCTACATCGGCCGCATCCGGGACCTGTGCAAGGCGTGCGCCCTCGCCTGGGTCGAAGAAGAGAAGAGGGCTGCCTGATGCCCCAGCTTCTTCTCGAACTCTTCTCCGAGGAAATCCCCGCGCGAATGCAGGCGCAGGCCGCGCGCGATCTGGAGCGGATGGCGTCAGAGCGGCTGAAGGCGGCCGGGCTGGCGTATGAGGCGCTGACCACCTTCGCGGGGCCGCGGCGGCTGACGCTGGTGGTCGAGGGCTTGCTGGCCGGGACGCCGGATCGGTCCGAGGAGCTGAAGGGCCCCAAGGTCTCGGCGCCGGAACAGGCGCTGGAAGGGTTCCTGAGGAAGACCGGCCTGACGCGCGAGCAACTGACCGAGCGCGACGGGGTGCTGTACGCTGTGATCGAGCAGAAGGGGCGGTCGACCGCTGATCTGATCCCGGAGATGGTCGAGGGGATCATCCGCGGCTTCCCCTGGCCGAAGTCGATGCGCTGGGGGACAGGCACGCTGACCTGGGTGCGGCCGCTGAAGCGGATCGTCTGCCTGTTCGACGGCGCGGTCGTGCCGTTCGCGGTCGAGGGCATCCAGAGCGGCGACGTGACCGAGGGGCACCGCTTCATGGGCTCGGGCCAGCCGCTGAGGGTGCGGTCGTTCGAGGACTACCGGAAACAGCTCGAGGCGAACTACGTCCTGCTGGATCAGGCCGATCGGAAGCTCCGCATCGTCGAGGGCGCCAAGGCTGTATGTCATGCGCGAAACCTGGAGATGATCGACGATGACGGCCTGCTGGAAGAGGTGTCCGGCCTCGCCGAATGGCCGACGCCGATTCTCGGCGACATGGATCCGTCGTTCCTCGACCTGCCGCCGGAGGTGATCCGGCTTTCGATGAAGACGCATCAGAAGTATTTCGCCGTGCGGGACCCAGCGACGGGAGGGCTGGCCCCGAACTTCGTCGTGGTGGCCAACGTCGAGGCGACGGACGGGGGCAAGGCGCTGGCGGCGGGCAACAGCCGCGTTCTGTCGGCGCGTCTGAACGACGCCCGGTTCTTCTGGGACGAGGACCGCAAGGTCGGCTTCGACGCATGGCTGAAGAAGCTGGAGGGCGTCACCTTCCACGCCAAGCTGGGGACGATGGCCGAGCGGGTGGAGCGGATCGCGGCGCTCGCCCGCGAGATCGCGCCGCTGGTCGGCGCCGATCCGGATCAGGCGGAGCAGGCCGCGCGGCTGGCCAAGGGCGACCTGGCCTCCGGCATGGTCGGGGAGTTCCCGGAGCTGCAGGGCGTCATGGGTGGCTACTACGCCCGCCCCGAGCACGGCGACGCCATCGCGGACGCCATCCGCGACCACTACAAGCCGCAAGGTCCAAACGACACGGTCCCGACCGCGCCGCTGACGGTGGCGGTGGCCCTGGCGGACAAGCTGGATACGCTGGTCGGGTTCTTCGCCATCGACGAGAAGCCGACGGGGTCGAAGGACCCGTTCGCGCTGCGGCGTGCGGCGTTGGGGGTGATCCGGCTGGTGCTAGAGAACGGCGCGCGGCTGCCGCTCGATCGGCTGAAGCAGATGATACGCTGGGCGAGCTTCGTGGCTGCTGAGCAGCCCGCAGGCGCGCTTGGCCGAGGTCCTGATCAGGTCGTCCCGGAGCTCCTCGCCTTCTTCGCCGATCGACTGAAGGTCCTCCTCCGCGATCAGGGCAAGCGGCACGATCTCGTGGACGCCGTGTTCGCTCTGGGCGACGACGACCTGGTGCGGATCGTGCGGCGCGTCGAGGCGCTCGACGCCTTCCTGGCCACCGATGACGGGGCGAACCTGCTGGCGGGCTACAAGCGGGCGTCGAACATCCTGAAGGCCGAGGAGAAGAAGGGGCCGCTGCCGGTCGGCGCGGTCGCCACCGGTCTGCCGAACCAGCCCGAGGCCGAGGCCAGGCTGGCCTTCGCCGTCGAGGCCGCGCGCGTGGCGGTCGACCGGGAGCTGGAGACCGAAGATTTCGCCGCCGCCATGACGGCTCTGGCGGGGCTGCGGGCACCGGTGGACGCCTTCTTCACCGACGTTCTGGTCAACTCCGACGTGGCCGAGGAGCGCGAGAACCGGCTGAAGCTGCTCGGTCAGGTGCGCGTGGTCATGGGCCGGGTGGCGGACTTCGGACAGGTGGCGGGGTAGGTTCCTTCTCGCTCAAGGGGAGAAGGAACCACTCTTCGGATCACCCTTTGTTACAGCCCGGCCTCGCCTTCGCGCGCGCAGCACGTTAGTCAGGGCCGCATCCCGAGCGGGGCCTACCCGCCATCGATCCTCAGGGGCTGACGAATGAGCAAGTGGGTGTACGGCTTCGGCGGAGGCTCCGCCGACGGCGACGCATCGATGAAGAACCTGCTGGGCGGCAAGGGCGCCAATCTGGCGGAGATGTCGTCGCTGGGCCTGCCGGTGCCGCCGGGCTTCACCATCACCACCGAGGCCTGCGTCCACTACTATTCGAACGGTCAGCAGTATCCGGACGGCCTGCGCGATCAGGTGGCCCAGGGGCTGATGACCGTCGAGGGCGTCGTCGGCAAGACGTTCGGCGATGCGACCAACCCGCTGCTGGTGTCGGTCCGGTCGGGCGCGCGGGCGTCGATGCCGGGCATGATGGACACGGTGCTGAACCTCGGTCTCAACGACGAGACGGTCGAGGGTCTGGCGGCCCTGTCCGGCGACCGTCGCTTCGCGCTCGACAGCTATCGCCGCTTCATCACCATGTATTCCAACGTCGTCCTCGGCCTGAGCCACGACGACTTCGAGGAGGTGCTGGACGACCACAAGGACCGGCTGGGCGTCACCGTCGATACAGACCTGAGGGCCCAGGACTGGGAGAAGGTCGTCGCCGACTACAAGGCCGTGGTCGAGCGCGAGCTGGGCCGGCCCTTCCCCCAGGATCCGCACGAGCAGCTGTGGGGCGCGGTCTCGGCCGTGTTCGCCAGCTGGATGAACGACCGGGCCAAGTTCTATCGCCGCATGCACGACATCCCCGAAAGCTGGGGCACGGCGGTCAACGTCCAGTCGATGGTGTTCGGCAACATGGGCGAGACGTCGGCGACGGGCGTGGCCTTCACCCGCAACCCCTCGACCGGCGAGGCCAGGCTGTATGGCGAGTTCCTGATCAACGCCCAGGGCGAGGACGTGGTCGCGGGCATCCGCACGCCGCAGTCCCTGACCAAGGCCGGGCGCGAGGAGATGGGCGAGACGGCTCCCTCCATGGAAGAGGCCATGCCCGAGGTCTTTGACCAGTTCGTCGAGGTGGTCGGCAAGCTGGAGCGGCACTATCGCGACATGCAGGATATCGAGTTCACGGTCGAACAGGGCCGGCTGTGGATGCTGCAGACCCGCAACGGCAAGCGGACGGCCAAGTCGGCGCTGAAGGTCGCGGTCGATCTGGCCAGCGAGGGCCTGATCACGCAGGAGGAGGCGATCAGCCGGGTCGAGCCTTCGGCGCTGGACCAGTTGCTGCATCCGACGCTCGATCCGAACGCGCCGAGGACCGTCGTGGCGGCGGGCCTGCCGGCCAGCCCTGGCGCCGCGACCGGCAAGATCGTGTTCGACGCCGACGAGGCCGAGCGGCTGAACCAGCTGGGCGACGCGGTCATCCTGGTGCGCGAGGAGACCAGCCCGGAGGACATCCACGGCATGCATGCGGCGCGGGGCATCGTCACGGCGCGCGGCGGCATGACCAGCCACGCGGCGGTGGTGGCGCGCGGCATGGGGCGGCCGTGCGTCTCGGGCGCGGGCGAAATCCACATCGACGAGAAGGCCGGAACCTTCACCGCGCGCGGGCGCACCTTCCGTGCGGGCGAGGTCATCACCATCGACGGCTCCAGGGGCGAGGTGATGGACGGGGCCGTGCCGATGATCGAGCCGGAACTGACCGGCGACTTCCAGACCCTCATGGGCTGGGCCGACGGGGTACGCCGCCTGCGGGTGCGCGCCAACGCCGAGACGCCTCTGGACGCCCGGACTGCGCGCGGCTTCGGCGCCGAGGGCATCGGCCTGTGCCGGACCGAGCACATGTTCTTCGACGACGAACGGATCGCCGCCGTCCGCGAGATGATCCTGGCCGACGACGAGGCGGGGCGCCGCGCGGCCCTGGCCAAGATCGCGCCGTTCCAGAAGGCGGATTTCGTCGAGCTGTTCACCATCATGGCCGGGCTGCCGGTCACGGTGCGGCTGCTCGATCCGCCGCTGCACGAGTTCATTCCGCACACAGAGGCCGAGATCGACGCTCTGGCGGCCTCGACCGGGCTGGACGCCGCCAAGCTGAAGAAGCGGGCGCGCGACCTGCATGAGGTGAACCCCATGTTGGGCCATCGCGGGTGCCGGTTGGGCGTGGCCTATCCCGAGATCTACGAGATGCAGGTGCGGGCGGTGCTGGATGCCGCGATCGCGGTCAAGCAGGCGTCGGGCACGGCGCCGATCCCGGAGATCATGCATCCGCTGGTCGCGCTCGGCCTGGAGATGAAGTACCTGCGCGAGCTGACCGACCGGACCGCCAGGGCCGTGTTCGAGGCGGCGGGCGACAGCGTGGAATACCTCGTCGGCACCATGATCGAGCTGCCCCGCGCGGCGCTGCGGGCCGGCGATCTGGCCGAGCACGCGGAGTTCTTCAGCTTCGGCACCAACGACCTGACGCAGACGACGTTCGGCATCAGCCGGGACGACTCTGGCCGCTTCCTCCAAGCCTATCTGGACAAGGGCATCTTCGAGACCGACCCGTTCGTCCGTCTGGACCAGGACGGCGTCGGCGACCTGATCCGCATCGCGGCGGAGCGGGGCGGGGCCGTCCGTCCCGACATCAAGATGGGCATCTGCGGCGAGCACGGCGGCGATCCGGCCTCGATCGCCTTCTGCGAACAGGTGGGCCTCGCCTATGTCAGTTGCTCGCCCTACCGCGTGCCGATCGCGCGGCTGGCGGCGGCGCAGGCGGCGCTGAGCGACGAGCGCGAAAAGGATCGGTGATCCGTTCGATGATTGATTAGGGCAAGAAGGCGGCGAGTATAACGCCGTCTGTGCTCCTGCGCCCACAGTTACGCTTTTGAAATCGGCGGGCCTTGGAACGGCCACGCCGCGATACGACTTGAGAACTCGCTGGATGGGGCCGGGACGACCAGTCCCGCATCTAGGAGTTAAAAGAAACAATGCGTAACATTCTTCTCGCGACCGCCGCCGTGTCTTTGTTCGCTCTTCCAGCCGCGGCGCAGAGCCTGTCCCAGCCGCAATGGTACGGAACGGCCGGCTATACGGCGCTTGACGCCGAAGGGGCAGACCTGGGCACCATCACCGGCCGGATCGGGGCCAAGGTGTCTCCGAACGTCGCCTTCGAGGGCGAAGCCTCGATCGGCGTGGTGGATGACGACGTCACCGTGGGCGGGGTGACCGGCTCGGTCGAGCAGGACTATGACGCCGCCGCCTATGTGGTGGGCGTCCTGCCCGTGTCGCCGAACTTCGAGCTGTTCGGCCGCGTCGGCTACGGCACCACCTCGATCAAGGCCGACGTCGCTGGCGTCACGGCCGAGGAGGATGGCGAGAGCGTCAACTACGGCGCCGGCGCGACCTATTCGTTCGACGGCGTCAACGGCATCCGCGCCGACTGGACTCGCCGGGACTTCACCGACGACAACGGCGGCGAGGTCGACACCTATGGCGTGAGCTACGTCCGTCGGTTCTAAAGGCTGACAGCACCGCCCCGCGCCTTGCGCGGGGCGGATCGCCTTGTCATCAGGCCGGTTCGGCGATCAGGGCCCAGCGCTTGGAGCCTTCGCCGAAGGGCCGGGCGAACCATTCCGAGTAGCGCTGGAAGGCTTCCAGGATCAGACGGCCGAGATCCGGGCTGACCGTTTCGCCGCGCTGTCTTCGGAGAGCCGCGACACAATCGATCACCGTGGTCTCATGGGCCGACCCGCCCAGGGACTTGAGCACCTGCGCGACGTCGCGCGCGAGGTCTTCGAGAAAGTTTGATCGCTTGGCTTGGCTCATCCGGACGCTCCGCCGCATCGTCTGGGAGAGACCTTGATTCCAGACTCGCCTGTCAGGCGCAAGCTAAGCCGGTGTTATGCCGCTCACTCGTCCGTGATCAGGCGCGCTTGCGGACGAACACCGTGCCCGCCGAATAGCCCGCGCCGAAGCTGCAGATCAGGCCGGTCTCGCCCGGCGCGAAGCCGTCGTGATGCAGATGGAAGGCGATGATGGAGCCGGCGGACGAGGTGTTGGCGTAGTCGTCCAGGATGATGACATTCTCGTCCTCGCTCGGGTCGCGGCCCAGCACCTTGCGGCCGATCATCTGGTTCATGTTGATGTTGGCCTGGTGCAGCCACAGGCGCTTCAGCGCGGTCGGGTCCAGGCCCAGATCGCCGGCGTGCTCGACGATCATGTCCGAGACCATCGGCACCACGTCCTTGAAGACCTTTCGGCCCTGCTGGATGAACAGCTTGTCGTCCTGCGGGCCGTCCTTGGACGCCGAGGTCGGCGGTACCGCCTGATCGGTCGGCAGGGCCCAGCGGTTCAGGAAGCCGAAGTTGTTGCGGATGTTGTTCGAGAACACCGTCTTCAGCCGCGTGCCCAGGATGTCCCAACCGCCGGGGCTGGCGGTGTCGGCGCTCTCGACGATGACGGCTGTGGCGACGTCGCCGAAGATGAAGTGGCTGTCGCGGTCCTTGAAGTTCAGATGGGCCGAGCAGACCTCGGGGTTGACCATCAGCACCGCCTTGGTCGAGCCCGAGGCGATGAAGTCCGCCGCCGTCTTGATGCCGAAGGTGGCAGAGGAGCAGGCCACGTTCATGTCGAAGCCGAAGCCCTCGATGCCCAGCGCCTGCTGGATCTCGACTGCCAGCGCCGGATAGGGGCGGGGCATGTTGGAGGCGGCGCACAAGACCGCGCCGACCTCGCTGACCGGCTTGCCCCAGGCCTCGATGGCTTGCCGGCCGGCCTTCACCGCCATCTCGGCCATGATCGACAGCTCCTCATTGGAGCGTTCGGGCAGGTTGGGGGCCATGCGGGCGGGGTCGAGGATGCCGGCCTTGTCGAGCACGAAGCGGCTCTTGATGCCCGACGCCTTCTCGATGAACTCGACCGAGGAGGGCGTCAGGGCCGCGACGTCGCCCTCGGCGATCTGCAGCGCGTGGTCGGCGTTCCAGCGCTCGGCCCAGGCGTTGTAGGCGGCGACCAGTTCGGCGTTGGAAATGGACTGCTCGGGGGTGAACAGGCCGGTGGCGGCGATGACGGCAGAAGGCAAGGTCGTGTCCCTATCGCTCGGCTCGCGGAGCCTCGCTGCTTGAGGGACGATATCCCTCTGGTTTCAGGTCTCAATAGGACGGCGGCGGACGGCGGTCGAGGCTGGCGTTGATGCCCTTCCACCAGCGGGCGATCTGGTTGGAGGGCGGGGGAGGCGCGGGCGTAGCGCGCTCGCGGATCAGGCGCTCGACGAGGTCTTCGGCCTCGCAGGGCCAGCCCTCGGGCGAGATGTAGATCGGATACTGGATGAGGGCCGCGGCGACGAGGGCGTCGAGGCTGGCCCGGCGCGTGCGGCGCTCGAATGTCATGCGATCGGTCGTCAGGCCCCAGCCGGCGTAGAAGGGCCGGCCGTAGGTCGAGACGGCCTTGCCCCGCAGCAGGGCCTCGAAGCCGGACAGGGATGTGAGCGTCGCCAGCGTGTCGCAGGCCTCCAGGCAGTCGATGATATCGAGGTCGTCGGCGACGGCGTCCACGGCGGCCATCGCGTGGGCGTCGAGGCAGCCGGGGCGGTTGCCGCTCATGACGTCGGGGTGGTTGCGGTAGATCAGGAAGGCGTCGGGAAAGTCGGCCCGGGCGGCCTCGACGAGCCCCGAGTTGGTGCGGATGTCTCCGCAGCCTTTCAGGATCGACTTGTCGTTCTCGACCTGGCCGACGACGAGCAGCTTCATCCGGTCGGCAGGCCAGTCGGGACGGGCCGGTCCGGCGGCGAGGTTGTACTTGGACAGGCCGGCGGAGACGATGCGGGCGCGCAAGCGCGCGGCACGGGACAGGATGGCGGCGTCTTGGGCGCCGTCCTCGATCAGCCGTTCCAGCCGGGAAGGCGCGGAGGGGTCGTAGTAGACGCCGAGATCGTCGAGCGCGACGCTGAGCGCGCCGAAGAAATCCGAGCCCAGGCCGCGCGAGCGGATGAAGCCGTCCTCCATGCGCACCACCGTGGCCGAGGTCGCGGCGGCCGCGGCGGCGATCTCCGGGCTCTCCTTGCCGGCCCAGTAGACCAGGCGGCCGCCGGTGCGCTCGGCGTGGGCGGCGGCGCGCGAGGCGCTGGCGAAGTATCTCAGGCGGGTCTTGGGCCCGTTCAGCAGGCGCCGCACCTGAGGGCGCTTGGCGGGCGCGAAGCCGACGGCGGACCAATCGCCCGCCAGCCGCTCGGCGCGTTCGCGCAGCGTCAGTAGGCGCTCAACCGCCGTCTCGACCTCGCAGCGTTCGCCGGTCAGGGGGTCGACGTAGCGCGGATAGGCGATCAGGGCGGCGGCGGCCAGAGTCTCGACGTCTCGCACCACGCCACGGCGGCCGGTCTGGACCTCGTCGGTCGTGAGGCCCCAGCCGGAATAGAACGGCGCGCCGAAACAGCGGACGGGCAGGCCGCGCAACAGAGCCTCGAATCCCAGCGCCGAGGTCACGCACCAGACGGCGTCAACAGCGGCGAGCAACTCTGCCGGGCGCACGTCGGCGTCGATCAGAGTGACGCCTTGCAGTTCGCTCTCGGGGATGCAGCCCTTCTTGCGTCCGGCGGCGACGGCGGGATGGCGTTTGACGATCAGCTGGGCGTCTGGGTGTTCGGCGCGGGCCGCGCGCACCATCCGCACGAAGCTCTCTGGACCGGCCAGCCCGCAGGAGATCGAGGCGTCGCCCGCCGTCTGGTCCACCAGAAGGATTCGGCGGCCGGAGCGCAGGACGGAGGCGTCGAGCGGCCCGCCCATGTTGGTCTTTGACAGCCCTGTCGAGACGATACGGTCGATCAACCGCCCGGCCCGCGCCTGCATGGCCTCGTCGCACCAGGTGTCGGCCGTCTCTATAAGCTGTTCCAGGCGCGAGGGGCGGGTGGCGTCGTAGTAAACTCCCAGGTCATCGACGATCAGGCTCAGCGTCGCCGCGCCGCTTTCGCCCAGACCAACGGAACGCAGGAAGCCGTCCTCCAGCGCGATGTAGGGTAGGTTCGCCCGATCCGCTCGACGCCGTCCGCCCTTGGACGTCGGCTTCAGGCCCCAGCCGACGACCGCCTCGACCGGAGCCAGGGGGCTGGCGCGAAGGTTGAGATCGTTCAGTAACGTCCGCAGGAAGGGCGTGTCCCAGATGCCGGGAGAACAGACCCAAGCGCGGCGTTTGGTGAGAGAGGGAGGCAATCGGGACGCTTTCGCCGCGCGGTTCAGGCTGACAGCCTCTATCGGCAGGCCGCCGCGCGGTCCAGCAGGGCGCGGGCCTGATCCAAATGAAGGCGTTCGACCATGGCGCCGCCAAGGCGGATCGCCCCCTTGCCCTCGGCATCAGGCGCCGCGAAGGCAGCGACGATGGCCTCGGCGTGGGCGACCTCGTCCGGTGAAGGCGAGAAGGCGGCGTGGGCGGCGGCGATCTGGTTGGGATGGATCAAACTCTTGCCGTCGAAGCCGTAGAGACGGCCTTGGGCGCACTCGGTGGCGAGGCCGTCGGCGTCGTCCAGGCGATTGAAGACGCCGTCGATGGCGAACAGGCCGTGGGCGCGCGCGGCGGCCACGGTCGCGGCCAGCCAGGGCTTCAGCGGCTCCCGGTCCGGCGACGCTCCGGTCGCCAGCACCATCGCGAGGTCGTTAACGCCCAGCATCAGCCCGGCGAGCGGCGCCCCGGCGCCGGCGATCGACGGGAGTGTCATGAGGGCCTGAGGCGTCTCGATCATCGCGACCAGGCGCGCGCCCAGCGGCATACGGGCGCCGTAGGCGTCGACGATGCTCGGGTCCTCGACCTTGGGGGCGACCACGAAGTCGAGCGGCAGGTCTGCGAGCGCGGCAAGGTCGTCCTCGCCCCAGTCCGTGCCGAGGGCGTTGACGCGGATGGCGACCGTCTTGCGAAAGCCCCCCGCGCGGACAGCGCCGACAGCGGCTTGCCTTGCCTCCGCCTTGGCCTCCGGCGCGACCGCGTCCTCGAGGTCCAGCACGACGACATCGGCGTCGAGCGTCCGCGCCTTCTCCACGGCCCGCGCGTTGGAGGCCGGCAGGAATAGCAGGCTGCGGACCAGGTCCATGCTCAGACGCGACCCGTCACGGGCACCAGCGCCCCGGTCATGGCGCGGCTGGCGGGCGAGGCGAGGAACAGGATGACGGCGGCGAGGTCGGACGGAGCGACCCACTTGGCCGGATCGGCGTCGGGCATGTCCTTCCTGTTCTGCGGCGTGTCGATGATCGAGGGCAGGACGGCGTTGACGGTGACCGAGGTCGACTTCAGCTCTTCGGCCAGGGCCTCGGTCAGGCGGTGCACGGCGGACTTGGAGGCGGCGTAGGCGCCCATGCCCGAGGCGGCCTTGTTCGCGGCGGCCGAGCCGACGTTGACGATGCGGCCGTCCGACGAGGCTTTCAGGTGAGGCAGGGCGGCGCGCGAGGCGTTCAGCGCCGTCGTGAGGTTGAGCTTGAACATGCGGTCCCACGCGGGCTGGTCGTCCTCGACCGTCTGCCAGACGAAACCGCCGGCGATGTTCAGCAGGGCGTCGATCGCACCGAACCGCTCGACGATCCTGGACATGGCGGTCTCGGCGGCGCGCGGGTCCGTCAGGTCCACGCCGGAGACCTCGAAGGCACCGTCCGGCGCGGCCTGACCCTCGGCGTGATCGATCAGGGCGACGTTGAGCCCGGCGGTCAGCGCCGCCTCGACCACGGCCCGGCCGAGAATACCGTGTCCGCCCGTCACCACCACTGTCCGCTTCGCCATGACCTGCTCCTCGTCTTCGCCGTTCCTTGTCGCGTTCGCCGGGCGGGAGCAAGCGGCGTCACAAATCATGGATTGATGCGGGGGGCCGAAAGCCCTAGGTGCGCGCGCCATGCCCGCGTCCGCCGCCCTTGTCCCAACCGTCCGGATCGCGCCGGAAACGCCCGCCGACGCCCAGCCGGTCGAGGCGCTGGTGTTGGACGCCTTCGGCCCGGGCCGCTTCGCCAAGACGGCCGAACGTCTGCGCGAGCGGGCGACGAAGATTGCGGGTTTCAGCGCGTGGCTGGATGGACGGCTGGTGGGCTCGGTGCGGCTGTGGGCCGTGACCGTCGGCCAGACGGACGCGCTATTCCTCGGGCCGATCGCGGTGGCGCGGGACATCCGGGGCGGGGGCATCGGGGCCGATCTGGTCGCGGCCTGCGTCGCGGAAGCGCGGCGGCTGGACGTTGGGGGCGTGCTTCTGGTCGGGGATGCGCCATATTTCGCGCGGTTCGGGTTCGAGGCGGCGCCGGAGGCCGTGTTGCCGGGGCCGGCCGATCCGCGCCGGGTGCTGTGGCTGCCGATCCGCGAGGCCGCGGCTGTGGGGGCCGTGCGACCAGCCTGAACCCGCCCTTCCGTCCGGCGACGACGCGGCCTAAGTCTAAGACCATGAGCGAAGCCGAGACGAAGACAGGCATCGCCGCGGTCGCGGAGGCCGCGAAGGCGGTGCGCGGCCTGCCGCCGGTCCATCTGTGGAACCCGGCCCATTGCGGCGATATCGACATCGTCATCCGCGCCGACGGGACCTGGATGCACGAGGGCTCGCCCATCGGGCGCGCGGAGCTGGTGCGGCTGTTCTCCACCGTGCTGCGGCTCGATCCGGACGGCTTTCATCTGGTCACGCCGGTCGAGAAGCTGAGGATCACCGTCGAAGACCTGCCATTCCGGGCGGTCGCCATGCGGCGGGACGGCGACGCCCTGGTCTTCACCACCGACGTGGGCGACGAGGAGCGCGCCGGGCCGGACAATCCGATCACGGTCGAGACCGATCCGGCGACGGGAGAACCGGCGCCGCGCGTGCACGTGCGACGGGGTCTGGAGGCGCGGATCGCGCGCACGGTCTTCTACGACCTGGTCGAGATGGCGGAGGAACACGACGGACGTCTGGCCGTGGCCTCGGGCGGCGTCTGGTTCCCGCTGGGGCCGCCGGGCGCGGGTCTGGCATGAGTCTGGAGACGCTCAAGGAGCGGCTGACCGAGCGCCTGCTGCGCCCGTCGGACTGGAGGCTGGAGGCCGGGCCAGTGCGGTCGGACTTCGATCTCAACCCGAGCGCGTCGCGCTGGGTCGAGGGGCCGCTAAAGCCGGCGGCCGTGCTGATTCCGGTCGTCGCCGCCGAGGAGGGCGCGCGCGTTCTGATGACGCGCCGCGCCGATAGCTTGGCGCGCCATACCGGCCAGATCGCCTTTCCCGGCGGTCGCCTCGACCCCGGCGAGACGGCGGTCGAGGCGGCGCTGCGCGAAGCCTGGGAAGAAGTGGCGCTGGACCCGGCCGTGGTGTCGGTTCTGGGGCTGTCCGATGCGTATGAGACCGGGACCGGCTACCTAGTCACGCCGGTGGTCGGATGGCTGGAGCGCCTGCCGGCCCTGACGCCCTCGCCCGATGAGGTAGCCGAGGTGTTCGAGGCGCCCTGGGACGTGCTGATGGACCCGGCGATGCTGAAGCGGGATCATCTGGAGACGCCGGCAGGCGTGCGGCGCTGGTTCTGGTCGGTGACGTACGAGGATCGCTACATCTGGGGCGTTACGGCCGGGATCGTGAGGGCGCTGCGGCTGCGCTTGTATGGCGAGGACGGCGAGTCAGCCATGATCACGGCCGAGGACGCGGCATGAGTGGCTCGCTGGCGGGCCAGTCCTGGCTGACCGATCCGGCGACGGTGAGGGTCATGGCGGCGCTGGAGGCGGCGGGTGGCCCGGACTCTGCACGCTTCGTTGGAGGATGCGTCCGCAACAGCCTGGTTGGGCGGGCGGTCGACGACATCGACATCGCCACGCGCCTGAAGCCCGAGGAGACGCTCGCGGCCTTGAAGACGGCGGGGATCAAGTCTGTGCCGACCGGCCTGGTCCACGGCACGGTGACGGCCGTGGCGGATGGCAAGCCGTTCGAGATCACCACGCTGCGCCGCGACGTCGAGACCGACGGCCGCCATGCGGTGGTCGCCTTCACCGACGACTGGATTGAGGACGCCGCGCGTCGCGATTTCCGGCTGAACGCCCTCTACGCCGACCGGGCGGGGCGCGTTTTCGATCCAACGCAAGGCGGGTTGGCAGACGCCCTGACGGGCCGCGTCGTCTTCGTTGGCGATCCACACCAAAGGATCCAGGAAGATCACCTGCGCATCCTGCGATTCTTCCGCTTCTTCGCCTGGTACGGGCGGGAAGCACCGGATGCAGCGGCCCTCAGCGCGTGCGCGCAGCACGCCGATAGCCTGTCGAGGCTGTCCGCTGAGCGCGTTTCCAAGGAGTTTCTGAAGCTGCTCGCCGCGCCCGATCCGCGCCCGTCGGTCGAGGCGATGCGACAGGCAGGGGTGCTGGATCGGCTCATCCCGGCTGTCCCGGACCCCGCGGCTTTCGAGGCCATCGTCGATCTGACCGAAGATCCGATCCTTCGCCTGTCGGCCCTCTTGCCGGACAGCCCCGCCGAGGTTGCTGCCACGGCCTCGGCCCTGCGGCTGCCGCGGGCGGTTGAGCACAGGCTCGCAGCCGCCGCCGAAGGACCGATTGATCCGACAATTCCGTCGCCTGCGCTGCGCGCCCTGATCTATCGTCTGGGCGCCGAAGCGGCGCGCGATCGGCTGGTGCGCGCCCAGGCTGCGACCGGCGCTCAGGCCGAGGCCGCCTTGGCGCTCGTCGAGAGCTGGACGCCGCCCCGCATGCCCGTGGGGGGACGCCAGGTGGCGCGGCTGGGCGTGGCGCCGGGGCCGGAGACGGGCCGCATCCTCAAGGCCTTTGAGGAGGAGTGGATCGTCGCTGACTTTCCCCGCGACGGCCACGAAGAGCGGCTCAGGAGGCTGGCGGTTCGGCCGACCTGATGAGGCCGACGACGACGGGCCGGTGGTCCGAGCCGGTGTCTGGAGCGATCCGCCGTTCCGTCAGGGCGAGGTCGGGGCTGCGATAGACCTGATCGATGGTCATGCCCGCCCACGCTGGCAGGAATGACGGCCAAGTGCCCGGCCAGCCGGGCGCGGCGATCAGACCGGCTTCGGATCGGATCATGCGCCCGATGCGGGCCGAGGAGACGCTGTTGAAGTCGCCCGCGATGACGACCGGTCCGGCCACGCGCTTCCTCCAATCGATCAGACTCTGGGTCTGGATGATCTGGGCCCATTGATACTGAAACGGCCAAGGCCGGGTCAGGTGGATGCCAGCGACGGTGACAGGGCCGATCGGCGTTCGGACTTCGGCCGCCACGCCGAAAGCGTAAGGAAGGTGCATGGGGCGCTCGGAGAGAGGCCAGCGGCTGGCGATCAGTGTTGAAGACGGACCGGCTCCGCCCTCAAGACGCGGCGTCGTCACCCGATGCGGGTGGTCGGCCAGGATCCGGTCCAGCCCCGGTCGGGCGTTGTCTCCAATCTCGATCAATACCACGACGTCTGCGTCCGCCTCGCGAACCGAGCGGGCTATGGCGTCGATGTCGTCGTTCTGGACATACAGATTGGCGAAATAGAGCGTGAATCCGGGCTCATCCGCCGCCCAGCCCCGCGTGGAAAACCATTGGGGCGAGCCGGCGACGACAACGAGGGCGAGGACCAGCGCCGTTACGCCACCCGCGACCTTCGAACGAAGAACCAGAGCCATGGCGAACAAGGCGATCGCCGCGACCAGCGCCGGTCCCACGAACTGCGCGAGGATGTCGACCCAGCGATGGCCGTGGCCGCTCAAGGATGCGACGGCGATGAGCCAAGGCCCCCCCGAACAAAACACGAGCGCCGCCGTCAGGACCCATCGGAGGCGCGGGCGGCTCGCAAGCGTCACGATTGTCTGCTTTCCTTGATGAACGGGGGTCGGCATGGCGCGTTGAAGCGCCACGACGGAGGGCAGGAATGACGAAGCGGTCGTTCGCGGATATCGAAAAGATCTGGTCCAATGTCGAGGGCATCAAGAAGCTCTCGGACCGCGCCGTGGGTTTTGGCCCGTTCGGCGTGGGTCTGGATGGTCTGCTGACCTGGATTCCGGTGGTCGGCACCGTCTACTCGGTCGGGGCGGGCGCCTGGCTGCTGATGCAGGCGGTACAGGCCAAGGCGTCGCCGGAAACGATCCTGCGGATGGTCGGCTATCTGGGCGTCGACAGCGCAACGACGGTGGTCGGCGAGGCGGTGCCCTTCGCGCCCGATGTGGTCGACTTCTTCTTTCCCGGCCACCTGATGGCGGCCAAGGCCCTGCAGAAGGACATCGAGACCACCCACTGGGTCGAGGCTTCCGAGCGCGACGCCCGCGCCTCCGGCGACCACGACCGGCACCTCGCCGCCATGCGGGCCGATCCGAAGAAGCGGCGGATCGTCTATCTGCACGACTGAAACGTGCATCCGGCTTGACGGCGACGCTTCGGCCAGCCCAAGTCTTGGCGTTGCAGTCCTTCCGAGTGGTTCATGGGCCTGATGCTGACGCGAGACGAACTGGCCCGGGCGCTCGTCCAGGCCGGTCAGGGGGACCGTTCCGCCTTTCGCGCGGTCTATGAGGCGACCTCGGCGAAGCTATTCGGCGTCTGCCTGCGTATCTTGCCTGACCGCCAAACGGCCGAGGACGTCTTGCAGGACACCTACGTCACAGTCTGGAGAAAGGCCGCGAGCTTCGACGCGAGCCGCGCCAGCCCGATCACCTGGCTGGTGACGATCGCCCGGAACCGCGCCATCGACCGTCTGCGCTCGGCCGCGCCGATGCGGAATGCCGCTCCGGTCGAGGAGGCGCATGATCTGGCCGACGCCGGGCCGCTAGCGTCCGAGACGGTGGAGCAGGCCGACGAGGCGACCCGGCTGAACGGGTGCCTGGAAACCCTGGAGGACAAGGCCCGCGCGGTGATCCGCACGGCCTTCTTCGAGGGCGCGACCTACGATGAGCTGGCGAAACGCGAGAATGTGCCGCTGGGCACGATGAAGAGCTGGATACGCAGGGGGCTGCTGCGGCTTAGGAGCTGCCTCGAAGCATGACCGACCCGACCCCCACCCCCGAAGACGACCGCGCCCTGGCGGGCGAATTGGCGCTGAGGCTGCTGACGCCCGAGGACGAGCGCGCCGCTCGCGCCCGCGAGGCGTCCGAGCCCGCATTCGCCGCCGAGGTCGAGGCCTGGAACGCCCATCTGGCGGCCTTCGCGGCCGAGATCCGGGCGGTGGAGCCGTCCAGCGGCGTCTGGGCGCGCATCCAGGCGGCGATCGCCCCGGTCGCCAACGACAACGGCCGCGTAGGCTTCTGGCGGACCTGGGCCATCGGTTCGACCGGGTTGCTGGCGGCGAGCCTGGTGGCTGTCGCCGTGCTGATCGGACGTCCGACGAACACGACGGTCATCGAGCAGTCTGAAGCTCCGGCGGGCGGCGTGACGCGGGTCGCCACCCTGACCCTGTCCGAGGGCGGCGGCCAGGCGATGATCCTGGCCTATGACACCGTGACGGGGAATCTGTTCATCGCCCCGACCGGGGCCATAGGCGGGGCCGAGGGCGTGCCGCACCTATGGCTGGTCAAGCCGGAAGGCGGGGTTCAGCTGGTCGGCGCCATCGACGGCGCGGGCGTGTCGCGCCAGACCCTGTCCGACGCCCTGACGGGCCAGGCGGGTACAGCCACGGCGGTCGCCATCTCGCTGGAGGCGCCCGGCCACACGCCGGCGCAGAATCAGCCCGACGGGCCGGTCGTCGCGTCCGGAGAACTTCAGCAGCTCTGAGTGCATCCGCCCGTGAAACGGGGCCGTAGCTTGCTCGACCGTCGCGCATCGACGCCGCCCCCGGCGTCGGGGTCCTGACAGCCGCGCGCCGGTCCGCGGGGAGGCCTCCCAGCCCTTCCAACGGCCTCCCCGCACTCGCTGTTTTTCTCAATCATCCAACGACGCGCCGAAAAACGTCCTGAAATCAACGAGCCTCGCGATTGAGACGCGCCGAACGCGCCCGCATTCGCGGCTCACCCAGACTGGTCTCCGAACAGCAACGGAGATCATCCATGTCATCCAGCCACAGCGCCCGCCTGACCCTGCCCTATGTCGCCCCGGGCCAGCTTCAGAAGCACGTCACCGTCAATGAGGCCCTCGCCCGCCTTGATGTCCTGACCCAGACGGCGGTCGTCAGCCGCACCACGACCGCCCAGCCGGCCGACGCCGACGAGGGCGACCTCTACATCTTGCCGTCTGGCGCGACCGGCGCCGTGTGGGACGACTGGAGCGCGGGCGATCTCGTCCGGGCCGAGAGCGGCGGCTGGGTGCGGGTGCCCGTGCCGGTCGGCGCGGTCGCCCTGGTGCAGGACCGCGAGGAGCTGGTCGTGCGCGAGGCCGGCGGCTGGAACCCGCTGATCCGCCGGGGCCAGCACCAGAATCTCACCCGGCTGGGCCTCAACACCGAGGCCGATGCGACCAATCCGTTTGCGGCCAAGGTCAACAAGGCGCTGTGGACCGCGCGGCCGGAAGCGGACGGCGGGGACGGCGACCTCAGGATCACGCTGAACAAGGACACGCCGACGGACGTCCTGTCGCTGCTGTTCCAGAGCGGATACGGCGGCCGGGCCGAGTTCGGCCTGATCGGCGACGACGACATCGTGCTCAAGGTCTCGGCCGACGGGGCGGACTGGTCGGAAGCCTTCCGCATCGACGCCGAGGACGGCCGGGCGTGGTTCACGCGGGGCGCCGGCCGGGCGGAGGCCGTGCTGCTGACAGCGGGTGGGAGCTGGAGCCCGCCAGACTGGGCGCGGCTGTTGTCGGTCACGGCGGTCGGCGGCGGCGGCGGCGGCGGGGCGGGCGCGTCTGGCAGCAGCGGCCTGAGGATCGGCGGCGGCGGTGGAGGCGGGGGCGGCCTTTCCACGGCGCTGTGGCGCACGGCCGACCTGCCGGGGGCCCTGACAGTCGCCATCGGAGGGGGAGGAGCGGCCGACGCCGGCGGCGGCGACACGACGATCACGTCCGGCGGCACGACCTTGCTGACCGCACGGGGCGGGGCGGCTGGCCAAGCGGGTGGGTCCGGTGGAGCGGGCGGTTCCGGCGGCCAAGGGCTGCTGGGCGGCAACGGCGGCGGATCGACCGCGGCGTCTGCGGCGGGCGATGCAGGGGGTGCGTTCGGCGCGCCGGCCGCTTCAGGCGGCGGAGGCGCGGGCGGATCGCTGGAGGCCGGGGGCGTGGCCCATCCCGGCGGCTCCGGCGGTTCGGGCGGGCTGCTGGCCTGTCCCGCACCCGGCGGCGCGGGCGGATCGGCGGCGGCGGGCGCGACGGGAAGTGCGCCGCCCGTTCCGGTCTCGATCTGCGGCGGGGGAGGGGGCGGCGGGTCGGCCGCCAGCTCGGGCACGGGCTTGGACGGGGGCTCCGGAGGCGCGCGTGGCGCCGGCGGTGGCGGCGGTGGAGCGGGCGTCACATCCGGAGGCGCGGGCGGCGCGGGCGCGGCCGGGGCCGTCCTGATCCTGGTGCAGGGATGAGCGCCCTGCGTCTGCGCCGGCGCGACCTCGATCCCGACGAGCGCCTGCTGGAGCCGGAGGTCTGGGAGCAGCCGCGACGGCTGACCCGACGCGAGGGGCTCGACCACATCGGCGCCGACTGGCGCTCCACCCGACCCGACTTTCACGCGGAGACGACCGATGACTGACCGCAATTCGATCCCCCCGCTCGCCGAGGCCCGATGGCTGTGGCGACGGCTCTATGTCTTCCTCGCCAGCTTCGCCCTGTGGCGGCTTCTGGCCTCGGCGGTCGAGCGCACCGAACCGGCCCAGCTGCCGCGCGTGGCGGCGGGGCTGATGGCGCTGCTGGCGCTCACGCTCGTGCTCTACCTCGTCGCCCCGACAGCCCAGCAGCTGGTGGCCCTGCTCGCCAATCTGCGCCTGCGCCTGGCCGAGGGAGGAACGCGATGAGCTTTCGCTTCTCGGCCCGCTCGCGCCAGCGGATGAAGGGCGTCCATCCCGCCCTGGTCGAAGTGATGGAAGAGGCCATCCGGCGTTCCCCCGTCGATTTCATGATCACCGAGGGCCTGAGGTCGCCGGAGCGGCAGGCGGCCCTGGTCCGCGCCGGGGCCAGCCGGACGCTGAAGTCGCGGCATTTGACCGGTCATGCGGTCGATGTCGCGGCCCTGGTCGACGGCAAGGTGCGGTGGGACTGGCCGCTTTATCCGCGCATCGCGCTCGCGGTTAAGGCGGCGGCGCACGAGCGGGGCGTCGCCATCGTCTGGGGCGGAGACTGGCCCAACCTGAGGGACGGGCCGCACTTCGAGCTCGACCGGCGGGTGTTCCTATGAGCCCCGCCGCTCTGTTGCGCAGCCTGACGCCGCTCGGGTGGCTGGCGGCGATCCTCGCGGCTCTCGCAGTTCTCGCGGTGACGCTCGGCGGTCTCGGCTTCCGTTGGGACCCGTTCGATCTCACCCGCCGCCGCGCCGATCGGGCCGAGGCCGCCGCCGATCTGGCTCGCTCCGAGGCCGCCGCCCGCGCGGCCGAGGCCGAGGGTCAGGCCGGTCAGGTCGCCCGGCTGAACGTCGCCCACACCCTCGCCCGGCGGACCGAAGCCGCCACCATTCCCGTCCTTCTGGAGGCTCGCACAGCCCATGACGCCGAACTGCCGCTTTCGCCTGACCGTCTCGATCGTCTGCGCGCTCACGATGACGAGCTGTGCCGCATCGCGCCCGACCTCCGCGGTTGCTCCGCCGCGCCTGACCCTGCCGGAGACGGCCGTCCGGCCCTGTGAGCTGCATCGTCTGCCCGATGGCGCGACGTTGGCGGATTTGGAGATCGGCTATGTCACGCGCGGGGCCCAGATCGTCGCCTGCGACGCGGCGCGGCGGCTGGCGGTCGAGACGTTGAAGGCCGAGCGCGCGGCGCAAGATCGGGCGAGATCGCCCTGAAGCTCCCTTCTCCCCCTGCGGGAGAAGGTGGCCCGGAGGGCCGGATGAGGGGTGAAACTCATCGGCTGGAGTGAGGAACTGCAACGGCACGTGATCTGCGACGTGTCCTCTCACCCCTCATCCGACCTCGCTGCGCTCGGCCACCTTCTCCCGCAAGGGGGAAAGGGTCTATCCAGTGAGCCTCGCCAGTGCCGCCTGATAGTTCGAAATCTGGTTCGTCAGATAGCTGGGCACCGGGCCGTTCGCGGCGCTGCTCTGGCTCTCGGGGGCCAGGGCGCGATAGGCGTCGCGGATGGCCTTCATGGCCGCCTGGATCTTCTCGCCGGCGGTCTTGATCGCGGCGGCGTCGTTCAGCGTCAGGCCGCTGGGCAGGTTCAGGCCGAAGGTGCGGACGACGTCGTCGCCGGAGGCCTGGCCGATGAAGCCGGGCGAGAGGCCGAGCCCCAGAAGGGCGTCGCGGCCGGTCTCGCCGGACGTCAGCACCGCCCCGGTGACGCCGTCCCTGGCCGTGATCGACAGACGCTGGAAGCCGCCGGTGGTGGTGGTCGTCTCGCCGTCCTTGCCGGTGACCGCGCCGCCCTCGGAGGCGACGGTGACCTTGAGCTTGCCGTTGGAGGCGATGCTGATCTTGCGGGCGAGGGTGGCCAGGGTGTCCTTGGCTTCGATCGTCACGGCTTGCGCCCGGCCGCCGTCGGCGGGCGAGACGTAGAAGCGGTCGCCGACCCTCAGAGAGGTCGCGTCGATCAGCCGCTTGGAGTCGGACTGGTCGATCTCGCCCTGGGGCAGGCCCAAACGATCCAGCACCGAAGCGCCGTTTGAAGCCACCGCGAGCGTCAAAGGCTTGGCCTGATCGTTGTCGCCGGACCAGCTTCGCTCGTATTCCACAGCGCCGGTCAACGGATTGATGCGGGCGAGGAAGCCCCGCGTCGGGTCCTCCGGCTTGGCCCCAACCGGCCGATCGGCGACGCCGGTGATCCAGACCTTGCCATCATGCACCTTGACGTCGGCGGCGGTGTCCTCGCCCGCCGCGCCATACCAGGTCAGGCGATCCGATGGATCGGCCGAGAGGTCTGTCGTCAGGGCAGCCGTGAAGACATCCGACCCACCCGAATGCGCCCGCGTGACCGTGCCCGCCGACAGGCCGCTGTCGCGGCTGGTTCCCGTCAGAATCACCCGGCTGTTGGAGACCGATACGCCTTCGATGGCCCCGGAGATTTCGCCGAGATCGCGTGTGGCCGCCAGTGTCGGAACACCGGCTGCATCCAAGGTGAAGCGGCGCACGACCGCCCGGCCGTTCTCGATCCCGGCGGTATAGAGGTTGGACCCGTCCACCGTGATCGCGTCCACGCCGTCGTCGGCGCTGGTGCCGAACTGGGTCTGGCCGACGCTGGAGGCGACGATGCCCGCCGTCGGATAGGGCTCGCCCCCCTTGAAGGCCTGGACATAGCCGTCCCAGCCGCCGACCGCCGTCGCGCCGGTCACAGCGGACTTGGCCCGTCCGCCGATGTAGACGACGCCGCCTGGGCCGAAGGCGACGCTGGTCGCCTGATCCTCGGCGCGGGCGCCGCGTCGCTGGGTCCACTGCTCCTCGCCGTCGGCGTTGAAGACGGTGACGAAGCTGTCGGCGACATTGGCGACCTCGCCCGCCTTGCCCGCGTCCGTCGCCTTGGTGTTCAGCGCGCCGGTGACGGAGCCCGCCACGGCGACCTGGCCGTTGGCGTCCACCGCGATCGCATAGCCGCTGGCCGTCGAGGCCGCGCCGAGGGTGCGTGTGGCGACCAGTCGCCCGGCGCTATCGTACTTCATCAGGGCGACGTCCTGGACGCCCTTGATCGGCTGGTTGGAGCCGCCCGTGGTCACGTCGGCGACCAGCCAGAGCGAGCCATCCGGTCCCACGGCGCTGGCCCGGACCGCGCTGATCCCGTCCGGCAGCTTCTCCTGAGACAGGCGACCGTCGACCCACTGGGTCTCTCCGACATTGCCGCCCGTGGGCTGGGCGGCGCTTCCGCCATCGGACTGGAACTTCAGCAGCTGGTTCCCGCCGGCAGTGCCAAAGCCCTGGACGACATAGACCGCATCGGAGCGTTCGGCGGCCGTGAAGCCGATGGTCTCAGTGGAGGTTCCCCGGATGGCGAGCGCCCACTTGTCCGGACTGGCCGGCAGCGTGACGGGCTTGCCGTTGACCTGAACGGTGCGGGCCTCGGACTTGATTTGCTCGCGGCCGATCCGGGTCTGGAACCCGGCGGCCTCCAGCCTGCCGTTGATGTAGGACTGGACCGCGTCCAGCGTCCGGGGCGTCGCGCCCATCTCGGCGAGGTCGATGGCGATGCTGGTGGTGTTCGTCCCGAGCCCCTGAGGCACCTTCACGGTGATCGAGAAGCGAGTGTCGCCGGCGAAAGCCGCGACCGGGGTGGTCAGCGCGCCCTCGTGAACCGGACCCGTGATCGAGTTGGCGCTGTCGCGCGGCACGGCGGCACTGGTCTTGGACAGGGCGCTCGCGGTTCCCTGCACCAGCCGCATGCCCTCGAACTCGGCCTTGCCGACGTAGGCGGAGATTTCCGAGAGACCCGAGGCGAAGCGTTTCTGGATCAGGCTGAGATCGCTGTTTCCAAGGCCTTGGACCGACGCGCGATTGGTCAGGGCCGACAGGGTCTCGAGACCGCGATAGAGGGCGAACAGCTTGGCGTAGTCGGCCGAGGCTCCCCGGACATCGACCGGAACGGCCCCCTCGTTGACGAACTTGCGCCCTCCAAGGGCGGCTCGGACGAGCGCATCCGGGGCGGGGGCGGAGGCCTGCGCCGACGTGGCCCAGGGCGCGGTCGGTTGACGCTTTCGTGAAACGGCCGTCGTCAGGGCGGCCGAAGCCGTCGGGTCGTAGCTTTGCCCAAACAGTCCAAGCAGATAGCCGTTGTTGACGGTCACGGAATCCTCCAGCCGCCAGCATCGGATATCGGACTCAACGGGCTGTTAACGTCCGCACCGGGAACGATCGTCGGAGAATCGTGTTTTGATCGCGCCAGACAGGAGGCCGATCATGCTGTTTCCGAAGTCGCTACTGCAGTCCCTGCTCGCCCTGTACGGACTGGCCCCCAAGACCCATTCGACCCGCCGCCGCCCCTCGCCGGTGCTGATCGGAAATCCGACGGCGCGCTGGCGCTGAGCCTTACTGGAACAGGGACAGGATGATCTGCGGCGCCTGGTTGGCGATCGACAGCGCCTGGGCCCCGAGCTGCTGTTGCACCTGAAGGGCCTGTAGTCGGGCGCTTTCCTTGGCCAGGTCGGCGTCGACCAGATTGCCGATGCCGGCCTCCAGCGTGTCGGTCAGTTTCGACACGAAGGTCGTGTGGGCCTGGATCTGCTTGGCCTGGGCCCCGATGTCGCCAAGCGCCTTGTTCAGGGCGGTGATGGAATCGTCCAGCTTGTTGAGGGCGGTCGTGGCCCCCGTGACGGTCAGCAGGCTGTCGGCCAGGCCGAGCGAGATGATCGAACCGCTGAGCGTCAGGTCCTTCGACGACAGAGTGATGAACGAGGTCGCATCGGCGTTGGCCAGGAAGCGCAGGCCGTTGGTCAGCGAACCGTCCAGGATATTGCCGCCGTCGAAGGTGGCGTTCTCGACCGCCGAACCGATGGCCCGCAGCAGGGCCTTGAAGTCCGCGTCCAGCAGTTCGCGCGACTGGGTCTTCAGAGAGGTGTCCTTGGCCGCGACGACCTTTTCCTTGAGCTGATTGAGCAGGTCCGAGATCGATTCGCCCGCCGCCAGAGCCACGTCGGCGATGGAGGTGGCGCGGTCCAGGCTCTGGCGCACCGCCGACAGGGCGCTGGTGTCTGCTCTCTGCTGCTGGGCGATGGCCCAGATCGCGGCGTTGTCCTTGGCGCCCTGCACCTTGAGCCCTGTGGAGATCCGGTTCTGCACGCCCGACAGGTTCTCGTTGGTCCGCGCCAGATTCTGCAGCGCGACCGCCGCGGCGGCGTTGGTGTGGACGCTGTTGCTCATAGGTCTTCTAGCCCCGGATGTTCACGGTCAGGCTAGGCGTTAACCATGAGCGTATGGTTAACGCGGTTTTGCCGCGTCGGGCGGGCCCGCGCGGGTCAGTCTTCCAGAACCGAACGCCGGATCAGGCGCTGGTGTCGATCAGTGCCCCGGCGGCGTAGCCACCGTTTTCGGACAGCCTCAGGACCTCCTCGCGGGGGAACTGGCGGACGACCTCGCCGGTCGCGCTGTCCAGGGTCTTGTAGATGTAGGTCCCGACGGTCGGGCCCTCTTCGATAATCAGCCTGTAGCGCGCGGCCTGCTCGGCCTCTTGCCGGGCGCGGCCCTCGTTGAAGTCGCCGCTCGCCGTGGTCGAGGCGGGGGCGGTGAGGGGGCCGTTGACGCTCAGGATTTTTGCACTGGTCTCCATATGATTTCACGCCGGCGATCCGCCGGCGCCTCCCGCGAAGGGTCGGGCGGGACCGAGGCCCCGCCCTTCCATTTCGATTACCGGAACAGGCCCAGCAGGATCGAGGTCGAGGAGTTGGCGATCGACAGAGCCTGCACACCCAGCTGTTGCTTGGTCTGCAGCGACTGCAGTCGCGCGCTTTCCTTGGCCAGATCCGCGTCAACCAGGTTGCCCACGCCCGCTTCCAGAGCGTCGGAGAGCTTGCCGACGAAGGTGCGGTGCGTTTCGAGCGACTTGGCGCCGGTGCCCAGGCGAGCCAGGGAGGCCGAAACGCGGTCGATCGAGGCGTTCACCAGACCCAGCGCCGTGGTGGCGAGCGTCGAGGTGCCGATGCTGGTCGTGGCGGCCACCGTGATGATGGTCTGACCCAGACGCAGGTCTTCGTCCTGAACCGTGATGGTCGAGCCGGCGGTGTTCGCCAGAGCGCGATAGCCGGCCGTGTTCGAACCGTTGAGCAGGTTCACGCCGTTGAAGCTGGCGTTGTTCACGACGGTGGTGATCTGGTCGCGGATGGCCTTGAAGTCTTCGTTGAGCGCCGAACGGGCGGCGGTCGTCAGAGACTGGTCGGTGGCGGCGAGCGCCTTTTCCTTCAGCTGAACCAGCAGGTCGGAGACGGATTCGCCGGCGGCCAGGCTGACGTCCACGGCGGAGGCGCCGCGGTCCAGGCTGTCCTTGACGGCGTTCAGCGCCGAGATTTCCGAGCGCTGGCCCTGGGCGATGGCCCAGATGGCGCCGTTGTCCTTGGCGTTGTTGACCTTCTTGCCGGTGTTGATGCGGTTCTGGACGGTGTCCAGTTCCTTGTTCGTGGCCTGAAGGTTCTGCAGCGCGATCATCGCGCCATTGTTCGTGTTAACGCTGTTCAGCGCCATGACGATAGTCCTTGTTTCAAGGTGACCGACCGTCGTTTTGACCGTCGGGGGCGTTTTGCCTGACGGGGGCATGAGCAAGGGCGGGGCCACTCGCCGTCGCCAACGGCCACTCCACAAGTCACTGAAAAATATCTGGTACCTTGCCTTAACCACGTCCTTGGCTCGGCAGATTCTGCCGAGTGGCCCCTCTGGCGGCAGGATTTGCCGGGCGCCAGGCCGGTTGTGCCGGGTCCAGCGCGCCTAATCGGTTGACGCGACGACCTCCGCCGGGGTTATTGAGGCGAGACCCCCAGCCGAGCCCGCCCCATGCAACCTCCCAACGACAACCGCGTGATCCTGGCGGTCGGCGCGGGCCTGGCGATCCTCGCCGCCGTGGTACTGGCGCTGGTGTTCATGGGCGGGGGACAGGAGAAGGCGGCGCCCAAGGCCGAGCCGACGGAACCCGGCGCCCTGTCGGTCGATGTGGCCGACGCGCCCGAGCTTCAGCCCACCCGCGAACTGCGCTGCTTCGTCGATGGGCGGTTCGTCGGCATGGCCACCCTGGCCGATTGCGCCGAGCGGAACGGCCTGGCCACCGACGGTTTGGACGTAGGCCTGGACGCCAGCGGGAATCTGGCGGCCGCCGCCACCGCCTCTTTCGCCCCGCCTCCGACGGAACCCGCCGTAGAGGATTTCGCCGATGCTCCTCAGCCGGCCACGTCCGGCGATGGCGTCAACCCGCAGCCCGCCGAGCCGCGGCCTCAGCGCGTCTCCGGCGCGCCGTGCCTGCGCTACACCGGGTCCGAGTGGCGTCAGCTGTCCGGGGGTATGAGCCTGAATGAATGCGTCCAGGCGCTGTACTCGGGCACATGCGTCGGGCCGGGCGAGGCCCAGTACGGCCGCCACGGCAATCTGACCCTGCGGCTGGTCCCGCGCCGGGTCGAGCAATCCAACGACAATACGCGCTTCCGCGTCCTGGCCGAACAGGACCGAGGCTGCCAGTTCCCGGGGCTGGGCTGATGCGAATCCTGGTCGCGACCACCGCGCTCATGGCGTTGGGCGCTTGCGCGGAACAGGTCCGGGCCCCGCGCGACCCGGGGGTATGTTACGCCGTGACCCGGCCGGATGGAGAGGTCCAGTTCAACGTCGTCGCCCGCGATCAACCCCAGATCGAGTTCTGCGCCGCGCGTCTGGAGGAGATGCGGGTGCGATTTCTGCGCATGGGCGGATCGATGCGCGAGGTCACCGGCTCCTTCCAGGGCCAGTTCATCTTCGTCGACGCCCGCGGCGTCTCGTTCAGCCGGACGCTGGACGGAGGACGCTTTTTCGCTCTCGCAAGAACCGGTGACGGCCGGCTCGCGGTCCCCGGCGCCATTCAGCGCGACATCGACGAGCTGGGCGTGGTCAGCGAGGCTGAGCCGCCGGCCTTCCCGGGCGGGCCGCAAGGCTAGCCGTCAGGACTGGAACAGAAGCGGAACATCTGTTAACGATTTCATCAGCGGGGCCTGCGGGCCTGAATCCCTAGCGAAAGAACGAGCGACATGGCGGGCAGCGTCAACAAGGTCATCCTGGTCGGCAATCTGGGCCGAGACCCGGAGATCCGCACCACTCCGAACGGCGACCGCATCGCCAACCTATCGCTCGCGACGTCCGAGACCTGGCGCGACAAGTCCTCGGGCGAGCGCAAGGAAAAGACCGAGTGGCACCGGGTCGCCATCTTCAACGACAACATCGTCAAGGTCGTCGAGAACTATGTGAAGAAGGGCTCGACCATCTACGTCGAGGGCCAGCTCCAGACCCGCAAATGGACCGACCAGCAGGGCGTGGAGAAGTACACCACCGAGGTCATCATCGGCCGCTTCAACGGCAATCTGACCTTGCTCGGCGGCCGCGGCGAGGGCGGCGGGGCGTCGCGCTCCAACGACGACGACTATTCCTCGGGCTTCTCGACCGGCGGGGCGAATAAGCCGTCCGGCCCGCGCGAGAGCTACGACCTGAACGACGACATTCCGTTCTGACGTCGAAACGCCCTGTCACCCAGTGTGACGCGCAGACGGCGGTCGCCTGTGCCATGACCGATCGGTGACCGCCCCCGCCGCCAAGCCGCACCACCCGCTGACCCTTCTGGAGATCGGCGCCATCGTGGCGATCGTGGTGATCTGGGGCGCGAACAACGCCGCGGCCAAGGTGGCGACCGAGACCCTGCCACCGCTACTGACGGGGGCGATCCGCTTCGCCATCGCCTCGCTGTGTCTGTTCGCCTTCGTGCGGCCGCCGTTTCCAAACTGGAAGAGCCTTGCCCTGATCGTGCTGCTGGGCGGGCCGCTGCACTACGGCCTGATCTACATCGGCTTCTGGTTGGCGGATGACGTCAGCCCGGCTTCTGTGGCAGCGCAGTTGTGGATCCCGTTCACCGCCCTGTTCGCCTTCCTGCTCCTGGGCGAGCGGCTGACGCGGTTCGCCCTGATCGGCCTGATCGTCGCCCTGGTCGGCGTGGCCTGGATGGCGGCCGATCCCCATGCGCTGCACGACTGGTCGGCTATCCTCGTCGTCATCGCCGCCAGCGCCGCCTGGGCGATGACGACGGTGATCGCGCGGCGCACCACCTCCATTCCGCCGCTGAAGATGCAGGGGCTCCTGGCCCTGACCGCCCTGCCGACGCTGGCTCTCGGTTCGGCGATCTTCGAACGGGATCAGATCGAGGCCGTCCGCTCCGCCACGCCTCTCGTCTGGGGCACGCTCCTGTGGGCCGGCGTGCTGTCATCAGTGGTGGCCACGACGCTGGTGTTCTGGCTGGTCCAGCGCCGCGAGGCCGGGCGCGTGACGCCCTACTTCCTCGCCACGCCAGTGGTCTCCATCGCCATCGGCTGGGGCTTTCTCGGCGACGTGTTGACGCCGCAAATCCTGACAGGCGCGGCCCTGACCATGGCCGGGGTTGGCGTCGTCGCGCTTGCCGAGCGAGGGCTGAGGGCCGGGGCGGCGAAGGCCTGATGACATCACTCCGTCGGGGCGAAAGCTTCAAGTGTCGTCTTGTGCAGAACAAGGCCTCGTCTACGTTCTCTCGCAACCAAGCGCCGAAGGATTGAGCCGATGCTGCGATGCGTTCCCCTCGTGCTCGGCATCCTGGCCGTCGCTCTACCGGTTGATGAAGCACGGGCGGCCCAGAATCCTGTGGCCGCCGAATGCGCCCTGTCTCCGGCCGATCAGGCCTGGGTCGACCGCTCGATCGCAGCGTGGCGTTTCACCGTGCGCGAGATCACTCGGCTGAGCGTGCCGGAGCGGACCTCGGCCTTCGTGTTCGACGCCGACTGCATCCTGTCCAGCGAGACCGCCATGAGCGTCGACGGTTCTGTCGCCTGGGACGCCCGATCCCATCACGGCACGATCTCGCTGCCGGGCGACATCACCTTCCCCGCCGGCGTCACGTCCTTCGCGGGGCAGGCGGAGGACGGAGCCTTCTTCGTCATGTCCACACCCATCGTGTGGGAGGCTGGCGGCGTTCCCGGCGGTCCCATGGGGCTGGAGACCCTCATGACGGCGGTCCTCATCCATGAGGGCTCCCACGTCGTGCAGGGCGTGACCTACATGCGCCAGTTCAGCGAAGTGGCCGAGGCTGCCCAGCTGCCCGAGACCTTCAACGACGACAGCATTCAGGAACGGTTCGAAAGCGACGCAGACTTCGCGGCTTCGATCGCCCGCGAGACCGACCTGCTGTTCGAGGCGGCGGCGACGGCGGACAGTCAGGAGGCGCGGCGGCTGGCCGGCGAGGCGCTGGCGCTCATCCAGGCCCGGCGCGCGCGGTTCTACACGGGCGAAGACGCCTTTCTCGCCCAGGCCGAAGACATCTTCCTGACGCTAGAGGGTTCAGGCCAGTGGGCGGGCTATCACTGGTTGGTCCACCCTCAGGGCGCGAGTCTGCCTCCCGCCGAGGTCCTGGCGGCCTTCGGACGGCGCAGCCGGTGGTGGAGCCAGATCCAGGGCTTGGCGCTGGCCTTAGCCACGGATCGCCTGGACGACGGCACGTGGCGCGCCACAGTGTTTGGCGACGGCGGCTCGGCCGGGATCGCCCTGCTGGAACGCGCCCTCAACGACGCGCCGACGCCTTAACCCGCCGCCATCACTCCGCAGGCCACCCGCGCGCCGGCCCCGCCGATCGGCTGGCTGGTGTGGTCGTCCGGGCTGGCGTGGATGACCAGGGCCGAGCCGTCGGCGTCCCAAAGCCACTGACCGGGGCCGTCATTGGCGATTCTCGCGCGGGTGGTGAAGACCTCGGCGTTGACGCTGCCGTCCGCCGCCGCGTGGATGTTGGGCAGGTCGCCGTCGTCGGGGCCGTCCGGGTTCAGCAGGCCGTGCGGCGCGGCGGGCTCGCCGTGGTTCACATGCGCTCCGGCGGAGGTGAAGGGCGCAGCGCACTCGCCGGTCGCGTGGATGTGCACCCCGTGCCAGCCGGGCGTCAGGCCGGTCGCCTCGATGCGGATCAGAAGGCCCGTCGCGCCCTGGCGGAACTGGGCCCGGCCGATCCTCTGCCCGTCGCCGTTGATCAGCGTCGCCTCGCCGAAATCGCCGGGCGTGGCGCGCACGGCGCCGCCTTCCGAACCCATGCTGGCGCAGGCGGCGAGGGGGGCGAAAGCCAGGGCGGCGGCGACAGCGATGGGGCGCATGATTTCGTCCTTGTGCGGCGGGTCCGAAGGCGGGGGAAAACGGCCGTGAATCTTTGCCTAACAGTCCCCCGGATGCTAGAAAACGCGACAGAGGATCACGTTCCGATTCCGGCTGTCTGAGCCCCGAATTCCTTGACCGACGAACCCATCGACGACGCCCTTCCGCCTGCCAGCGGAGGACCGTCCGGCCCGACCGATTCGGGCGACATCGCCATCATCACCATCGAGGACGAACTGAAGCGTTCGTACCTCGACTACGCCATGAGCGTGATCGTGTCCCGCGCCCTGCCGGACGCGCGCGACGGCCTGAAGCCCGTCCATCGGCGCATCATCTATGCGATGCACGAGGAAGGCCGGACTTCCGACCGAAAGTACGTAAAGTCGGCGAACATCGTCGGCGACGTCATGGGCCGGTATCACCCCCACGGGGACGGCGCGATCTATGACGCCATGGTGCGGATGGCCCAGCCGTTCTCGATGGGTCTGCTGCTGGTCGACGGCCAGGGCAACTTCGGCTCGGTCGACGGCGATCCGCCGGCTGCCATGCGCTACACCGAAAGCCGCATGACCAAGGCCGCCGAGGCCCTGGTCGCCGACATCGATAAGGACACGGTCGACTTCCAGGAGAACTACGACGGCGCCCGGCTGGAGCCCGTCGTCCTGCCCAGCCGCATTCCGAACCTGCTGGTCAACGGCGCGGGCGGCATCGCCGTCGGCATGGCCACCAACATCCCGCCGCACAATCTGGGCGAGGTCATCGACGCGGCGGTGGCCCTGCTGGACGATCCGAACGGGTCGGACGACGCCCTGCTGGACCTCGTGCCCGGTCCGGACTTCCCCACCGGCGGGGAGATCCTGGGCCGGACAGGCGCGAGGAACGCGCTCCGGGAAGGGCGGGGCTCGGTCATGGTGCGCGGCGTCGCCACCATCGAGACCATCCGCAAGGACCGCGAGGCGATCATCGTCACCGAGCTGCCCTATCAGGTGAACAAGAAGACGCTTCAGGAGCGCATCGCCGAGATGGTGCGCGAAAAGCGCATCGAGGGCATCTCTGATGTCCGCGACGAGTCCGACCGCCAGGGCATGCGCCTGGTCATTGAGCTGAAGCGCGATGCGTCCGGCGACGTGGTGCTGAACCAGCTGTGGCGCTTCTCGGCCATGCAGTCGTCGTTCGGCGTCAACATGCTGGCCCTGAACCACGGCCGGCCCGAGCAGATGGGCTTGAGGAAGCTCTTGGAGCTGTTCCTGGAGTTCCGCGAAGAGGTCGTGGTTCGCCGGACCAAGTTCGAACTGGCCAAGGCGCGCGACCGCGGCCACGTCCTGGTCGGCTTGGCCGTCGCCGTCGCCAACATCGACGAGGTCATCCACATCATCCGCTCCTCGGCCGATCCGACCGAGGCGCGCGAGCGGCTGCAGGCCAAGGCCTGGCCGATCGGTGACATGATGGCCCTGGTCGAGCTGATCGCTGACCCGCGCACCGTGCTGGTCGAGGGCGACAAGATCCGCCTGACCGACGAACAGGCCCGCGCCATCCTGGCCCTGACGCTGAGCCGCCTGACGGGCCTGGGCCGCGACGACATCTTCGGTGAGGCGAGGGGTCTCGCCGACACCATCCAGGGCCACCTGACCATCCTGTCGGACCGCGCCAACATCCTGGCCATCATCCGCGAGGACCTGCTGGCGGTGAAGGCCGAGTTCGCCGTGCCGCGCCGCACCGTCATCGGCGAGGGCGACTTCGAGCTGGAAGACGAGGACCTGATTCCGCGCGAGGACATGGTCGTGACCGTGACCCACGGCGGCTACGTCAAGCGCGTGGCGCTGAACGCCTATCGGACCCAGCATCGCGGCGGCAAGGGCAAGTCGGGCATGGCCATGAAGGACGAGGACGCCGTCGTCGGCGTGTTCTCGGCCTCGACCCACACGCCGGTGCTGTTCTTCGCGACCAACGGCAAGGCCTACAAGCTCAAGGTCTGGCGGCTGCCGCTCGGCGCGCCGAACTCGCGCGGCAAGGCCTTCGTCAACCTGCTGCCGATCGAGCCGGGCGATTCGATCATGAACGTCCTGCCCCTGCCGGAGGACGAGGCGACCTGGGGCGACTACGACATCATGTTCGCCACCCGCTCAGGCGACGTGCGGCGCAACAAGCTCTCGGACTTCGCCACGGTGAACCGCGCCGGCAAGATCGCGATGAAGCTGGAGGACGGCGACCACATGGTGGGCGTTGCGCTGTGCACAGCCGAGGACGACGTCCTGCTGACGACCGCGCTCGGCCGCGCCATCCGCTTCAAGGCCGACGACGTGCGGGTCTTCAAGGGCCGGGACTCGACCGGCGTGCGGGGCGTTCGCCTGCAAGAGGGCGACGAGGTCATCTCCATGGCGATCCTGGGCCGTGTCGACGCTACGCCCGACGAACGCGCGGCCTACGTCAAGCACGCCAACGCCATGCGCCGCGCCGCCGGCGAAGGTGAAGACGAGACGCCTGCCGTCGACGCCGAGGACGAGGCCGAGGGCTCCGGCGACGCCGCCCTGTCGGTGGAACGCATCGCGGAACTGGGCGCGGCCGAGCAATTCATCCTGACGGTCACCGAGACCGGCTTCGGCAAGCGGTCGTCGGCCTATGAGTACCGCCGCACCGGCCGGGGCGGGCAGGGGCTGACTGCCCACGGCCTGGGCGGCCGCGCGGGCAATCGCCTGGCCGCCGCCTTCCCGGTCGAGGAGGGGGACGACCTGTTGATGGTCACCTCGGGCGGCCAGATGATCCGCACGCCGGTCGCGCAGATCCGGATCGTCGGTCGGGCGTCGCAGGGCGTGACGGTCTTCCGCACCGCCGAGGGCGAGAAGGTCGTCTCGGTCGAACGCCTGGCGGACAGCGGCGGCGACGATGAGGGCGAGGAGGCCTAAATCCTCCCCCATTGGGGGAGGTGGCACGGAGCGAAGCGGAGTGACGGAGGGGGCTCACCCCAGACTCCTCTATCAGCGGCGAGCCCCCTCCACCGCTTCGCGGTCCCCCTCCCCCAATGGGGGAGGATTATCGTGATGCTCGTCAACGGCCTGCCGCCGACCGCTGACGATCTAGCCTACTGCGCCACGACCAATTACGGCGCCTACACCTCGTTCCGCGTCGAGGCGGCCGGCGCGCGCGGGCTGGACCTGCATCTGGCTCGCCTGGACGCCTCCGCGACGGCTCTCTTCGGTGACACCGTTCCAGAGGACGATCTCCGCCGTTTCATGTGCGCCGCGCTGGGCGATAGGACCGACGCGTGGCTCCGGGTGGGTCTGTTTTCACCGGACATCTGGGCGAGGACGCCAGACGGGGTCGTGCGGCCCCGTGTGCTGACGACCGTCAGTCCGCCCCCACCGCCGCTGGCGAGGACCCTGCGGCTCCAGCCGCAGCGCCACACCCGCCTGCTGCCCGAGCACAAGCACACCGCGACCATTGAGGCGATCCATTCCCGGCGGACGGCGCGGCAGGCTGGGTTCGACGACGCCCTCTATGTCGATGGCGAGGGGCTGATTTCGGAGGGCAGCCTCTGGAACATCGGCTTCCTGTCAGGCGACACGATGGTGTGGCCCCAGGCGCCGATGCTGGCCGGGGTGGCTCAGGCGCTGATCGAGCAGGGGCTGGCGGGGCAGGGGATGGCGTCGCAGACGCGGCCGATCCGCGTGGACGACCTGACCGCCTTCGACGGCGCCTTTGTCTGCAACAGCGCCACGCCGGCTTGCGCGGTTACGGCGATCGGGGACGTCGCGTTCGGGGTCGATGAGGCGAGGCTGGAACGCCTCCGCGCCGCCTGGGCCTCCGCTCCGCTTCAGCCGATCTAGGCCGCCTGTTTGATGCGATTGTCGTCGTCCAGCAGGACGACGGTGGGCGACCACTGGCGGGCCTCCTCGGCGGGCAACTGGCCGTAGGTCACCACGATCACCTTGTCGTTCTTCTGGACCAGGCGGGCGGCCGCGCCGTTGACGCCGATCACCTTCGATCCGCGCGGGGCCTCGATGGCGTAGGTGGTGAAGCGCGCGCCGTTGGTGATGTTCAGCACATCGACCTGCTCGTGCGGATAGATGCCGGCGGCGTCCAGCAGATCGCCGTCGATGGCGATGGAGCCTTCATAGTCGAGGTCGGCCTGGGTCACCGTCGCGCGGTGCAGCTTGGCCTTCATCAGGGTGACCAGCATGGGGAGTGCGGTCCAGTCGTGACGCGGGGCGATCGGCCCCCGCTCGCAGGGCGCTGATATAGGGATTTCCCGCCCCGCCATCAATCGCGATGCTGCGGTGCGCCAAAGACTGCCTTGGGGGCGGTCAGTTGACCCGAACGAGGCCCCCCGCCGATCCGGCCATCGCCGCGGCATTGGTGGGCCGTGCGATCAGTCCGGACTGGGTCATCCAGACCTCATAGGTTCCCCCGTCCACCATCGGCATATAGGCGCCTGAGCCATAGAGGGTGTCGACCGCGTCGACATAGCGGCGGTACTTGCGGGCCGTGTCCCAGAGCGACAGCGACCAGGGCAGGCCGTCCGGATCGGCGTCGCTCGAGAGCGCATGGACGCTGCGCGCGCCGTTCCGCTCCTGCTCGATATTCTGGTAGCGGCCCGACAGGCGGTCGAGACGGTATTGGGCGTCGAGCCCCAGCACATTGGCCCACGGCTTCCAGCGCAGGACCTGGGCCTCCACCCGCCATTCGTCGCCGTTGACCGGATAGACGGCGGTTCGCTCCGGCTGTTCGCCCTCAGCCGGTTGGGTGAGGGTGACCTCGAAGTATTGCGGGGCCAGCTGGCGGGTGGCGAGCGTCGCCACGGGGCGTTCATAGGTCAGGCGAGCGTAGGTCTGGGCGTTCTGGCCCATCAGGACGGCCATAGATGCTGCCGCCAACAGCCCCGCGCCGGCCAGTCCGCCGAAGATGCCGCTGAGGATGCGTCCCCTGAACAGGCCGATAAAGGCCAGCAGCACCCAGATGGCGCCCAGCGCCGCGACCGCCGCCGGCACGATCCACCACCACCAGACCATCGACGTCTCCCGAAACGGCACAGCTGATTAACTGAATGCCTTCACCCTGCACAGGTTGCGCCGTTTATGGCCAAGCTGGACACGCAGCAGGCGACCGTTCAATCACGCGTTCGAATGCGCGCCGCGATCCGTGATGTCCTCGCCCAGCTGAACCGGTTCGCCCGCGAGCGCACGCTCGGCCGCTCCATCGTGCTGGCGTTGGCGATCGCGCTCGGCGCGCTGCTGCTGGCCAATCTCAGCACTTTCGTGCTGGTCCAGCGGACCGCGCAATTCAATGAGAGCGTGGACGCCCAGTGGCAGACGCGGCGCTCGGGCCGCCTGTTGCTTCTGAACCTGAAGGATGCGGAGACCGCGCACCGGGGCTATTTGCTGACCGGCCAGTCGGACTTCCTGCTCAGCTATCGCGGCGCGATCGCCGCGCATGAGAGCCTGCTGGAGCAGTTCCGGACCCGCATCGCCATCGACGGCGAGGGCCAGGGCGACGCCGAGATCGTGACGCGGCTGTCTCGTGACAAGATTCTCGAGATGGAGCGGACGCTCGATCTCTTCCGTCAGGGTCGGGCGGTCGAGGCGATCCAGTTGGTCCGACAGGGCCAGGGCCTACGGCTCATGCGCGAACTGGATGCTGCACTGGGCGACGTCGACCAAAGGATCGGCGGCGAGCTGGCAGAGGCGACGGCGCGCTCGGAAGGCTCGGCCGCCTTCACCAGCGTGGTGAACACCCTTGCGGGGCTGCTGATCCTGGTGCTCGCCGGCATCGTCTTCCTGCTGGTCCGTCGCTACCTCGACGACGTGCGAGAGAAGCAGTCCGAGCTGGATCGTGTGAACGCCGGGCTCGAGGAGACCATCCGCAACCGCACCGCCGCCCTGACCCGGGCGAATGAGGAGGTGCAGCGCTTCGCCTACATCGTCAGCCACGATCTGCGGTCTCCGCTGGTCAATGTGATGGGCTACACCGCCGAGCTGGATCAGGCCGGGCGCACGCTGGAGGGGGCGCTCTCCAGCGCTGAGGTCGAGCGGGCCGTCGACCCCGAGGTGGTGACCGCCATCCGCGAGGACATCCCCGAGGCCATCGGCTTCATCCGGGCCTCGACCGAGAAAATGGACCGGCTGATCAACGCCATTCTGAAGCTGTCGCGCGAGGGCCGCCGCAATCTGGTCCCGGAGATGCTGGACGTCACCCAGATGGTCCGCCGCATCGCCGACAGCGTCGCCCACCAGCTGGACGAGGCCCAGGCCGAGCTGGTCGTTGCCGACCTGCCCGAGATGGAGAACGACCGCCTGTCGATCGAGCAGATCATGGGCAATCTGATCGACAACGCCGTGAAGTATCTCGATCCCAGCCGCCCCGGCCGGATCGAGGTGCGGGGCCGCGACGTTCCGGGCGGTTGGGTCGAATACGAGATCGCCGACAACGGGCGGGGCATCTCCGAGAAGGACCACGAGCGCATCTTCGAACTGTTCCGCCGCTCGGGCCGTCAGGACCGGCCGGGCGAGGGGCTGGGCCTGGCCTTCGTGCGCAACAGCGTTCGCCGTCTGGGCGGCGACATCACGGTCGAATCCACGTTGGGCGAAGGCTCGACATTCCGCTTGAAATTCCCGAAACGCCTGATCCTCGACGAGGTCGGAGAAACCCTGTGAGCACACCCGTCAAAATCCTGATGGTCGAGGACGACCACGGTCACGCCAAGCTGATCGAGAAGAACATCCGCCGGGCGAACATCTCCAACGAGATCGTCCACTTCGACGCGGGCCAGCCGGCGCTGGACTTCCTGTTCTCGGAGGAGACCCTGGCCAACGGGCCTCTGCTGATCCTGCTGGATCTCAATCTGCCGGACATGCAGGGCACCGACATCCTGGCCGAGGTGAAACGCGACGACCGGCTGAAGCGCGCGCCGGTGGTGGTGCTGACCACCACGGACGACAAGACCGAAATCCAGCGCTGCTATGACCTGGGCTGCAACGTCTACATCACCAAGCCGGTCGACTACGAAAGCTTCGCCGCCGCCATCCGCCAGCTGGGCCTGTTCCTGTCGGTGATGCAGGCGCCGGAGATCGAATGACCGACGCCCGGCCGCCCATCCGGCTGCTCTACATCGACGACGACCGCGGCCTGTCGCGGCTCGTGCAGAAGGAGCTTGGCCGTCATGGCTATGAGGTGACGCTCGCGCCCGACGGCGACGCCGGGCTCGACCTGCTGAACGCGGGCGAGTTCGACATCATCGCGCTGGATCACTACATGCCCGGCCGCGACGGGCTGGATGTTCTGCCCTGCATTCTCGACCGGCCGTCCCCGCCGCCGGTGGTCTATGTGACCGGCGCCCAGGAAGGCCGGATCGCGGTCGCGGCGCTCCGTGCCGGGGCGGCGGATTACGTCATCAAGGACGTGTCCGAAGACTTCACGGCGCTGCTGCGGTCCGCGCTGGAGGACGCCCTGCTGCGCCGTCGCCTGGAGCGCGAGAACGAGGAGGCGCAGGAGCAGGTCCGCCTGGCCCGCGACCGCGCCGAAGCCATGCTGCGGGAGGTCAATCACCGGGTCGGCAACTCCTTGCAGCTGGTGTCCAGCTTCATGTCGCTGCAGCAGCGGCACCTGTCGGACGAGGGGGCCCGCGCGGCGCTGCGCGAGGCCCAGGCGCGGATCGAGGCGGTCGCCCATGTGCATCGACGGCTCTATACGTCCGGCGACATGGAGCGGGTGGAGCTGGACGCCTATCTGGAAGGGCTGTGTGACGAACTGGGCAAATCCGTGGGGCCGGACGGGGCTTCGCCGACCATCACGCTGAAGGCCCAGCCGATCTGGGTCTCGACCGACCAGGCTGTGTCGCTTGGCGTGGTCGTGACGGAGCTGATCACCAACGCCGTGAAGTACGCCTATGCGCCGGGGCAGGGCGGGGAGATTCGCGTGATCCTGGAGCCGGACGCGGAGAGCCGCCGCGCCATCCTGACCGTCGAGGACGACGGCCCGGGCCTGGGCGAAGGCACGCCGAAGGGGACCGGACTGGGCGGCAAGATCATCACGGCCATGGCGTCCGGCCTGCGGTCCGCCATCGAGTTCGACCAGGCGCACAAGGGCGTGCGGGCGCGGCTGGCGTTCGACCTGTGACGCCCGCCTTGCAGTTCGGTCGCGCCGAGGACGGCCTGAGCCACGCGATCCGGCCGGCCGCCTTCGGGCTGGTGTTCCATGACGAGAAGCTGGCCTGTGTGCGCGTGACCCGTGATGAGCCCTACTTCGACCTGCCGGGCGGTGCGGTCGACGCTGGCGAGACCGAGGAACAGGCGCTGGTGCGCGAGTTCCTGGAAGAGACCGGCATGACGGTCGAGCCGGTCGAACGGCTGGTCGAGGCGGGGCAGTTGTTTCGCAAGTCCGACGGAGAGCCGGTCAATAATGTCGGCGGGGTCTGGATCGCGCGGATGATCCAGCTCGATCCGGCCCTGAAGGTCGAAGCGGATCACGAGTTGGTCTGGCTGCATCCGCGGACGGCGCTGGCGGAGCTGCGGCATGACGCCCACGCCTGGGCGGTCGCGGCCTGGCTGAGGCGCTAGGCCAAGCGCCGCCATACGGAACGGCTCCGGTCCAAACTCGCTTTCCGATGCGAAGCGCCGCCGTCGTGGCCGCGCCGAACACGGGAGAGCCGCATGGCTGATCATGACCGCGTCGAGGGCTCCGCCAAGCACATGGGCGGATCGATCAAGGAAGGCGTCGGCAAGCTGACCGGCGACGAGAAGCTGAAGGCCGAAGGCCGCGCCGACAAGATGGAAGGCAAGGTCCAGAACACCGTCGGCGGCATGAAGGACGCCATCCGCGACGGCGACAGGCGGCACTAGCCCGGCGCGCACCGCCAAGGAAAAAGGCCGCGTCCAGAGGGGCGCGGCCTTTGTCGTTTGGAACGGGCGATGCGCCTATTCGATGTCTTCGTTCAGCAGGCCGACCTTGAAGAAGCCGTTCTCCTGCAGGGTGTTCATGACTTCCATGAAGGCGTTGTAGCGGACTTCCGGCTGGGCGCGGACGAAGACGCGCTCTTCGGTGCAGCCACGGCCGGTGGGGTTGCCGAGCGCCGTGCAAACGTCCGCCGACAGGGTCTCGATCGTCGTCTGGCGGTCGGCGATGAAGATCGAGCCGGTTTCCTGGATGGTGATGTAGACCGGTTCCTTGGGCTCGGCCTCCGTCGGCGGCGTGGCCGGCGGCAGGTCCAGCTTGATCGACACGGTCGCGAGCGGCGCGGCGACCATGAAGATGATCAGCAGCACCAGCATGATGTCGACGAACGGCGTGACGTTGATGTCGCTGTTCTGCGAGATCGTCTTCTTGCCGTCGTCCGTGCCTCCGAGCTTGGCGCCCATGTCTGGTCGTCTCCATCTGGCCGCGCACACGCGCGGGGGTGTTCAAGGCTTTCCGACGGTTCTTGGCGTCTGACGCCGGGCTTGTAAAGCGGTCTTGGACCGAACGCGGTTCCCGATCGCCCGGATTTCTCCGGACGCGCGAACCTCAGCCCTTGGCCAGCTTGAGGAACCGCTCGGTCAGGGCCGGATCGGACTTGAAGGCGCCGGTGAAGCGGGTGGTGATCGTCGAGACGTGGCGGTGGTGCACGCCGCGGGTCGTCATGCACTGGTGCTCGGCGTCGATCAGGACGGCGACGCCGGCGGGCTTCAGGTGATCCTCGATGGCGGCGGCGATCTGGTTGGTCAGGACCTCCTGGGTCTGCAGGCGCTTGGAGAAGATCTCCACCACCCGCGCGATCTTGGAGATGCCGACGACCTTCTCGGTCGGCAGATAGGCGACGTAGGCCTTGCCGAGGAACGGCGCCATGTGGTGCTCGCAGTGGCTCTCGACCTCGATGTCGCGCAGCAGGACCATGTCGTCGTAGCCCTGGACGTCCTCGAAGGTGCGGCTCAGCTCCTTGGCCGGATCGGCGTCATAGCCCTCGAACCATTCGGCGTAGGCGTCGACCACGCGCTTGGGCGTGTCCTTCAGACCCTCGCGGTCGGGATCGTCTCCGGCCCAGGCCAGCAGGGTGCGCACGGCCTTGAGGGCTTCCTCGCGGGAAGGCCGCAGCGACAGGGTATCGTTGCCGACCAGGACCGGCTTGGATGCGAAAGCGTCCATGAAAGATGTCCAGCGGCCTAGTGGCGCCGGGACGATGGCCCCGGATTGACGCGCGCCGCGCTCCCTTTTCCTCTGGGCGGCTGTTCGGCGGCCCGACACGGCTATATGGGAGCCCGACCCCGTCCCGCAAGAAAACCCACGGCCCCGCTTCGAAATGACGCTTTTTCTCTATGACACCCTCCGGCGCGAGAAGCGGGCGTTCGAGCCGCGCGACCCGAAGCGGGTGACGCTCTACGTCTGCGGGCCGACGGTCTATGACTTCGCCCACATCGGAAATGCGCGGCCCCCGGTGGTGTTCGACGTGCTGGTGCGCTTGCTCCGCCGGACCTATGGCGCGGACGCGGTGGTCTACGCCCGCAACGTCACCGACGTGGACGACAAGATCAACGCCAAGGCGGCGAAGGAAGGCGTGCCGATCGGCGAGGTCACGGCCCGCTACGAAGCCGCCTATCTGGCCGACATGGCGGCGCTGAACGTGACGCCGCCGGACATCGCGCCCCACGTCACCGACCACATGGACGCCATCGTGCGCCAGATCGGCGCGATCATCGAGGCGGGCAGCGCCTATGCGGCCGAGGGCCATGTGCTGTTCGACGTGTCGAGCTACCCGTCCTATGGCGCGCTGTCGGGGCGGAACCTGGACGACATGATCGCCGGCGCCCGCGTGGAGGTCGCGCCCTACAAGAAGAATCCGCATGACTTCGTGCTGTGGAAGCCGTCGAAAGAGGGCGAGCCCGCCTGGCCGAGCCCCTGGGGCGAGGGACGGCCGGGCTGGCACATCGAGTGCTCGGCGATGATCGAGCAGGTCCTGGGCCTGCCCATCGACATCCACGGCGGCGGCATCGACCTGGTGTTTCCGCACCACGAGAACGAGATCGCGCAAGGGGTGTGCGCGCATGGGCATGCGCATGCCGACCAGGCGCACGAGGCATACGCCCGCTACTGGATGCACAACGGCTTCCTGACGGTGGACGCCGAGAAGATGTCCAAGTCGATCGGCAACGTCCTGCTGCTGCACGATCTGGTGCAGCATATGCCGGGCGAGGTGGTGCGGTGGGCGCTGTTGAGCGCGCACTATCGCCAGCCGCTGGACTGGAACCAGAGCCTGCTGGATCAGTCGCGGAAGTCGTTGGATCGTCTGTACGGGGCGCTTCGCGATGCGAAAGCGTATCTTGCAGATTTCGACGAAGAAGCGCTCACCCCTACGGAGTTGGAGCTTATCGAAGATGAGCTCGTGTCCTTCACCGAGGCGTTGCAAGATGATCTGAACACGCCGGCCGCGATAGCGGAGCTTTTCTCGCTTGGGGCCGGACTTCGCACGATGATGGGACCGGGTTGGGAGCAACGAAATGCGGCGATGGCCCGGCGCACTTTGCTGGCCGCAGCCAATATTCTCGGAGTCCTCCAGTCCGATCCCGACGCCTGGTTCTCGGGCGGGGCCGACGATGCGTTGAAGGCCGAGGTCGAGGCCCTGCTGGCTGAACGGGTCACGGCGCGCGCCGAGAAGAACTGGGCCGAGGCCGACCGCATCCGGGATCGGCTGACGGCGCTGAATGTCGTGGTCATGGATGGGCCGAATGGCGTGACCTGGCGGATGAAAGACTGAGAAATCGGGCACGCAGTTACCTCTCCATCGCCGGAGGGCGATGGGGAGGACAGGTCGGAGCGAAGCGGCGACCAGGAGGGGGCGAGGTGTCGGCGGGGATGAGGGCTGGTCGGTTTGCATGAGGCGTGTGGGCCGAGAGCCCTGGTCGGCTGCATCGCCTCGCCCCCTCCTGATCGCTGCGCGATCTGTCCTCCCCATGCCCCTCCGGGCATGGGGAGGTGATGTGATGCGGCCATGCGTCATCGCTCTTCCGCTGTGAACGGGTGGGAAGGGCGGGCGGAGCTTGGGCGCGAGGCCCGGTTACCGTGAGTGTGTAGTTTCGGCTTCGCGTCTTCTGCTCCGCGCGGCTGGTCTGATCGGAAGCGGACGGCCCCGCGTCGTTCCCACGCGACTGCCCGGGGACCGACGGCCCTGTTAGAGCCTTGCCGCTACTGACGCCTCCGGCGGGAAGGTCGGCGTGCTTGCGAAAGCCGATCCCCTGAACGACGCCGGTCTTCTGCCGACGCCCTTGTCGCCGCGCGTTCCAAGGAACACGCGAACCACCCCCTCCGTCCGGGACGCCGGATGACCGCTCTTCACGGCCTCCGGTCGTTGGACCTCGAGAGCTCCCGCTCCAACCGCTCCCGCCGCAGCAAGCTCGCAAGGCCTTGCGCCCTTCCCAAGCGACGGAACCGAGGGGGAGGGTAACACACCCGGATATGCGGGCGCGTTCAGCGGGTCTGAAACGCGATCGGCGCTGTTTTTGCTTACGAAATCCGGGCGTCGTTGGATGATTGAGAAAAACAGCATGCGGAAATCCTCTCCCGTTGGGGGAGGTGGATGCGCAGCGAAGCGAAGCAGACGGAGGGGGCGTGCCGCCAATGATGGCGTCCGCGGCCGGTCCCCTCCGTCATTCCGCTTCGCTTCATACCACCTCCCCCAACGGGGGAGGATTTCGAGCTCAATCCCCGTGCTTGCCGATGCTTTCCCATTCGGGCGGGGCGGCCTTGTGGACGTATTGCTCGGAGACGAGCCAGCCCTTGAAGGGGCGGAGCACGAGGACGCAGGCGAGCGCGATCAGGGGGAAGGTCACGGTGAAATGGACCCAGATCGGGGGCTGGACCGTGAACTCGAAGGCCATGAAGGCGATCATGCCGACGACGCCGATGGCGCTCATGGCGAAGAAGGCGGGGCCGTCGGCGGGCTCGGCGAAGCCGTAGTCCAGGCCGCAGACGGGGCAGGCGTCGCGGATGGTCAGCAGGCCCTTCAGCAGAGGCCCCTTGCCGCACCGGGGACAGCGGCAGCGTAGACCCGTCGACAGGGTCGACAGGCGGGGCCATTCGGCGGGCGGATTGTCGGACATGGGGGCTCCTGTCGGCCTTTCGAGCCAACGCATCAAGGGGGCTTCGGTCACACCCCGTTAACCGCGCTGAAAGGCCGTTCGCGCGATTCAGGGACGACATGGCCCGCGCGCGATCCAGGACCGCGATAGGACGGACCTCGACGGCGCTCGGCGTCGCGGGGACGATCGCGCTCGCCCCCGTGATGACCGGCGTGGCGCCGGTGCTGGCGCAGGAGGCCGGGCAGGCGGCGCTGGACCCCGTGACGATCCGGGTCGGGGCCAATGAGGGCTTCACGCGAGTCGAGTTCGCCGGCGTCGTCGGCAGCCGCGCGCGGGTGCGCCGGGAAGGCGCCGACGTCATCGTGCGCATCGGGACGACGGCGGCCCCGGACGTCAGCCGCCTGAAGGTCGACCCGCCGCCGGGGGTGACAGAGGTCCAGACCCGGGCGGCGATGGACGCCACCGAGATCGTCATGACCCTGGGCGAGGGCGCGGACGCGCGCTCGGGCGTCGCGGACGGGGCGGTGTTCGTCAACCTGTATCCGGCCGGCGCGGCCCCGGTCCAGACCGCCAGCGCGGTCCCGGCGGGCGGGGCGGTGCCGGTGGTGGCGACCACGGCGCGAGGGCGCACGACGCTGACCTTCGGATGGGCCGCGCCGGTCGGGGCGGCGGTGTTCCGACGCGGCGAGGCGGTCTGGGTCGTGTTCGACACGGCCGCGCGCATGGACATGAGCCGGGCCCGCGAACTGGGCGAGGCGACCGACGCGCGCTGGGCCACGGGGCCGGACTATACGGCCGTGCGGATCGCGGCGCCCGAGGGACTGGCGGTCTCGGCGAGCGGACAGGGGACGCAGTGGAGCGTCACCATCGGCGGCGAGGCCGGGGCGGCCACGGGCGTGTCGGTGGGCCGCAGCGACGAGGGCGCGACCGCCCTGGTGGCGACGCTGGCGGGCGCGACCAAGACGGTGTGGCTGACCGACCCGATGGTCGGGGACCGGTTCGCGGCGGTGACGGCTCTGGCCCCCGGCAAGGGGTTCGGGGATCGGCGCCAGACGGTGGATCTGACGCTGTTGCCGACGGCGCACGGGCTGGCGGTCGAGACGCCGACGGACGACCTGACGATCCGGGCCGAGGGCGATCTGGTGACGCTGGGACGGCCCGGCGGCCTGACCCTGTCGCCGCCGTCGATGGGGCTGGAGGCGGCGGCGCCCGCCGAGGCTGAGACGCCGAGGAAGGCGGACTTTCCCGCGCTGGTCCTGGCGGACTGGGCGGGCGTTGGCGAGGAGGGGTTTTCCGCGCGGCACCGGCGGTTGCAGGACGCGGCGGCGGAGGAATCGATCGCGGCGTCGGACGATCCGCGCGCGCCGATCGCCGCGCGGTCGGCCTATGTGCGGTTCCTGGTCGGATCGGGGCTGGGGTATGAGGCGGTCGGCGTGGTCAACGCCATGTTCGCCCAGACGCCGTCCCTGCAAGGCGAGCCGGAGCTGAGGGGGCTGCGCGGGATCGCGCGGGCGTCGATCGGGCGGATCGAGGAAGCGGCGCTGGATTTTGGCGCGGGACCTCTGGCGGGGGATCCTTCGGCCAGGGTCTGGCAGGGCTGGATCGCGGCCGAGCAGGGCGACTGGGCTGGCGCGCGGCAGGCCTTCGCGGCTGGGGCGGCGGCGATCGACCAGTTCCCGGCGGAGTGGCGGGCGCGGTTCGGGGCGGCGCATGCGATGGCGGCGCTGGAGACCGGGGACCTGAACGCGGCGCGGGCGCTTCTGGCCTACAGCTTCTCTCAGGACGCTCCGGCGGCGGATCAGCTGACGGCGCGGCTGATGCAGGCGCGGCTGTTCGAGATCGACGGGCAGAGCGATCGGGCGCTGGCGGTCTACAAGGCCATCGCGCGGGCGCCGCTGGACGGGATCGCGACGCCGGCGAAACTCGGCGTCATCAAGATCGAGATGGCCAAGGGGACGATGACGGCGGACGCGGCCGCCGGCCAGCTGGAGCAGCTGAAGTGGCGCTGGCGAGGCGACGCGACCGAGCTGGCGCTGATCCGGACGTTGGGCGATCTCTATCTGTCGCAGGGGCGGTACCGCGAGGCGATGGACACGCTGAAGCGGGCGGGCAACCGGCTGGCCGACCTGCCCGGCGCGGCGGAGCTGCAGCTGGATCTGTCCAATGCGTTCAAGGCGCTGTTCCTGGACGGGGCGGCGGACGGGTTGCAGCCGGTGCAGGCGCTGGCGCTGTTCTATGACTTCCGCGACCTGACGCCGGTGGGGGCGGACGGGGACGAGATGGTGCGGCGCCTGGCGCGGCGGCTGGTGGACGTGGATCTGCTGGACCAGGCGGCGGAGCTGTTGCGCTATCAGGTCGAGAACCGGCTGGAGGGGGTGGCGAAGGCCCAGGTGGCGACGACGCTGGCGACGGTGCTGCTGATGGATCGCCAGCCCGAGCCGGCGCTGCAGGCGATCTGGAACTCGCGGACCACGCTGCTGCCCAGTGCGCTGAACGCCGAGCGCCGCGCGCTGGAGGCGCGGGCGCTGATGGAGCTGGGGCGCTACGATCATGCGCTGGAGGTGCTGGGCGACGACCGGTCGGCGGAAGCCAACGGGGTGCGGGCCGACATCTTCTGGAAGCAGGAGAACTGGGCCGGCGCGGCGGCTCTGTACGAGGCGCGGCTGGGGGATCGGCATGCGGACACGGCGCGGCCCCTGACGCCCGACGAGGAGAGCCGGGTGATCCGGGCGGGGGTGGGATACTCCCTGGCGCGGGACGGCGGGGCGCTGGCGCGGCTGTCCAGGAACTATGCGCCGTTCACGGCCAATGCGCGGTCGCCGGCGGCGATGCGGATCGCGCTCGATGGACTGGACGGGATGGCGGGGCCGGCGCGGGCCCAGGACTTCGCCGGACTGACGGCGTCGGCGGATACTTTCACCGGCTGGGTGGCGCAGATGAAGCAGCAGCTGCGCGAGCGGACGGGGGCCACACAAGCGACGGGCGGGAGCCGCCCTGCGACCCCCGCCCGTGCTCAGGCTCAAGCGCCAGCGGCCGCGAGACCCGCGGCCGGCTGAAGCGGCTTACTTGTTAACCGCGTCCTTCAGCGGCTTGGACACGCGGAAGCGCACGGCCTTCGACGCGGCGATCTTGATGGTCGCGCCGGTGGCCGGGTTGCGGCCTTCGCGGGCGGCGCGGGCGGCGGTGTCGAACACGCCCAGGTTCGAGATGCGGACGTCGCCGCCGCCGATCAGCGACTTGTGGATGTTCTTGACGATGGCGTCCAGAACGCGGCCGGCGTCGGCCTGCGAGACACCGGCATCCTTGGCGACGGCGGCGATGAGTTCAGCTTGAGTGGTCATTGTGGGTCGTTTCCCGAAATAGCTCGCCCTGATTCCCAGGGCGACGACGGGAGGATCAACGCCGCTTTCAACCGACAATGCAAGCGGCAAAGCCCGGCAAACCCTTTGAGGGCGGGCTCTAGCCGGTCCCCGAGGCCTGCCGGAAGCTCTCGACCAAGCTGCCCGCGACCAATCTCCAGCCGTCCACGAGGACGAAGAAGATGAGCTTGAACGGGAGCGAAATGACCACCGGCGGGAGCATCATCATGCCCATCGACATGAGCACGCTGGCGACCACCAGATCGATCACAAGGAACGGAACGAAAAGGAGAAATCCGATCACGAAGGCGCGCTTCAGCTCACTGATCATGAAGCTCGGGATGATGACGCGAAGGGGCAGGTCGGAGGGCGCCGTGGCGGTCTCCAGATTGCTGAGCCGGGTGAAGAGGGCGAGGTCCTCGGGCTCCACCTGGGCCAGCATGAAATCTTTCACAGGTTCCGACGCCAGATCGAACGCCTGGGGCAGTTCCATCTCCTGATCCATCAGGGGGCGGATGCCCGAATCATAGGCGTCCTGCCACGTCGGGGCCATGACGATGGCGCTGAGGAAGAGCGCCAGCGACACCAGAACCGCGTTCGGCGGCGACTGCTGCATGCCGAGCGCGGTGCGCAGCAGCGACAGCACCACGACGATGCGCACGAAGCTGGTGGTCATGATGACGATGGACGGCGCCAGCGACAGGACGGTCATCAGGCCGACGAGCTGGACCACACGCTCGGTCAGGCCGGCCCCGGTGCCGAGGTCGATGTTGATCGCCGAACCGGACGCGGCGGCGGCCGCAGCGTCCTGGGCGAAGGCGGCGATCGGCCAGGCGAGGCAGATCAGGGTGGCGAGCGCGGAGAGCTTCAGCGCGCGGAGCAGCTCGGCGCGGGTGGGGATGACGAAGACGTCCTTCGCCTTCACTTGCCGTGCCCCTTGGGCTCGATCAGCTCCTTGCCTTCGCCGAGCAGGAGAACGCGCTCCTCGTCGTCGATCTTGACGAGAACCAGACGGCGGGCGGGGTCGAGGACGAGAGTCTCGACCACCGTCATGCGCCGCTCGCCGCGCTCGGCGTTCAGGCGGGCCATCAGCTGGGGGGCGTAGCGGCGCGCGGCCCAGGCGGCGAGGCCGATCAGGCCCAGCGTGAAGGCCAGGCCGAACAGGGCGCGCAACAGGTCGAGGAAGTTCATGCGAAAGGCCGGCCCCAAAGACTGACCCAAGCCTTAAGGAACTCGGTTAACGCCGCGTTTAGATAAGGCCTCGTTAACCACACAGGCGGCATTTTCTGCCCATCGTGAACCGGGAGACGACCAATGGGCGTCGCCGACCTGCCGCTGCTGGGCCAGATCCGGGGCCGTCTGACGTGGCTCGACGAGCGTCAGCGGCTGATCGCCCAGAACGTCGCCAACTCCGACACGCCTGGGTACGTCGGACGCGACCTGAAGGCGCCCACCGACTTCGCCGCTGCCTTGCGCGAGGGCGGGCCCTTGCAGATGGCGCAGACGCGGGCAGGGCACATGCCGGTGGGCGGTCCGAACGGGGCGCCGGTCGCGCGCTTCACCTCTCAGGCCGCGCCCGATTCGGAGACGACGCTCGACGGCAACGCGGTCGTGGTCGAGGAGCAGATGCTGAAGATGGCCGAGAGCCGGATGGCCTACGATGCCGCGATCGGCCTGTATCAGAAGTCGCTGTCGATGCTGCGGCTGGCCGCCAAGCCGCCGGGCCGCTGAGGGAGATGATCCATGCCTGATCCAATCAACGGCCGGGGCGGCAATCAGCGCAACAGCGCCATGCAGGTGGCGGCTTCGGCCCTCACGGCCCAGCAGTCGCGCATGCGCATCATCGCCGAGAACATCGCCAATTCGGAATCGACCGCGCGCACGGCGGGCGGCGAGCCCTATCGGCGTCAGGTGCCGGTGTTCGAGGCGCGGCGCATCGACGGGGCCATGGGCGTGTCCCTGGCCGAGGTGCGGCCCGACCAGCGCGAGTTCCGGCGGGAGTATGATCCGTCCCATCCGGCGGCGGATGCGGAGGGCTATGTGCTGCGGCCCAATGTCGACACCCTGATCGAGGCCATGGACATGCGCGAGGCGCAGCGCGCCTACGAGGCCAATCTGAACGTCATCGAGACGGCGCGGACGATGGCGAGCCGCACCCTCGACATCCTGAAGCGCTGAGGAGCTAGCCGATGAATCCGTTGATGGCGGCGCGCGCCTATGCGGCGGCGCAGGGGACCGGCGGGGCAAGCGCAGGCGCGGCGGTGGCCGAAGCCGGCGGCGGGGAGTTCTCGCAGCTGGTCCAGAACGCCATGACCGACATGACCCAGGCCACACGGGCGGCCGAGACGCAGATGGTCCAGACCGTCCAAGGCCAGGGCTCGATGATCGACGTGGTGACGGCGGTGGCCTCGGCCGAGGCGTCGCTGGAGACGGTGATCGCGGTACGGGATCAGGTGATCCAGGCGTACCAGGAAATCATGCGGATGCCCATTTAAAGGGGCGCTACCGCTCGGCCCGCGGGGCCTCGCTGCTTGAGCGCGTGATCGGGGCGCTATCGCTCGCCGCGCGGCGGCTCGCTGCTTGAGCGCAAGTCTGCCTCTCTGAACGGAACCCGCTGAATGCGTGCGAGGCGACCCGTCAGCGAGGCTGGACGTCGAACGCGATCGTCATCCGCGTCCCGGCAGAGCGGAACGGCTCGGTGCCGTGCCACATCCAGGAGGGGAAAAGAGCCACGACGCCGGGGCGGGGTTCGATCCAGTGCTCGGCGGGAAGCTCGAAGCCGACGCCGAGGCGGACGGCGCCGAAGCGGAGCCAGCCGGCCTTGGGGTCGCCGGCGTCGACCTGGGGTGTCGTGATGTAGAGGGCCGAGGAGACCCAGCCCTGGGGGTGGATGTGGTCCGAGTGGCGGCCGCCGGCGGTCAGACGGACCGACCAGGCGCCGATGATCTCGTGGCCGGATCCGGCGCGGCGGCTCATGGGGTCGTCCTGACCGGCCATGCCGTCAATATAGCGGCTGATCGGCGTCTCCAGCGCGACGAAGACGGCGTCTATGGCGGGGTCGCCGGCGTGGCGGGGGTCGAGCGCGGCCTGGACGCCGGAGCGGATCGACTGGCCGAGCGGCTGGGCCGCGAAGGGATGGAGACGGTCCAGCGCCTTGGCCGTCTGGTTCAGGGCTTGGTGGTCTAGACCGAGGTCGAAGGGGAGGCACAGCCGGCCGTAGTCCGCAGGCGCGAGCGCGCGAGGGTCGCCGAGAACTCGCCAGGCCGTGTAGCGCAGAGCGAGGGCGTACTGGTCCGTCGGTCGGGCGGCGATGACGGCGTCCAGGCGGGGCATGGCCTCGGCGGCGCGACCGGCGGCGATCTGGGCAGCGGACAGGGCGTTGGCGGCGGCGATGTCGGACGGAAGGGCGCGCGCCGCGTTTTCGGCGTGTCGCAGGGCCAGGGCGGGATCGATCTCGGCGGCGGCGGCCGTGGCGGCGATCTCCAGGCCCGGGGTCCCGGCGGCGAGCGCCGGCTCGAGCGCGCTGTAGGCGGCGTCAGGGCCGACGATGTCCAACAGAATGGCGGAGCGCAGGGCGATCAGCGGGGCTTCGGGCCGGGCCGCCGCCAAGGCGCGATCCAGCGGCTCCAGCGAGGCGCGGGCGTCGCCGGTGCGCATCCAGATCAACTGGGCCAGGTCGCGGAGGGCTTCCGCATAGGTCGGGCGGCGGACCAGAGCCTGACCGAAGGCGTGCTCCGCCTCGGACAGGCGCGACTGGCTGGTCAAGGCGCGGCCGAGGACCAGCCAGGTCTCGGGTGCGTCGCCACCCTTGGCGAGGGCGCGGCGGGCGGCGGCTTCGGCGGTCGGGGCGTCACCCATGTCGCCCAGGGCCGCGGCCAGGTTGTGCTCGGCGACGGGGCTGTCGAGCTGGAGACGGGTCAGGCGTTCCAACAGCGGACGGGCCTCACGGTCGCGGCGAAGCCCGCGCAGGGTAGAGGCGAGAAGCCGAAGGACGGGGAGCGGGGCGTCCGGGGTCCGGATGGCCGGGTCGAGAACGGCGATGGCGGAGGACACGTCGCCCCGGGACAGGGCCGCCTGCGCCTGGGCGTGCAGGGCCTGCCAATCAGGCGCGGTCGCCGTCGCCACGGCTTGGCTCAGCGTTCGCGGCGGACGCGGAGGGACCGGGCCCCGTTGACGCTGAGCAGATAGCTGCCCAGCGCGGCCTGACGGATGCGGACCGAGGCGCCGGGCCGGACCGAGATGTTCAGGCGGCTGTCGTCGATCTGGAGCCAGGTGGAGCCGTCGGCGAGCTCGAAGGTCCACTCCTCGCGGTGGTTCTGGCGCGCGTTCACGATGGTCGTCTCTATCGCCTCGACAGGCGTGTCGTCGCGCAGGTTGCCGAACAGGTTCACGGTGTCGAGGTCGAGACCGAACAGGCGCTGACGGGTCTGGCGGGCCTGGGCCTGGTCGACGACCGTCACCTCGCCGGCAGCCTCGGCGGTCTCGAACGCGGCGGCGGCGCGGTCGAAGCAAGCCAGACGCTCGGTTTCAGCCGGGATCGCGCGACAGGCGAGGAGGCTCTCCAGCAGGGCCGGGCGCTGCTGGGGGTCCTGGGCGTGCGCTGACTGCGCGTCCAGGAGCAGAAGAAGCGCGCCCGTCGCCAACCCAATGTTCATCTTCATCCTGTGTGTCCTTCGCGAGCCCGACATTGTGACCGCATCCTGGCCTGTGGCGCCAGTCAACTTCTCAAGCGAAGCATTCGACGCATCATTGCGCTCCCGGCGTGGTGTCAATGTGACATTCGTTCACGAAAGCGTCGTCTTTTGGCCATTGCGATTGACCGCGTAGCCGGACCGCATCATGGGATGCACAAGCTCTGAATCCGTCTCCTCAGGAGGGGGGCGGAAGGGCGGGGGGTCCCGACAAGGGGCCGGCCTGAAACACATTAAGGCTCACGGAGAAGCAGCTTTGACCGACAACACCCTTCGCCGCCGACTTCTCGGCACCTCGATGTTCGCCGGCGCCGCCATCGTGGCCGCCAGCGCCCTGATGTCCACGCCGGTCTTGGCCCAGGACGCCCCGCAGGACGACCAGGTCGACGACATCGTCGTGACCGGTTCGCGCATCGCGCGTCAGGACTACGTCGCCAACTCGCCGATCGTGACCGTCACCCAGGAAGACTTCCAGGCGACCGGCTCGGTCAACATCGACACCCTGATCAACGACCTGCCGCAGTTCACGCCGGCGGCCAACGCCACGTCGAACAACCCCTCGGCCGGCGGTCAGGCCAACGTCCAGCTGCGCGGCCTCGGCGTCGGCCGCACCCTGGTGCTGCTGAACGGCCGTCGCGTCATCTCGTCGAACGCCTCGTCGGTGGTCGACCTGAACATCCTGCCGACCTCGGTCATCTCGAGCATCGAGACGATCACGGGCGGCGCCTCGTCGACCTACGGCTCGGACGCCGTGGCCGGCGTGCTGAACTTCCTGCTCGATGACGACTTCGAGGGCGTCCGCTTCGACGTGCAGTACGGCGAGACCGACCGCAACGACGGCGGCACCGACGCGGTGAACCTGACGATCGGCGGCGACATCGCCGACGGCCGCGGTCACGCCATGCTGTCGCTGGACTACTCGAACCGCGAACTGATCTTCAACCGCGACCGCGACTTCGCCGCGATCGGCGGTTTCTCGGGCACCTCGCCGCTGGGCTCGACCGTGTTCGAGGGCACCAACCTGCCGTCGGCCGCCGCCGTGACCGCCGCCATCCCGGGCGCCCTGCCGTCGAACACCTTCGGCTTCAACAACAACGGCACCCTGTTCGCCTATCAGGGCGCGCGTGACTTCGTCAGCCCGGGCGGTTCCGACTACGAAGGCTTCCGCACCCCGGGCCCGCTGCAGCAGACCGACTTCATCTACAACACGGCCGGTCTGAACTACATGGTCCTGCCGCAGACGCGCTATAACGTCTTCGGCGCCATCAACTACGAGATCAACCCGGCCGCCGAGGTCTACACCGAGTTCCTGTTCTCGCAATATGACTCGGCCCAGGTCCTGGCCGCCAGCCCGGCCGCGACCGGCACGGGCTTCCGCATCCCTAGCACCAACCCGTTCATCCCCGCCGAGCTGCGGTCGGTGCTGAACAGCCGTCCCAACCCGACCGCGAACTTCCAGCTCAACAAGCGCTTCAACGCGCTCGGGCCGCGTCAGGGCTCGGAGACCTACACCGTCTATCAGGTGACCACGGGCGTCCGCGGCGACCTGGAAGGCACGCGCGACTGGACCTACGACGCCTATCTGTCGTACGGCCGCGTCGAGCAGCTGACGGTTCAGTCGGGCAACGTGTCGCGTTCGGCGGTGCAGCGCCTGCTGGACGCCGCTGACGGCGGCAACAGCCTGTGCGCCGGCGGCTTCAACCCGTTCGGTGAATCGGCCCTGAGCGCGGCCTGCCAGACATACATCGGCCGTCTCGCCAAGAACACGACGACCAACGACCAGCGCGTGTTCGAAGTGAACCTGCAGGGCGGCGTGTTCGACCTGCCGGCCGGCGAAGTGCGCGTCGCCCTGGGCGGCAGCTATCGCGAGCAGAACTACAACTTCATCGCCGACAACGCCCTGTCGGCGCGGGCCCTGCTCCCGACCTCGACGGGCGCCCTGACCGACCAGGCGGACATCGCCGGCTTCAACGCCGGTCAGTCGCTGTCGGGTTCGGATCAGGTTTTCGAAGGCTATGGCGAGATCCTGATCCCGCTGCTGCGCGACCTGCCGCTCATCCGCAGCCTGGAGACCAACCTCGGCTATCGCGTGTCGAACTATGACACCGTCGGCGTGGTCGATTCCTACAAGGCCGACCTGAACTGGGAAGTCGTCGACGGCTTCCGCGTTCGCGGCGGCGTCCAGCGCGCCGTCCGGGCTCCGTCGATCGGGGAACTGTTCGGTCCGCAGAACACGAACTTCCCGAACGTCGGCACGCCCGTGTCGACGGCGGGCGTTCCGCAGTTCTCGGGCGACCCCTGCGACATCCGCGGCGCCTATCGTCAGGCTTCGAACCCGAACGCCAACGCGGTCCGCACGCTCTGCCTGGCGCAAGGCGTTCCGAGCCAGATCATCGGCACCTACACCTTCCCGAACGCCCAGACGCAGGGCCTGACGGGCGGTAACCCGAACCTGTCGGAAGAGACCGCGGACTCCTGGACCGCCGGCCTCGTGTGGCAGTCGCAGTTCTCCAGCCCGTGGCTGGCGAACCTCTCCGCCTCGGTCGACTACTACAAGATCGAGATCGAGGAGGTGATCGGCACCGTGTCGGTGACCGAGCAGCTGCGTCGCTGCTACAATCAGGACGGCGTCTCGAACCCGAGCTACGATCCGAACAACACCTTCTGCCTGCTGTTCCAGCGCGATCCGGGCACGGGTCAGATCAACAACACCTTCGAGACCAACGCCAACCTGGGCACCCTGCGCACCTCGGGCGTGGACTTCCAGGTCGACTGGTCGGCCCAGCTCGCCGATCTCGGCGCGCCGGACTGGGGCCGTCTGGCCTACAACATCACCGGCACCTGGCTGGAGAACTGGGAGCGTCAGGACCTGCCGGGCGGAACCTTCACCGACCGGACGGGCACGATCTCGAACAGCTTCGGCCTGACCTTCCCCGAGTGGAAGTTCCTGTCGTCGCTGAACTGGTCGTACGGACCGGTCAACCTGGGCGTCCGCTGGCGCTACCAGGGCTCGGTCGAGAACTTCAACAACCGCGCCCAGGTCATCGACGCCATCGACTACTTCGACCTGAACGGGTCGTGGGCGGTCAACGACACGGTGTCGCTGCGCGCCGGTGTGAACAACATCACCGACGAGCTGGCCCCGGTCTACACGCCGTCGATCGCGTCCAACACCGACCCGTCGACCTATGACCTGCTGGGTCGTCGCTACTACGTCGGCCTGACCGCCCGCTTCTAAGCGTCGGTTCGACCGAAAAGGATTGGGCGGCCGGTCTCGCACCGGCCGCCCTTTTTGTTGCTGAGAGTCTTAGTCGGGTGTTAACTATAGATAGTACGATATGTGCGCTCAACTATAAGTGATTGGAGCGGTTAGACCCGCCATGTGAACCTCCAACGGGGCACCGTGCCCCGTTTTGGAGTTGATCATGAAAAACCTAGTCAGACTTGCTTGCACGACTGTCTTGGCCATTTCTGCCGGAACCGCGACTGTGACCGCCTTGCCGACCGCCGCGACCGCGCGTGAGCAACCCTATGCAACTCTAATCTTTGTTCGCGGAGGCCAAGCTGTCGGAAGTATGGATGCCTACTGTACTGGTGACCCGGTTTTCTCTGGCGATACCACCAATTACGACTACGCAGTGTGGAACTACTATTACGAATGCCCGTGATGAATTGGGTCAGCGTATCTGTGTGAACGCTGCCTATTTTGGGCGGCCGGTCTCGCACCGGCCGCCCTTTTCTTTTGCCTGAAGTGCGGCAGTCTGGGCCCGGGCGGGGAGGCCCGCGTGGATGACCGACACGACTGAAGCGACGCCCGAAACCGGCCTGAAGCGCGACGACCGGCTGGTGATCCTGGCCTCGTCGGTCGGGACCGTGATCGAGTGGTACGACTTCTATCTGTACGGCTCGCTGGCGGCGATCATTACGGCCCAGTTCTTCTCGGGCGTGAACGAGACCACAGGCTTCATCTTCGCCCTGATGGCGTTCGCGGCCGGGTTCGCGGTCAGGCCGTTCGGGGCGGTGTTCTTCGGGCGGCTCGGCGACCTGTGGGGGCGCAAGAACACCTTCCTGGTGACCATGCTGCTGATGGGGCTGTCGACCTTCGTCGTCGGGCTGTTGCCGTCCTATGCCGCGATCGGGGTGGCGGCGCCCGTGATCCTGATCGCCATGCGGCTGGTGCAGGGGCTGGCGCTGGGCGGGGAGTACGGCGGAGCGGCGACCTATGTGGCCGAGCATGCGCCGCCGGGCAGGCGCGGCCTTTACACCAGCTTCATCCAGATCACCGCGACGGCGGGGCTGATGCTGAGCCTCGTGGTCATCCTGGGCGTGCGGGTGACTGTGGGGGAGGCCGCCTTCGTCGACTGGGGGTGGCGGATCCCGTTCCTGGTGTCGATCCTGCTGCTGGGCGTGTCTCTGTGGATCCGGCTGAAGCTGGCCGAGAGCCCGGCGTTCCAGCGCATGAAGGCGGAAGGCAAGGGGTCGGCGACACCGCTGAAGGACAGCTTCGGGCGCTGGCCCAATCTGAAGCTCGTTTTGATCGCGCTCGTGGGGCTCACGGCCGGGCAGGCGGTGGTCTGGTACACGGGGCAGTTCTACGCGCTGTTTTTCCTTGAGAAGGTGCTGAGGGTCGAGGCGGCGCTGGCCAATGTACTGATCGCGACGGCGCTGCTGCTGGCCACGCCGTTCTTCGTCTTCTGGGGCTGGCTGTCGGACAAGGTGGGGCGCAAGCCGATCATCCTGGCCGGATGTCTGCTGGCCGCGGCGACCTATTTCCCGCTGTTCGGCATGCTGACCGAGGCGGCCAATCCGAGGCTGGCCGCGGCGACGGCCTCGGCGCCGGTGACCGTGGTGGCAGATCCGTCGGACTGTTCGGTGCAGTTCGATCCGGTGGGCAAGACGGTGTTCGACAGTTCTTGCGACCTGGCGAAGGCCTACCTGGCCAAGGCGGGCGTCAGTTACGCCAACCGCGACGGGCCGGTGGGAACGCCAGCTTCGGTTCTGGTCGGGCAGCAGTCGGTGCGTAGTTTTGACAGCGTCATTATCGAAGATGTGACCGGGCCGACGATCCCCGACACGGCCATCACGCGCGCCGAGTTCACCGAACGAAAGGCCGCGTTCGAGGCGGAGCTGGGGGCGGCCCTGACCGCGGCGGGGTATCCGGCCAAGGCGGACAGCGCGCTCGTGAACCGGCCGCTGGTGGTGGCGATCCTGTTCGTGCTCGTCTTCTATGTGACCATGGTCTACGGGCCGATCGCAGCGGCTCTGGTGGAGATGTTCCCGACCCACATCCGCTACACTTCCATGTCGTTGCCCTATCACATCGGCAACGGCTGGTTCGGAGGCTTTCTGCCGACCACCGCCTTCGCCATCGTGGCGGCGACGGGCAACATCTACGCCGGGCTGTGGTACCCGGTCGTCGTGGCGGTGATGACGGTGGTCCTGGGCGCCCTGCTGGTCAGGGAGCGGAAGGACGTCGACCTGTCGGCCTGATCACCGCTCGACCAGGCGAGTGTAGAGGTGCCAGGTCGCATAGCCCAGCACCGGCAGGACCACCGCCAGGCCGACGAACAGCGGCAGGGCGCCGAGCACCAGCAGGACGGCGACGCGGATGCCCCAGGCGGCGACGGTGGGGATGTTGGCCCCCACGGCGCGGATCGAGGTGCCGACGGCGGTGCCGGCGTCGACCGGCTTGTCCACGACCATCGGGAACGACACCAGGGTCAGGAAGACGGTCAGGACGGCGAAGACGGCGCCGACCGCGTTGCCGACGAGGACCATGGTCCAGCCCTCGGGCGTGGAGAACAACTGTTCGAAGCCGCCGGCGATGGTCATGGGGCCGACGCGGGCGAGCGTCGCCTCATAGATCAGCCAGGCCGCCGCGATCCAGGCGGCGAAGAAGGCCAGCGACATCAGCGTCAGGACGACCAGCGGCGTGCGGCTGCGGCCGTTCAGCGGATCGAAGAAGTGGCGATAGCTGGAGGAGATGCCGAGGTCGCGGCGGCGCGCGATCTCATAGAAGCCCGCTGCGACGGCGGGCCCCATGACGGACAGGCCGGCGACCAGAGGGAAGAAGACGGGGAGCAGCCGGTCGTTCAGGGCGACGGCGGCCGCGAGGAGGCCGAGAACGGGATAGAGGACCGCGAGCACCAGGACGTCGCCGCGCTTGGCGTTGAAGTCCTTCCACCCCTCCGCCAGGGCCCAGTCGAGGTCGCGTCCGGTGATGCGGCGGACAGCGGGGGCGGCGGCGCGCGGGGAGACGGGAATGCTGGACATCGTGGGCTCCGGGAGGCGGTGGACGGCGGCGGGATCTCTTGGGTCTGGATACGCTGGGCGTGTGGGGTGGTTACGGGGAAGCTAGGCGCGCGGGCGCTGCGCGGCTAGCGCGGGTGCCGTCACGGTTGGGTGATCGAGATGGGACCCCTCTCCCTCTGGGAGAGGGAATGGCTAAGCCGCGACGGACGTCCGGGCGAGCGCGCAGTGGCTCCAGATCTCGGACAGGGCGTCGATCAGGCGGTCGATGTCGTCGTCGGTGTGGACCGGCGAGGGGGTGATGCGCAGCCGCTCCGTGCCCTTGGGGACGGTGGGGTAGTTGATGGGCTGAACGTAGATGCCGTGGTGCTCCATCAGCCAGTCGGAGATCATCTTGCACTTGTGCGGGTCGCCGACCATCACCGGGATGATGTGGCTGTCGTTCGGCATGTGCGGGATGCCCGCCATGTCCAGCCGCCAGCGGACGCGGGACACGCGGTCCTGGTGGCGGGCGCGCTCCATCTCCGATGACTTCAGATGGCGCACGCTGGCGCAGGCGCCGGCCGCGACGGCGGGAGGCAGGGCCGTGGTGAAGATGAAGCCCGAGGCGTAGCTGCGGACCCAGTCGCACAGGGCGGTGGAGGCGGCGATGTAGCCGCCCATGACGCCGAACGCCTTGCCCAGCGTGCCCTCGATGACGGTGATGCGGTCCATCAGGCCCTCGCGCTCGGCCACGCCCGCGCCGCGGGGGCCGTAGAGGCCGACGCCGTGGACCTCGTCCAGATAGGTCATGGCGCCGTGAGCCTCGGAGACCTCCACGATCTCGCGGATCGGGCCGATGTCGCCGTCCATGGAATAGACGCTCTCGAAGGCGACCAGCTTGGGCCGCGACGGGTCGATCGCGGACAGGAGCTGGTTCAGGTGCTCCGGATCGTTGTGGCGGAAGATCTGGCGCTCGGCCCGGCTGTGGCGGATGCCCTCGATCATGGAGGCGTGGTTCTGGGCGTCGGACAGGACCACGCAGTTCGGCAGGCGGGCCGCGAGCGTGCCCAGCGCCGCCCAGTTGGAGACGTAGCCGGAGGTGAACAGCAGCGCCGCCTCCTTGCCGTGCAGGTCGGCGAGCTCGCGTTCCAGCAGGACGTGGTGGTGGTTGGTGCCGGAGATGTTGCGGGTGCCGCCGGCGCCGGCGCCGCAGCTGTCCAGCGCCTCGTGCATGGCCTTCAGGACGTGGGCGGACTGGCCCATGCCGAGGTAGTCATTGGAGCACCAGACGGTGACCTCGTCGGGGCCGTCGCCGTGTTTGACGGCGCGGGGGAAGGCGCCGCGCTTCCTCTCCAGCTCGGCGAAGACGCGGTAGTTGCCGGCGTCGCGCAGCGACTGCAGCTCGGTCTGGAAGAAGGTCTCGTAGTTCATGCCGGTCCCCCCGGTGGCGGTTCTTGTCATTGGTCGGCCTCGGCGAGGGCGACCTGGGTCGGTTTGGCGTCGCGGCCGAGCGCCCAGGCCCACAGGGCGCTCTCTGGCGCGGGGCGGCGGCGGGTGGCCGGAAGCATGAGGAAGCCGTGTTCGAGCAGGCCGAGCGCGGCCAGCGACAGCATCAGGACGTAGCCGGTGCGGGCGCCGCCGCTGCTCAAGAGCGCGGCCTCGGCCAGCAGGATGGTCACGATGATGGAGGCGGCCAGCGAGACCGGGAACAGGGCGTTGAAACGGGCGCGGCGGAAGTAGCTGCCCAGATAGGCCAGGCCCTTGGGCAGCAGGCCGGACGGCGGATTGGGCACGCCTAGGAAGATGTTGAGCTTGGTCGACAGCCGCATGCCGAACAGCAGCAGGAAGGTCAGGGTCCCGACCTGGTTCGGCTGGCCCCAGGTCAGGGCGATGAACAGCAGGGCGGTCAGGGCCAGCGCGATCTCGTGGTGGATCACGGTCTCGGTGGAGACGGCGAAGCGGCGCCAGCCGGCGGCCTCGGGCGGGCAGGGCGTGCGGCGCGGGCCGGTCAGCTTGCCCATCAGAAAGCCCATCTCGTGCCAGCCCCAGACCGCGAGCGCGGCCCCAAAGGCGACGTAGGCGCCGTTCGCGCTGGTGTCGTCGGCCGACATCCACAGGCCCAGCATGGCCGCGCAGGCGACGATGGCGCCGAGCATCAGCGAGACGCCGAAGCTGGCCGCGTCACGACGCACCAGCCACAGGATCAGCCCCGTGGAGGCCCACCACAGGCCGGCGGCGACGATGAGGGGCTGAACCGCGTCCATGACTACCAGCGCGGCTCCATGCGGACGTCGGCGGGCAGTGGGTGGCGATCGACCGGGAGCAGCAGCAGGCCGAGGAACGTCGCCCCGGCCTTCAGCGTCAGGCCGAAGCGCTGGAGGCCGGCGACCAGGCCACCCCGTGCCTTGGCGTCGCCCAGGGCGTCCGAGGTCCGGCGCAGGCGCTCCATGCCCTGGCGGAACTTCGGCTCATCCGTGCGCAGCGAGACCGGATAGACCTGCTTGGAGATCTCCGTGCAGATGCGGAAGACCTCATAGTCGTAGTCGGTGATGTCGACGCCCAGCGCCTTGTGGAAGGCCGGCCGCATGTGGTCGCGGACGTACATCGTGGCGTAGACGCTGAGCAGGAAGAAGCGGATCCACCAGACGTTGCCGCCGCTCAGCAGCTTGGGATCGTTGCGCATCAGGAGCGCGAAGGCCTCGCCGTGCTTGAACTCGTCGTTGCACCACCGCTCGAACCATTTGAAGATCGGGTGGAAGCGCTTCTCCGGGTTCCGCTCCAGGTGGCGGTGGATGGCGATGTAGCGGGCGTAGCCGATCTTCTCCGACAGATAGACGGCGTAGAAGATGAACTTGGGCTTGAAGTGGGTGTACTTCTTGACCTTGGTCAGGAAGCTGAGGTCCACGCCGATCTTCGCATCCTTCAGCGTGTCGTTGATGAAGCCGGCGTGGCGACTCTCGTCGCGGCTCATGTATTTGAACAGGGCGCGGATGTCGGGGTTCTGAACCCGCTTGGCGATCTCGGCGTAGAGGACGCAGCCCGAGAATTCCGACGTCAGGGACGAGACCAGGAAGTCGGTGAACTCCTTCCTCAGGTCTTCGGGCAGGTTCTCGATGATGCCGTCGAAGGCGGCGTCGCGCTTGAAGTGGTCGCGGTTCACGTCGGCGGCGAACTCGGCCATCAGGGCGTCCCACTGGGCCCGGACGGGGGTGACGTCGATGCGGTCCAGCGCGGCGAAGTCGGTGGTGTAGAAGCGGGGGCTGAGGACCGTGTCCTCGGTCGCCAGCTTCATCGAGCTGTCCGCGTTGACCTTCTGGCGGGCGGCCTCGCGGCGGAGCGCGGTCAGGCCGGGGGTTTCCTCATACTGGTCGAAGGGAACGGCGGTCACAGGGTCCTCCGGGGCGTGAAGCTGACGTCGTAAAGCTCGCCGAACTCCACGGCCGACGTCAGGCGGGTGAAGGTGCGTTCCAGCCAGGTGGCGCGGGTCACGGTGGCGGTGCGGCGGAAGGTGCGGCGTTCGCCGAAGGCGACGTGGATCGGCTCGCCGTGCACCTGGACCGCGTCGCCGGGGCCGATGACGGGATCGCCGTCGAGCGCGACGTGGGCGCAGAGGTTCTCGTCGGAGTGCTCGACCTCGATCGTGCAGCCGGTCTGGAAGCGGCGGCTCATGCGGCGGTCTCCGAAGGCGGGGTCATCAGGTCGAGGAAGGCCTGGCGGTTGGTGGGGCCGAAGGCGTCCAGCTTGACGATCCGGCCGGTGGCCAGGTCCTGGATCGTCACCTTGCCGTCCGACCACTCGGTGACGCGGAAGGGCTGTTCCGAGCCCAGGCCCTGGGCGCGGCGGTCGCGGACCAGGCCGCGCAGCACGCCGCGGACGAAGCCGCCGGTGGCGGGTGGGATGATCCGCTCGCCGTCGTCGATCACGGTCACCAGGACCCCACCGTCGTCCATGTCGGAAAAGCGCATGTCGGCGGCCGTCACGGGGGTGGCGTTCGAGGCCTCGGCGACGCCGGGCGAGATCAGGCCCAGCCGCGTCGCCCCGACGCCGGCCACCGTCAGCCCGACCACCAGGATGGCGGCGATCAGGGGCGCTCGGGGGAAGGGCTGTTCGTCGAGGTTGGACATGGCGGGGGTTCCTTGATCCTCAGGCGGCGGCGGGCTGGCCGTCGGACGGGGCGGGACGGGGCGAGCGCACCGGCGCGCGCACCGGCTCGGCCACGAAGGGCTTGTCGGCGGCGTTGGCGGCGAGCTGGAGCTGCAGGCTCAGGCGTTCGGCGACCGAGGCGACCTCGGGCAGGGCCCGCATCATCGGCTGGGGGTTCAGGATGGTGAACGGCCGGACGTGGGGCCACAGGTGCGGATAGGCGATGCGGGCGCCGTCGGCGAGGCTGAGCGGAATGTCGCCGAAGCCCCTGGAATCGACCTTCACCGCCGCCGCGCCGATGGTGCGGTAAGGGATGTTGAAGCACTTGGACAGGGCCACGCCGTGGCGCAGGACGAAACGCTTGTTGGTCAGGGTGTAGACCGTGGTCCGGGCGACCAGGACGGCGTATCCGACCAGCAGGCCCACGGCGACGGCGCCGACCGCGACCGTCCAGCCGACCGAGGTCAGGGTGGAGGCGAGGCCGGAGCCCTGCACCAGGCCGTTGACCAGGTTCCACCCAGCGAGGACGCCGAAGTAGATCGCCACCCAGTGGGCGCGCATGGCGGTGCGGGCCAGGACGCGCCAGTCGGGCTCGCCCTGCCACAGGATGTGCTCGCCCTCGGGGAGCCGGCCGGGAAGCCCGCGGACGGGCTCCCCTTCGTGCTCCTGGCCGACGGCGGCGGAGATGCCGGCGGGGCGGCTCACAGCCAGGGCTCCTGGCGGTCGCGCGTGGCGTAGAGGTGGCCGCCGCCGTAGTAGCCGACGATCTTCTCTTCCTCGAGCAGGGTGACCTGGTCGGGGCTGGCGGTGCCGGGCACGTCGGCGAACTGGGCGCCGGTGATGGCGCGCACCTTGATGGCGCGGGCCGGACCGTCGACGATGGCCATGGTCATGGGCAGCAGCACCTTGCGGGCGCCGACGGCGACCTCGAGGTAGCGGATCAGCTGCTCGGACCGGTCGACCCAGATGTCGGAGACCTCGCCGCCCTTCTTGCCGTCGCAGCCGAGGACCGCCAGACCGCGCGGGTCGGTGTCCTCACGCGAGACGTGGAAGTCCGAGGCGACCCGGAGCGGCACGATGCGCGGCAGGCCTTCCAGCGTCAGGTCGGCGTAGTTCGGACGCTCGGCGTAGCCGCCGGGGCCGACGCCATCCAGCAGGGGGTTGCCCGTGGGCTCCAGCGGCGAGCCGTCGGTCGGGGCGCTGCGACGCGCGGCGATCGGGCGGGTGTCGCGGTTCTCCGGACGCGGCAGGACACGGGTGCCGTGGCCGTGCGGCAGCAGGAAGGTCTTGGGCTTGGCCGTGAACAGCAGGCCGCCCAGCGGCTCGTGCTGGCCGGTGACGTCGTTCTCCAGCGGATAGCCTTCGCGGCGATCCTCGCGGCGGAGATAGACGATCAGTCCGGCGAAGAAGAGCCAGAACAGCATCAGGCAGAGTTCGGCGGCGTCGAAATCGCCGAAGAGGAAGGGACTGTTTTCCATGTCAGGCTCCTTTGCGAACCAGGATCAGGCGGGCAGATCGGCGAGGCCGAACCGTTGAGGGGTAAGCGACTGAGGCGAAGCGGCGGGCGCGTAGCGGGCGAGCGGCCCGATGGCGACCAGGGCGGCGAACAGGAGGCCGATCTCCAGGTGGTAGACGACACCGTAGGCGGTGAAGGGCTGGCTCATCGCCGGGCCGAGCAGGCCGGACGAGGACAGGGCGGAGACGAGGTCGCGCAGCGCGCCCCCGGTCAGGACGGCGAGGCCGACGGCGGTCGCCTGAACCGCGCCCCAGGCGCCGAGCGCGATGCCGGAGCGGCCGTCGCGGGCCAGAGCCATGGCCGAGGTCAGGGTGCCGACGGAGAAGAGCCCGCCGCCCAGCCCGATGCCGGTCACGCCGAGGCAGAAGAGGGGCGCGGAGGCGAAGGGGCCGGCGCAGATGACGGCGGCGAAGGCCAGAACGCCGATGACGAGGCCGTGGCCGGCCATGCGGTGGGGCTCTCCGCCCTGGTTCAAACGACGGGCGGACCAGCCCAGCCCGATCAGGGTCCCGAGCGCCCACAGCGCCGTCAGGCCGGTGGTCTGGCCGACCGAGAGGCCGAGGATCTGGCCGCCGTAGGGTTCGAGCAGCACGTCCTGCATGGAAAAGGCCGCGGCCCCGAGGCCGGTGGCGACCAGGAGGCGGCCCGAGCGGCCGCCGGCGATGAACTGGGCCCAGCTGTCCCTGAACGGCGGGCGCGGCTGGGACGGAGCGGTGAGCGCCAGGTTCTGGGCCTCCTGCTTCCACAGGGCAGTCATGTTGAGGACGACCGCGACCATGGCCGCGCCCTGGACCACGCCGACCAGCTTCACGGCCTGGAAGTCCATGAGGATCAGGCCCATGGCCACGCCCGCGATCAGCATGCCGACCAGGAGCATGACGTAGAGCAGGGCCACCACGCGGGGCCGGGCGTGCTCGGGCGCGAGGTCGTTGGCGAGCGCCAAGCCGGCGGTCTGGGTGGTGTGGATGCCCGCGCCGGTGAGCAGGAAGGCGACCATCGCCGCGACATGGCCGATCCAGACCGCGCCGACGCCCTGGCCGCCCGAGATCAGCAGGGCGAAGGGCATGATGGCGAGGCCGCCGAACTGCAGCAGGGTGCCGAACCAGATGTAGGGCCCGCGCCGCCAGCCGAGGTGCGAGCGGTGGGTGTCGGACCGATGGCCGATCAGGGCGCGGAAGGGGGCGAACAGGAAGGGCAGGGCGACCATGGTCGCCACCAGGACGGCCGGGACGTTCAGCTCCACGATCAGGACGCGGTTGAGCGTGCCGGTCAGGAGCACGGTGACCATGCCGACCGAGACCTGGAACAGCGACAGGCGCAGGAGGCGCGACAGCGGCAGCTCGGTCGTGGCGGCGTCGGCGAACGGCAGGCAGGCGCGCATCAGGCGCGCGAAGGCGGCCCGGTTGGCGTCTGCTCTCTGCCGCAGGTCGGTCATCGGCGCACGAGCTCCAATGCCTGGGAGGTGTAGAAGCCGCCCTGGACCCGGCGGGTGCGGCCGACCGAGACGCCGGGCAGGGCCGACAGCCGGGCGGCGAGCGCGTCGAGCTTGGCCGGGACGATGGCCGGGGCGCGGTCGGCGCGGGGGAACAGCTTGCCCATCGTCAGCATCAGCATCAGGGCGGGCGTGCGCGGGGTGACGGTGAAGACGATCGAGCCGCGCGTCCGCTGCGACAGGGCCGCCAGCCCGGCGACGATGTCGTCGGTCGGATAGTGGATCAGGCTGTCCATCGCCACGACGTGATCGAAGTCGCCCAGGTCCGGGCTCATCATGTCGCCGGCGCGCCAGTCGATGGAGCCCGCCAGGTCGGTGGGCGCGCGCTCGCGGGCGATGTCGATCAGGCTGGCCGAGACGTCGATGGCCACGACGTCGGCGCCGCGCCGGGCGGCCTCGACGGCCAGCGCCCCCGTGCCGCAGCCGGCGTCGAGAATGCGCAGGCCCGTCAGGTCGGCGGGCATCCAGTTCAGCAGGACGCCGCGCATCTCGTCGCGCCCGGCCCGCACCGTGGCGCGGATCTTCGACACCGGGGCGTCACTGGTCAGCTGGGCCCAGGCGTCCAGCGCCGTGCGGTCGAAATAGGTCTCGAGCCGGCCGCGATACTGCTCCCAGGTCGCCGAGGTCATTGATCGAACCCCAGGAACTCGAAGATGTCGCGGTCGCGCATGGGCGCGGCCTCGATGGCCTCCATGCCGTCCCACAGCGACTGGGCCAGGCGGATGTATTCGGCCTTGGCGGCCTCCAGTTCGTCGGAGCCGTCCATCTCGAACACGACCGACTTCTTCAGGCGCGAGCGGCGGATTTCGTCCAGGTCGCGGAAGTGGGCGATGCGCTTCAGCCCGATCGCGTCGTTGAAGCGGTCGATCTCGTCGGTGTTGGCGCTGCGGTTGGCGATGATGCCGCCTAGACGCACCTCGTAGTTCTTGGACTTGGCCTTGATGGCCGCGACGATGCGGTTCATCGCGAAGATGGAGTCGAAGTCGTTGGCGGTGACGACCAGCGCCCGCTCGGCGTGCTGGAGCGGGGCCGCGAACCCGCCGCAGACCACGTCGCCGAGCACGTCGAAGATCACCACGTCGGTGTCTTCCAGCAGGTGATGTTCCTTCAGCAGCTTGACCGTCTGGCCGACGACATAGCCCCCGCAGCCGGTGCCGGCCGGCGGGCCGCCCGCCTCGACGCAGCGCACCCCGTTGAAGCCTTCGTAGACGTAGTCCTCGGGGCGCAACTCCTCGGAGTGGAAGTTCACCGTCTCCAGCACGTCGATGACGGTGGGCACCAGGCGCTTGGTCAGGGTGAAGGTCGAGTCGTGCTTGGGATCGCAGCCGATCTGGAGCACCCGCTTGCCCAGCAGCGAGAAGGCGGCGGACAGGTTGGAGCTGGTGGTCGACTTGCCGATGCCGCCCTTGCCATAGACGGCGAAGACCTTGGCCGTGCCGATGTTCAGCGGGGCGTCCATCTTGACCTGGACCGACCCCTCGCCGTCCGGGGGACGGCGCTTGAGGGTCTGGGGCATTTCGAGGGTCATGGTCATCGGTGTCGTCCTTAAGCCGCCGCGGCGGGCGTGAGCCCTTCGAGGCGGTCTTCGAGTTCGTCGGCGGCGTCGCGCAGGGCCTGGAGGGTGGCGGCGTCGGGAGCCCAGTAGGCGCGGTCGGAGGCCTCCAGCAGCCGGTTGGCCATGCGGGCCGAGGCCTTGGGGTTCAGGCTCGCCAGCCGGTCGCGCATGGCGGCGTCGAGCACGAAGGTTTCCGAGATTTCCTGGTAGACCCAGGGCTGGACGTCGCCGGTCGTGGCGGACCACCCCAAGGTGTTGGTCACCTGGGCCTCGATGGCGCGGACGCCCTCGGAGCCGTGCTTCAGCTGACCTTCGAACCAGCGCGGGTTCAGGACGCGAGTGCGGCTTTCCAGGGTGACCTGTTCGGCGAGCGTCCGGACCTTGCCTTCGCCCTGCGTCTGGTCGCCGATGTAGACGGGCGAGGCCTTGCCGCGCGCGCGTTCGGCCGACTTGGCTACGCCGCCCAGGGTGTCGACGTAGTGGTCGATGGTGGTGACCCCGAGGTCGACCGAGTCGAGGTTCTGGTAGGCTAGGTCGATGCCGGCCAGCGCGCTGGTCAGGAGCGCCGGCTGCTTCATCGGCTTGCCGTCGCGGCCATAGGCGAAGCCCTTGCGGCTCTCGAAGGCGTCGGCGAGTTCGCCCTCTTCGGTCCAGGCCCCGGAATCGATCAGGCTGTTGACCGAGGCCCCGTAGGCCCCCTCGGCGTTGGAGAAGACGCGCAAGCTGGCGGTCTCGAAGTCGCAGCCCAGCTTGGCCTGATGCTCCAGCGCGCGTTTGCGCACGAAGTTCTGCTCGACGGGTTCGTCTGCGGTGGCGGCCAGCCAGGCGGCGTCGGCCAGCATCTTCATCTGCAGCGGCAGCAGGTCGCGGAAGATGCCCGAGACGGTGGCGATGACGTCGATGCGGGGACGGCCCAGCTCTTCCAGCGGCACCAGTTCAGCCCCGCACAGGCGGCCGTAGCCGTCGAAGCGGGGGCGGGCGCCCATCAGGGCCATGGCCTGGGCGATCGGGCCGCCCTCGGATTTCAGATTGTCGGTGCCCCACAGCACGATGGCGAGGCTCTCGGGCAGGGCGCCCGTCTCCTGCCGGTGGCGCTCCAGCAGGCGCTCGGCCTGGCGACGGCCGTCGGCGACGGCATAGGCCGAGGGGATGCGGAAGGGGTCGAAGCCATGGATGTTGCGGCCCGTAGGCAGCATCTCGGGCGTGCGGATCAGGTCGCCGCCGGGCGAGGGCCGGACATAGCCGCCGTCCAGCGCGGCGATCAGGGCGTCCATCTCGGGATTGGTCGAGAGCGCCAGATTGGTGGCATGCAGGTGGCGGAACAGGTCGAGGTTGGCCGCGTCCGATGTCAGGCCGCTGATGCCGAGCGCCGTGCGGGCGTCGGCGCCGTCGACGAGGGCTTGGACGGCGTCGCGGCCGGGCTGGGGGCCTTCGCTGCCCTTGGCGACGGCCAGCAGAAGGTCGACGCGCTCGGCGGGGTCGAAGGCTTGACCGAGGACATGCAGGCCGTTGGGGATGAGGGTCTGCTCCAGTTCCTGGAGGGTGGCGATCAGGGACTCGATGCGGGCGTGATCCGGGCCGTCGATGAGGTCCAGGTTCAGGACCTGCGCCTGTTCGTCGATCATGGGGACCAGCTGGGCGCGTTCGGCGGCGGCTTCCGCGTCGGTCCCGCGCCAGCGGTCGGTCAAGGCCTTGAGGTCCAGCAGGCCCTTGTAGAGACCGGCGTCGGAGATCGGCGGCGTGACGTAGGACACCAGCGTCGCGTTCGAGCGCCGCTTGGCGATCATGCCCTCCGACGGGTTGTTGGCGGCATAGAGATACAGGTTTGGCAGGTCGCCGATCAGGCGGTCGGGCCAGCAGGCCTCCGACAGGGCCGTCTGCTTGCCGGGCATGAACTCCAGCGCGCCGTGGGTGCCGAAATGCAGCACGGCGTGGGCGGCGAAGTCCTCGCGGATCCAGCGGTAGAAGGCGGAGAAGGCGTGAGTCGGGGCGAAGTTGCCCTCGAACATCAGTCGCATCGGGTCGCCCTCGATTCCGAACGGCGGCTGCAGGCCGACGAAGACGTTGCCGAAGCGGGCGCCGAGCACGAACAGCTCCGAGCCGTTGGTCAGGGCCTTGCCGGGGGCCGCGCCCCAGACGGCCTCGATGTCGGCGAGCCAGGTCTCGCGGCGGACGTGGTCGTCAGCGGCGATACGGACGTGGACGTTGCCGTCCGTGCCGAGGCGGGCAGCGTCGCCTTCGAGCATCGTGGCGCGCAGGGCCTCGACGCTGGCGGGGACCTCGACGGTGTAGCCTTCGGCCGAGAGGCGGATGAGGGTGCGATACAGGCTCTCCCACACCGACAGCTGGGCGGCGGTGCCAGCCGCGCCGGCGTTGGGCGGGAAGTTGAACAGGACCGCAGCGATGCGGCGCTCGGCGCGGTCGGCGCGGGCGAGGGCGATCATCCTGGAGACGCGGGCGGCCAGCATCTCCGCGCGCTCGGGGCAGGCGACCATGGAGCGGGCGTCGGCGCCGGGGAAGGTGCAGCGGCGGCGGCAGCCGGTGCAGGGCTGGCCCGATCCGTCGGTGCGACCTCCGAAGACGGTAGGGGCCACGCCGCCGTCCAGCTCGGGAATGGCGACCATCATGGTGGCCTCGAGCGGGAGCAAGCCGCGGTCACCCGCGCTCCACTGCTGGAAGCTCTGGAACTCCAGCGGATGGGCGGCGACGTAGGGCACGTCGAAGCCTGCGAGAGTCTCGGCGGCGGAGGCGGAGTCGTTATAGGCGGGGCCGCCGACGAGCGAGAAGCCGGTCAGGTTGACGATGGCGTCGACCGCCGGGCGATCGTCCTGCAGGAACAGCTTGTCCATCGCCGGGCGGGCGTCGAGCCCATTGGCGAAGGCGGGGATGACGCGGACGCCCTTGGCCTCAAAGGCGCGGATGACACCGTCGTAGTGGGCGGCGTCGTCGGCCAGGACGTAGGAGCGCAGCACGATCAGGCCGACCGTGCCGCTCGCGCCGTCGCGGTTGGGCAGGGCGGAGGCGCTGTCGGCCATGCGGCCGGCCATGTCGGGGTGGTAGACGCCGACCTCCGGGTACTCGATCGGGGCGGCGGCCTTCAGCGCATTGCGGTAGATGCGGCGCTCGCCGTCGGCGTAGCGGTCGATCAGCCAGCGGACCATGCCGACCATGTTCTCGGTCGAGCCGGCCAGCCAGTACTGCAGCGTCAGGAAGTAGGCCCGGACGTCCTGGGCCGTGCCGGGGATGAAGGCCAGGATCTTGGGCAGGCGGCGCAGCATGGCCATCTGCTGGGCGCCGGGAGGGGCTCCGGCCGTGGACTTGCCACGCAGCTTCTTGAGCAGGGCCAGCGGTCCCTTGTCGGACCCGTCCATGCGGTAGGGGCCCATGCGGGTCAGGCGCACGACCTCGGCGGCCGACATAATGCAGACCATGACATCGCAGCGCTCGGCGCGGGCGCGAAGGGCCGGCAGGACGCGCTGGATGTGGTCGTCCACGAACAGCATCGAGGCGACCACGATGTCGGCGCGGGCGATGTCGGCGAGGCAGGCGTCCAGCGCCCGGTCGTCGCTGCCCCAGTCGGACGCGGCGTGGAGCGCGATGGTCAGGCCGGGGACGTCGGCGCGCAGGCGCTGCTCGGCGACCGCCATCGCGCCCGCCAGATGGTTGTCGAGCGTGACGACGCAGACGCGCACCTCGGGCGTCATGGCCGCCGGGCCTTCCCGGCTATCGGCTGTAATGCGATTTCGCATCGTACAGCGTCTCCAGGCCTATGGTCGCCAGGCCGTGCTCTGCGGCGAAGCGTTCTGTGTTCTTTCGGGCCTTGCCCCGGACGAAGAAGGGGATCTTCTTCAGCTCGGCCTCGGCGTCGGCCGACCAGGCGATGTCGGAGGTGACAGCCGCGACCTCGGTCGAGGCGATCTCCTCGGCTGGCCTGGCCGCGCCCGCGCCGTGACCGCCCAGATGCGAGGCGCCGGCCTCGTCCGAGAACTCGAAGTCGTCGCGGAACATGTGGAGCAGGTGCTCCTCCAGCCCCATGACCAGCGGGTGCACCCAGGTGTCGAACAGGACGTTGGCGCCCTCGAACCCCATCTGGGGCGAGAAGCGGGCCGGGTGGTCCTGGACGTGGAAGGGGGCCGAGATGACCGCGCAGGGGATGCGCAGTCGCTTGGCGATGTGGCGCTCCATCTGCGAGCCCAGCACCAGTTCGGGCTGGAGCGCGGCGATGGCGGCCTCGACCTCGAGATAGTCGTCGGTGATGAGTGCGGTGAGGCCGAGCGTCTCGGCCGCGGCCCGGACCTCGCGGGCGAACTCGCGATTGTAGCAACCCAGGCCGACGACCTCGAAGCCGAGCTCCTCGGAGGCCACGCGGGCGGCGGCGATGACGTGGGTGGCGTCGCCGAACACGAACACCCGCTTGCCAGTCAGATAGGTCGAATCGACCGAGCGCGACCACCAGGGCATCCGCGACGGAACGCCGTCCAGCACGGGCGCCGGGTCCAGGCCGGTCAGGGCGCAGACTTCCTTGATGAAGTCGATCGTCGCGCCATAGCCCAGCGGCACGGTCTTGATGGAGGGCTGGCCGCACTGCTTCTCGAGCTGCTTGGCGGCCTCTCCGGCGATCTCGGGATAGAGGACCACGTTGAAGTCGGCGACGCTCAGGCGGGCGATGTCGGCGGGCGTGGCCCCCAGCGGGGCGGTGACGTTGATCTGGACGCCCAGCCGCTCCAGCAGGCGGCTGATCTCGACCAGGTCGTCGCGGTGGCGGAAGCCCAGCGCCGTGGGGCCGAGGATGTTGCAGACCGGCTTCCTGCCGGCCAGCGGCGCGCGCTCGACCGGCGTGGCGAGGTGGCGGACCAGCTGGCGGAAAGTCTCGGCCGCGCCCCAGTTTTCCTTCTTCTGGTAGCTGGGGAGTTCGAGCGGGATGACCGGGATGGGCAGGCCGATGGCCAGCGCCATGCCGGCGGGATCGTCCTGGATCAGCTCGGCGGTGCAGGAGGCGCCGACGATCATGGCCTGGGGCTGGAAGCGGGCGTGGGCGTCGATGACGGCGGTCTTGAACAGCTCGGCCGTGTCGGTGCCCAGGTCGCGCGCCTGGAAGGTGGTGTAGGTGACCGGCGGGCGGGCCCCGCGCCGCTCGATCATGGTGAACAGCAGGTCGGCGTAGGTGTCGCCCTGGGGCGCGTGGAGCACATAGTGCAGGCCGTCCATCGCCGTGGCGATGCGCATGGCCCCGACGTGGGGCGGGCCTTCATAGGTCCAGACGGTGAGCTGCATCAGGCGGCCCCCCGGATCGAGGGGGACAGCCGGCCTTTGCGGTTCATCGGCCGGGCGAACAGCTCGGCGAGGTCGGCGGCCTGATCGAAGCCGTGGACCGGCGAGAAGACCAGCTCGATCGACCACTTGGTCGTCAGGCCTTCCATCTCCAGCGGATTGGCGAGGCCCAGGCCGCAGACCGACAGATCGGGGCGGGCGGCGCGGCAGCGGTCGAGCTGGCGATCCACGTCCTGGCCTTCGCTCAGCGTCGTGGTCGAGGGCAGAAGCGGCAGCTCGCGCGTCAGGTGCGGGCGATGCAGATAGGGCGTGCCGACTTCCAGCGGGATCATGCCGAGTTCGCGCGACAGGAAGCGGGCCAGCGGGATCTCCAGCTGGCTGTCGGGGAAGAAGAAGATCGACTTGCCCTCCAGCGCGGGGCGGATCTTCTCCAGCGCGCGGGCGGCGCGTTGGCGGCCGGGGGCGACGACGGAGCGGAACAGCATCTCGTCCACGCCGAAGGCCTTGGCGGCCGCGTGCAGCCAGTCGGTCGTGCCCTCGGCGCCGAAGGGGAAGAGGGCCTCGAGCCGCTGGGCGCCCCGGTCCTCCAGGGCGCGCGCGGTGTCGCCGAGGAAGGGCTGGGCTATCAGGAATCGGGTGTTGGGACCGACGCCGGGCAGGTCCTCGATACGGCGGGCGGGCAGGGCGTCGACGTGTTCGATGCCCATCTGGGCGAACAGGCGGCGGAACTGGTCCTCGACCACGTCGGGCAGGGCGCCCACGATCAGCAGGCGGGCCGGATCGGCGGCCGAAAGCGTCGGCATTTGCGGGACGAGGGCTGCTAGGCAGGCGTCCTCGCCTTGGGTGAAGGTCGTCTCGATGCCGCTGCCGGAATAGTTCAGCACCCGGGTGCGCGGCGCATGGATGGCGTTCAGGCGACCGGCGGCGCGGCTGAGGTCCAGCTTGATGACCTCCGAGGGGCAGGAGCCGACGAGGAACAGCAGCTTGATGTCCGGGCGGCGCTCCAGGAGGCGGCCGACGACGCGGTCCAGTTCCTCATTGGCGTCGGTCAGGCCGGCGAGGTCCTTCTCCTCCATGATGGCCGTGCCGAAGCGGGGCTCGGCGAAGATCATGACGCCGGCGGCCGACTGGATCAGGTGGGCGCAGGTGCGCGAGCCGACGACCAGGAAGAAGGCGTCCTGCATCTTGCGGTGCAGCCAGACGATGCCGGTCAGGCCGCAGAAGACCTCGCGCTGGCCGCGTTCGCGCAGGACCGGGGATTCAGCGCAGCCTCCCGACGCGGGGGAGCGATCGAGGAGGGCTGCGGGCGCGCTCATGCGGGCATCGCCTGCGGGGGCGATTGCGCCGTGCGGTCGCCTTCGAGCCGGGCCTGACGCAGCTTCCAGACGAACTGGAAGGCGTTGACGACGTAGGCGGCGTAGGCGGCCAAGGCGATCGCCATCTGCTCGGCCGGGGTGCCCCATCCGGCCAGCACCGCCGCCAGATAGGCGGTGTGCAGCGCCAGCACGAGCATGGAGAAGACGTCTTCCCAGAAGAAGGCCGGGGCGAAGAGGTAGCGTCCGAAGACGACCTTCTCCCACACCGCGCCGGTCACCATGATGAGATAGAGCAGGCCCGTCTTGACCAGGATCGAGACGGTCGCGGCGGCCGCGCCTTCACCTGTCCACAGATATCTGAGGACCAGAACGAAGCTGATTCCGAAGGCGATGAACTGGATGGGAGCGAGGATCCCCTGCACCAGGGTCCAGGGCGTCGCGTCACGGCGCGCGCGCTCTTCCGGCGTGTAGAGAGAGCGGCGGGCGCGCAGCACGCGCAGGCTCTTCAGCGTCTGGCGGTGGTCGCCGGTGTGGGCGCCCCAGGGCGCCGCCACGAAGGCGTCGAACAAGGCTCCGACCCCCTTGTCCAGCAGGCTGGCGCCTCCCCCGAGGCCGGCGTCACGGCGGGGATTCTCCCCGTCCGATGGGTGGAAAGCGCTCGATGACATCGACCGACTCCGGGTCGCCCCGAGATAGGGACGATGGCGAAGGTTAGGTCCGCCGACGCACAAGTGTCAAATAGATTGGACGTAAATTAATATTGACACTGTCGGGCATTGAACGCTTGACTCTCAAGCGAGACAGGAAGCCAATGTCTCCTGTGAGTTGAAGGACGCGATTGCGTCGGTTGGCCAGAACTCTGATCCGCGCTCGATCGCGGGGACCCGGCCAAGGATGCGAGACGACCCGGCGGGATATTCCTCCCGGCGGTCCTATGAGAACGCATCGCCGGGTGAGTGGGGATCACGCCTGACGTTGGACGACACTCCTGGGGAGGAGTTCGATGGCCGACACCCATCCCGCCGCCGGACCGCCGCCAGGACGACGCGCCGCCCGCGCGCCCAAGCCCGAGAGCAACGTCGTCTCGCTGGGCCTGCCGGAACGCTCGCTCCTCACCGATCCTTCGCCGGTCTCGCTGGCCCGGCTCATCGAGGGGGAGATCATCCCCCGGCTGCTGATGGCGCACCGCGACGGGACCGATCCCGACGTCATCCCCATGACGACAGGCGTGATCGCCCCGGCCGAGCTGGAGCGGTTCTCGCGCATGGTCATGACGTCGGACCTCTCGGTCCTGACCGAGCACGTCGACCTGCTGACCCGCCGCGGGGTGGGCATGCAGACGATCTACTTCGACCTGCTGTCGCCCTCGGCCAAGCGGCTGGGCGAGATGTGGGAGGCCGACGACTGCAGCTTCACGGACGTGACCATCGGCCTCTGCCGCCTGCAGCAGATCGTCTATGAGTTCGCCGATCGCATGCATGTCGATTCCGGCGGCGGCGACGGGCGGACCGCCCTGTTCGCCCTGACTCCGGGGGATCATCATTCCTTCGGCCTGGTCATGGTGGTGGAGTACTTCCGCCGCGCGGGCTGGCGCACCGTCTGCATGCCCGACGCGACGGCGGCGGACCTGACCGAGGCGGTGCGCTCGGAGTGGTTCGACCTGATCGGCTTCTCCATGGCCAACGACCGCTGGCTGGACGCGCTCACGCCCGTGATCTCGGCGGTGCGCGCGGCTTCGCTGAACGACGCGGTCAAGGTCATCGTGGGCGGTCGCGCCTTCGAGGTCGATCCGTCGCGCGTGGCCCTGGTGGGCGCTGACGAGACGGCGGGCGACGCCCGTGACGCCGTGCGTGTGGTGGACGCCCTTTTTCAGCGCCGTCAATCGGTTGCTTGAAGATGGGGCGCCGGATCGATAATGCCCCCCGATGACCGTTCAGCCGCCCTCCCCGGCAGCCATCGCGTTTCGGGAGCCTGAAGGGGCCTTCGGAGGGCTTCCCGCCGACGCGGCCGCGGGGCTCGTGGCCGCCGCCAGCGACGTGGCGCTGATCCTGGATCGGGACGGGGTGATCCGCGACGTGTCCGTGTCCAACGGCGACCTGGCCGATCACGGCATCGGCGACTGGCTGGATCGTCCCTGGATCGACACCGTCACCGAGGAGAGCCGGGACAAGATCGCGGAAATGCTCGACGCCGCCTTTAAGGGCCAGGCCTCGCGCTGGCGTCAGGTCAATCACCCGGTGGACGACGGGGCCGACATTCCGGTGCGCTACTTCGCGCTCGCGGCCGGGAACGACGGCCGGGTCATCGTCATCGGGCGGGATCTGCAGGCCTCCGCCATCCTGCAGCAGCGGCTCCTGCAGGTGCAGCAGTCGGTGGAGCGGGACTATCTGCGCCTGCGCCAGGCCGAGCAGAGGTATCGCCTGCTGTTCCAGAGCGCGTCCGAGGCCGTGCTGATTCTTGACGGCGCCAGCCGCCGCATCCGCGAGGCCAACCCCGCGGTGCAGAAGGTGACGGGCCGCGACCCGGCCGCCGTGATCGGCCAGCCGTTCAACACCCTGCTCGAACCGTCCAGCTTCGCCGACGCGGAGGAGCTGCTGTCGTCCGCCAACAGCGCGGCGTCGGGCGCGACGACCCCTGTGCGTCTGGCGGGCGGGGCGGCGTGTCTGCTGTCGGCGTCGCTGTATCGCCATGACCGGGCGGCGTCGCTGCTGGTCCGGCTGACGCCCGAGAGCCTGGCGTCGGTGGCCGACCCCAACGCGGCGCTGTCGGCGGTGCTGGCGCGGATTCCGGACGCCTTCGTGGTGACGGACACCGACCTGAGGATCCTGACGGCCAACCCGGCCTTCCTGGATCTGATCCACCTAGCCAGCCGCGAGGAGGCGACGCATCTGCCGCTCGACCGGTTCCTGGGGCGGCCGCAGATCGATCTGAAGGTCATGCTGTCCCAGCTGAAGGAGCATGGGTCCCTGCGGAACTTCGCCACCGTGATCCGCTCTGGCTACGGCGAGCCCGAGGACGTGGAGGTGACGGCGGTCGTGGTGCCCGACGACACGGCGCCGACCTATGGCTTCAGCATCCGCAACGTGTCGCGGCGGATGGCCCCGACGGAGGCGTCGGCGACGCCCGTGGGTCTGGGCGCGACGGCGCGGTCGGTGGAGCAGCTGACGCAGTTGATCGGCCGGGCGCCGATGAAGGACATCGTGCGCGACTCGACCGACCTGATCGAGAAGCTGTGCATCGAGGCGGCGCTGAAGCTGACCAACGACAACCGCGCGTCGGCGGCGGATGTGTTGGGGCTGAGCCGGCAGAGCCTGTATTCGAAGCTGCGGCGATACGGGCTGGGCGACCTGGACGATTGACGGCCTTGGGGGCGGAGTGGCCCTCGCGCTCAAGCAGCGAGGCTCCGCGAGCCGAGCGTTAGCGCCTCAATAAGTGTCAATCCAGATTGACACTCCGGCCTGTCCAGACCTACCGTCCGATATGGACAGGACGCTGCCCGCGCCGTCGCCTGCCGCACCCTCGCCGGGCGCCGTGCTGGAGCTGTTCAAGCCGATCACCTGGTTCCCGCCCATGTGGGCCTTCGTCTGCGGGGTGATCTCGTCGGGCGCGTCATCCGAGGGGCGGTGGCTGTTCCTGATCGCGGGCGTGGCCCTGACCGGGCCTCTGGTCTGCGCCACAAGCCAGGCCGTCAACGACTGGTTCGACCGGCATGTGGACGCCATCAACGAGCCGCATCGGCCGATCCCGTCTGGCCGTATTCCCGGACGCTGGGGCCTGTGGATCGCCATCGTCTGGACCGGCCTATCGCTGGTCGTGGCCGCCCTGACCGGGCCTTGGGTGCTGGCGGCGACGACGCTGGGACTGGTGCTGGCCTGGGCCTATTCGGCGCCGCCGTTCCGGCTGAAGGCGTCGGGGGTGACTGGGCCGTTGGCCTGCGCCTTTTCCTATGAGGGGCTGACCTGGTTCACGGGGGCGGCGGTCATGGCCGGCGCCCTGCCGAGCGTTCCCGTGCTGCTGCTCGCCGGGCTCTACAGCCTCGGGGCCTACGGCATCATGGTGCTCAACGACTTCAAGGCGGTCGAGGGGGACCGGGCGATGGGCCTGCGGTCGCTGCCGGCCGTGCTTGGCGAGGACAAGGCCGCGCGCATCGCCTGCGTGGTGATGGCCGCGCCCCAGGTCGTGGTCGTGGCTCTGCTGTTCGCCGCCTGGGACCGGCCCTGGCACGGGCTGGCGGTGACGGCGCTCTTGGCCGCGCAGCTGGCCTGCATGGCCCGGCTGCTCGGACGGCCCAAGGATCTGACCCCCTGGTACAACGCCACGGGCACCACGCTTTACGTCATCGGCATGATGGTCTCGGCCTTCGCGGTCTCGAGCCTGCCCGGAGGATCATGATGGACGGCCAGCCTATTCGAGGCCTGTCGTGGCTGGGCATCGTCCGCCTGGGTCTGGTGCAGAGCGCGCTGGGGTCGATCGTGGTGCTGACCACCTCGACGCTGAACCGGGTGATGGCGGTCGAGCTGGCCTTGCCGGTGGCGCTGCCGGCCGCGCTGGTGGCCTGGCATTATGTGGTGCAGCTGTCGCGGCCGCGCTGGGGCCATGGCTCGGACCAGGGGCGACGGCGCACGCCGTGGATCGTCGGCGGCATGGGGGTGCTGGCGCTCGGGGCCCTGTTGGCCACCAACGCCACGGCTCTGATGGCCACATCGACCTGGGCGGGGATCGCCCTGGCCGTGATCGCCTTCTCGATGATCGGGGCGGGGGTGGGCGCGGCGGGGACGTCGCTCCTGGCTCTGCTGGCGACGCGGGTCGCGCCGCAGAGGCGACCGGCGTCGGCGGCGATCACCTGGATCATGATGATCGTGGGCATCGTGCTCACCGCCGGGATCGGCGGGGGCTTGCTGGATCCCTTCTCCATGGCCCGGCTGGCGGTGGTGGCGTCGGGCGTGGCCCTGATCGCCTTCGTCGTGACCTTGCTGGCGACGTGGAAGATGGAGGGGCCGGCGATCGCGCCGGTCGCGGCGGCGGAGGCGCCGACGCCGTTCTCCGAGGCTTTGAGGCAGACGCTCGCCGACCCCAAGGCGCGGCTGTTCGCGGTGTTCGTGCTGGTGTCGATGGTGGCCTACAGCGCCCAGGAGCTGATCCTGGAGCCGTTCGCGGGGCTGGTTTTCGCCATGACGCCGGGTCAGTCGACGCAGATGTCGGGCGTCCAGAACGGCGGGGTGCTGCTGGGCATGGTGCTGGTCGGCGCGCTGGGCGGCTTCGTCGGCGGAAAAGGGCGAGGCTGGATGCGCGGCTGGACCATCGCGGGCTGCGTGGGTTCGGCGGCGATGCTGGGTCTCCTGACGGCGGCCGCGGCGATCGGACCGAGCTGGCCGATCCTGCCGACGGTGTTCGGGCTCGGCTTCTTCAACGGCATGTTCGCGGTCGCCGCCATCGGTTCGATGATGGGACTGGCCGGCGAGGGCCGAGATCACGAAAGAGGGGGCCCGCGCGAGGGCATCCGCATGGGCGTCTGGGGCGCGGCGCAGGCTCTCGGCTTCGCGGCCGGCGGATTCCTCGGCGCTGTCGGCGTCGATATCGGGCGGGGGCTGATGGGGGCCGATGCGCCCGCCTTCGGCCTCGTCTTCACGCTGGAGGCGGGGCTGTTCCTGGCCTCAGCGATCATTGCCTCACGGATCGGCGCACCGGCATCCTCCGTCGCCTCACCCGTCACGGGAGCCCGTCATGTCCAGGCCTGAGCTCGGCGTCGTCGCCGAGACCTTCGATTGCGTCGTGGTGGGGGGGGGGCCGTCGGGCGCGACCGCCGCGCGGCATCTGGCCGAGCAGGGGCGCACCGTCCTGCTGCTGGACCGGCAGGGGCGCATCAAGCCGTGCGGCGGCGCCATTCCGCCCCGGCTGATCCGCGACTTCGACATTCCCGACAGTCTGATCTGCGCCCGCGCCTCAGAGGCCCGCATGATCGCGCCGTCGGACAAGCGCGTGCGCATGCCGATCGAGGGCGGCTACGTCGGCATGGTCAACCGCGAGACCTTTGACGAATGGCTGCGCGTCCGGGCCGAGCGGGCGGGGGCGCAGCGGCGGACCGGCATCTACACCGGCATCGAGCGCGAGGCCGACGGGTCGGCGGTGGTGCTGTATCGCGCGGCCGGAGCCGACAAGGACGCCCCGCCCATGGCCGTGCGGGCCCGCATGGTGATCGGCGCCGACGGAGCGAAATCCTCGGTGGCGGCGCAGGAGGTCAAGGGCGCGGACAAGCAGCGCTACGTCTTCGCCTATCACGAGATCATCAAGGCCCCATCGCGGGGCGTGGCCGACTTCGAGGCCCAGCGCTGCGATGTCTGGTACCAGGGTCAGCTGTCGCCGGACTTCTACGCCTGGATCTTCCCGCATGGGGACACCGCCTCGATCGGCGTGGGCTCGATGCAGAAGGGGTTCTCGCTGAGGACGGCGACGACGGCCCTGCGCAAGCTGACGGGGCTGGACGGCTGCGAGACGGTGCGGACCGAAGGCGCGCCGATCCCGCTGAAGCCGCTGAAGCGGTGGGACAATGGGCGGGACGTGATCGTGGCCGGCGACGCGGCGGGCGTGGTCGCGCCGGCGTCGGGCGAAGGCATCTACTACGCCATGGAGTGCGGGCGGCTGGCGGCCGAGGCCGTCGAGGCGACGCTGGCGACGGGCGACACGCGGGCGCTGAAGACGGCGCGGAGCCGCTTCATGAAGGCCCACGGCAAGGTCTTCATGGTGCTGGGGGTCATGCAGCACTTCTGGTACCGCTCGGACAAGCGGCGCGAACGCTTCGTCAGCATGTGCGCCGATCCGGACGTCCAGGCCCTGACCTGGCAGGCCTATATGAACAAGGAACTGGTGCGGGCGAAGCCGGCCGCGCACGCACGGATCTTCCTCAAGGACATGGGCCACCTCTTGGGCCTGCGCCCGGCCTGAGCTGATGCAGGCCTTCTTCGCCAGCGGTCATGCCGTCGACGTCGTCTTGGCGGTGATCGCGGTCGAGGCGGCGTGGCTGGTGGGGACGCGGCGGATGTCTCCGTGGTCGGCGGTGCTGGTGCTCGGACCGGGGGTGTTCATCCTGCTGGGCGTGCGCGCGGCCTTGGTGGGGGCGGAGTGGTGGTGGGTCAGCCTGGCGCTGCTGGCGTCGTTCCCGTTGCACCTGCTGGACCTGAGGCGGCGGTTGGCCACTCGCGCCTAGAAAAAGGCCCCGGCGTTTCCACCGGGGCCTCGATCTTCAGACGCCCTAAGCGATCAGGACTGCGTCGCCAGGTAGGCGATCACGTCCGCGCGCTGCTGCGGGTCGCGCAGGCCGACGAAGGCCATCTTGGTGCCCGGAATGGCGGCGCGAGGGTTCTCCAGATAGGTGAACAGGGTCTCCGCGTCCCAGGTCTTTCCGCTGTTCTTGTTGGCGGTGGAGTAGTTGTAGCCGGGGACGGAGCCGGCCGGGCGGCCGACGATGCCGTGCAGCGACGGGCCGACGCGGTTCACGCCGGGTTCGACGACGTGGCAGGTGCGGCACTGGCCGAAGATGCGCTGACCGGCGGCGGGGTCGCCCGTCAGGCCGGCGACCTGAAGGGTGGCGCCGCCAGCGGCGGGCGCGGCCGGAGCTGCGGCGGGTTCAGCAGCCGGGGCGGGCTCCGCGGCCGGAGCCGCAGCAGGGGCCTCGGCGGCAGGGGCCTCGGCGGCCGGGGCTTCAGCCTCTTCACCGCCGCCCGAGCAGGCGGCCAGACCGAGAAGGGCGCTCGCCGCAACGACACCCGCGATACCGAATTTACGCATACCCGCAGCCTCCCTTGGCATAACGATGGGTCGGACCTTAGACCTAGACCATTGCCTGTCAATGGAATGTCCGGGGTCGGGTTCCCGACACGCCCGCGACAAAATGTTCAGCCGTGCTCGCCGGTCAGCTTCTTCCGGAACGAGCGGAGCCAGAACCAGACGGCGGCCACCACGAAGGGGGCGACCGCGCCCGTGGCGACGGTCGCGTCGAAGCCCCGGACGGACGCCTCCATCGCCTTCAGCGGAAAGCCGAGCAGGGCGACGGCGTAGTATGAGATGGCCACGGTCGACAGGCCCTCGACCGTCTGCTGGAGCTTCAGCTGGGCGCCCGCGCGGCGATCCATTGAGGCGAGGAGCGCCGCGCTGGTGGCTTCGGCGGCGACCTCGACCCGGGTGTTTAGCATCTGCGTCATGCGGGCGATGCGCCGGATCGCGGCGCGCTGGCGCTCGGCCACGGCGTCGCAGGTGCGCATGGCGGGATCGAGACGCCGCTGCATGAACTCGCCCAGCGTCAGAAGGCCATTGATATGGGTCTCGCGGAGCATGTCGATGCGTTCGCGCACGATCCGGTGGTAGGCGGCGGCGGCGTCGAAGCGGAAGCCGGTGCGGCCGATCAGGGCCTCGGTCTCTCCGGCGAGGACGGACAGCTCGTCGAGCAGGCGGCGGTCGGCCTCGGGGTCACCCTCCTGGGTCAGCTTTTCGGCGAGCTCGCCCGCGCGCGATTCGATGGCGGCGAGCTCGCGACCGGTCTGGCCGGCGACGGGGAAGGCCAGCAGCGCCATCAGGCGATAGGTCTCCACCTCCAGCAGGCTCTGCACCAGGCGGCCGGTCTGGGAGGCGTCGCCCGCGTGGGCCAGCATCAGCAGACGCGTCATGCCCCGGCCGTCGGGCCGGAAGTCGGTGAAGACGATGGCGGCGTCGTCGGCGAGGCGGGAGCCGACGACCTCGACGCCGAACATGGCCGCCGCCGCCGTGGGATCGACGGCGGGCCAGACCTCGAGCCGGGTGGCCACCAGCACCTCTCCGGGGAAATCGGCCAGCCAGTCCTCCGGGACCATGTCGAAGGCGGTCTCGTCGAAGGCCGTCGTGCCGGTGGGCGTGCGAAAGCCGGTCCAGGTCGAGAGCTCGGTGTGCCGCTCCCAGCGCAGGCGCCAGGAGCCGCCGTCCAGCACGGCCCATCGCGCGCTGGGGCCGGGCTCGGGCTGACCCAAGCGGCGGCACAGGGCGGCCATGTGGGCGCGGTCGGCGGCCTCTCCGTCCTGGCCCGACAGGGTGGCGATGCGGGTGACGAGCGCCGGGCCGGTCAAGGGGGTGAAGGGCCGGGCGTGGGCCTCGGCCAGCAGGGCGTCCCGCTGGGGGTGGTAGCGCCAGCCTGTCGCGGTCGATGCGGCCATCCGGGCCCTCCGCCGGGCGAAGCGCCCACGCCTCACGATAGGCAGAGTTCGCCCGCGAACTCAAATGACGGCGCTCGGCGAGAGATGCGGCGCGTTGACCCGGAGGCGCAATGGTGTGACCGTCACTGTCCAACGGATTGGACACTCATGAGCGTCGTCTTTCCCTTCTCGGCCATCGTCGGCCAGGCGGACATGAAGCTGGCGCTGCTGCTGGCGGCGGTCGACCGGACCCTGGGCGGCGTGATGGTCTTCGGCGACCGGGGCTCGGGCAAGACCACCGCAGTGCGGGGCCTCGCGGCGCTGTTGCCGGCGCTGCCGGTGATCTCGGGCTGCCGTTTCAACTGCGAGCCGGACGCGCCGTCCTCGGCCTGCGTCGGGGTGTGCCGCCACGAGGGGCCGGGCCAGACGCCGGCGCCGGTGGTCGACCTGCCGCTGGGGGCCACCGAGGACCGGGTGGTGGGGGCGCTGGACCTCGAGAAGGCGCTGACGCTGGGCGAGAAGGCGTTCGAGCCGGGGCTGCTGGCGCGGGCCAATCGGGGATTTCTCTATATCGACGAGGTCAACCTGCTGGAGGATCACCTGGTCGATCTGCTCCTGGACGTGGCGCAGTCGGGCGAGAACGTGGTGGAGCGCGAGGGCCTGAGCGTGCGGCACCCGGCGCGGTTCGTGTTGGTCGGATCGGGCAATCCGGAAGAGGGCGAGTTGAGGCCCCAGCTGCTCGACCGCTTCGGCCTGTCGGTGGAGGTGCGTACGCCCGACACGCTGGCGGAGCGGATCGAGGTGGTGAAGCGCCGCGACGCCTTCGATCGCGATCCCGCCGGGTTCGTGAAGGCCTGGAAGGGCAAGGACGCGGCGGTGCGCAAGAAGGTGGCGGCGGCGCAAGGGATGCTGGACGCCGTGACCGTGCCGGACGCCGTGCTGGAGGCCGGGTCGCGGCTGTGCATGGCGGTGGGGGCCGACGGGCTGCGGGGCGAGCTGACGTTGCTGCGGGCGTCTCGGGCGCTGGCGGCGCTGGAAGGACGGGACGTCGTGACCGAGACGGACTTGCGGCGGATCGCGCCGATGGCGTTGCGGCATCGGCTGCGGCGCGGGCCTCTGGACGACCAGGCCGGGACCAGCCGGATCGAGCGGGCGATCGACGACCTGCTGGCCGCATGACACAGGCCGCCGATCAGTGGGCCGACGCGATGCTGGCGGCGGCGCTGCTGGCGGTCGATCCGGAGCTGGGCGGAGCGGCGGTGCGGGCCGGGCCGGGGCCGGTGCGGGACAACTGGCTGTCGGGGCTGAAGGCGCTGCATGCGGAGGGGACGCCGTGGAAGCGGCTGCCGCCGGGGATCGGCGACGATCGGCTGCTGGGCGGGCTGGATCTGGCGGGGGCGCTGGGGGCCGGGACGCGGGTTCTGCAGAAGGGCATTCTGGTCGAGGCGGACGGCGGGGTGCTGATCGCGCCGATGGCGGAGCGGCTGGACGGCGGGGTGGCGGCGCGACTGGCGGGCGCCATCGACGAAGGCGCGGTGCGGATCGAGCGGGACGGGGCGTCTCAGCGGACATCGACCCGGTTCGTGCTGGTGGCGCTGGACGAGGGGCTGGAGGACGAACGGCCGGCCGAGGCTCTGCTGGAGCGGCTGGCGTTCCGGATCGATCTGGACGGGGTGGGCTGGCGCGAGGCCGAGCCGATCAGCGCAACGCCGGACGATATCGCGGAGGCGAAGGCGGCGCTGGCGCGGGTCGCGGCGCCGGACGAGGCGGCGATCCATGCGGTGTGCGCGGCCTGCGAGGCGCTGGGGGTGGCGTCGCTGAGGGCGCCCCGGCTGACGCTGAGGGCGGCGGCGGGGCTGGCGGCGCTGGAGGGGCGAGACGCCATCGAGGCCGAGGATCTGACGACGGCGGCGCGGCTGGTGCTGAGCCCGCGCGCGACGCGGCTGCCGCCTCAGCCGGCGCCGGAGGAGATGGAGCCCGAGGCCGAGCCCGATCCGGCGGAAGCGGAAGGCGCGGACGAGACGGAGGCTTGGGACCGGACGCCGGAGGTGCTGGACGATCTGGTCCTGGAGGCGGCGCGAGCGGCATTGCCGGAGGGGCTGGAGGCGCTGTGGGCGGCTTCGGGGCGGACGGTCAGGGGCGCGCCGGCGCGGTCGGGGCCGGCGGGGGCCAAGCTGCCGGCGGCCAAGCGTGGGCGGCGGATCGGGTCGCGGCCGGGGCGGCCGGATGGGGCGGCGGCGCTCGATCTGGTCGAGACGCTGAAGGCGGCGGCGCCGTGGCAGAGGCTGCGCGGCGGGCGGCTGGGGGTGCGCGAGCCGATGCGGGTGCGGCGTGACGATTTCCGCGTGCGGCGTTTCGAGCAGAGGGCCGAGGCGACGGTGATCTTCGTGGTCGACGCCTCGGGGTCGGCGGCGCTTCAGCGGCTGGCGGAGACCAAGGGGGCGGTCGAGCTGCTGCTCGCCGAAGCCTATGTGCGGCGCACGCAGGTGGCGCTGGTCGCGTTCCGGAAGGAGGCGGCGGAGGTGCTGCTGCCGCCGACGCGGTCGCTGGCGAGGGCGCGGCGGGAGCTGGCGGCGCTGGCGGGGGGCGGGACGACGCCGCTGGCCTCGGGGCTGGAGACGGCGGCCGCGCTGGCGCTGGGCGAGCGGGCCAAGGGTCGCACGCCCCTGCTGGTCGTGATGACCGACGGGCGGGGCAATATTGCCCTCGACGGGGCGTCGTTCCGAACGCGGGCGGAGCAGGACGCCCTGACGGCCTGCCGGCGCATCCGGGCGGCTGGGGTCTCGGCGGCGTTGATCGACGTCTCGCCGCGGCCGAGGGGCGAGGGCGCGAAGCTGGCCGAGGCCATGGGGGCGACGTTCGCGGCCCTGCCCTACGTCGAGGCCGAGCGGGTGCGCGACCTGGTCCGCTCGCTGGACGTCTGAGCCGTGGCGCTAGCGCAAATCCCTTTGTTCGCGGGTGATGGCGCCGTCCGGGCTGTGTTCCATCGGGTGACGATTGGCGCGTTTCCGCTTGAACAGGACGTAGCCCACCACGGCGATGGCCAGCACGGCCAGCAGCGTCATGAAGGCGAGCGAGGGGATGAGATCGTTGGTGTCCATGAGGTCGGCCTCCTTCAGGCCGGTGGGGGGGTGATCACGGACTCAACCGCGCCCGTGTCCGCATCGTTCCGAAGGCCCAGCTTGTGAGCGACCGTCCGGACTGGGCCGTCGAGGGCCGCGACTGGCCCAACCGCGAGGCGAGCCGGTTCGTCACGGCGGGCGATCTGACCTGGCACGTGCAGACGATGGGGCAGGGGCCGGTGGTCCTGCTGCTGCACGGTGCCGGGGCGGCGACGCACAGCTGGCGCGGCCTGGCGCCCCTGTTGGCGGAGCGGTTCACGGTGGTGGCGCCCGACCTGCCGGGACACGGCTTCACCGCCATGCCGAGGGATAACCGCCAGTCGCTGTGGGACATGGCGCGGCGGACGACGGCGCTGATCGAGACGATGTCGGTGCGGCCGTCGCTGGTGGCGGCGCATTCGGCGGGGGCGGCGATCGCGCTCAGGATGTCGCTGGATGGGCGGTTCGGGGAGGCGCCGATCGTGGCGATCAACGGGGCTCTGCAGCCGTTCGCCGGGCCGGTGGCGCCGCTGTTCCGGGGGCTGGCCATGGGGTTGTTCGTAAATCCGCTGGCGGTCGGCCTGTTCGCGCAAGCCGCGCGCGATCCGGCGCGGGTGGCGCGGCTGATCCGGGGGACGGGGTCGGTGATCGATGACCGGGGGGTGGAGCTCTACGGCCGCCTGCTGAGGAAGCCCGGCCATGTGGCGGGGACGCTGGGCATGATGGGCAGCTGGGATATCTCCGATGTGCTGCGGAGCCTGCCGCAGCTGATCGCCGAGCTGACGCTGGTGGTCGGGACGCGGGATCAGGCGGTGCCGCCGTCGGTGGCGGAAGAGGTGCGTGCATCCCTGCCCGCCGCGCGGATCGTAACTCTAGCCGGGCTGGGCCATCTGGCGCACGAGGAACGGCCCGATCTGGTCGCGGCGGTGATCGAGGAGGTCGAGGCGCGGCATGGACTAGGGTGAACACCCTCTCCGTGCACCCCGGCGAAGGCCGGGGTCCAGCGCGGTGGTTGGCCAGGCCGTTGATGGGCTCAGAGCGAGTTCGTGATCTGGACCCCGGCCTTCTCCGGGGTGCACGGTGAAAGGGGAGGATACGAGATGCTCAGCGGACAGCAGGTGTTCCTCGTCGAGAGCGTGCTGGTCTTCGGCCTGATCCTGGCCTGGGCTGTGTGGGAGCTGTTCTCGACCCGGCGCTCGCTGAAGCGCGACCGGGAGGCCTCAGCGGAGCGAGCGCGGCATGCGGAAGGGCAGCATGGCGCGGACGACGGGGGATCGCAGCCGCCCCAGTGACAGGCTCTCGTGCACGGCCTGGCAGGGCTCGCCCAGCAGGTGGGTCGAAAGCGTGGAGCGGGAATAGAAGGGCGTGTCTTCCAGGGTCTGTTCGACATGGACCGGGCGACCGGCGTCGGCCCGGGTGTGGCGGGGCATGCGCCAGACCGTTGGGGGCAGGAGCGCGTGCGGCGGGGGCTCGACCGTCTCGGGCACAGCGTCCTTGTCGAAGCGGAGCGCGAGGCTCAGCGCCGTGCCGTCCTTGCGCTTGAGGTCATAGAGGACGGCGCTGTCCCGACGCAGATGGGCGCGGGACCAGTCCCAGACCTGGAAGGCGTCCTCCATCGGCTCGGCGCCGGCGTTGGTGTCGAGATAGCCTTCGCCGGTCCAGGACAGAGACGGATCGTCCAAGGTGACCTCGACGCGAGCGCGGGGCGCGATGGGGCGCCAGACGTGCTTGGCCTCGTCGTCCAGGGGGAAGGCGATGGTGTTGATGGCGCGGGGGCGGACGCGGACGGTGCCGCGCATGCGCCTGGGGATCATCGGCATGGGCGGGACGGGGGCGGTGGTCTCGTCGAAGCGGATGACCAGTTCATCGCCATCCCAGCGGACGGAGCTGGGGCCGAGCTGCAGGGTCTCGGCGTCGCGGAAGACCTGGGTGGCCGGGCGTTCGGTCATGGACCACCGCTCGCAGCCCTCGCCATAGAGGGCGACGTTGAGGGCGCAGTGATTCTCCGGGTTTCCCCGTCCCGACCAAGCGTACCAGGGCGAGAAGACGCTGCCGACGAAGGCGATGATGGTCAGGCCGAAACGGCCGTCGTCACTGAGGGCGTCGACATACCACCAGGCGTAGCCGCCGGGGCCGACCGGCGCATCGAAGCGCGGTCCGCCATGACGGCCAGGGCGGCCTGCCGTCCCGACAGGGCCGCCATCGGGACGCCCGCCCCAGGGTGAGTCGCCCCGCCGCAGAGATAAAGTCCCGGCATCCGCGTACGGGCTCCGGGCCGTCGAAAGGCCCCGTCCCAGCCGTGACCCGCGCGGCCATACAGGGCTCCACCCGTCCCCGGAAAGCGCTTCTCGAAGGAGTCTGGCGTCGTGACCGCCATCGTCGGGAGGTGGGGGCGCAAGTCGACCCCCGAGGCTCGGATCGAGGCGAAGGCGCGCGAGCGACATGTGTCGATCTCCTCTTGCGACCAGGTGTGGACGTCGCCGTTCGGCGGCGCATTGGTGATGGCGAAGAACCGCTCCGGTCCCTCGCATTGGGGCGGACCGTCGTCGTCGGCCCGGTCCTGGGCGCAGATGTAGACGGTGGGGATGGCGGGGGCGCGGCCAGCGTGCAGGTCGTCGAACTCGGCGACGTAATCGGGCGAGAAGTAGAGGTTGTGGCGCACCAGCGGGATGTCCCGCGCCTCGGCCGTGAAGGCGAAGGTGACGGCCGACAGCGAACGGGCGCGGGGCGGGGTGGCGGAGACGACGCGGGCGGCCGTCGCGCCGAACCGGCCTTGGGCGACGGCGGACGGGTCGGCGTTGACGATGACCGTGCGGGCCTCGATCCGTTCGCCGGAGGACAGGACGACGCCCGACGCCCGGCCGCGCTCGGTCTGGATGTCGGTGCAGGCCTCGCCGGTGCGGACGGTTCCGCCAAGCGACCGGATCAGGTCGGTCAGGGCCTCGGGGATGCGCTGCATGCCGCCGTCGACTAGCCAGACGCCCTGCTGTTCGACATGGGCGATGAGCATGAGGGTGGCGGGCGACTTGAACGGCGAGCAGCCGGCGTAGGTGGCGTAGCGGCCGAACAGCTGGCGCAGGCGCGGGTCGCGGAAATAGGTCCCGAGCTCGGCCCACAGCGAGCGGTAGGGCATGATCGACCACTGATCGAGCGGACGGTGCAGGCCGATGTCGAGCGTCAGACCGGCGATGGTCGGCTTGGGCCGCTGGATGAACGGGCGTTCCAGTACCCGGTAGATCTTCGCCGCGCGGGCCGCGAAGGCGCGAAAGCGGCGGGCCTCGTCCGCGCCGGACAGGTCGCCCACGGCGTCGGCCGAGCGGTCCAGGTCGGCGTGGAAGTCGAAGGTCGAGCCGTCGGGCCAGCTGTGGCGGGCCAGAGTCTCGGCGCGGCGGACGGTCAGGTGGCGGTCCAGCGAGGCGCCGGCACGGTCGAACAGGGCGTCGAAGACCCAGCGCATGGTGAAGACGGTCGGGCCTGAGTCGATACCGCGTCCGTCGACCGATTGTTCCGACAGCTTGCCGCCCGGCGTGGCGGCTTTCTCAACGACGGTGACGTCCAGCCCTTGGGCGCACAGATCGACGGCGGCGGCGAGACCGCCGATGCCGGCTCCGACGATGACGACCCGGTCGCGGGACATGACCCGCCTTTCGTGTCTTGCGAGGGATACACTAAAGGTGTCCAGTTGGATTGACACAAGCAAAATCCTCCCCCGTCGGGGGAGGGGGACCGCGAAGCGGTGGAGGGGGCCGACCGCGCATGCCGGAGTCTGTGGTGAGCCCCCTTCGTCATGGCGCGAAGATGCGCCATGCCACCTCCCCCCATGGGGGAGGATTGGCGGACCGCTGGCGCGCCTGGCGGAACGGGCTGATCGGGTCGCCAGAGTTCCAGCGGTGGGCGGCGCGGTTCCCGCTGACGCGGCCGGTGGCGCGAAGGCGGGCGGAGGCGCTGTTCGATCTGACGGCGGGGTTCGTCTACTCACAGATCGCCTATGCGGCGGTGACGTCGGGGCTGCTGGAGCGGCTGGCCGAGGGGCCGATGACCACCCAGGCTGTGCAGGCGACGGTCGATCTGGATCGGGATAGGGCGCTGAGGCTGCTGCGGGCGGCGGCGGCGCTGAAGCTGGCGGAACCGGCGGGGGAGGATCGCTGGGGGCTGGGGGTCGAGGGCGCGGCGCTGCTGGGCGCGCCGGGGGTGGCGGCGATGATCCGGCACCATGCGCTGCTGTATGCCGACCTGGCCGATCCGATGGCCCTGCTGAGGCGCGGCGGTGGGGGCGGGGCGCTGGCGGCCTACTGGACCTATGCGGAGGGCGGGCCGCCGGACGCGGAACAGGCCGAGGCCTATTCGCGGCTGATGAGCGACAGCCAGGCCATGGTGGCGGCCCAGGTGCTGGATGCATATCCGATCGGGCGGCATCGGCGGTTGCTGGATGTCGGGGGCGGGGAGGGGACCTTCCTGCGGGCGGTGGCGGCAAGGGCTCCGGGCGTGGAGCGGATGCTGTTCGACTTGCCCGCGGTGGCGGAGCGCGCGCGGGCGCGGTTCGCGGCGGAGGGGCTGGCGCTGGAGGCGACTGGCGGGGACGTGTTCCGGGACGCCCTGCCGACCGGGGCCGACGTCGTCAGCATGATCCGGGTGCTGCACGATCACGATGATGGACCGGCGCTGGCGATTCTGAAGGCGGCGCAGGCGGCGCTGCCGCCCGGCGGGACGCTGCTGATCGGCGAGCCGATGGCCGAGGAGCGGGGCGCCGAGTGGGTCGGGGACGCCTATTTCGGGATGTATCTGCTGGCCATGGGCTCGGGCCGACCTCGCCCCGCGCGAGAAATAATCGCCATGTGCCGGCAAGCCGGATTCTCCAGCGCGCGCCGCGTTCGGACGGCCATGCCGGTGATCGCGAGCGTCGTCGTCGCGCGGAATTGACAGAACAAAGTGTAATGAAAGTTTGACAACCCTTACTGTCAATCTAAGCTGACAGTTGGGGAGGCGCCTATCTTGGCCCGCCGACCCCGAGGCGCTGAGATGGACACATTGGCCGTCGTGATGGAGGAGCCCCGCCGCCTGGCGATGCGGCGGCTCGCTCTGAACCCGGCCGGCCCCGACGACGTGGTGGTCGAGGTGGGCGTCAGCGGAATTTCGACCGGCACGGAGCGTCTGCTGTGGGACGGGCGCATGCCCCACTTCCCCGGCCTGGGCTATCCGCTGGTGCCCGGATACGAATCGATCGGACGGGTGGTGGACGCCGGCGAGGCCGCGCGCGACCGCATCGGCCAGCGGGTGTTCGTGCCCGGATCGTCGAACTTCATCGATGCGCGGGGCCTGTTCGGCGGGGCGGCCAGGACGCTGATCTCACCCGCCGCCCGGACGGTGGCTCTGCCTGACGGGCTGGGTGACGAGGGCGTGCTGCTGTCGCTGGCGGCGACGGCCTATCACGCCATCGCGGGCGGGACGGCGCCGGACCTGATCGTCGGGCACGGGACGCTGGGGCGGCTGCTGCTGCGGATCACCGAGGCGCTGGGAGCCGAGCGGCCGACGGTCTGGGAAACGAACGCCGCCCGCCGTCATGGGGTGGCCATCCATCCCGACGCGGACGACCGGCGCGACTATCGCTCCATCTACGACGCCTCGGGCGCCGAGGACCTGATGGACTTCCTGGTCGCGCGGCTGGCGCGGGGCGGGGAGATCGTGCTGGCCGGCTTCTATGAGGCGCGGGTGTCCTTCGCCTTTCCAGCCGCCTTCATGCGCGAGGCGAAGTTCCGCATCGCCGCCGAATTCCGGCCGGACGACGTCGCCGCCGTGACCGCCCTGATCGAGGCGGGTCGGCTGAGCCTGGACGGCCTGATCACGCACCGCATGGCGGCGAGCCAGGCCAACGACGCCTATCCGACAGCCTTCGGCGATCCCGCCTGTCTGAAGATGATCCTCGACTGGAGGACCTGCGCATGACCGTCACCCTGATCACTCACAAGCATCTGCGCGAAGAGGCCAAGCAGGAGCCGCCGCCCGTCCACACCGGCGAGGTGACCAAGGAAACCCAGATCATCGCCATCTACGGCAAGGGCGGATCGGGCAAGTCCTTCGCCTTGTCGAACCTCAGCTACATGATGGCCCAACAGGGCAAGCGCGTGTTGCTGATCGGCTGCGATCCCAAGTCCGACACGACGTCCCTGCTCTTCGGCGGCAAGTCCTGCCCGACCATCATCGCCACGTCTTCGGCCAAGAAGCTGACCGGCGAAGAGGTCAAGATCGAGGACGTCTGCTTCCAGCGCGACGGCGTCTTCGCCATGGAGCTGGGCGGGCCCGAGGTCGGTCGCGGGTGCGGCGGGCGCGGCATCATCCACGGCTTCGAGCTGCTGGAGAAGCTGGGCTTTCACGACTGGGGCTTCGACTACGTGTTGCTCGACTTCCTGGGCGACGTGGTGTGCGGGGGCTTCGGCCTGCCGATCGCGCGTGACATGTGCCAGAAGGTCATCGTCGTCGGCTCGAACGACCTGCAGAGCCTCTACGTCGCCAACAACGTCTGCTCGGCGGTGGAGTATTTCCGGAAGCTGGGCGGCAACGTCGGCGTCGCCGGCATGATCATCAACAAGGACGACGGCACGGGCGAGGCCGCCGCCTTCGCCGACGCCGTGGGCATTCCGGTCCTGGCGTCGATTCCGGCCAATGAGGACATCCGCCGGAAGTCGGCGAACTACCAGATCATCGGCACGCCGGACGGCGAATGGGGCGACCTGTTCGCCGGGCTGGCCCAGGCTGTGACCGACAGCCTGCCGCAGCATCCCAAGCCCCTGACGCAGGACGGCCTCTTGGGTCTGTTCAGCCCCGATCAGGTGGGCGGCGAGGTTCAGCTGGTGCCTGCAAGCCAGAGCGACATGCGCGGGGCGAACTACGTGCCCAAGGCCTCCCTCGAAGTCATCTACGACGAGGCGGTGTAGTCGATGGCCGACGGTCCCGCCCGCATGGACGCAGTCTCGCCCGAGCCGGTCTCGGTGGACGGCGGCTGCCACGGCGGCAAGGCGGAGCTGCAGGCCGCGGCCGCGCGCGCGGGCAAGTCGGAGATCCTGGCCAAGTATGCGGCCGACTATCCGGTCGGGCCGCATGACCAGCCCCAAAGCATGTGCCCGGCGTTCGGCAGCCTGCGTGTCGGGCTGCGCATGCGGCGGACGGCGACGATCCTGTCCGGGTCGGCCTGCTGCGTCTACGGCCTGACGTTCACCAGCCATTTCTACGGGGCGCGGCGGTCGGTCGGCTACGTCCCGTTCAACTCCGAGAGCCTCGTCACCGGCAAGCTGTTCGAGGACATCCGCGAGGCGGTGTTCCAGATGGCGGATCCGGCGCTCTACGACTCCATCGTGGTGACGAATCTGTGCGTGCCGACGGCGTCGGGCGTGCCGCTGCAGCTGCTGCCGAAAGAGATCAACGGCGTCCGCATCGTCGGGATCGACGTGCCGGGCTTCGGCATTCCGACCCACGCCGAGGCCAAGGACGTGCTGGCCGGCGCCATGCTGAACTACGCCCGCAAGGAGGTCGAAGCCGGCCCCGTCGCCGCGCCCAAGACCCGGGCCGACAAGCCGACCGTCACCCTGCTGGGCGAGATGTTCCCGGCCGATCCGATGATCATCGGCCGGATGCTGGACCCCATGGGCCTGGCGCCCGGACCCGTTGTCCCGACGCGCGAGTGGCGCGAGCTCTATGCGGCGCTCGACTGCGCGGTCGTGGCCGCCATCCACCCCTTCTACACCGCCAGCGTGCGCGAGTTCGAGGCCGCCGGCCGCAAGGTCGTGGGCTCGGCGCCGGTCGGACGCGACGGCACCGCCGCCTGGCTGCAGGCGATCGGCGAGGCCTGCGACGTGCCGCAGGGCCAGATCGACGCGGTCAAGAACGCCATGCTCGGCGCCATCGGGGCGGCTTTGGCGGCGACGCCGATCAAGGGGCGGATCACGGTGTCGGGCTATGAAGGTTCCGAGCTGCTGGTCGCGCGCCTGCTGATCGAGAGCGGGGCCGAAGTGGACTACGTCGGCACGGCCTGTCCGCAGACGAAGTGGTCCGATCCGGATCGGGAGTGGCTGGAGGCCAGAGGGGTCTCGGTCAACTACCGTGCTTCGCTGGAGCAGGACCTGTCGGCGGTCGACGCGATCAAGCCGGACCTGGCCATCGGCACGACGCCGGTGGTGCAGCACGCCAAGGCGATGTCGATCCCGGCGCTGTACTTCACCAACCTGATCTCGGCGCGGCCCCTGATGGGACCGGCGGGCGCGGGGTCGCTGGCCCAGGTCATCAACGCGGCGATCGCCAACAAGGCGCGGTTCGACAAGATGAGCGCCTTCTTCGACGGCGTGGGTGACGGCGACACCAGCGGCATCTGGTCCGAGACACCGGTCGCCCGGCCCGAGTTCAAGGCGCGCTACGCCAAGCAGATGGCGGCCGCGGCCAAGGCCGAGGAGCACGTCGGGACATGACGCTGATCCTCGATCACGATCGGGCCGGGGGGTACTGGGGGGCGGTCTACGCCTTCACCGCCATCAAGGGCCTGCAGGTCATCATCGACGGGCCGGTCGGGTGCGAGAACCTGCCGGTGACCTCGGTGCTCCACTACACCGACGGCCTGCCGCCGCATGAGCTGCCCATCGTCGTGACGGGTCTGGGCGAGGAAGAGTTGGGGCGGCACGGCACCGAAGGGGCGATGAAGCGGGCGTGGAAGACGCTCGACAAGGATCTGCCCAGCGTCGTCGTCACCGGCTCGATCGCCGAGATGATCGGCGGGGGCGTGACGCCGGAAGGCACCAACATCCAGCGCTTCCTGCCGCGCACCATCGACGAGGATCAGTGGCAGTCGGCCGACCGGGCCCTGACCTGGCTGTGGACCCAGTTTGGGCCCAAGAAGATGCCGCGTCCTCGCGACCGAGCCGAGGGCGACAAGCCGCGGGTCAACCTGATCGGGCCGATGTACGGCGTGTTCAACATGCCCTCGGACGTCGCGGAAATCCGCAGGCTCTGCGAGGGCATCGGGGCGGAGGTCAACATGACCTTCCCGCTGGGCAGCCACCTGGCCGACGTGCGCAATCTGGCGGACGCCGAGGTCAACATCTGCATGTACCGCGAGTTCGGGCGTGGTCTCTGCGAGGCGCTGGAGAAGCCCTATCTGCAGGCGCCGATCGGGCTGGAATCGACGACGCTGTTCCTGCGCCGGCTGGGCGACCTGACGGGGCTGGACCCCGAGCCCTTCATCGCGCGCGAGAAGCACACGACGATCAAGCCGCTGTGGGACCTGTGGCGCTCGGTGACGCAGGATTTCTTCGGCACGGCCAGCTTCGCCATCGTGGCCAACGAGACCTATACGCGCGGCGTCAGGAAGTTCCTGGAGGACGACCTCGGCCTGCCGTGCCAGTTCGCCATCTCGCGCGTGGCGGGGACCAAGACCGACAACGCCGCCATCCGCGACCTGGTGCGGGACACCAAGCCGCTGGTGCTGTTCGGCAGCATCAATGAGCGCATCTATCTGGCCGAGGCCGGCGGTGGGGGCCACGGGCCGCAAGGGGTGTGGGTGCCGGCGTCCTTCCCGGGCGCGGCGATCCGTAGGCACACGGGCACGCCCTTCATGGGCTACGGGGGCTGCACCTTCCTGATCCAGGAGGTCTGCAACGCCCTGTTCGACGCCCTGTTCGCCATCCTGCCGCTGGCGTCCCAGCTGGACGCGGTGGAGGCCACGCCAGCCCGGCCCCACGCCGAGATCGTCTGGGAAGACGCCGCTTCGGACGAACTCGACAAGCTGGTCGCGGCTCAGCCCGTCATCGTTCGCATTTCGGCGGCCAAGCGCCTGAGGGACGCCGCCGAGCGCGCCGCCCGCCAGGCTGGAGAGGACCGGGTCACGCCCGCGCGCCTCGCCGCCGCCAACGCCATCGTCCTGAGCGGGAGGGCCGCATGAGGCGCGCCGTCTCCCTGGCTCGGACCCCCGTTCCAACGTCCGGTTCGCCGGGCGGCGGAAACAGCCACGGGACTTCCCCGTGGCTGGGAAGAGCTCCAACGAAAGGAGGAGATTATGTCTGACCACTCTGGTGGGTCCCTCACGGGTCTCACGCCGGAAGCGGCCAAAGAGTTCCACGGCCTGTTCATGACCAGCTTCATCGCGTTCACGCTTATCGCCGTGGTCGCGCATGGGCTCGTCTGGGCCTGGAAACCGTGGTTGGGGGCTTAAACCTCTCCACTTTACTTGTCGTCCAGCCATCTTGACTGGGCGACGCCAACAAAGCCGATCACCGGCTATGGAGGACTACAGTCATGTGGAGAATTTGGCTCCTTTTCGATCCCCGGAGGGCGCTCGTGGCGCTCGCCGTCTTCCTGTTCACCCTGGCTCTGCTGATCCACTTCATCCTGCTCAGCTCGCCTCGGTACAACTGGATCGACGGCGCAGAACGCGCAGCGGCTGCGGCTCCGGCCGCACCCTGACGGGTACCGCAGGCGCCCGATCGTTTGAGGAAGAACCGCTTCGCGGTTCTGCCGAAAGCGTGAATCGGGCGCCCACGATAGCTGTGACCCTGATTCACGGCTTCGGCGGAACCGCGCAGCGGTTCCTCCTCAGCCGATCAGGGTCATGCGGCGCGCGGGCGGGACCGGAGCGATCCGATCCCGTCCGTCGCGACCCCGATAATTTCGCCCAAGCCGCCAGGGAGCGGCGTGAAGGGCTGAGGAGACGGTCATGGCCTTGCTGAGTTTTGAGCGAAAATACCGCATCAGGGGCGGCACCCTGATCGGCGGTGACATGTTCGATTTCTGGGTGGGGCCGTTCTACGTCGGCTTCTTCGGCGTCACGACGGCGTTCTTCGCCTCGCTGGGGACCGCCCTGATCTTCTACGGCGCCGCGCTCGGCGACACGTGGAACCCGTGGCTGATCTCGATCAATCCGCCCGACATTTCCTACGGCCTGGCGCTGGCCCCGCTCCGGGAGGGCGGCATCTGGCAGCTGGTCACCATCTGCGCGATCGGAGCCTTCATCTCCTGGGCGCTGCGAGAGGTGGAGATCTGCCGAAAACTCGGCATCGGCCTGCACGTGCCCATCGCGTTTGGCGTGGCGATCTTCGCCTATATGACGCTGGTGGTGTTCCGGCCGCTGCTGCTCGGGGCCTGGGGCCACGGCTTCCCGTACGGGATATTCAGCCACCTCGATTGGGTGTCGAACGTCGGGTACCAGTACCTGAACTTCCACTACAATCCCGCCCACATGGTCGCGATCACCTTCTTCTTCACGACCACAATGGCGCTCGCCCTGCACGGGTCACTCGTGCTGGCGGCGGCCAATCCGGGACCGGGCAAGCCCGTGCGCCAGCCGGAGCACGAGGACACCTTCTTCCGCGACTTCATCGGCTATTCGGTGGGCACGCTCGGCATCCACCGGGTCGGCCTGTTCCTGGCGCTTCAGGCCGGGATCTGGAGCGCCATCTGCATGATCATCAGCGGCCCGGTCTGGACCGCAGGCTGGCCCGAATGGTGGGACGGCTGGCGCAACCTGCCGATCTGGCAATAGGAGGGCGAGCGACATGAACGCCTATCAGAACATCTTCACCCAGGTTCAGGTCCGCGGCCACGCCGAGGCCGGAGCTCCCACCACCGATCAGGACGCCTGGCGCGTCGGCACGCCGACCTTCAGCCACTGGATCGGCCGCATCGGCAACGCCCAGATCGGGCCGGTCCATCTGGGCTGGACCGGGGTCGTGTCGCTGCTGACCGGCTTCCTGGCCTTCGAGATCATCGGGCTGAACATGCTGGCCCAGGTCGACTGGAACCCGTTCCAGTTCATCCGCCAGCTGCTGTGGCTGGGACTCTATCCGCCGCCGCCCGAGCAGGGGCTGAACATCTTCCCGCCGCTCAACCAGGGCGGATGGTGGCTGATCGCCGGCTTCTTCCTGACGGTGTCGCTGATCAGCTGGTGCATCCGCAGCTACCAGCGGGCCAAGGCGCTGGGGCTCGGCACCCACACCACCTGGGCCTTCGCCTCGGCGATCTGGCTGTACCTGGTGCTGGGCTTCATCCGCCCGATCATGATGGGCAGCTGGTCGGAAGCCGTGCCGTTCGGGATCTTCCCGCACCTGGACTGGACCGGGGCGTTCTCGATCACCTACGGCAACCTGTTCTACAACCCGTTCCACGCCCTCTCGATCGCCTTCCTGTATGGCTCGACCCTGCTGTTCGCCATGCACGGGGCGACCATCCTGGCGACCAGTCGCTACGGCGCCGAGCGTGAGGTGGAGCAGATCACCGATCGCGGCACCGCGGCCGAACGCGGCGCGCTGTTCTGGCGCTGGACCATGGGCTTCAACGCCACGATGGAGTCCATCCACCGCTGGGCCTGGTGGTTCGCCGTCCTGACGACGCTCACCGGCGGCATCGGCATCCTGCTGACGGGCACGGTGGTCGATAACTGGTTCGACTGGGCCATCGCGCACGACTACGCGCGCTGATCCACGGATCAGGCGCCAGAGACGCCGGCCGGTTCCCGCCCCTGCTCGCGAACCGGCCGGCCAAAGGCCCCGCGCGTCCGCCGCGCGGGGCCTTTTCCTGTGTTCGGCGGGCGGAAGGAGGCCTCAGCCTCAGTCCTCGACGGCGTCAGGGTCGGGGAGGGGCGCCAGGGTCCAAGACAGGACCACGCCGCCGCCGGACGCCTTCGGGCCCTCGATCAGCAGGGCGTTGATTTCTTCCAGCTTGCGATTGATCTCGGCCAGGGTCGCGGCGTCGGGGCTGGCGCACAGCCGCCGGAGCGCCAGGTTCCGGCCGGGTCCTTCGGCCTCGGCCTGCGGCAGGTCCTGACCCCGGGCGAAGTCGCTGTCGATCTGGCGGCCCAGGGCCCGCACGAAGCCCTGTACCGCCGCGCCGTTGGCCGGGTCGCCTGGCCGGATGCGCAGGCGGATGGCGCGCGCCGGGGCAGCGTAGAGCTGTTCGCGCTTGCGGTTCGTCACCCGCGAGCCGGCCTCGACCACCAGACCGGCGGTCAGGAGCATTCGCAGGTGGTGGTACAGGGCCGAGGGCTTGGCCTCGAGACGGGCGGCGAGTTCCTTGACCGACAGGGGCCCGAAGGCCAGCAGGCGGTCGACGATGTCCTGGCGCCGGGCCGCGACTCCGACGGACAGCTGATCGATGTCCTCGATCCAGAGGGTCTGCGCCTCCAGCCTGCGAAGGCGCTGATCGACCAAGGGGCCGCTCCTGCCACGGAGCGCGCCGCGCCCCAGTCCGGACGCATTCAGTCCGATCGGACGCGGCGTTGTCAATGTGTCCGGTTTGCGTCAGGGGCGCGTCGTCTTTGAGGCGAACCGCCATGGTCTAGCCGGGCAGGTGGACGTAGCCGCGGCCCCGGACGATGCGCAGAAACTCCCGGCTGTCGAGCGGAGCCAGGCGGCGGCGCAGGCGCGACATGGCCGTGCGGAAGGCGGCCGGCTCCAGATGCATGTCAGGCACCTGCTCGGCGAGGCGTTCGGCGGTGATGACCTCGCCCGGATGGGCGAGGAAGACCTGCATCAGGCGGACCTGATGGCGGGCCAGTTCGACCCGGCCGCCGTTCGGGCCCATCGCGACCCGGGTTTCGGGATCGACGGACCACCCACCCCGAGGTGAGGGGCTGGCGGCGGGGCGACGGGTGCGCCTGAGGCGGGCCCGGACCTGTGCGGCCAGCAAGCGGTCGTCCACGGCGGCCGGCAGGACCTCGTCGGCTCCGACCTCCAGGGCGACGATCTGGCTCACGACGTCGTCGCTGGCGGAGAGCATCAGGATCGAGGGTCCGCCTTCCACTGCGCTGGTCCGGCAGAAGTCATAGGCAGCGGAACCGCAGGTCCGTTCATCAAGGATCACCAGGTCGACCGGCTGCTCGGTGATGAGCGCGACGGCGGCCTGGGGATCGTCCGCATCCAGAACCGAGACGCGATCATTGCCGAGCAGGTCGCCGACGCGGAACCTCGACGGAGCGGGCAAGCCGACCAGCAGGATCGTGGCCCGCTCGGGCAAAACGGTCGAGAAGCGATCGAAGGCCAAGACGTCCTCTCCTTGCAGCAGCAGGATGCATCCCTTCGGGTCTGTGTCGTCGAGTCACCTGATCTATTCAAATGAAATATAGTTCAACAGTGTCTGACAGACATTGCGCATCTGTAACGACCGGCTCGCGATGTGTCTGGATTGTAACTGCCAAGCCTGCGGAACCGGACGAACTATTACACAAAGTTCATGGTCTGAAGGGCGGCGTAGCCTCTTGGAGGGCCGCGTCTGTTTCCGACAACCTTCCGACATCAAGAAGACAGGATTATAAACCGGGTTTAATATTCGCCATCGGTTGAGAGTTTTCGATCGGTTGGATGCGACCGGTGATCGAACCTGTTCAAAAACGGTCGCCTATTTTGGTTTCAGCAGCGACGCCCTTTCGGCATCATTGAGTCGGAAGGAGGCCCTCGATCATGTCTGTGACGCTTGAAGCCGCATCGCTCCCCGCCGCGCTCCGCCGGCCGTCGGGCTGCGCCCCGGTCAGGCTGCGCGCGACGATCACCATCGACATCGAGGCCGACGACTTCCTGACCGCCGAACAGGTCAAGGCGACCGTGGCGGCCGAGTACGACAATCTTCGCCGCAGCTATCCCGGCGCCGAACTGGATTTCCGTCAGAGGAAGCCTCGCACCGCGCCGCGCGCAGGCTTGCCGGGTCTGGTCGTCGATCCCTACCTCGATGACTGAGGCGTCTGGGCGTCGCCGCAACACCCTGCTGGCCAGTCTGGTCCTGCTCCGTCGCCTGGCGCCGGACATCACGGTCTCGGAGATGCTGGCCTTCCTCTATGTGGCCGAGAACCCGGGCGTGAGGGTCAAGGAACTGGCCGAACTGATGGCTACGACGGGGGCGACGGCGTCGCGGGCGTCGCGGGCGCTGCTGTCGCCGGGTGACGCGGGCGTCCTGCCGCCGGGGCGGGGCTGGCTGCTGATGGCGTCCAACGGCCGCGAGGCGATCTCGCGTCACCTGTTCCTGACGGAGGCGGGGCTGGAACTGGCTGAGCGCATCGACGGGCTGATCGTTTCGGCCAGGCCCATTGGGGCGGCGCCGCGCGCGACCGTGGTCTCGCTGCGGACGGTCGGCGCCTCCTGAACCGGGCGTCACCGCTCGACGGCGAACTCCAGCGTCAGGTCGAAGCGAAGGCGTTCCAGCGCGAGCGTCGATTTGTGGCGCTGGACCAGGTCGTCGGCGATCAGCTGGCGCAGCATAAAGTCCCGATAGTGTTCAATGTCGCGGAACTGGCCGACAGCGATGAAGTCGGTGTCGCCGCTGACGGCCCAGACCATGGACAGCTCGGGCTGTTCCGCCAGCCGGCGTTCGAACGCGAGGCGCTCGCCGCCGCTGCGCTGGTCCAGCTTCAGCTCGATGATGACGGTCAGCGGCCGCGCGGTATGGCGGGGATCCACCAGCGCGACCTCGCCGGCGATCAGCCCGCTTTCACGGAGACGCTTCAGGCGGCGGTGGCAGGTGGCCGGGGTCAGGCCGACGGTGTCGCACAGCTCGGCCACGCCGACGCGGCTGTTGCGCTGCAGCTCCATGAGCAGGCGTCCGTCCAGGACATCGACGAGAACAGGCGGCATCCAGGACGACCCCAAAAAGGGCGCGACGTCGCTTCGCCGCGCTGCGCGCCCGACGGGCACACTGTTTCAAGAGCGACTCGAACGCGACAACCGTCAAGTCAAAGCCGCGAACCTAACAGCAAATTAATGGATTACAGACGCGTAATCATTGTCAAGTAGCTCCCGGACACGACAGTTGCATTCATGTAATATGTAATGATGTGGCTATTCCGTGACGAATATTGCCGATTATGAATACAGGACTGCAATGACGCTTGGCTGGCCAAGCAACCGTTCATAGGGTCCGGTCGGGAACAGGGTCGGATCCGCCGGCCTTGGAGGGCGTCGCCCGCGTGCGAACCGTCGGTTCGGCGAGGCGCGGACGTCCATCGCTTCAGGATCGAGATTTCAACGATGAGACACATCACGCGTTCGCGGCTTCTGGCGACGACGATCTTCGCAGGGGCCGTCGTGGCCGCGGCCGCCCCGGCCCACGCCCAGACCGCCGCGCCGCAGGAGGAGGAAGACGCCTCCCAACTGGAGGAAGTGGTGGTGACGGGTTCTCGCATCCGCCGCGATCCGACGACCTCGCCGACGCCGCTGCAGCAGGTCAGCCGTGAGGACGTGCTCAACTCGGGCCAAGCCAACGTCATCGACTATCTGGCGGACATCCCCGCACTGCAGAACTCCTTCGTGCCGGAAGACACGACGGGGACCAGCCTGGGGACCGGCGGGCTGAGCCTGGTGAATCTGCGGGGTCTGGGCAATGCGCGCACCCTGGTTCTGGTGGACGGCCGCCGTCATGCGGGCGCGGCCTATTTCGCCTCGAACGCGGTCGACATCGACACCATCCCCCGCCTGCTGATCGAGAACGTCGAACTGATCACCGGCGGCGCCTCGGCCGTCTATGGCGCCGACGCCGTCGCCGGCGTGGTCAACTTCATCCAGCGCACCGACATCGAAGGTTGGGAAGTCGACGCAGCCGTGGGCGAGATCAACTCCAACGGCGAGCTCAACAAGCGCCTGTCGGTCCTGTGGGGCGGTTCGGCCTTCGACGGTCGTCTGACCGGTTACGTTTCGGGCGAGTATGAGGAAAACGAGGCGGTGCTGGATCAGGACATTCGCGTCCTGGCCCGCAATCCGCTGATCTACCAGAACGACCTGGACCCCGGCTCGGCGCCGAATGATCAGGTCTTCGACATCCTGGCCGGCTATGGCTACCAGACGATCAACCGGCCGCGCGGCGGGGCGTTGACGCTGTCGCACAACGTCACGCCCAGCATCGCCAGCGATCCCGACATTCCGGCGGCGACCTGCACTACGGCGGGCATCAACGCCAACTGCTTCGTTTACGACCCGGGCTTCACCTTCGTGTTCGAGAACGGCGGCATCCGCGGCCTGGACTTCGGTACGTCGCGCATCCCGGCCGGCCTGAACCGCACCTCGACGCGCGGCAGCCGCGACGGCGTGTCCCTGACCGATCCGATCAACGCCTCGGACCGTCTGCCCGAACAGGAGGCCTGGCGCTTCCAGACGGGCGGGGAGTTCGAGCTGACCTCGAACATCACGGCCTTCGGCGAGTTCAAGTACATCGACGAGGTCAACCGATTCGCCAGCTCCACGCCGTTCATGAACGTGCTGGTGTCCAACATCGCGGCCGGCGGCCAGTCGAGCTTCCAGGGCGCGGTGAACAACATCCAGGTCGGCCTGGACAACGCCTATCTGCCGGCCGCGGCGCGTACGCTGATTCAGTCCAACACCCGGGGCGGCGTGGCCGATCAGCGGGCCGTGCTGCGGAACAACGTCACGGGCCTGGGCTTCCGCGAGCAGGAAAACACGCGAGAGACCTGGCGCGCCCTGGTCGGCGTCAAGGGCGACTTCGACAGCCTGTTCTTCCTCAGGGACGGCGACTGGGAAATCTCCTACAGCCGCTCGCGCGTGGCCGACGAGAACGACGAGCCCGGTTCGCTCGACACCGAGCGCTACATGTTCGCCGCCGACGCGGTGGTCGACACCCTGGGCCGCGTGAACGGCAATCCGGGAGAGATCGTCTGCCGGGTGCGCCTGAACGCCGCCAACGGCATCAATCAGCGCCTGGGCGCCGATGTGAACAACGGCGTAGCGGTTCCGCGGACCTATTCGCCGAGCGATCCGGCCATCAGCCAGTGCCGACCGTTCAACATCTTCGGCAATGACACCGTGCCACAGGAACAGCTGGGTTATCTGCTGTTCGAACAGTCGCGCGGCTTCACCATGGAGCAGGAGAACGCCCTCGCGTTCGTCTCCGGCGATCTGTGGGACTTCTGGGGCGCGGGCTCGATCGGCTTCGCGGCGGGGCTGGAGTACCGGTCCGACAGCTTCGGGGGCTACGCCTCGCCCGCCGACCGTCCGGACCGCGTGCTGCTGGCCAACGTCTATTCCGCCACGCCCGAGCAGTCCTATGACTCGACCGAGGCCTTCATCGAGCTGCAGATCCCGCTCATCCGGGACCTGCCGTTCGTCCAGTCGCTGGATGTGAGCGGGGCTTATCGTTACGCCGACTATTCGCTGTTCGGCGGGCAGGAGGTCTACAGCGGCCAGGCGTCGTGGCGGGTGAACCCCTCGCTGCTGTTCCGGGCCACGGCGGGCACCTCGATCCGCATCCCCAGCCTGAACGAGCTGTATCGCAGCCCGGCGCAGACGTTCGTGACCATCACCGACCCGTGCTCGCGTGACGTGATCGACAATACGGCCAACGCCACGACCCGGGCCAACCGCAACGCCAACTGCGCGGCCCTGGGGATTCCGACCAACTACTTCGACCCGACGCCTGGCGCGAACACGCCCGGCCTGAACGGACCGAATCCGCTGCTGACGCCGGAGGAGTCGGACAGTGTCACGGCCTCGATCGTGCTGACGCCCGAGAGCTGGCCCAACTTCGAGGTGGTGCTGGACTACTACGACATCGAGATCACCCAGGCGATCAACTCGGTGAACGTGGTGACTCTGCTGGCGCTGTGCGTCGACCAGGCGGCGCTGAACACGGCGGCGTGCGGTCAGATCACCCGCAACCCGACGACGTTCGACATCACCAGCTTCATCCAGGGCTTCTTCAACTACGCCAAGCAGACGGCGGAGGGCGTCGATTTCAGCGCCCGCTATCGTCAGGACCTGCAGGAGCTGACCGGCCGCGACTGGGGTGAACTGAACTTCTCGATCCGGGGCAGCTGGAACATCAGCCGCCGGTCCTACACCGACGCGCTGAACCCCAACTTCTTCTTCGATCTGAACGACACCCAGGGCTATCCGACGGTGCGCTACCTGACCCAGACCACCTGGTCGAAGGGGCCGCTGGGGATCACCTGGAGCATGGACTTCCAGCCGTCGATCGAGCTGCAGGACAAGGACATCTTGATCACCAACCCCGACAGCCGCCCCAGCTATCTGCTGGAAACCGGCGACTTTGTGCAGCACGACTTCACCGCGACCTGGGACGTCACGGACCGGATCCGTCTGCGGGGCGGCGTCGTGAACGCCTTCAACGAGGAGCCGTCGATCGGCGCCCTGGTCGGCATCGACCCGTTCGGCTTCTCAGCCGGCGGCACGGTCAATCAGTTCGACCTGTACGGCCGTCGCTTCTTCGTGGGCGTGAACGCCCGGTTCTGATCCCCACCCTGACCTGAGGGGAACAAGGCCCCGTCGGTTCGCCGGCGGGGCCTTTTGTTTGGCCAAATGCCGTGCTGCAAGACGGCCGCGTCACGATCGGTTATGTCTGCGCTCGAACGGCTTGGGGGCGAGACCGTGACAGGGCATCAGCAGAACTTCGCGCGCCGGATCGTGCCGTTGGCGACGGCTGCGCTGTTCGTCGTGGCGATCGCCATGATGCTGATCGCGCGGTTCCAGAACGTGAACCCCGTCGTCTTGCCGTTCCTGCAGCAGGCGGCTCACCCGACGCTCTATGCCCAGGACATGTACGTCAACGCCGCGATCGTGGCGCGATCGTCGCCGGTGTTTCCGCTGCTGGAGGCCCTGCGTTTCGACCTGACGGCGCCGATCGCCGTGGTCGCGGCCTATCTGACGGCCGCCGGCATCGCGGGCTGGGGCGTGTGGCGCATTCTGACCGGTCCGCTGGGTGTGGCGCGGCCGCTGACGGCGCTCATGCTGCTGTTCCTTGCCGTCTTCGCCGACTTCAAGCTGGTCGAGCTGAACAAGGCCGCCTGGATCTTCGAGCACAACTTCAGCCTGACCATGCTGGCGGCGGCGGGGAGGGTCTGGTTCCTCTATGCCTTGCTGGCGTGGCGACCGGTGCTGATGGCGGCGGTGCTGATCCCGATCAACCTGTTCGCCTTCAAGGTGGGGTGGCCGCTGGTGCTGATCGCCGGGGCGGTGCTGTTCTGGCGGCGGGACCGGTCGGCGTGGTCGTGGGCGCTTCTGGCGCTCGCCATGATCGCGCCGGTGTGGGCGGCCGTGACCCAATCGGCGCGGTTGCCGACCGAAGAGGCGAGGGCGGTGCTGGAGGTGCTGAAGGCGGCTTACACGAAGGAGGACGATCCCTTCGCCATCTCGTGGATGTCCAAGGCCCTGTTCGTCGCCGGACTCGGTTTCCTGTGGTTCAGGGGGCCATCCTACGGGTCAGCGGTCGCCCTGGGGTTGCGGGTCGGCGCCGGGGTGTCGGCGGCGATCTTCATGGGAGGCGGTCTCTACTTCGCTTTGTCAGACTTGCTGCCGCCGGTCCCGGCCATCGTGCTGCTGAGCCCGGCGCGGGCGCTGGAGACGGTGGGGCTTGCGACCTATCTGTTGGCGCTGGTCGAGGTCGTGCGGGCCCCGGCCCTGAAGACGACCGAGAAGGTTCCGCTGCTGCTGTCGCTGACGGTCTTGAAGGTGACGCCGGACCTGACCTGGGTCGTGTTGGCGACGCTGCTGGCGGTCGGGGCGGGACTGATCTGGCTGGCGCGCCGCTGGCTGGAGGCGCGATGGCCCCGCGTCGGGCGGCTGGCCGACGGCTTGAGCCCGACCGGCGTCATCGGCCTGGCTGCGCCGGTGATGGCCGCGGTTTTCCTGTTCAACCTCGCGGGGGTGCGAACAGTCCAGGCCTATGATCCAGGGCTCGGCTTTCGGGATGCGGCGATCGCGCCAAGCGCGGCCGACATGCTGCAGACGGTCCGGGCGGAGAGCGAGGATCGGCGCTTGATCTTCCTGGCATCCGGGAGCGAAGGCTGGAGGGCGGCACGGTGGAATGCGCTCGCGCGCAAGTCGGGCCTCGCGGGCGATCCCTACTACCTGCCGCGCCATGCGCTGATGGAGCGGCAGGCGCGTCTGAACGCCCTGATCCTGCGACTGGCCGAAGAGGTCGAGGCCGGGCGGGTGTCGCCTGGGACGACGGCGCAGCTGTCGGCGTGTCGTGCGAGGGTGCTCGCGCCGGAAGAGGCGCAGGCGGCGCTCGGCGGGTGGATCCTCGTCCGTCGCTACGGCGACTGGATCGAGTTGGCGCCGCCGCCGGCGACGCCGATCGATCCGGTGTGCGGCTGATTGGTCAGCCGTTGGCGGCGAAGCCCTTGCCGCCATTGGAGGGGCGGCGACGGCGGGGGCGGCGACGGATTTCGCCGACCTTCTCGGGCTGGCCCGTCGTCCGGGCGTCGGCCTGGGGCGCGCGGCTGCGAGCACGGTCGGCGGCCAGGGGGTCGAAGGGCGTGGTCGGGGCGATCGAGCGGTCGCCGCCGCCTTGGCCGCGATGACCCTTGCGCTGGCGGTGCGGCTGGCCGCCGTGGGGCGCCTTGACGCCTTCGCGACGCGGATTGCGGGGGCCGCGCGACTGTTGCTGATGATCGCCGCGCCCGTCGTCGGGCATGGAGGCCTTCTTGCCGACGCCCGCCGCCATGATCGAGGCGTCCAGACGGCCCAAGGAGGCGTCGTTGCGACGATCCACGGCCGGAATCTTCTGGCGCGTGACCTTCTCGATGTCGCGCAGCAGCTTCATCTCGTCGCCGGCGACGAAGCTGACGGCCGAGCCGTCCTTGCCGGCGCGCGCCGTGCGGCCGATGCGGTGGACGTAGGCTTCCGGCACGAAGGGCAGCTCGAAGTTGACGACGTGGGAGACGTTGTCGACGTCGATGCCGCGCGCGGCGATGTCGGTGGCGACCAGCACCCGCAGCTTGCCGGCCTTGAAGGCGGCCAGGGTGCGCTCACGCTGGGGCTGGGACTTGTTGCCGTGGATGGCGCCCGCCTGGACGCCGCCGGCCTCCAGGTAGGCCGCGACCTTGTCGGCGCCGTGCTTGGTCTTGGTGAAAACGAGGCAGCGGGAATAGTTGGGATCGGAGAACATCTCGGTCAGGAGCGCGCGTTTGCGACCCTGTTCAACCCAGATGACGGACTGGTTGATGCGCTCGACCGTGGTCGACTGGGGCGTGACCTGGACGCGGACGGGGTCCTTGAGCAGGTCCGAGGCCAGCTTGCCGATCTCGGTCGGCATGGTGGCCGAGAAGAACAGGTTCTGGCGACGGTGCGGCAGGCGGGCGACGACCTGGCGGATCGGCTTGACGAAGCCGAGGTCCAGCATCTGGTCCGCCTCGTCCAGCACGAAGATCTCGGTGGTCGAGAGGTCCAGCGTCTTCTGCTGCATGTGATCCAGCAGACGGCCGGGCGTGGCGACCAGGACGTCGAGGCCCTGCTGCAGGGCGCGTTCCTGAGGCCCGTAGCTGACGCCGCCGAAGACGACGGCGACGCGGAAGCCGAGATGGCGGCCATAGGCCTTGAAGCTGTCCGCGATCTGGGTGGCCAGCTCGCGCGTCGGCGACAGGATCAGGGCGCGGGTGGTGCGGGGAAGCGGCGGGGTGCGGTTCTCGGCCAGACGATGCAGGATCGGCAGGGCGAAGGCCGCGGTCTTGCCGGTGCCGGTCTGGGCGATGCCCAGCAGATCCTTGCCGGTCATGACCGAGGGAATGGCCTGGGCCTGGATCGGGGTGGGGGTGACGTAGCCCTCGGTGGCGAGGGCGGTCAGCAGGGCCTTGTTCAGGCCGAAGGATTCGAAGGTGGCGCTCATGGAGCGGTCTGTCTTTCGCATGCGACGGCGCGCATCGGCCGGGCGGGAAACGCCAAGGGACCGCGCGCCGTCCGTCCCCTGCCGGTTCGACAAGGGCTTGAACGGGCGCCGCCCCGCGTGTCCGGGCAGCGAATGAAGCTCGAGGAGCCTGCGTCTTCTACAGAGCGGTCTTCGTCTTGGGTGAAGACCCACACGCGCTGGAGACGCCGGAGGCCGCAAGGGTGCGACGGACGGGCACATGGGCCTCGAACACGGTGAAGTCAAGGCGAAGCGCCGTTTCAAGTCCCCGGCTGGACGTAGGGAATGCGCGCGAACAGGCGGCGCTCGTCGCCTCGAGGGTCGTCCTCCATGCGGGGCGGGACGTCCATGATCATGGTCTGGCGGCGGGTCAGGTCGTAGGGTGCCCAGGTTGGCAGGCCGGGGTGGTTGGGGTCGCCGGTGCGGGCGAAGGCGACGAAGGCGCCGGACAGGATGTCGGCCATCGGTTGCGCCTGCGGACCCTGGGCGCGGCTGCCGGGGGCGGTGACGGTGTCGAGCGCCAGCGGGATGTCGTCGGTATGCATGGCGCCGCGCCGGCCGTCGTCGATGGGGCTGGTCCAGTTCAGCTGGTAGACGAAGGCAGGCGTTCCGGCGGCGGCCCGGGCTTCGGCCTCGATGATGGCGCCGCGCCACGAGCGAGCGGCGGTGGTCGCGGCGAAGAAGACCTGGCTGGGGGTCCAGTCGGGGTGCATCCGGCGATAGGCGGCGATGACGCCCTCGGGCGCGATGTCGATGCGCATGTTGGCCAGCGTCATGCGGCCGGGCAGGTCATCCCAGGTCAGGGCGTAGTTCGCTGGATCGCCGCCGAGGAACGCGCGGGTCTCGTCACGGGTGTTACCGATGATCATGGGAATGGCGGCCGACTGGACGGGCGCGTCCGAGTAGAAGGGGTGCCGCGTCAGAGTGCGATCGTCGAGCACCGGTCCAAAGTAGAGCACGCCGTAGCCGAGGACGGGATCGGTGATCTCTGCGGCGCGGAGCAGGCGGTCGACGGGCAGGGTCGCGACCTCGGCGGCGCGGGCGGGCGGCAGGTCCAGGGCGTCAAGCCAGGCGGCTGCGCGGCGGGTGGCGTTCATCGGGCCAGAGGCCGTGACCTGCTGGCCGCTCATGGTCGCGACGCGGTGGAACAGGCTGGCGGCGGAAGGCGTGGCCATGAGCGTGGCGATCTTGGCCCCGCCGCCGGACTGGCCGAAGACCATGACGCGGGACGGGTCGCCGCCGAAGCGCGCGATGTTGTCGCGCACCCATTGGAGCGCCAGGATCAGGTCGAGCTGGCCCGCATTGCCGCTGTCGGCGAACTGCGGACCCGAGAGGCGGGCGAGGTAGGCGTAGCCGAACAGGTTCAGGCGGTGGTTCAGAGTGACGACCACCACGTCGTTGCGGGCCGCGAGCCGGATCCCATCATAGAGCGGGCTGGAGCCTGAGCCCGTCGAGTAGCCTCCGCCGTGGATGTAGACCATGACCGGCCGCCGCTCGGCGTCGAGGCTTGGCGTCCAGACATTAAGGAACAGGCAGTCCTCGCTCTGGTTCGGCTCAGAGCCGCCTTGCGGGCTGGCCGGGCCGTAGGCGAAGGCGTCGGCAGGCTCGGTCCAGGGTCGAGGCGGGGAGGGCGGCTGAATGCGGCGCGGGGCAGTGTCCGCCCCGTAGCGGACGCCCTTGAAGACGGTGACGGAGCCGTCGCGATAGCCGCGCACCGGGCCGTTCGTCGTCGGGGCGGTCGGATGATCGGGCTGTCGCTGGCGGGCGAAGGCGCCCAGCGACGGGAGCAGAAGGCCCGCCATGACTGTCCGGCGCTGAAGCCTCATCCTGTTCTCCATGCACCCCGACGCGGTTCAGGGTAGGCGGCGCGACCGGACCTGTCACCGGTGTCAGGCGCTCTCCGGCTTGCACCGCGTCGCGCAGCCCGCTCTAGTGCGATCACGCATTGTTACGAGCCGCCTCCCCGGTCCGGCTCGACGGAGACCCGCATGACCCATATCGACCGCGCCGGCCTGTCGGTCGCCGAGGAACTGGCGACCTTCATCGAGGCGGAGGTGCTTCCCGGTCTGGGCATCGAGGCGGACGGCTTCTGGGCGGGGGTGGCCGACATCTTCGCGCGGTTTACACCGGAGAATCGCGCTCTGCTGGCGCGGCGGGACGACCTGCAGGCGCGGATCGACGATTGGCACGCGGTGCGCAAGGGGCAGCCGCATGATGCGGCGGCGACCGAGCGCTTCCTGCGCGACATCGGCTACCTCGCGCCCGAGCCGGCGCCGTTCCAGGTCGGGACCGAGCGGGTGGACGACGAGCTGGCTAGGTTGGCGGGGCCGCAGCTGGTGGTGCCGATCCTGAACGCACGGTTCCTGCTGAACGCGGCGAATGCGCGGTGGGGCAGTCTGTACGACGCGCTCTATGGCACCGATGCCCTGGGCGACCTGCCGACACCGGGGGGATACGACGCGGAGCGGGGGGCGCGGGTGGTGGCGCGGGCCAAGGCGTTCCTGGACGAGGCCGTGCCGCTGGAAACCGTGTCGTGGGCCGATGTGGACGAGAGTTTCGCCCACGCCATCGCCCTGAAGCATCAGGACCAGTTCGTCGGCCGATCCGAGAAGGGCGTGCTGTATCGCCACAACGGCCTACACATCGAGGTGGTGTTCGACCGGGACCATCCCGTCGGCGCGAGCGATCCCGCAGGGATCGCCGACGTGATCCTCGAGTCAGCGCTGTCGACCATCTGCGACCTGGAGGACTCCGTCGCTGCGGTGGATGCGGCGGACAAGACCGCCGCCTATCGGAACTGGCTGGGCCTCATGAAGGGCGACCTGAGCGCCAGCTTCCAGAAGGGCGGACGGACGCTGGAAAGGACGCTGGAGGCCGACAAGTCCTACACCGCCGAAGATGGTTCCACGCGAACGTTGAAGGGCCGGTCGCTGCTGTTCGTGCGGAACGTCGGCCACCTGATGACCAATCCGGCGATCCGGCTGCCGGATGGCTCGGAGGCGTTCGAGGGCATCCTCGATGCGATCGTGACCTCGCTCATCGGGCTCTATGACCTGAAGGGGCTGGGCCGGTTCCGGAACTCCACAGCGGGATCGATCTACATCGTCAAGCCGAAGATGCATGGGCCGGACGAGGCGGCCTTCACCAATGCCCTTTTCGACGCAGTGGAGGATCTGCTGGGACTGGAGCGGCACACGATCAAGGTCGGGGTGATGGACGAGGAGCGCCGGACCTCGGCGAATCTGGCGGCCTGCATTCACGCGGTGAAGGACCGGATCGTCTTTATCAACACGGGCTTCCTGGATCGCACGGGCGACGAGATTCACACGGCCATGCGGGCCGGGCCGGTGGTGCGCAAGGCCGACATCAAGAGCTCGAAATGGATCGCGGCCTATGAGGCAAGGAACGTCGCGATCGGCCTGGCCTGCGGCCTGTCAGGGCGGGCACAGATCGGCAAGGGCATGTGGGCCGCGCCGGATCGCATGGCCGACATGCTGGAACAGAAGATCAGCCACCCGAGAACGGGGGCGAACACCGCCTGGACGCCCAGTCCGACGGCGGCGACGCTGCACGCGCTGCACTATCACGCGGTCGATGTATTCGCCGTCCAGAAGGAGGTGGCCCAGCGGCCGACGCCTGGCCTGGACGACCTGCTGACGCCGCCTCTGGCGCAGGGGGCGAACTGGTCCGAGCAGGAGGTGGCCGACGAACTCGACAACAACGCCCAGGGCATCCTGGGCTACGTCGTCCGCTGGATCGACCAGGGCGTGGGGTGCTCCAAGGTGCCGGATATCCACGACGTGGGCCTGATGGAGGACCGGGCGACATTGCGGATTTCGTCCCAGCACATCGCCAACTGGCTGCTGCATGGGGTGTGCACGGCCGAGCAGGTCGAGGCGGCCTTCCTTCGCATGGCGGCCACGGTGGATGCCCAGAATGCGGGCGATCCGCTGTATCGGCCGATGGCGACCGATCCGGAGGCGTCGCTGGCCTATCAGGCGGCGCGGGCGCTGGTGTTCGAGGGCGTCGACCAGCCGAACGGCTACACCGAGCCGCTACTGCACGCGTTCCGGCTCCGGGCGAAAGGCGCCTGAGGCCTTGTCCTCGCCGCTATCCGGCTGGAAGGTCTGATCGGAGGATGTCATGCCCCATGCCCCGATCCGCACCGCCGCCGCGCTCGCCGGAGCCCTTCTAGTGACCGCCTGCACCCCGCCGCCGGCCGGCGCCGAGCCGCAGGGCCGCACGCTGCCCGTGGATCAGGTGGCGGGGTTCTGGGCCTTGTCAGAGAGCAACGGCGGGGTTCGGTGCCAGCTGTCGCTGTCCAATCTGATCATCGAGGGTGTGCGGCCCGTGCTGGCGGAGCGGTGCGCCGTGCCGACGCTGGCTGCTGCGAAATCGTGGCGGGCCACGGCAGGCGGATTCGAGGTGCTGAGCGTCGAGGGCGCGGTCCTGATGGCGTTCCGGCGGACCGGCGAGGACGCCTTCGAGGAGGTCGGTCAACGCTATCGCCTGACCCGCGCGCCGATATCCTGACGCATATGTAACTTGTCGGGCGCGTTCCGACGTGACAAGTCTCCTTGACCAAGCAGGGGACTCTGAAATGCTGTCGGTGAAGAATCTGGTCCACGTGTACGGCAACGGCACGAGGGCGCTCGATGATGTGACGCTGAATGTTCCGACGGGGATGTTCGGCCTGCTGGGGCCGAACGGGGCGGGCAAGTCGACGCTGATGCGGTCGATCGCGACGTTGCAGACGCCGACCTCGGGCTCCATCGACTTCGACGGCATCGACGCCATCGCCGAGCCGGACAAGCTGCGGCGCACACTGGGTTATCTGCCGCAGGATTTCGGCGTCTATCCGCGCGTCTCGGCCTACGACATGCTGGATCACATGGCGGTGCTGAAGGGCATCGCGGGCGGCAAGGAGCGGAAGGAAACCGTCGAGACCCTGCTGAACCAGACCAACCTCTGGTCGGTTCGCAAGAAGGCGCTGGCGGGGTTCTCGGGCGGCATGCGCCAGAGGTTCGGCATCGCCCAGGCCCTGATCGGCAATCCCAAGCTGATCATCGTCGACGAGCCGACGGCGGGTCTGGACCCGGAGGAACGCAACCGCTTCCTGAACCTGCTGGCCGAGATCGCGGACAACGTCGTCATCATCCTGTCGACCCACATCGTCGAAGACGTGGCCGACCTGTGCCCAAGGATGGCGGTTCTGGCCGGCGGCAAGATCCAGCTGGAGGGCGCGCCCGCCGAGCTGATGGAGCGGCTGAACGGCCGGGTCTGGAAGAAGACCATCGACAAGGAAGCGCTGGAAGAACACCGCGCCAAGCACGAGGTCATCTCGACGCGCCTGTTCGCGGGCAAGACCGTGATCCACGTCCTGTCGGACCGCCGGCCCGGCGAGGGCTTCGAGCCCGTCCCCGGCGGACTGGAGGACGTCTATTTCTCGACCCTGTCGGCGTCCCGGAAAGCGGCGGCCTGAGCCATGTTCGGGAAGATCGCCGCCTTCGAATTCCGCTACCAGCTGCGCCAGCCGGCGTTCTGGGTCATCGGCATCCTGTTCGCCCTGATGAGCTTCGGGCTGGTCGCCGCGTCCGACAACATCTCGATCGGGGGCGGGGGCAATGTGAACGTCAACGCGCCCTATGCCCTGGCGCAGGCCAACACCGTCTTCGCCATCCTGTTCATGCTGGCGACCACCGCCATCGTGGCCAACGTCGTGGCGAGGGACGCGACGACCGGCTTCGGGCCGATGATCCAGGCGAGCCAGGCGACCAAGTTCGACTATCTGTACGGCCGTTTCGTCGGTGCGTTCGCGGCCGTCGCCCTGTGCTTCCTGAGCGTCACGATCGGCACCATCGTCGGCACCTTCATGCCGTGGGTCGATCAGGAGACGATCGGCGCCTTCCGGCCGGGCGACTACGCCTGGTCCTATTTCGTCATGGGCCTGCCGGGGGTTTTCCTGACCTCGGCGCTGTTCTTCGCGCTGGCGACCGTCACGCGGTCGATGATGGCGACCTATGTCGGCGTGGTCGCGGTCTTCATCCTCTACATCAGCCTGACCTCGGCGCTGTCGCGGCCGGAGTTCGAAGACGCGCTGGCGTGGCTCGAGCCGTTCGGGGCCTCGGCCTACGGGTTGGTGACGCGCTACTGGACGCCGGTTGAGCGCAACACCCTGAACCCGGCGCTGGAGGGGGTTTTCCTCTACAACCGCCTGATCTGGACGGGCGTGGGCGTCTTCTGTCTGGCGGCGGCCTACTTCCTCTACCGACCCGCCGCGCGCGGGGCGAAGGCGTCCAAGCAGGACAAGCTGCGCAAGCTCGCCGAAAAGGCGCCCGCCGCGCCGGCGCCGACGGGGGCCCTTCCGGCGCCGAGCTACGGCTTCGCCTCGGGCTGGGCTCAGCTGAGCCGCCGTACCGGCTTCGAGATGGGGCTGATCTTCAAGAGCCCCGCCTTCCTGGTGCTTCTGGTGCTCGGCGCCTTCCAGGGCGTGGGCAGCCTGCTGTTCGCGGGCGAGGTCTATGGCGCGCCCGTGTTCCTGGTCACCCGTCTGGTCGTCGAGCTGCTGCAGGGCGCCTTCGGCCTCGTGGCCATCATCGTGGCCATCTACTACGCGGGCGAGCTGGTCTGGCGCGATCGCGAGCGCAAGACGCACGAAATCATCGACGCCACCCCGACCCCGGACTGGACCTTCCTGGTTCCCAAGACGCTGGCGCTCGTGCTGGTGCTGGGCTCGATCCTGGTCGTCGGCATCCTGACCGGCGTCGCCGTCCAGACCTACAAGGGCGGGGTCGACTACGAGCTCGACAAGTACCTCTTGTGGCTGCTGCTGCCGGGCACCCTGAACTTCGCCTTCATCGCGGTGCTGGCGATGTTCATCCAGGCCTTGTCACCCAACAAATTCGTCGGCTGGGCCATCATGGTGGTCTACCTGGTCTCGACCATTGTGCTGTCGAACCTGGGCTTCGAGCACGTGCTGTACCGGTACGGCGGCGGCATCGGCGTGCCCCTGTCTGACATGAACGGGCAGGGCGATTTCCGCGGCTTCTCCAACTGGACCGACGCCTACTGGACCGCCTTCGCCGTCATCCTGCTGGTCGTCGCCTACGCCCTGTGGCGGCGGGGGACTGAGACCCGGCTGTTGCCGCGCCTGCGTCGCATGCCGCGCCGTCTGGCCGGGCCGGCGGGCGCGATCATGGCCGTCGCCGCCGTCGCCTTCGTCGGGTTGGGCGGCTTCATCTTCTACAACACCAACGTCCTGAACGAGTACGTGACCTCGGATCAGGAGGAGAAGCGTCAGGCCGACTACGAAAAGGCGCTGCTTCAGTTCGAGGACACCCCGCAGCCGTCCACGGTCAGCGTGACCTACGTCATGGACCTGGACCCCCACGCGCCGCGTCTGGTCACCGAGGGGACCTATGTGGTCGAGAACCGGACGGGGGCGCCTCTGACCGAGATGCACCTGCGCTGGGTGCCTGATCTTCGGGTCACCCGGATGGAGGTCGAGGGCGCGACGGTGGCGCGCGAGTGGGACGAGTTCGACTATCGCATCTACCGCTTCGCCACGCCGATGGCGGCGGGCGAGCGCCGGACGGTGCGGTTCGAGACCGTGTTCGAGCAGCGCGGCTTCAAGCATCGCGGCAACACCACGCGACTTGTCGACAACGGCACCTTCGTCTCCAACACCGAGTTCGCGCCGATCATCGGCATGAGCCGACAGGGGCTGCTGACCGACCGGACCACGCGCCGGAAGTACGGCCTCCCAGCCGAGCTGCGTCAGGCGCGGCTGGAGGACACCTCGGCCCAGGCGCGCAACTACATCGAGGCGGACTGGGTGACGTCGGACATCACCGTCACGACGGTTGCCGACCAGACGCCGATCGCGCCGGGCTACAAGGTCTCGGACGTGACGCGGGACGGGCGGCGCACGGCGCGGTTCGTGACGGAGGCGCCGATCCTGAACTTCCTGTCGGTGCAATCGGCCCGCTACGAGGTCGCGCGTCAGGTTCACGACGGCATCGAGCTGGCCGTTTATCACCACCCCGGCCACGAGCGGAACATCGACCGGATGTTCCAGTCGCTGAAGACCGGGCTGGACTACTTCCAGGCCAACTTCAGCCCGTATCAGTTCCGGCAGGTGCGGATCATCGAGTTCCCGGCCTACGCCAGTTTCGCCCAGGCGTTCGCCAATACGATCCCGTATTCCGAGGGGCTCGGCTTCATCGCCGACTTCCGCGATCCGGAGAAGATCGACTACGTCACCTACATCACCGCCCACGAGCTGGGGCACCAGTGGTGGGCGCATCAGGTCGTCAGCGCGGACTCGCAAGGGTCCACGACCCTGACCGAGACGCTGGCGCAGTACTCGGCCCTGATGGTGATGAAGGAGACCTATGGCGCGGACCAGATCCGCCGGTTCCTGAAGTTCGAGCTGGACAACTATCTGCGGTCGCGCGGCACCGAGCGGCTGGAGGAGTTGCCGCTCTATCGCGTCGAGAACCAGGGCTACATCCACTACCAGAAGGGTGGATCGGTCATGTATTTGCTGGCCGACCAGATCGGCGAGGATCGGGTCAATGCGGCGCTGCGGACCCTCTTGCAGAGGTTCGCCTTCCGGGGCGCGCCTTATCCGCGCTCGCTGGACCTGGTGGCGGCGCTGCGGGCCCAGGCCCCCGCGGACAAGCAGGCTCTGATCACCGACCTGTTCGAGCGGATCACCCTGTATGACGTGAAGGTCAATGAGACCACGGCGACGCGGCGCTCGGACGGTCGCTGGGACGTGACGGTCACGGTCGAGGCCCGCAAGCTCTACGCCAACGGCCAGGGCGAGGAGACCGAGGCGCCGCTGAACGAGACCTTCGACATCGGCCTTTTCGCCGCCGAGCCGGGGGACCGGGCCTTCGACGCCCGCGACGTCTTGCTGTTCGAGCGGCGGCCGCTGCGGACGGGGGTGCAGACCTTCCGCTTCACCACCGCGCAGAAGCCCGAATTCGCGGGCGTCGATCCCTACAACAAGTGGATCGACCGGAACTCCAACGACAACGTGCGAGAGGTGGAGTGATGTTTGATCCCTCTCCCAGAGGGAGAGGGCTTGAGCGCCCGAGAGCCCGTCAGGGCGATCGGCCTTGCGCGAAAGGGTGAGGGGTTGGGGTTTCGGCCGGTGAGAGGGAAACCCCTCACCCTTTCGGCTTGGCGCATCGCTGCGCTCTGCGAGCCTCAAGCCCTCTCCCTATGGGAGAGGGAAGGGCCTAGTGAATGGTTTCGCCGTGCTGGGAGTAGTCCAGCCCTTCGATCTCGCCCTCGCGGTCGACCCGCAGGCCGGTGGTGAAGCGGCAGATTAGCAGGACGATCCAGGTGCCGACCGCGCTCCATGCGATGACGGCGAGGAGACCAAGGATCTGCTTCACCACATCGGCGCCCGCGGACAGGGCATTGATCGAGGCGGTGGCGAGCAGGCCGGTCAGAACCGCGCCGACGATCCCGCCCACCCCGTGGATGCCGAAGGCGTCCAGGCTGTCGTCGTACTTCAAGGCGCGCTTCAGCCAGACCGACCCGGCATAGCAGGCGGGGCCGCCGATCAGGCCGATCAGGAAGGCGCCCTTCGGGTCGACGAAGCCCGCCGCCGGCGTCACCGCCACCAGGCCGCCGACGAGACCGGAAAGGAGGCCCAGCAGGGTCGGTCGCTTTTGGTCGATCCACTCCACCACCATCCAGCCGAAGGCGGCGGCCGCCGGGGCCAGGATGGTGTTCAGCGCCGCCACCGCTGCGATGCCGTCCGCCGCCCAGGCTGAACCCGCGTTGAAGCCCAGCCAGCCGACGAACAGCAGCCCCGTGCCGATGGCGGCGTAGGCCAGGTTGGCCGGCGCCATGTTGTCCCGCCCGAACCCGTGGCGGGGGCCGAGCACGAGCGCGCAGACCAACCCAGCAACGCCCGCGTTGACGTGCACCACCGCCCCGCCCGCGAAGTCCAGCACGCCCCAGCCGCCCAGCCAGCCGCCGCCCCAGACCTGATGACAGATCGGCGCATAGACGATCAGATGCCACAGGGCGAAGAATAGGACGCTGGCCGAGAACTTCATCCGCTCGGCGAAGGCGCCGGCGATGATGGCGGGCGTTATGATGGCGAAGGTCAACTGGAACGCGATCCAGAGGTATTCCGGGAGGCCCGGCGCCAGGCTGTGCGCGGTCTCGATGGTCACGCCGTTCAGGAACAGGGCCTGCAGGCCGCCGATGAAGCCGTTGGTCGGTTCGCCCGAGACGCCGAAGGACAGGCTGTAGCCGACGACGAACCACAGCACCGTCACGACCATGAAGGACGCCGCCGAATGGGCGATGGTCGAGATGATGTTCTTCTTGCGGACCATGCCGCCGTAGAACAGCGCCAGCCCGGGCAGGGTCATCATCAGTACCAGCGCCGTCGAGACCAGGGTCCACCCTGTCGCCGCCGCATCGATGGCCAGCGGCGCCTGATGCGCGAGGAGGGCGGGCGTCGTCATCGGCGGGGAGGCCTTGAGATGATCTATGCGGGTGGACGGATCATGCGGGGACGGCTTCTCCCTGGTCAAGCTTGCGCTCGGCCTCGGCGACCGGGGTCGGCACGATGCGGACGAACCGTTTCAGGTTGTCGCCCCAGGCCCCCAGAAGCCGCCGCGCCAGGGGCGATCCCGTCGCCGCCAGATGGGCCTCGATCAGGGCCTTCAGCCGTCCCGCCGCGGCCTCGGTGACCGGCGCGAAGGAGGCCAGATCGCCGTTCAGCGCCAGTCCGGTTCGGCCCGCCTCGTCCAGCACGAACAGTTCGCCGCCCGACATGCCCGCCGCCAGGTTCCAGCCGACGGGACCCAGGATCGCGACCCGGCCGCCAGTCATGTATTCGCAGGCATGGGCGCCGGCGCCCTCGACCACGGCCTCGGCGCCCGAGTTGCGGACGGCGAACCGCTCGCCCGCGCTGCCCGCCACGAAAAGCCGGCCGGAGGTGGCGCCGTAGAGAGTCGTGTTGCCGATGGCGGGCTGGTGCTCGCGCCATTCGATGGGCTTGACCACGATGTCGGCGCCGGACAGCCCCTTGCCGACATAGTCGTTGGCCTCGCCGGTCAGCTCCAGCTTCAGACCTTTCGCGCCGAACGCGCCGAACGACTGACCGGCCGAACCGGCCAGCTTCAGGGTCAGCACCCCGGTCGGACCCGTCGGCCCCCAGCGGCGCACGATGGCTGAGCTGATCCCGGCTCCAATGGTCCGCATGACGTTGGAGATCGGATAGCTGAGCTCCGAGGTCTGGCCCCGGTCGAGGAAGGCCCAGGCGTCATTGAGGATGCGGGCGTCCAGCGTCGGGGGGACCTCGGCGCGGCCCTTCTCGGCCCAGGCCTTCTTCTCGGCCGCCTCGACGCGGACGAGCAGGGGATTGAGGTCGAGGTCGTCCAGATGCGACCCGCCGCGCCGGACCTGGCGCAGCAGGTCGGTGCGGCCGACGATCTCGTCCAGGGTGCGCGCGCCGAGCGAGGCCAGGATCTCGCGCACCTCCTCGGCGATGAAGCTGAACAGATTGACGACCTTGTCGGCCGTGCCGGTGAACTTCTCGCGCAGACGCGGGTCCTGCGAGCAGACGCCGACCGGACAGGTGTTGGAGTGGCACTGGCGCACCATCAAACAGCCCATGGCGATCAGCGACGCCGTGCCGATGTTGAACTCCTCGGCGCCCAGGATGGCGGCGACGACGATGTCTCGGCCGGTCCGCATGCCGCCATCGGCGCGGACGACGACGTGGCTGCGAAGGTTGTTCAGGCTCAGCACCTGGTGGGTCTCGGCCAGGCCGATCTCCCACGGCAGGCCCGCGTGCTTGATCGAGGACTGGGGCGAGGCGCCCGTGCCGCCGTTGTGGCCCGCGATCAGGATGCAGTCCGCCTTGGCCTTGGCGACGCCCGAGGCGATGGCCCCGATGCCGGACGCGCTGACCAGCTTCACCGTCACCCGGGCGTCCGGGTTGATCGACTTCAGGTCGTAGATGAGCTGGGCCAGGTCTTCGATCGAATAGATGTCGTGGTGCGGCGGCGGGCTGATCAGGGTCGTCCCGGGCGTCGAATGCCGCATCCGGGCGATGAACTCGGTGACCTTGAAGCCGGGCAGCTGGCCGCCCTCGCCGGGTTTCGCTCCTTGAGCGATCTTGATCTCGATCTCGCGGCACTGGTTCAGATACTCGGCCGTGACGCCGAAGCGGCCGGAGGCGATCTGCTTGACTGCCGAGTTCATGTTGTCGCCGTCCGGCCGCGTGGCATAGCGCTCCGGGTCCTCGCCGCCTTCGCCCGAGACGCTGCGTGCGCCGATGCGGTTCATGGCGACGTTGAGCACGCCATGGGCCTCGGGGCTGAGCGCGCCCAGGCTCATGCCCGGCGTCAGGAAGCGGCGGCGGATGTCCGAGACGCTCTCGACCTCATGGATCGGGACGGGCGTCAGGCCTTCCTTCCAGTCCAGCAGGTCGCGGGGGGCCAGGTCGGGCTGTTCGCGCACGGCCCCGGAGTACTGCTTGAACCGGCGATAGTCGCCGCGATTGCAGGCGTCCTGCAGCAGGTGGATGGTGCGGGCGTCGTTGGCGTGGGCCTCGCCGCCGGCGCGGATGCGGAAGAAGCCGCCCATGGCCGGGGTGGGCGTCGCCTCGGTCCAGGCCAGGGCATGACGGGTCATGGCCGCCTTCTCCAGACCCGCCAGGCCGATGCCGGAGATGCGCGACGGAGCGCCGGGGAAGAACTCGGCCGTGACGGCGCGGGACAGGCCCAAGACCTCGAACTCACAGCCGCCGCGGTAGGCGGAGATGACGCTGATGCCCTTGCGGGCCAAGGTCTTCATCAGCCCGGCCTCGATGCCGGCCTTGTAGTTCAGGCAGGCGTCGCGGAGCGACAGCCCCGGATAGGCCCCGCGATCCAGCCGCTCCTGGAACATCTCCTGCGCCAGCCAGGCGTTCACGGCGGTGGCGCCCACACCGACCAGAACGGCGAACCCGTGGGGGTCCAGAACCTCGGCCGAACGCACGACGATGGAGACGAAGCTGCGCAGTCCGGTGTCGGTCAGCCGCTTGTGCACGGCGGCCGTCGCCAGAATCATCGGGATGGACAGGCGGCTCTCGGACGCCCGCTCATCGGTCAGCACGACCAGCCCCGATCCGCCTTCGACGGCGGCCTGGGCCTCCGCCTGAATGCGATCGAGCGCCGCGCGCAAGCCCGCGCCTGGCCGGTCGCCCGGACCCGGCAGCGGATAGGAGCAGTCGATCACCACGGTAGAGCCCGCGCCGACCACGTCCAGCATCCGCTCGTACATGCCGGTGGTCAGGACGGGGCTGTCCAGTACGAAGACGTTCGTCTGGGCCTCTTCCTCGGCGAGGATGTTGCCCAGGTTCTTGAACCGGGTCTTCAGGCTCATCGCCCCGGCTTCGCGCAGGGGGTCGATGGGCGGGTTGGTGACCTGCGAGAAGTTCTGGCGGAAGTAGTGGGCCAGCGGCCGCGGCAGGGCCGACAGCACCGCGGGCGGGGCGTCGTCGCCCATGGAGCCCACCGCCTCCTTCCCATCCTTGATGAGGGGATCCAGCAGAAGGTCGAGGTCTTCGCGGCTGTATCCTGCTGCGATCTGGCGGCGCGTCAGCGCCTCGCCGGTGGCGGCGCGGGGCTCGGGTCCGGGGCCGATCAGGGGCTCCAGATCGACCATGTTCTCCAGCCACTCCGTGTACGGATGGTCGGCGGCCAGGGCGTCTATCGCCTGGGTCTCGTCCAGCACGACGCCGGTCTTCAGATCGGCCACGATCATGCGGCCCGGCCCGATGGGCAGGCGGCGCTTGATGCGGCTCTCGGGCAGGCCCGCCAGCCCGGCCTCGGAGCCCGCCAGCAGCAGGCCGTCGTGGGTCTCCATGGCGCGCAAGGGACGCAGGCCGTTGCGATCCTTGCCCGCCACGATCCAGCGGCCGTCGGTGGCGCAGATGGCGGCCGGACCGTCCCAAGGCTCCATCACGGCGTTGCAGTAGGCGTAGAGCGCCCGGTGCTCGGCCTTCATCAGGCCTTCGTCCTTGGCCCAGGCCTCCGGGATCAGCAGGGCCTTGGCCATGGGCGCCGGACGCCCAGCGCGGACCAGAACCTCGAACACATTGTCCAAGGAGGCGGAGTCCGACCCGCCCGCCTGCACCACCGGCTTTACGTCCTCGCCGTGGTCGCCGAAGGCCGTGGCGGCCATGCGGATCTCATGGCTCCGCATCCAGTTGAGGTTGCCCTTCAGCGTGTTGATCTCGCCGTTGTGGGCCAGCATCCGGAACGGCTGCGCCAGCCGCCATTCCGGGAAGGTGTTGGTCGAATAGCGCTGGTGGAAGATGGCGTAGGCCGCCTCGAAGCGCGGGTCGAGCAGGTCGGGATAGAGCCTATCCAGCAGCTCGGCCCGCACCATGCCCTTGTAGATCAGCGACCGCGACGACAGCGAGCAGACGTAGAAGCCCGGCACGCCCTCGGCCGTGATGGCCTTCTCGATGCGCCGGCGGACCAGATAGAGCTCGCGCTCCAGGGCCTCGCCGTCGTCCAGCAGATCGGCGGGACAGGCCAGCATGATCTGCTCGATCTCCGGTCGCGTCGCATCGGCCTTGGAGCCAACGACGGACAGGTCGATCGGCGTCTGGCGCCAGCCGTAAATATAGAAGCCGGCGCGCAGCACCTCGGTCTCGACGATGGCGCGGGCGCGGTCCTGGGCGCCCAGATCGGTGCGCGGCAGGAAGACCTGGCCGATGGCGATAGGGCCCGCCCGCAGGGTCTGACCGATGGTGCGGACCTGTTCGGCGAAGAAGGCCTGGGGCGCCTCCACCATCAGGCCGGCGCCGTCGCCGGACAGACCGTCGGGATCGACCGCGCCCCGGTGGGCGACGTTCTTCAGGGACTTGATGGCCAGCTCGACCACCTCTCGGCGCGGCTTGCCGTCGATGGCGGCGACCAGGCCCACGCCGCACGCGTCGCGCTCTGACGACGGATCATAGGCGTGGGCGTCGATCAGGCGGGCGCGATCCGCCTCGTATTGGGTCAGCCAGCTCATGCCGCGACCTCCTGCGTGCGGGCGCGGAGATAGCGGTCGATCTCGGCGGCGGCGTCTTGGCCGTCCTTCACGGCCCAGACGACGAGCGAGGCGCCGCGCACGGCGTCGCCGGCGGCGAAGACGCCCGGCAGGCTGGTCGCGCTGGACCGGCCCGTGACCTTCAGCGTGCCCCAGTCGGTCAGGGCCAGGTCGGGGTCATGGGCGGCGAAGGCTTCGGGTTCGAAGCCGAGCGCCTCGATCACCATGTCGGCCCTGACGTCGAAGTCCGCGCCGGCGACCGGCACGATCTCGCGGCGCTTGCCGAACTCGGGCTCGGACAGGGCCATGCGGGCGGCGCGGACGGCGGCGACCCGATCGCCCTTGGACATCAGGGCCTTGGGCGCGGCCAGCCATTCGAAGACCACGCCCTCTTCCTCGGCGTTGGCGACCTCGCGCGCGGACCCCGGCATGTTCTCGCGGTTGCGCCGATACAGACAGGTGACCGACTTGGCGCCCTGGCGGATGGCGGTTCGGACACAGTCCATGGCCGTGTCGCCGCCCCCGACAACGACGACTTCGCGGCCCTCGGCCGTGTGCCAGTCGGCTCCGGCGGCGTCGCCGAGATCGCGGCGGTTCTGATGGATCAGGAAGTCGAGCGCCGCGACCGTGTCGCCCGGCCCCGCGCCCGGGACCTGGAGGGCGCGCGCCTGATAGACGCCGAACGCCAGCAGCACGGCGTCGTGCCGTTCGCGCAGTTCCGCCAGGGTCACGTCGCGGCCGACCTCGCAGCCGGTGACGAAGACCACGCCGCCGTCGACCAGGCGGTCGATGCGGCGCTGGACGATGCGCTTCTCCAGCTTGAAGCCGGGGATGCCGTAGATCAGCAGGCCGCCCGGCCGGTCGTGCCGGTCGTAGACGGTGACGGCATAGCCCTGCTCGCGCAGCCGGTCGGCGGCGGCGAGACCCGCCGGACCCGCCCCGACGATGCCGACACTCTCGCCGCGCTCATGGGCCGGGCGGATCGGCTCGACCCAGCCGTTGTCGAACGCGGTGTCGCCGATAAAGGCCTCGACCGAGCCGATGGTCACGGCCTCCCAGCCCGACTGGTTGAGCGTGCAGGAGCCTTCGCACAGACGGTCCTGCGGACAGATGCGGCCGCAGATCTCGGGCATGGTCGAGGTCGCCGACGCCACGCGCCAGGCCTCGCGCAGGTCGTCCTCGGCCGCGAGGTTCAGCCAGTCGGGGATGTTGTTCTGCAGCGGGCAGGCGTTCTGGCAGAAGGGCACGCCGCAGTCGGTGCAGCGCCCGGCCTGGGTCTCGAGCGCCTCGGCCGTCGGCTTGACGATGATCTCGCCGAAATCGCGCACGCGCATGGCCGCGTCGGCCTTGGGCAGGCGGCGCGGTTGGACGACGAAGCCTTGCGGCTCGGAGGGGCCCTTTTGCTGCATGGCAGCATTTAACGACAACCGAACCGGTTAGCGCAAATGATTTCCTATTGCCGCGACATAGGCGGCAGATCGAGCACGAAACATGCTCGATCTGCTCGATCGACGGTCAGGCTTCCCAACCGCCCGCCAAGGCCTTGAACAGGGCGATCTGGTAGGTTGTGACCAGGGCTTCCGATTGCGCCAGCGTCGCCTCGGCCGAGGCCTCGGTGCGTTCAGCGTCGAGAACCGACAGGAAGCTGTCGGCCCCGGCGTCGAAGCGCAGGCGAGCCAGACGCGCGGCCTCGGCCGCCTGGTCGCGGGCCTCCGTCAGGGCGGCGCGGCGGTCCAGCTCATTGGCGTAGTTGGTCAGCGCCGTCTCGGTCTCCTGGAGCGCCAGCAGGACCGTCTGGTCGAAGGTCGCCAGCGCCGCCTGGGAGCGGGCGTCGGCCGCCTCAATCCTAGCGCGCGCGGCCCAGATGTTGGGGAAGCTCCAGCTGATCAGCGGCCCGACCGAGAAGCGGAAGGAGCCGTCGTCGCCCAGGTCTCCGGCGTCCAGCGCCGTGGATCCGACCGAACCGCCGAGCGTGATCTGCGGATAGAGCGAGGCCGTGGCCACGTTCACGCGCGCGGCGGCGGCGGCCAGGTTCCGCTCGGCCTGACGCACGTCGGGGCGACGGGCCAGAAGGGCCGCGCCGTCGCCGACCGGGATCGGCTGGGTCAGCTGGGGCGGACGCAGGCAGGCGCGGGCTGCCTGGGACGCCTCGGCGGGCGTGACGCCGGTCAGGGTGGCGAGGCGGAACAGGGCCTCGTCCCTTTGGGCGCGCAGGGTCGGCAGCTGGGCCCGGGTCGAGGCGAGTTGCGACTGGGCGCGGGCGACGTCCAGACCGGAGCCCGCGCCGCCGTCCCGCAGGCGGCGGGTCAGGTCGGCGGTGCGGCCCTGGAGTTCGATGGTCCGCTCGGCGACGGCGATCTGGGCGTTGGCGGAGCAGGCGTCGGCGTAGGCGCGGGCGGTCTCGGCGGCGACCGAGACGCGCGTGACGTTCAGCGCCGCTTCCTGGGCGTCCGCATCCGCGCGGGCGGCGCGGATGGTCGAGCCGACCCGGCCGAACAGATCGACCTCATAGGAGACGTCCAGGCCCACATCATAGGTCTCGGTCTCGTCCAGCGGTTCGCCGGTCGAAGGGACGCCGGGGATGGCCTGGGCGTTCGCGGACTGGCGGCCGTAGCTGTAGGCGCCGCTGGTCGTGGTCGACGGCAGGCGCGCGGAGCGGGCCTCCGACAGGCTGGCGCGGACAGCGCGCAGGTTGGCGACCGCCGCCTCCAGCTCATTGTTGCGCGCGAAGGCCTGTTCGATCAGGCCGTCCAGCACCGGGTCGGCGTAGAGCCGCCACCAGTCGTCGCGCGCCTCGGCCGTCGAGACCGCGCCGTTGGCGGTCCCGATCGGCGTGCTCACGAAGGCGCCCGACGCCGAGGGGGGGAGAGGGGCGTCAGGCGCCTTCGGCCCGACCGCGCAGGCCGCCAACAGGGCGGTAGCGGCGACCGCGGTCAGGAGGGGGGTGATCTTGGAGCGGATCATGCGGCGTCTCCCTGGCGCGGCGCGCCGAGCGCGGGCGCGGGTCCAGGCTGAACGATGGAGGACGGTCCGGCGAAGTCGCCCTCGCCATGGCCGCCGGACTTCGGCGGCTTCTTCTTCGCGCCCTGCGGCAGCCGCTTCGCCAGCGCCCGGGTGATCACATAGAAGACCGGGGTGAAGACGAGGCCGAACAGGGTCACGCCCAGCATGCCGAAGAAGACGGCGGCGCCGAGCGAGCGGCTCATCTCCGCCCCCGGACCGGTCGCCAGCACCAGGGGCAGCACACCCAGCACGAAGGCGAAGGAGGTCATCAGGATCGGGCGCAGGCGGATGCGGGCGGCCTCGACGGCGGCGTCCCGGGTGTCCAGCCCGTGGTCGTCCTCGGCCTGTTTGGCGAACTCCACGATCAGGATGGCGTTCTTGGCCGCGAGCGCGATCAGCACGATCAAGCCCACCTGCACCAGGATGTTGTTGTCGAGCCCCAGCGCATTCACCCCCAGCATGGCGGCGAGCAGACACAGGGGCACGATCAGCAGCACCGCCAGCGGCAGGGTGAAGGCCTCGTACTGGGCGGCCAGCACAAGGAAGACCATCAGCACCGCGACGATGAAGATGGGCGCCGCGCCCCCGGCCGCCGCCTTCTCCTGCAGGGCCAGCTCGGTCCACTCATAGCTGAAGCCGGGCGGCAGCACCTGTTCGGCCATCTGCTCCATGTGGGCCAGGGCCTGGCCGGACGAGACGCCCGGAGCCGCCGATCCCTGAAGCTCGGACGCGGTGAACAGGTTGTAGCGCACCACGCGGGCCGGGCCGGATTCCTCCTTCAGCGTCGCCAGGGAGCCGATGGGGACCATGGCGCCCGAGGATGCGCGGACCTTCAGGTTGGCGATGTCGGCCAGGTCGTCGCGATAGGCGGGTTCGGCCTGGGCGGTGACCCGGAAGGTGCGCCCCAGCAGGTTGAAGTCATTGACGTAGGACGAGCCGAGATAGACGCCCAGCGTGTTGAATACGTCGTTCGGCTGGACCCCCATCATCAGGGCGCGGTCGCGGTCGACATCGGCGGTCACCCGCGGCGAGCCGGTGTTGTAGAGCGAGAACACCTGCTGCACCCGGTCCGGCGTCTGGGCCGCGGCGCCCATCATGGCGAAGGTGGCCCCCTCCAGCGCGCCGTAGCCGGCGGACTGGCGGTCCTGGATCATCATCTTGAAGCCGTTGCCGTTGCCCAGACCCTGGACCGCCGGCGGGGCGATGACGAAGATGTTGGCGCCCTGGATGCCCTGGGACGCGCCGGTGATGGCGCCCGCCAGAGCCACGGCCGCCGTCTCGCGCGTCGTGCGATACTTGAAGTCGTCCAGCCGCACGAAGATGGTCGCGGCGTTGGAGCCGAACGAGAAGCTGGAGCCGTCCAGGCCGGCGAAGGCCACGGTGCCGTCCACCCCTTCCGTCGACTTCATGATGTCGGACGCCTGCGTCATGATCGCCTGGGTCCGGTCCAGCGACGATCCGGCCGGCAGCTGGATGACGCCGATCAAATAGCCCTGGTCCTGCTCCGGGATGAAACCAGACGGGGTGTCGATCAGACGCCAGGCGGTCAGGGCCAGCATGCCGACATAGACCGCCAGCACCAGGCCGATGACCCGCACGGCGCGCGCGGTGAAGCGGCCGTACTTCTCCGACAGCCATTCGAAGCCGCGGTTGAACTGACGCCCGGCCCAGCCGGCCCAGTAGGGGATCTCGCGCCAGCCGCCGCGCCGGGCCGTGGCCTCGTCGTGGGGCTGGTGATGGCGCAGCAGCACCGCCGACATGGCCGGCGACAGCGTCAGCGACACGAACAGCGAGATCACCGAGGCGGCCGCGATGGTCACGGCGAACTGGCGATAGAAGATGCCTGGAATGCCCGGCACGAACATGGTCGGCACGAACACGGCGACGAGCACCAGGCCGATGGCGATCAGGGCGCCCGAGACCTCCTGCATCGACTTGTAGGCGGCCTCCTTGGGACTGAGGCCTTGGCGCAGATAGCGTTCGACATTCTCGACCACGACGATGGCGTCGTCGACCACGATGCCGACGGCCAGAACCAGGCCGAACAGCGACAGCGAGTTGATCGAATAGCCGAGGCCCAGCAGCACCGCGAAGGTGCCAACCAGCGAAACCGGAATGGCCACGATCGGAATGATCGCCGCGCGCCAGCTCTGCAGGAAGATCAGCACCACCAGCACGACCAGGGCCACGGCCTCGATCAGGGTGGTCTGGAGCTTCTCGACCGACTTGGCGACGAACTCGGTCGGATTGTAGGGGACGCTGACCTCCATGCCCTGGGGCAGTTCGGCGCGGATGGCTTCTACCTCCGCCAGCACCCGATCGGCGGTGCCGAGCGCGTTCGACCCCGGCTGCTGCAGGATGGCCATGCCGACCCCCCGCTCGCCGTCGAAGAAGCCCCTGATGCCATAGTCCTGGGCCCCCAGCTCGACGCGGGCCACGTCGCGGATGCGGGTGACGGCGCCGGTCGTGGGATCGGTCCGGATGACGATGTCGGCGAATTGTTCGGGGTCGGACAGCCGGCCCTGGACCTGGATCGGCTGCTGGAAGGCCGCCGCGTTGGTGGCGAACGGCGGCTGGCCGATGGAGCCGGCGGCGGCCTGGACGTTCTGGGCCTGAAGCGCGGCGGTGATGTCGGTGGCGTTCAGCCCGCGCGCGGCGGCCTTGTTCGGATCGATCCAGATCCGCATCGAATAGTTGCCGCCGCCGAACACCTGAACGGCGCCCACGCCCTCGAGCCGCAGGAGGCGGTCGCGCAGATTGGCGTTGGCGTAGTTGCCGACATAGTCGTTGGACAGGACTCCGCCCGGCGAGGTCAGGCCGATGACCATCAGGAAGCTGGTGGTCTGCTTGTTCACCACCACGCCGACCTGGCGGACCTGCTCGGGCAGGCGGGGCTCGGCCAGCGCCACGCGGTTCTGGACCAGCACCTGGGCCTGATCCAGGTCCGTGCCCGGCTGGAAGGTCACGGTGATGGCGACCGCCCCGTCCGACGTCGAGGACGACGTCAGATAGAGCATGTTCTCAACGCCGTTCACCTCCTGCTCGATGGGGGCGGCGACGGTCTCGGCGAGCGTCTCGGCCGAGGCGCCGGGATAGGCGGTGTTGATGGTGATCGTCGGCGGCGCGATCTCCGGATACTGCGACAGAGGCAGCAGCGGATAGGCGAAGACGCCGACCAGGGTGATGAAGACCGACAGGACGGCCGCGAAGATCGGCCTGTCGATGAAGAAGCGCGAGATGTTCATCGATCAGGCCTTCAGTCGCCGGAGGCGAGGGACTGGGTCAGGGCGCCAGCGGAGGTGCCGGTGGCGGCGGGCGGCGCGGTCGTCACCGGGGCCTGCTCCTGGCGGGGCTGGCGCTGGATGCGGCCGTTGGTCGGCTGGACCTTCATGCCGGGCATCGCCCGCTGCAGGCCGTCGATGATGATGCGGTCGGTGGGCCGGATGCCCGACCGGATGACCCGGAGACCATCGACGAGCGGCCCCAGCTGCACCGGCGTCGGCGTGACCGTGCCGTCGGCGTTGACGACCATGACCACGCGGCGCGCCTGATCGGTGGCGACGGCGCTGTCGGGGACCAGCAGGGCGTCATAGGCGCCGGCCCCGGCGACGCGCCCTTGCGCGAACATGCCGGGCTTCAGGAAGCCGTCGGCGTTCGGGATGATGGCCCGGGCCCGAATGGTGCCGGACGCGGGATCGACGGCGTTGTCGGTGAAGTCCAGCGTGCCCGAGCGGGTGAAGTCCGCCTCGTCCTGCAGCCGCACGCGCACCGGGGCCGAACGGCCCGCGCGGGCGTCGCGCTGATACTTGAGGAGCAGGGCCTCGGACGCCTCGAACACGAAGTAGATCGGCGAAGACGAGACGATGGTGGTCAACACGTCAGCCTGCGACGAGCCGCCGGCGACCAGATTGCCGGGATCGACGCGACGGTCGGACACACGACCCGACGCCGGAGCGACGACGCGGGTGAACTCCAGATCCAGCGCGCGGGCGCGGACGTTGGCCTGGGCGGAGGCGACGGCGGCCTCCGCCTGCTCGACGGCGCCGCGGTTGGTGTCGACCTCGGCCTGGCTGACGGCCTGGCTGGCCAGCAGGCCCTCGGAGCGGGTCAGGTTGGTGCGGGCGAGCGTCAGCTGGGCCTCGGCCTGGCTGAGCGCCGCGCGGGCGGCGGCGAGCTGGGCCTGGGCCGGACGCGGGTCGAGGGTGAACAGCAGTTGGCCGCGCCGCACGAAGTCGCCGTCTCGGAAGTGGACCGCCTGGACGAAGCCGCCGACGCGGGCGCGCACCTCGACCTGGCTGGTCGCCTCGAACCGGCCGGTGAAATCGTCCCAGTCCACGACCCTCTCGGCCAGCGGCACAGCCACTGTGACCGGAGCGGCGGGCGGCGGCCCCTGGGCCTCCGAACGTTGCGAACAGCCGTAAAGCGCGCCCGTCAGAAGGACGGACACGGCCAGAATCTTCAGCCCGCGCATGCGCGCAATCTCCCTGTCGGAGCGATTTCCCTGTCAGGCGCCGACCCAATCTACCGGGGGGTGGTCAACGCCTGTTGACTTAGATGTGACGAACCCTCACGCTTGTCAACACGTGGTGACATCGCCATATCGGGATAACAGCAAGACAGGACCTGAACGCCGCAGATTCGGGCCTCCACTGGGAGATCACATTGGGTTTCGCCGCCGTCTGTCCTCGCCCTCGCAACGCCGCCGCCACGCGCACCGCCATCCTGGACGCGGCTGCGAAACGATTCGCGGCCGAGAGCTATGAGCAGGTCGGCATGCGCGACATCGCCCGCGACGTGGGCGTCGATCCGGCCCTGATCTCTCGCTACTTCGGCTCCAAGGAGGAGCTGTTCCGCGCCGTACTGGCCGATTGCGATGGCGACGAGCTGATGGACGGCGACCGCTCGACCTTCGGCGAGCGCATGGCCGAGGACTTGGTTTATGGCCCCGCCAAGGACGAGGACCTGGCCTGGCTGCTGATCATGCTGAAGTCGGCGGGTTCGCCCAAAGCGGCCGAGATCATCCAGCAGCAGGCTATCGAAGGCTTCTACCAGCCTTTCATCGAGTGGCTCGGGGGCGAGGACGCGCCGATCCGCGCCCGTATCATCGCCGGCATCCTGATGGGCATCGCCGTCGGCCGCGATCTGTCGGGCGGCATGAAGCTGTCTCCCGAGGAATGCGAGCGCATGAAGGCGCGGCTAGCCCCCATGCTGCAGGAGCTGGTGGACGGCTGATCCCTGCCGGGTCGAAATTGCCACAACCGAGACGCACGCGGTTCATTTTGGAACATTCTTCCAATTTCGACTTGTGCGATGCAGCGATGTCTGGCCTTATGGGCGGGTAGCAAGGAGCCGACCGTGAGCCAGTCGACCCGTCACACCCCGAACGCCCGCACGGCTCGCGCCGTCGCGGCTTCGCGCGTCCAGACCGTTTCGATCGCCCTGAACACCCTCATTCTCAGCGTACTTCTTGGCCTGCTCGCCGGAGCGGCGTGGACGCTGACGACCTGAACCCAACCAAAACAGGATCGCCCGCAGCCACCCGCTCCCGAAAGGAAGCGGGTTTTTTGTTGCGCGCGGTCCGGAAAAGCCACCGGACCCGATTTCGTGACGACGCAAGATTTCACCTCCAGCCCTCGGCACCGCAGCGCGGTGGTCACGCGCGGTCCCAACCGCGCGGCGGCCCGCAGCTATCTGCGCGCGGCGGGCATGCAGGACGCCGACTTCGACAAGCCGATGATCGCGGTGGTCAACACCTGGTCGTCGGTCACGCCCTGCAACATGCACCTGGACCGGCTGGCCGCCGACGTGCGCGCAGGCATCCGGGCGGCGGGAGGCTATCCGGTCGATTTCAACACCATCGTGGTGACCGACGGCATCTCCATGGGCACGCCGGGGATGAAGGCCTCGCTGATCTCGCGCGAGGTCGTCGCAGACTCCATCGAGCTGGCCGTGCAGGGGCATCAGCTGGACGGGGTGGTCTGCATCGTCGGCTGCGACAAGACCATCCCCGCCGCCGCGATGGCCCTGGCGCGCATGGATATCCCGGGCCTGGTCTATTACGGCGGGACCATCCTGCCGGGCGTCGTCGGCGGGCGCGAGGTCTCGATCCAGGAGGTGTTCGAGGCCATCGGGGCGCACGGCGCGGGCGCGCTGGACGACGAGGGCCTGAAGTCGGTCGAGAGCGCGGCCTGTCCCGGCGCCGGGGCCTGCGGCGGTCAGTTCACGGCCAACACCATGGCCATGGCCCTGTCGGTCATGGGCCTGTCGCCCATGGGCGCCAACGACGTCCCCGCCGTCGACCCGGCCAAGGCGGGGGAGGGCGAACGCTGCGGCCGCCTGATCGTCGAGCGGGTCTTCGCCGGAGACACGGCGCGCAAATACATCACCCGCGCCAGCCTGAAGAACGCGGCGGCGGCGGTGTCCGCTTCGGGCGGATCGACCAATGCCGTGCTGCACCTGACGGCTATTGCGGCCGAAGCCGGGATCGCCTTCGGCGTCGAGGACATGAACGCGGCCTGTGAGGCCACGCCGGTCATCTGCGACCTGAAGCCGGGCGGGCGGTTCCTGGCCAGCCACCTGTACGCGGCGGGCGGCACGCGGCTGGTGACCCAGCGGCTGGCCGAGGCCGGCAAGATCACCAACACGCCCACGGTCTCGGGCCGCAGCCTGTTCGCCGAGGCCGCCGAGGCCGAGGCCGCTCCGGGCCAGCAGGTCGTCTCGACCATCGCCGAGCCGTTCAGCCCGCGCGGCTCCTACGCCGTGATCTACGGCGACGTCGCCCCGGAAGGCGCCGTCATCAAGCTGACGGGCCACAAGGTCGACCGCTTCGAGGGCCCGGCCTGCGTCTTCGATTCCGAGGAAGACGCCTTCCACGCCGTTCAAGACGGCTCGGTGGGCGAGGGCGATGTCATCGTCATCCGCTACGAAGGGCCCCAGGGCGGCCCCGGCATGCGCGAGATGCTGCAGGTGACCGCCGCCCTGAAGGGCCGGGGCGTCCACGATGTGGCCCTGATCACCGACGGCCGGTTCTCCGGCGCCAGCTACGGCTTCGTCGCGGGCCATGTGTCGCCGGAAGCCGCGGCGGGCGGCCCCATCGCCCTGATCCGCGACGGCGACCGCATCACCATCGACGTGACCAACCGCCGGATCGATGTGGCCGCCGATCTGGCCGCGCGCCGCGCGGGCCACGTCCAGCCGCCGCTGAAGGCCGCCGCCGGCGTCTTCGCCAAGTATCGCGCCACCGTGGCTTCGGCCGCGCAGGGCGCCGTGACCATTCCCAACCCGCCGCCCGCTCAAGTCCGGGCCGACAACCGTCAGACCGAGGAAGCCTGAGCCATGCAGATCTACACCAACGAGGACATCCGCCCCGGCGCCATCGCCGGCCAGCGCATCGCCATCATCGGCTATGGCTCTCAGGGCCGCGCCCATGCCCGGAACCTGAAGGACAGCGGCCACGACGTGATCGCCGGCGTCCGCCACGGCGGCAAGGGCTGGAAGCACGCCCAGGCCGACGGCATCGCCACGGCCGAACCGGCCGACGCGGTCAAGGGCGCCGACATCATCGCCATCCTGACGCCCGACATGGCCCAGGCGGCGATCTATCGCGAGACGATCGAGCCCCACGCCAAGAAGGGCTCGGCCATCCTGTTCGCCCACGGCTTCTCGATCCTGTACGGCCGGGTCCAGCCGCGTAAGGACATGGACGTCATCCTGGTCGCGCCCAAGGGGCCTGGCGATCTGGTGCGCCGCGAATACGCGCGGGGCCGCGGCGTGCCCGCCTTGTTCGCCGTGGAGCAGGACGCGACCGGCAAGGCGCGCGACCGGGCCATGGGCTACGCCAAGGGCATCGGCGGGACGACCGGCGGCCTGTTGGAAACCACCTTCAAGGAAGAGACCGAGACGGATCTGTTCGGCGAACAGGCCGTCCTGTGCGGGGGCGCCAAGGAGCTGGTCATGGGCGGCTTCACCACCCTGGTCGAGGCCGGGTATCAGCCCGAGATCGCCTACTTCGAGTGCATGCACGAGCTGAAGCTGATCGTGGACCTGTTCTACGAGGGCGGCGTCACCAAGATGAACGAGTTCATCTCCGAGACGGCCAAGTGGGGCTCGGTCTCGTCGGGGCCGCGCGTCATCAACGCCGAAACCCGCGCGCGGATGAAGGAAATCCTCTCCGAGATCCAGTCGGGCCAGTTCGCCTGCGAATGGATCGCCGAGAACGAGGCGGGCAAGGGCGCCTACGACGCCCTGGTCAAGGCCGACGGGGACCACCTGATCGAGTCGGTCGGCGCCAGTCTGCGCGAGCGGATGGCCTGGCTGCACGCCCCCAAGACCGCCGAAGCCGCCTGAGTTCGAAACGTCCTGTGACCGTCATGACCGCCGCCGCCGCCTTCAAGGAAACGCCAGCCGCCGCGCCCCAGTCGGGCGCGCGGTTGCTCGTCCGCACGCTCGAGCGGCTGGGGGTCGAGGTGGTGTTCGGCTATCCGGGCGGGGCCATCATGCCGGTCTATGACGCCCTGACCGGCTCGGGCCTGAAGCACATCCTGGTCCGGCACGAGCAGGGCGCGGCCTTCGCCGCCGACGCCTGGGCGCGCTCGACGGGCAAGGTCGGGGTCTGCATGGCCACGTCCGGGCCGGGCGCGACCAACCTGATCACCGGGATCGCCAACGCGATGATGGATTCGGTGCCGATGGTCTGCATTACCGGCAATGTCGCGACGCACCTGATGGGGACCGACGCCTTTCAGGAAATCGACATCCTGGGCGTCACCCTGCCGATCGTGAAGCACAGCTGGGTCGTGCGCGACGCCGCCGACATCCCCGCCGTCATCGAGGAGGCCTTCCACGTCGCCCGCTCGGGCCGGCCGGGTCCGGTTCTGGTCGACCTGCCCAAGGACGTCCAGGTCGGCATGGCGACCGACGACTACGGCTTCCACTATCCCAACGAGGTCGAGCCGCTGGATCACGCGGCGATCGCCGAGGCCGAGCAGCTGATCCGCGCGGCCGAGCGCCCGCTGATCTACGTCGGCGGCGGGGTGAAGATCGCCGGCGCGGTCGAGGCCCTGCGCGACTTCGCCGAGCGGACCGGCATCCCCGCGGTCTCGACCCTGAACGCCCTGGGCTCGATCCGGACCGACGCGCCGGGCTTCCTGGGCATGCTGGGGATGCACGGCACCCGGGCGGCGAACGAGGCTGTGCAGGAGAGCGATCTGCTGATCGTCTTCGGCGCGCGCTTCGACGACCGGGCGACGGGCAAGCTGAATGCGTTCGCGCCGCACGCCCGGGTCGTCCACTTCGACATCGATCCGGCGGAGATCAACAAGCTCCGCGCCGCCCATGTGCCTGTCGTCGGCGACCTGAAGGCCGGTATCGAGGCTCTGACGGCGCGCGTCACGATCAAGCCGCTGGCCATCGATCCGTGGATCATCCGCTGCACCTCGTCGGCGAAGCGCCACGCCTTCCGCTACGACGCGCCGGGCGAGGGGGTCTATGCCCCGGCCCTGCTGAATGAACTGTCCAAGGCGGCGGGCGACGGCTTCGTCGCCGCCTGCGACGTGGGCCAGCATCAGATGTGGGTGGCCCAGCACTGCGCCTTCTCGCGGCCGGAGGCGCATCTGACGTCGGGCGGTCTGGGGGCGATGGGTTACGGCCTGCCCGCCGGTCTGGGGGCGAAGATGGCCAACCCCGACGCCCACGTCGTCACCGTTTCCGGCGACGGCAGCTTCATGATGAACATCCAGGAGCTGGCGACCCTGCGCCGCTACGGCGTGGCGCTGAAGATCGTGCTGCTGGACAACTCCAGCCTGGGCCTGGTGCGCCAGTGGCAGGAGCTGTTCTTCGAGGAGAACTATTCCGAGGTCGATCTGTCGGACAATCCCGACTTCGTCGCCGTGGCCCAGGCGTTCGGCGTCGAGGCCTTCCGAATTAGCCGGCGCGAGGAAGTCTCCGCCGGGATCCAGCGCCTGCTGGACGCGCCCGGCCCCTGCCTCGCGCACGTCCTGATCGACCCGAAAGAGAACGTCTGGCCGCTGGTGCCGCCGGGCAAGTCCAACGCCGAAATGATGCACGACACCCGCTTCGAGGGGGACATCTGATGACCGACACCATCCACATCACCATCGACCGCGCCGACGGTTCGCTCCAGCGCCTGATCGGCCTCGTCGAGCGCCGGGGCTTCCACATCGACGGCATGACCCTGTCGGACGAGGGCGCGAGCCGCCGGGTGTCCATGCAGGTGCGGGGACGCGACGCCGGGCGCTGCGCCGACAACCTGGGCCGCCAGATCGACAAGCTGCACGGGGCGACCCGCGTCGGCTTCGCCGCCGCGACCTACGGCTTCCAGACCGGGGCGGCGGCATGACCCAGGATCGAGTATCCACCGACCCGAACCGCGTCATCGTCTTCGACACCACCATGCGCGACGGCGAGCAGGCGCCGGGCTTCTCCATGTCGCCCGCCGACAAGGTGCGCATGGCCCGCGCGCTGAAGGCTCTGGGCGTCGACGTCATGGAGGCCGGTTTCGCCGCCGCCTCTCCGGGCGACGAGGACTGCATCCGCGCCGTCGTGGGCGAGGTGGCTGAGGACGATCACGGTCCGGTCTTCTGTTCCCTGTCGCGCTCGACCGAGTCCGACATCGACGCGGCCTGGCGGGGCCTGAGCGCCACCAAGCGCCGGCGCATCCACATCTTCCTGGGCACCAGCCCGATCCACCGCGCCGCCAAGCTGAAGATGACGACCGATCAGGTGCTGGCCCAGGCCATCGCCTCCGTTGAATACGCGCGCACCCGCTTCGACGACGTCGAGTTCTCGGCCGAGGACGCCATCCGCACCGAACCGGAGTTCCTGGCCGAGGTGCTGGAGGCCGTGGCTGACGCAGGCGCGACCACGCTGAACGTGCCCGACACGGTCGGCTATTCGACGCCCGACGAGATCCGCGAGCTGTATCGCTTCCTGATCGCGCGCATCCGGCCCCGCCATCCGGACGTGGTCTTCTCCACCCACTGCCATAACGATCTGGGCCTGGCCGTCGCCAACAGCCTGGCCGCCGTCGAGGGCGGGGCGCGGCAGGTGGAGTCGACCATCAACGGCATCGGCGAACGGGCCGGCAACGCCTCGTTGGAAGAGGTGGTGATGGCCCTGCGCGTCCGGGCCGAACGGTTCGGCGTCACGACCGGGATCGACAGCACGAAACTGGTCTCGACCAGCCGGCTGCTGAGCGAGATCACCCATTCGCCGGTGGTCCGCAACAAGGCCATCGTCGGCATCAACGCCTTCGCCCACGAGGCCGGCATCCACCAGCACGGCATGTTCGCCGACGCCCGCACCTATGAAATCATGCGGCCGCAGGACGTGGGGTTCGAGGGCAGCTTCTTCGTGCTCGGCAAGCACTCGGGCCGCCATGCCGTGGCCAAGCGGGCCGAGGTCCTGGGTCATCCCCTGACCGGCCAGCACCTGACCGACGCCTTCGCCGCCTTCAAGGAGCGCGCGGATCAGATCGGGGAGATCGACGACGCCGAGCTGACGGCCATCTGCGTCGCCACCCAGCCGAGGGAGCGCGAACATGTCGCCGCCTAGGACCCTGTTCGACAAGGTCTGGGACCGGCACGTCGTCGTGCCCGAGACCGCCGAAACGCCCGGTGTGCTCTACATCGACCTGCATCTGGTCCACGAGGTCACCAGCCCCCAGGCCTTCAGCGAGATCGAGGCACGGGGGCTGAAGGTGCGCCGGCCGGACCGCACCTTCGCCACGCTGGACCACTCCACGCCCACGCTGCCCGCCGGGCTGAACGGCCTGAAGCCCTATGTGACCTCAGAGGCCGAGGCCCAGGTCCACGCGCTGGAGGCCAACTGCGCGCGGCAAGGCGTGACCCTGGCGGGATGGGACAGCGCCGACCGGGGCGTGGTCCACGTTATGGGACCGGAACTGGGCCTGACCCAGCCGGGCATGACGGTCGTCTGCGGCGACAGTCATACGGCGACGCACGGCGCCTTCGGAGCCTTGGCCTTCGGCATCGGCACCTCGGAGGTGGCCCATGTGCTGGCGACCCAGTGCCTGATCCAGCGGAAGTCCAGGGCCATGCGGGTCACCGTCGACGGCGCGCTCCAGCCCGGCGTGTCCGGCAAGGACGTGGCGCTGGCCGTCATCGCTCGCCTGGGCTTCGGCGGCGGGACTGGCTTCGTCATCGAATACGCGGGCGAGGCGGTGCGGTCGCTCGACATGGAAGGGCGCATGACGCTCTGCAACATGTCGATCGAGGCGGGCGCGCGCGCCGGCATGATCGCGCCGGACGAGAAGACCGTCGCCTGGCTGAAGGGCCGTCGCCACGTCCCGACGGGCGAGGCGTTCGAGCGCGCGGCGGCCGACTGGCTGACGCTGGCGAGCGATCCGGGCGCGGTGTTCGACGCGGAGGTCGTCATCGACGGATCCGCGATCCGGCCCATGGCCACCTTTGGCACCACGCCGGACGCCGGCGCTCCCATCGGCGCGCCCGTGCCCCAGCCGGCGTCCGACAGCGACCGCAAGGCCCTGGCCTATATGGGCTTCGAGGCTGGTCGGTCGACGACGGATCAGCCGGTCGACGTCGTCTTCATCGGCAGCTGCACCAACGGCCGTCTGCCCGATCTGCGGGCGGCGGCGGATGTCCTGCGGGGCCGCAAGGTCAAACCGGGCGTGCGCATGCTCGTCGTGCCGGGCTCCGAGGCCGTGCGCCGCGATGCGGAGGCGGAAGGGTTGCACACCGTTTTCACCCAGGCCGGAGCGGAGTGGCGCATCCCGGGTTGTTCCATGTGCATCGCCATGAACGGCGATTTCGTGGGACCGGGCCAGCTGGCGGTGTCGACCTCGAACCGCAACTTCGAGGGCCGCCAGGGCAAGGGCGCGCGCACCATACTGGCCAGCCCGGCCACGGCGGCGGCGAGCGCCGTGATGGGCGTCCTGACTGATCCCCGCGTGTTCCTGGAGGACAAGGTCGATGCCTGAACCGTTCAAGAGCCTGACCTCCCGCGTCCTGGTCCTGTCGCAATCCAACATCGACACCGACCAGATCATCCCGGCCCGCTTCCTGACCACCACGAGCCGCGAGGGCCTGGGCCGTCACGCCTTCCACGACTGGCGCTATGAGGCGGACGGGACGCCCAAGCCTGAGGCCGTGCTGAACCGGATCGATCCAGCCGAGCACCGCATCCTTCTGGCCGGCGACAACTTCGGCTGCGGCTCATCGCGCGAGCACGCGCCGTGGGCGCTGGTGGACTATGGCTTCCGCGCGGTGATCTCGACCTCGATCGCCGACATCTTCTCCTCCAACGCCTTGAAGAATGGCTTCCTGCCGGTGGTCGTGGATCAGGCCATCTGGGACGATCTTGCCGCCCATCCGGAACAGCCGGTGACGCTCGATCTGGAAACTCAGGAACTGCGGCGAGGCAACCACGCGCCCGTCGCCTTCACCGTCGAACCCTTCGCTCGCCAGTGCCTGCTGGACGGCGTCGACACCCTCGGATGGCTGCAGAACCACCTGCCGGCCGTCGAAGCCTACGAACGCGCTCACGCCAAGGAGCCTGCCTGATGCCCTCCGCCCAGACCTACAACATCGTCCTGCTGCCCGGCGACGGCGTCGGCCCGGAGGTCACGGCGGCGGCGAAGGCCGTGCTTGGCGTCATCGGCGACTTCTATGGTCACCGCTTCGAGTTCCAGGAGCACCTGATCGGCGGCGCCGCCATCGACGCTACCGGCGATCCCCTGCCGCTCGAGACGACCGCCGCCTGTCTGGCGGCCGATGGCGTGCTGCTGGGCGCTGTGGGCGGGCCGCAGTGGGACGGCGGCAAGCGGCGACCGGAAGAGGGGCTACTCGGCATCCGCAAGGCCATGGGCCTGTTCGCCAATCTGCGTCCGTTGCAGGTCTCGCCGGTCCTGGCCCATCGCTCGCCGCTGAAGAAGGAGATCGTCGAGGGCGTCGACCTGATCGTCTTCCGCGAGCTGACCGGCGGCGTCTATTTTGGCGAGAAGACGCGCACCGACGACATGGCGTCGGACCTGTGCATCTACACCGTGCCCGAGATCGAGCGTGTGGCGCGCGCCGCCTTCAAGACAGCGCTCCAACGCCGCGGCAAGGTCACCTCGGTCGACAAGGCCAACGTCATGGAAACCAGCCGTCTGTGGCGCGAGGTCGTGACCCGCATACACGCCGAGGAGTTCCCCCAGGTGGCGCTGGAGCACGCCCTGGTCGATTCTATGGCCATGCATCTGATCCGCAAACCGCGCGAATACGACGTCATCCTGACCGAAAACATGTTCGGCGACATCCTGTCCGACGAGATCAGCGTGCTGGGCGGCTCGATCGGCCTGCTGCCGTCGGCGTCGCTCGGCGAATCGGGACCGGGCCTGTTCGAGCCGATCCACGGCTCGGCCCCGGACATCGCGGGACAGGACCTGGCCAATCCGGTCGGGACCATCCTGTCGGCGGCGATGATGCTGCGCCACAGCCTGGACCTGGAGGACGAGGCGTCTTCCATCGAGGCGGCGGTCGCGGCCGTGCTCGCGGCGGGCGCGGTCACGGCCGACCTGGGCGGCGAACTCGGCACCCGGGCGGCGGCCGGAGCGGTCATCGACGCCATCAAGGCGATCCACTGGGCGGCGTCCCACCGGGTGCAGATGCATTGGGGATGATCCGGGGTTAACCTTTCCGTCGCTCAGCCGTCACACAGTGTTATTGTGCGCTGCAGCGCAGATTGGGAGCAATAATCTTTTCATCAGGCGTGGATATGTGCTCACAAGAACACGAAAGTTGCACAAAAACGCCATAAGCCTCTTGCGCGGCCCTCCATTGCGGTAAACAGTTCGCAACTGCGAGATCGAAGAGGGGATGCTCATGTCGCAGTTGCTCAACCGACTTCCGGGGGCGATCGCCCTCTGTCTGCTCACCGCAGCGCTATTCTACGCCGGGGGCGCGTTCGCCGCGCCCACCGAAACCGTGGCGGCCGCGGCCGCCGCCGTCACCGAGACTGCCGAGGCCGTAACGACCGAAGCCGCCGCCGCTGTCGAGGCGGTTGCCGCGCCCGAGGAAGAGGCCGCTCCGGCCCCCGCGCTCTTGGCCCACCAG